>JACCDP011211919.1_pt1 | contig 78496 bp, 65 predicted proteins | sample 7445841 | NCBI WGS metagenome assembly JACCDP01 (sample SAMN15323441, study PRJNA562643) | freshwater metagenome | isolation source: river surface water | place: USA:Blue River Watershed | collected 2017-08-17 | reverse complement strand
TCCAGGACTTACGCAACTGGCACATTGGTAGGGTGCGTCAGATATCAACAATCTGTTTATTTGCATGATTTATGCAGTCTGACGCACCCTACAAAAGATTTTTGGTGTGACACTTGCGTAAGTCCTATATTCTTATAAATTGCATTATTAACAGTTGGGGGGAGACAAATAAAATGAAAACTTTAAAGCTATTTACACTTATTCCCGTAGGATTCACCATCAGTTTATTACTGACTCAGGCTAGTTTTGGCAAACCCGCCATTACTAAGCTAAACAATCCCCTTCAGACAGATCCGATCACTTTAACTGGTACATCTGGGGGAGACATGAAAACGGATTGTGGGTATATTTCCACCACGCCTAGTCAAGTAATTGATGTCACAAAATCATTACCTTATCTACAATTAACAGCAGAGAGTGAAGGCAAACCAACGCTCTTAGTTGATGGACCAGGAGGACGTTTTTGCGTACTCAGTAATGATAGTTCTGAGCGTAAACCCAAGCTGTCTGGTTATTGGACTGTGGGACAATACTCAGTATATGTAGGTGAATTATCGAAAGGAAAACATAACTATACCCTTTCCATTTCCCAAGAGCAAAAATAGCTATTTCCCGATTGTGAGGTTGTAATCAGCCTAGTTTAGTTTTTGTGTAGCAGTCTAACGGATCGTATTTTTGCCAACAAATTGGACTCCTAACATGATATTGGTATTACAGTGACTCAATTTCTATGATCAGTTCACAAATGTTATGGGTTGTCCAAAGCTATTCATCGCAGAGATAGCAGCCTACTACATTCATACTGTGAATATGTAGAGATTTAGCATCGCTTTCAAAGCTTCTGTTAAGCATCAAAATCTTTAAGGGGAAATATGTTTAGAAGACTAATTGGGGTTGTTGTTGCTACTATTTTACTGACATTTCAAATGCTTGTCGGTAGTGCAGCAGCCGTAGAACTGAATGCAGCTACCCGCACAGTACCATTAAATGACAAAGGTGATACCGTTGTACTCAGTTTAAAACAAGTTAAAGAAGGCAAACGGTTATTTAATTTCGCTTGCGCTCAATGTCATGCTGGTGGAGTGACTAAAACCAACCAAAACGTGGGACTTGAACCAGAAGCTTTAGCAGGAGCTACTCCCAAACGGGATAATATCGAAGGTTTAGTGGACTATTTAAAAAATCCCACTACCTATGATGGTGAAGTGGAAATTTCTGAAATCCACCCCAGTACCAAGAGTTCAGATATTTTCGCACAAATGCGAAATCTGACAGACGAGGATTTAACTGCGATCGCTGGACATATTCTTGTACAACCCAAAGTTGTTGGCACTAGATGGGGTGGTGGTAAAATTTACTACTAAATTTACCAAAATAAGTTCTCATAACTAATAACTATAGTAAGGGCAAGATAATTTTGCCCTTATTTTTATATCTATTTAGGGGTTGCTGAAAAAGTTATATCATATCTGTTGAGGCTGGTAATGAAGTACCTGGTCAAAATTAATTGCACATTTGGGAAAACAATAGAAATCTCTGTATCTCTTGTCTATCACCTTTCCTGAATATAAAATTTATTTTGCCCGACTAGTTAATACCTGATTTCAAACTTATTCTCACTCCTGACTCAGTGACTCCTGAATTCTCAGGTTTTAATCATCCATAAAAGCGTTACCCTAGATGGTAAAGTTCAAAGATGATTATGACACCAGAAGAAATAGCAACTACATTAACAGAGTTATTTAGTCCTGAAGTTGTCAAACCTCTAGCACCTGGTTCTTGGCAAATAGACAATTCTGATTTTCGTTTATTGGTGCTGCTGTCAGAAGATTATACTTGGTTGCGGGTATTGTTGCCAATTATGCCTTTGCAAGAAGCAGAACCATTTCTCACCCAGTTTTTAGAGGCTAACTTTGATGATACTCAAGAAACACGCTATGCTCTATATGATGGGGTCGTTTGGGGCGTATTTCAGCATAACAGTGGTAGTTTAACTAATGCAGATTTCACTAATGCGATCGCTCGTTTAATATCATTACATCAAGTTGGTGTCAATGATGTATTCAATAATTTAGTAGAAAACCGCATTCGGGAAATTATTCAAGCATCAAAACAACAGGGACAATCTCTAGAAACCACCATGCAAAATCTTGACCGCTTTTATGCAGAAGGTTTATTAGGTGATATTAACCAAAACGCCCAGGGAAGACAACAAATTTTAGCAGCTTGGCGACAACAATTAGTCCGTCTTTGGGGTGAAATGTAGTTGACATGACAGGGAACTAGGGGAGATATTTATTCATGACAAATAATTATATCATTGAACTCATTAAAGCAGACTCGAAGGAATCCAGGGCATGACACTCACAGAAATCCAAATTCAAATCAAAAACCAAGTCGCCAAAATCGAAGAGCAGCAAAAAGTATTATTAGATTCTCAACAAGAATTATCTTTGCTTTTAGAGAAGAAAAAAATTATGGAACAAGCAGCTTATGAAAAGATTAAAGAAGCAGCCCAGTTATTAAGAGAAGCACAAGCTGATTTAGAATTTACAAATGAAGATATTCTAGATATCACTAAATCGAAAATGATGAAACCTGAAGGAGAAGATGATGATGATGGGATTGATCTATTAGAAGAATATAACCAGGATAGTTTAGTTTTAGGGTCTCTCAAAATTGATCTAGGAAAATCAGGTTTTAGTATCACAGACGGTCAACAAGAATTAGTTAATGCCCTCAATGAAAAACTAGAGGATTTTGAATTTGCTTTATCCCGTTTACCTGTAGAAGAAAGAAATTATGCCAGGGTAAAGCTAGAAAATATCATAGGTAATTTCATCAATCATTGATAAATTTTCATGTAAGAATTCAGAATAGAGAGGATAAAATAAAAATGTTCTTCATTTTATATCCTATATCTTTTATTCTTCATTCTGAACTCCTGATAGCCTTCACTTACTGTGCCGAAGGCATAGCGTGGCGTTAGCCATACTCCTTAATTATTACATTTTTACTTCTCACTTCTACCCCTATTAATTTATGGATATTGTTGAAACTCTCAAAGCCGATTATGCCAGATTTCCTGGAGATCAAACTTACAGCATTTATGCTAACGATGTTTATTTTCAAGACGCTGTTTTCAAGTTTCGCGGAATTGAACTTTATAAATGGATGATTAAATTCATTCAAACATTTTTTTTCAATCTTAAATTGGATTTACACCACATCGAACGCCAGGAAGAACTTATTAAAACCGAATGGACGATGAGTTGGAATTCCCCACTGCCTTGGAAACCCCATATTTCCGTTTCTGGTTGGAGTGAATTATGTTTGAATGCGGAGGGTTTAATCGCTTCCCATATTGATTATTGGCACTGCTCCCGTTTAGATGTAATTAAGCAACATTTCATTTCTGTGAAAAACCAATCATAATGTAAATAAATGTAAACAAAATTCAGGCAATAAGGAATCATTGATGCGAGTAATTTTAATGACAGGGAAAGGTGGCGTAGGTAAAACCTCCGTTGCCGCAGCCACTGGACTTCGTTGTGCAGAACTGGGCTATCGGACATTAGTTTTAAGTACAGACCCCGCCCACTCCCTTGCAGATAGCTTTGACATCGAATTAGGCCATGACCCTCGCCTTGTGCGCCCGAATTTATGGGGTGCAGAATTAGATGCACTGCAAGAATTAGAAGGTAACTGGGGGGCTGTGAAACGTTACATCACCCAAGTGTTACAAGCTAGAGGTTTAGACGGGATACAGGCCGAAGAATTAGCGATTTTACCAGGCATGGATGAAATTTTCGGCTTGGTGAGAATGAAACGCCACTATGATGAGGGTGAATTTGAGGTTTTAATTATTGACTCTGCCCCCACTGGTACAGCATTACGACTGTTAAGTTTGCCAGAAGTTGGCGGCTGGTATATGCGCCGTTTTTACAAACCCTTCCAAAATATTTCCGTTGCCCTCAGACCACTGGTAGAACCTATTTTTAAACCCATTGCGGGCTTTTCTTTACCAGATAAAGAGGTAATGGACGCACCCTATGAGTTTTATGAGCAAATTGAAGCCTTAGAAAAAGTTTTAACTGATAATACTCAAACATCAGTTCGTCTAGTTACCAATCCTGAAAAAATGGTAATTAAAGAATCTCTCCGCGCTCATGCTTATCTGAGCTTGTATAACGTAGCGACGGATTTAATTGTTGCTAACCGGATTATTCCTCAAGAAGTGACAGATCCATTTTTCCAACGTTGGAAGGAAAATCAAGAACAATACCGCCAAGAAATTCATGATAATTTCCTCCCTTTACCGGTTAAGGAAGTACCTCTGTATTCTGAAGAACTGTGTGGTTTAGCAGCTTTAGAAAGACTAAAAGAAACCCTCTACAAAGATGAAGATCCAACTCAGGTTTATTATAAAGAAACCACAATTAGAGTTGTTCAAGATAAAAACCAATATAGTTTGGAACTTTATTTACCGAATATTCCCAAAAGCCAAGTTCAACTCAGTAAAAGTGGAGATGAATTAAACATCACTATTGGCAATCATCGTCGTAATTTAGTATTACCCCAAGCCTTAGCAGCACTACAACCAGCAGGAGCAAAAATGGAAGATGATTATCTAAAAATTCGCTTTGCTTAAAGTTTGAATTGTCTCTAAACTTGCCGATCCCCAACTTTGTTTAGAAGTTGGGGATCTTGATTATCTTGATCATATATATATGAGTATTTATACTGAAGACATCCATAGTCAAAGGAAAGGGAACAGGGAAGAAGGAAGAAAATTCCTCCTTCTTACTCCTGACTCCCTGTAAGGGAGAACGGCGTTCGCCCCTAGGAATTTTATCCGGGGGTTTTTACTTGACGTGCCATATCTAAAAAGGCATTCATATTTACACCTGGACGACGACGAGGACTATTACCAAAAATAAGATACTTGGTAGCAAAATTGGTTTCAGTTGGTAGCGATAATTGAGGTTTAACAGGTTCAGGTTTAGTCGTTTTTGCCCCCACTGGTGCCGGTTTTGATACTTCTACTGGTGGTGTTGGTGCTATAGGTGTAGAAATGGTATTAGCTTCTTCCTTGAGTTCTAAGTAATAGCCGCTTTCTTTTTTACTAAACAAGCCAGTAATAAAACCCAGAATACCCCCAATCAGATTTTTGATAAAGCCCATGAAAAATGCTCCTGTTTGAATAATTTGGAATCTTACCGAAATTGTTAAAAATCACGGTGTAATATTACATTTGATTGTGCTACTAGCCGTCAGTTTTGAGACTGCCATTTGTTACCTAAGACCCTGAAGACTATACTAATCAGTATTTTCCGGTCTTTTAGATCAAGCCTGTTAATTGGTAAATAACGCAAATTAATTATTAAATTTTATTATGACTATAAGATTCTGAGAATTTACTTAATAAATCTTAATATTATTGCTCACTTCCCAAACTGTCATATTTTGTCTTTTACTAGGTAAAATACTGAGTTAAATTGTTGACAATTATAAAGAGTTAAGATGATGAAAACAAAACAGCAAAATCCCGTTTTATTAGTGCATGGGATTAATGATACTGGGGCGGTTTTCGATAAAATGGCATTGTATCTTAGAAAGCGCGGTTTGTCTGTGCATACTGTGAATTTACGACCTAATAATGGTTCTGAGGTTTTAGATAAATTAGCCCAGCAGGTAGCTAGTTATATAGCTGCTACCTTTGCACCCGAACAACCATTAGATATAGTTGGTTTTAGCATGGGAGGAATTGTTAGTCGTTATTATATTCAGCGCTTGGGGGGAATAGATAAAGTACAGCAATTTATTACCATTTCTTCACCCCATAAAGGAACTGTCATTGCCTATGGTACTTGGCAAAGTGGTGTTGTGCAAATGCGTCCTAATAGTGATTTTCTCAATGATTTAAACTCTGATGTACAGATGTTAAACAAATTGAATTTTACATCTATTTGGACACCCTATGATTTAATGATTATTCCCGCAGAAAGTTCACAACTTGGTGTAGGCAAAGAAATCATTGTGCCAGCATTATTACATCCTTTAATATTAACGGATTCTAGAACTTTAACAATTGTAGGAAATATATTAAGTAGGTAGGCATAAAACTATAACAAGTTTATGCCTTAAATTGGAATATAAATTATCTAATTTTGATCACCAATTGTAGTATATTCAGCATTGCCAAAAATTGCATCTGGATAGCGATAATACTTAAATTCAATTAAGTTATAAAAAGGATCTTCTAAAAAGAAAGTCCGATGTTCTAGAATAGATTCATTAAATCGGTATTTAGGTTCTTCTCGAAATTTCAAATCTTTGTTTTTTGCCCTTGTTAATAATCCTTGCCAAGTATCTTCAACAGTAAATATTAGTCCAAAATGTCGGGGATAAATTGCCTTTTGAGGTGTTAAGATATTCTTAGTAATGTGGGCTACTAATTGATGTCCATAGAGGTTGAGAATCAAAGCATGGGGGCTTTCTCGTCCGGGTGTACAACCTAAACCATCAATATAAAAGGCTTTGGTTTGGGGGATATTAGAGACAGGGAAGGCAAGATGAAATATGGTTTGGTTCATAGTAGATGTGGGTAAGATAATATAATTCTAAGCTACAATAACTATCAGGAACACGGTATCTGTAGGTATTCAACTATGAATTTACTATTGTCACAGAGCAACAAGTACAACGTCGAGGTCGAGGGTTGTTATTTACAAACTATTTTAATAGAGAAATATTTATAATTGAATTTTATTCATGTAGGTTGGGTTAAGCGACAGCGCAACTGAACACCAATTTCAATAATCCGGTTTAATAATGTTGGTTTTTCTCGCGTCAACCCAACCTACTTAATTTTTAATAGATCAATACTTTTTTTCTTCTTGTCCACAGAGTGTCATTCTCTGATAGAATCAAAAATCCGACTCCTTTAACATAGATTGACGTATGAGCAAGGGTACTTTATTTGACAAAGTTTGGGACTTACACACTGTTGGGACATTACCATCAGGATTAACACAACTATTTATTGGACTACATCTTATTCATGAAGTTACGAGTCCCCAAGCCTTTGCTATGCTCAAGGAGAGGGATTTAAAAGTATTATTTCCACAACGGACTATAGCCACAGTTGATCATATCGTTCCTACAGAAAACCAAGCCCGTCCCTTTGTGGATAGCATGGCGGAGGAAATGATTCAGGCATTAGAAAAAAGTTGTCAAGAAAATGACATAACTTTTTACAATATTGGTTCAGGAAATCAAGGTATAGTTCACGTCATCGCCCCCGAATTGGGACTAACGCAACCGGGAATGACCATCGCTTGTGGAGATAGCCATACATCGAGTCATGGTGCATTTGGAGCGATCGCCTTTGGTATTGGTACAAGCCAAGTTAGAGACGTTCTTGCCTCCCAAACCCTAGCATTATCTAAACTCAAAGTCCGCAAAATCGAAGTTAACGGCAACCTAAAACCCGGAGTTTACGCCAAAGACGTAATATTACACATCATCCGTACACTAGGCGTAAAAGGTGGCGTAGGCTACGCTTACGAATTTGCTGGTACAACCTTTACCCAAATGAACATGGAAGAACGGATGACCGTTTGTAACATGGCCATAGAAGGCGGGGCGCGATGCGGATACGTCAACCCCGATCAAATCACTTACAACTACCTAAAAAATAGAGATTTTGCTCCCAAAGATGCAGACTGGGAAAAAGCAGTTACATGGTGGGACTCCCTCAGTAGTCATGCTGATGCTGAATATGATGATGTAGTAATCTTTAATGCCGAAGATATTCCCCCCACAGTTACATGGGGAATTACACCAGGTCAGGGAATTGGCGTAGATGAAAAAGTCCCCACAGCCGCCGAACTCCTAGAAGAAGACCGCTTCATCGCCGAAGAAGCCTATCGCTACATGGACTTATATCCCGGTCAACCCATCCAAGGCACAAAAATTGATGTCTGCTTTATTGGTAGCTGCACCAACGGACGCATCAGCGACTTAAGAGAAGCCGCCAAAATCGCCCAAGGTCGCCAAGTTGCAGCAGGAGTAAAAGCCTTTGTGGTTCCCGGTTCAGAAAGAGTCAAAAAAGAAGCGGAAGCCGAAGGACTAGATCAAATCTTCATTGCTGCCGGCTTTGAATGGCGTGAACCAGGATGTTCCATGTGTTTAGCCATGAACCCCGACAAACTCCAAGGCAGACAAATTAGTGCCTCCTCCTCCAACCGTAACTTCAAAGGTAGACAAGGATCATCCTCTGGTCGTACCTTACTCATGAGTCCCGCCATGGTAGCCACAGCAGCCATCAAAGGCGAAGTCGCCGACGTGCGCGAACTACTCTAGGTGACAGAAAAGAGTTTTTTCAATTACCAATTACCAAGTACCAATTACCAATGGTTAGTGAAGTAAAACAAATCTCCGGTAACGCCGTTCCCCTCATCGGTAACGACATAGACACAGACCGAATTATCCCCGCCCGCTATTTAAAAGCTGTCACCTTTGATGGCTTAGGAGAAGCAGTGTTTATTGATGACAGAAAAGCCTTAAACGGTGGACACCCATTTGATCAAATCCATTACCAAGGTGCGAAAATCCTCATAGCTAACCGCAACTTTGGCTGTGGTTCATCACGGGAACACGCACCCCAGGCATTAGCTAAATGGGGAATTAAAGCCCTCATTGGTGAAAGCTTTGCGGAAATTTTCTTTGGTAACTGCGTTGCTATGGGAATACCATGCGTAACTGCACCTAGTGAAATAGTTAAGCAACTGCAAGAATTAGTCATTACTAACCCCCAAGAAGTCATCACCATAACGTTGGAAAAATTGCAAGTACAAATTGGTGATTTCACTGTATCAGTTGTCATGAGTGAAGGGACAAGAACTGCCTTTGTGTCTGGAACTTGGGACGCTTGCGGACAGTTAGTAGCAAATGCACCACAGGTAAAAGCAACAGCCGCAAAATTACCTTATATTGCTTGGGGTAATTTAGCGGTGAGTTAGATTTTTTGTATCTGTCTGTGGTTTGCTATAGTTTGCTTTTATCGAACCACACCAGGCACAGAGAACACAGAGAGAAGAGGTTAGGTTTGGGTAATTAGGGAATTAATTATCAGATGAATGTGAATAATTATTGGTTAATGAAGTCTGAACCGGCAGTTTATAGTATTACTGACTTACAACAGCAAGGTGAGACTATTTGGGATGGTGTGCGTAATTATCAAGCACGGAATTTTTTACGACAAATGCAAGTAGGAGATTTAGCTTTTTTCTATCATTCTAATACTGAACCTCGGGGTATTTTTGGCTTAATGCGGATAATTGAAACAGATATTGTTGATCCAACACAATTTGATATTAATAGTAGATACTATGATGATAAATCTACTCCTAAATCCCCCCGTTGGCAAACTGTAAAAGTCGAATTTGTGGAGGTATTTACTAATCCTCTTTCTCTATCAACACTGAAAGCAAGGTTTAGCGGTGATGAATTATTAGTAGTAAAAAAAGGTAATCGTTTATCAGTAACTCCTGTAATAGAATCAGTCGGAAGGATGATTTTAGACATGGGAAGGAATATTTAGAAATGAGGACAAACTTAGAATTATTCAATATGTTGGGTTTCTAAGTTAAGGAATGTAAAAAAAAAATCTTGATATCATGTTCGTAGTGAGGAATTTATTCCTCCTTTGAGGACTAAAGTCCTCACTACAAACTTAGAATTATTCAATTCGTTATACTTATAGTTACTAATAATATTCTGTAGAAAACTCTAGGGAGTGCAGTTTATGACTGAACAAGATAATAATAATTCCTGGAAAAAAAAGATAACTGGAGTTTTTAATCAAGCTACCGATAAATTAACCCAAATTTTACCAGTAGAACAAGTAACACAAACTGTAGGACAATGGTTTAGTGTTAGTGATACTCAAGTTGCGGAAATTTTGGAAACTATTCGCGCTGAGTTACCAACTACAGAAGCTTTGTTATTAGGAAAACCCCAAGCGGGTAAAAGTTCTATTGTCAGGGGTTTAACTGGGGTATCTGCGGAAATTATTGGCCAGGGTTTTCGTCCCCATACCCAACATACGGAACGTTACGCCTATCCTGCTAATGATTTACCATTGCTGATTTTTACAGATACAGTCGGTTTAGGAGATGTTAGTCAAGATACTGAAGTTATTATTCAAGAATTAATCAGTGAATTACAACAGGAAACAAATAAAGCAAGGGTTTTAATTCTCACTGTCAAAATTAATGATTTTGCTACTGATACTTTACGACAAATTGCTCAAAAATTACGTCAGCAATATCCAAATATTCCTTGTTTATTGGTGGTAACTTGTGTACATGAAGTTTATCCTCCAGAAATGAGTAATCATCCTGAATATCCTCCAGATGTGACAGAATTAGATCGGGCATTTATCGCTATTCAGGATAATTTTGCGGGTTTATATAATAGTGCAGTTTTAATTGATTTCACTTTAGAAGAAGATGGTTATAATCCTGTATTTTACGGTTTAGAAGCCCTGCGCGATAATTTAGCCCAACTCCTACCAGAAGCAGAATCAAAAACGATTTATCAACTATTAGATAAACAAGCAGGAGAGAAATTAGGTAATATTTATCGGGATGCTGGTAGACGTTACATTTTGCCTTTTTCTATCATGGCTGCTACTTTAGCCGCAGTTCCTTTACCCTTTGCCACTATGCCTGTTTTAACAGCATTGCAAGTATCAATGGTGGGATTATTAGGTAAATTATATGGACAAACTGTAACACCATCTCAAGCTGGAGGTATTGTCAGCGCGATCGCCGGTGGTTTTGTCGCCCAAGCGGTAGCACGGGAGTTAATTAAATTTATCCCTGGTTTTGGTAGTGTCATTGCCGCATCTTGGGCAGGGGCTTATACATGGGCTTTAGGTGAAGCTGCTTGTGTCTATTTCGGCGATTTAATGGGTGGGAAAAAACCCGACCCTCAAAAAATTCAAGCAGTGATGCAAGAAGCTTTTACAGGGGCAAAGGAACGGTTTAAGAGTAATACTTGATAATTGCAGCTTTTCTTTTCCCATCTTAATTTCCTTCATTTTTCACCCTAAACCCTGAGCAATAAACGCAGACCAATAACGAGGATGTGCAAGGGGAAATTCACCTTTTGATTTTTGGATTTTATCAATTGCTATTGATATTTTTGCATATTTTTTATGTTGGCGATCGCACTGTAAATACTCTGCTGAATCTTGTGGATATTGTTTTTTCTGATTTCTAGCTTGTTGACGCTGGTTTTCTGCTGCTTGGGATATTTCTTCTAGTCTGTCTTAATTTGCAGTATTTTTCTAGTTTTTTAGCTTTTTTAGTGATTTTTCGTCATTTATTTCGCTATTGCTGCTGACTTTTTTAAATCTATTTCATACACAATCAATTGGGATCTATGGTTGATGCTTCCTCAATTAATAATTTGAGTTTTTCCTTAATCTCTTGTGGACGCAAAAATATACACCTGAAAAATAATTTTAGTTTATGTATCTTAACAGTATTTAATACCTTTGTCAAATAAAAAATCCTTCCCTGGAAAAATTTGATACTCTCTTAATAAAATCACTTCAAAACATTCTCCTAGATATCAAAATCCCATGTCGAGGACTAAACAACAAAGCCAAGGTAAATAAACCCGAAACTACTAACACAATCGTTGGTCCAGAGGGTAAATTATAAAAGTAACTGAGATACATTCCGCTAATGCTAGAAATCACCCCAATTATTGCCCCTAAAATCATGACTTCATGTAAACGTTTTACTAATAAATAAGCAGTTGCCCCTGGAGTAATTAAAAGTGATAATACTAAAATTACTCCTACAGCTTTCATACTGGCAACAATTGTTAAAGCAATTAACAACATTAAACCGAAGTTTAAACGATTAACTGGTAAACCAGCAGCTTGTGCGCCTAAAGGATCAAAGGTGTAAAATAAGAGTTCTTTATATAATAGGAAAATCACTATTAAAACAATGGCGGAAATAATAGCTGTATCTCTTACTTCGTCCCCGGTGACACCCAAAATATTACCAAAAAGAAAGTGATTCAAGTCAATTTTATTATCTTTTTGAATGACGGTAATTAAGGTGACACCCAGGGCAAAAAAGGCGGAAAACACTATGCCCATAGCGGCATCTTCTTTAATGGGAGATCGGGTTTTAATTACGGCTATGGCCATTGTACTCAAAACCCCGGCAATAAACGCCCCTACAAAGATATTAGCACCGATCATAAAGGCGATCGCTAATCCTGGTAATACTGAATGACTAATAGCATCACCCAGCAATGCCAGGCGTTGTACCATTAAATAACTACCAACAATGGCACACAATAAGCCTACTAATATGGCGATGATTAATGAACGTTGCATAAAGCCATATTGCAACGGTTCTATTAGTGCTTGAAGCATAGATGAAAATCAACCACGAAGGCACGAAGGACACGAAGGAAGAGAAGAAAAGAAGATGTAGCGGTATTTATGAAATAAATAGATCATAGTCCCCTTCTCGTTTGCGGGGAGGGGGTTGGGATTCTTTATTATGCTACATCAGAAAAGTACATAACTTTACCACTATAAGCACGATGTAAGTTTTCTTCTGTTAAAACTTGTTGGCGTGAACCTATGGCGATTAATTCACAGTTTAGTAAGATTAAATCATCAAAATTAGTGATTGATTCGCCTAAATCATGATTAACTACTAAGACGATTTTATTGTTTTTTGCGAGTTCTTGAAAGACTTCAAAAATGATGGCTTGGGTTTTTTGATCTATCCCAATAAAAGGTTCATCAAAACAAAAGATTTCCGCTTCTTGAGTTAACGCCCTCGCTAAAAATACCCGTTGTTGTTGTCCTCCTGAAAGTTCACCAATGGGACGATTTTTTAATTCTCCTATTCCCACTCTTTCTAATGCTTGTTTAGCAATTTGCCGGCTGACTGTGGAGAAACTACGTAACCAACCTGTTTTTTTGACACGCCCCATCATCACAACATCCCACACGGTAGCGGGATAATTCCAGTCAATTTGGCTACGTTGTGGTACATAAGCAACTTTTTCTAGTTGCTGCATTAAAGGCTGATTTTTATATAAAACTTGACCACTACTCATGGGAACTAATCCCAAAATAGCTTTCATTAATGTACTTTTACCCGCCCCATTAGGTCCAAAAATTCCTGTGATTTTTCCTGGCTTAATTATACAGTTAACGTCTCTTAATGCTTCTTGTGCGCGGTAATTTACACCTACATGAGTAATATTAATACTTGTTAAGGAATTCATATCAATGGGTTTAGTAGCTTGTGTAGATATATCTACTTGATTCTTGGGAGATAGGCTAAATTTTTGGTAAAAAGAAACGTTTTGCATAACAGCTTAGTTAAAATACTTATTTTTGAGTTTACTATAAAAATGAGAGAAATATGAAAATATATATAATTAGAAGTAATCACTGAGATAAATGAAACTAATACTTAATTCCCTTTGTCTAGGAATGTTGTTATCTTTGTCTGTAATGGGTTGTACTTCCAACTCCCAACCACAGACAAATACTCAGCCCCAAGTTGTAGCAACAAGTACCATTATTGCTGATTTAGCTGAAGAAATTGGCGGGGAAGAAGTACAAATTACGGGTATTCTCAAACCAGGTGCAGATCCTCATATGTATGAACCTGTACCCGCAGATAGTCGAGCTTTGGAAAAAGCTAACTTGATTTTGTATAACGGTTACAATTTAGAACCAGGACTGATTAAGTTAATGAATGCTGCTGGAGGGAAAGTCAAAAAAATCCCTGTGGGGGAAGTTGTTAAATCTTTAAAATTAGATAAAGGTAAAGGGCAAATTGTCCCAGATCCTCATGTTTGGGGCAGTGCAGAAAATGTTATAGCGATGGTGAAAGCCATTCGAGATAGTTTAATTGAGTTGTCACCAGAGGATAAAGAAAAATTTACCAATAATGCCGACAAGCTAATAGATGAATTGCAGCAGTTACATATTTGGATTAGTCAACAAATCCAAACTATTCCTCCAGATAAAAGGAAATTAATCACTACCCATGATGCTTTTCAATATTATGGAAATGCTTATAAAATTGCCGTTGCTGGAACTTTAATTGGCATTAGTACGGAAGAACAACCAAGCGCCCAAACAGTGCAAAAATTAGTTGAATCAATTAAAAAAATAGGTGTTACTGCCATATTTGCTGAAACGACAATTAACCCAGCTTTAATTAAAACAGTCGCCGAAGAAGCAGGGGTAAAATTAGCACCAACTTCTCTTTATTCTGATTCCATTGGGGTAAAAGGCAGTAATGGTGATACTTATATAAAGATGATGATAGCCAATACCCGCGCTATTGTTGAAGCTTTGGGAGGAAAATACACCCCGTTTCAATTAAAGAGTAAAAAATAAGGTAATTGGTAATTGGTAAATATAGCGTTTCCTATTACCTATTCTCTCTTAACTGTCACCTAATTAACAAACTTGTTTACGAGTTGATTCTGTGTCTATGGGTTTAATCAGAAACAGCTTGAACATATACCAAAAAATCATGAAGGTTAAGGGGATTTTTTGCAAAAATTTCACAATTCCCCAATCATTGACTTTGTTGAGATCAATTATTTTCTGATTATAGACTGCACATTGTTCTAAATACCAGAAGAAATAGGGATGATTGGTATCTAAAATCAAAGGAAATGCTCTCGCTGAGGTTTTGTTAGTTTCCTCAATTACCTGAGTATTGTATTTGCGGGGATGAATACCTAATATTTCGTAGAAATTGCCCCGTTCAAATACTGTCATGGTGTGAGTAGCAAATACAGTTAAGAGGAAAAACCGCACCCATAACCGAGATTTCCAATTATTCCATAACTGGGGTTGAGAACGTAACAAAGCTTTGAAAAAATCACCGTGCCTATTCTCATCTTGACACCAGCTTTCAAACTTCCTAAATAATGGATAAAACTGGAATTCTGGATGTTTTTCGATATGGCGAAATACTAAAATGTAACGCCAATAACCTATTTTTTCTGATAGGTAAACTGTGTAAATAACCCACTCAATGGGGAAAAATGTATAGGTACGATTTTTAGTCAAATAACTCAAGTCAAGAGAAAGGTTAAAATCTGCCATTGACTTATTTAAAAATCCCGCATGACGGGCTTCATCTCGTGCTAAATAACCAAATGCTTCCGATAGCAAGGGGTTACTATCTTTAAGACGACGAGATAATTCTTTAAACAGTAAAAACCCAGAAAATTCCGAAGTACAAGAACGTTCTAGAAAGTCAATAAAAGCAAGTCGTTTTTCACCAACAATGTGATCCCAACCTTGCTTAAATTCATCATCTCGCACAAAGTGATGACGGTTATAATCAGCCTTGAGTTCGTCAATTATTGCCCTTAATTCAGTTTCATACCCAGAAATATCCATTTTTGCCACTGTATCAAAATCAGTGGTATAAAACCGGGGTGTTAATAATGTTTCTTGAACTGGTACTTTGACACCTGATTTCTGTAACTCAACTGGTGGTTTATCCAACGACTTAACCATAAGTAGTCCCTTTGCCATTGTCTGCCTTAAAATTATATAAGCATAAATATTTGTTATTAGTCATCAGTTAAATTATTGAAACTAATTCTTACAAAATTACTGAATTATCTGAAATTTTCGCAGGTCAAAATACCTATTTACTAACTAAATGTATTTATGAAACCATAAATAAATATGAATATCCCTATAGTTATACAAAGAATAATAGTTAAATAATTATGGGAGTCATAAAAATAGCCCGAACGTGCGTCGGTAGTAATTTGTGCTGGATAAATTACCCTCTGTAAAAGTTATGTAACTAGAATAGCATTTTTCTTTGATTATATCGGCTGAGGATTGATAAACAAGTCGGTGAATTTGGAGAAATGTAATCTGTAAACAATAAGGAAGTAAACATGAGTAATAATTTGGCAATGAAACTTCGTATGGGAACACAACAAGCACATACAGATTCAGAAAATATGGGCTTTATGAAGTGTTTTGTTAAAGGAGTTGTAGATAAAGATTGTTTTATTCAATTGTTGAGGAATTTCTATTTTGTTTACAGTGAACTAGAAGCAGCAATTGAAAAACATAAACAGCATCCTGTCATTAGTTTGATTTATTTTCCTGAACTAAATCGCCAATCTTTCCTAGAACAAGATATGTTATTTTATTATGGGAATCAATGGCACAAGCGCATTACACCTTCACCTGCTGCTCAAGCTTATATTACCCGGATTCAACAAATTTCTACCCATGAACCCACACTATTGTTAGCTCATTCCTATACTCGTTATTTGGGTGATCTTTCCGGTGGACAAATGCTACAAAAAATTGCTCAGTCAACATTAAAACTTTCTGGATATGAAGGGACTTCCTTTTACAATTTCCAGCAAATTCCAGATAAACAGGCTTTTAAAGAAAAGTATCGTCAAGCATTAGATAAAGTTCCAATTGATGATACAACCACTGACAAAATTGTAGCAGAAGCTAACCATGCTTTCAAACTCAATATGCAGATGCTTCAAGAGTTAGAAAGCATTTTAATACAAGCCATGGGTCGCGCCACTTACAATGATTTAGTTTAAGTCTTTGGACAATTTACAAAAATATAATTCATCACTTAATTAACCTTGGCAATGATGAATTATATAAACATCCCAAACAAGATGCAAACACCTATTTCTTCTCTTATTCTGCGATTCGTTAAAAGAAGTAGGAACTCAGTTGAGGCAATCAGATCCCCGACTTCTGTGATTAATTTATCATTTATGGACACAATCAATAAAAGAAGTCGGGGATTTATATATTCTATTTGCTAAATCCTAAATTACAACATTAACTTGGGAAAATTAATTGTAATTATTCCCAAATCATAAGGGTGAAGCATTTGGATTGAAAGTTAATAATTTTAGTCATAGTTTATCGCCCGAATGCTTCGCCCCTACAAGGACATATACTCACATCTATTGGAGGCTTTGATGGTTTTTCTATTACCTGGTGTTAAGTTTGATTTTGATCTCATTCAAAAGTATGATACTCGCGCTCCCAGATACACTAGTTACCCACCGGCAACAGAATTAACTGAAAATTTCACTGCTACGGATTTCCAAGCTGCAATTACTGCTTCTAATCAAAGAGAAACTCCCCTATCTTTGTATTTCCATATTCCTTTTTGCCAAAGTTCTTGCTATTTTTGCGGTTGTAATACGGTAATTACTAATAACAAGAATATGGCTATACCGTATCTAGAACATTTAGAACAGGAAATCAAAAATACTTCAGCTTTAATTGACCGTGATAGAAAGGTACTTCAAATTCATTGGGGTGGAGGTACACCGAATTATTTGGAGCTTGATCAAGTAGAATTTCTGTGGGACAATATTACCCGTAATTTCCAAATTGCTTCAGATGCAGAAGTATCTATTGAAATTAATCCCCGCTATGTAAATAGAGATTATATCTTATTTTTGAGGGATATTGGTTTTAATCGGATTAGTTTTGGGATTCAAGATTTTAACCCAGAAGTACAAAAAGCAGTGAATCGAATTCAACCAGAAGCACTACTGTTTGATGTGATGGGTTGGATTAAGGAGGCTGAATTTGATAGTGTGAATGTAGACTTAATTTATGGTTTACCCTATCAAACTCTTGATACTTTTCGGGAAACATTACACAAGACAATGACTTTAGATGCTGATAGAATTGTCGTGTTTAATTTTGCCTATGTGCCTTGGATTAAACCTACACAAAAAATGATTCCCCAAACTGCATTACCGGGAGCGCAAGAAAAGTTAGATATTCTCAAAATGACGATTGAGGAATTAACTAATAATGAGTATCTGTTTATTGGGATGGATCATTTTGCTAAAAATAACAATGAATTAGCGATCGCTCAACGTCATGGTACACTAAAACGGAATTTCCAAGGTTATACGACCCACGCAGAAACAGAATTGTTTGGTTTTGGTGCTACATCTATTAGTATGTTAGAAGATGCCTATGCCCAAAATCATAAGGAATTAAAGGATTATTACAAAGCGGTAGCAGCAGGTGTGATTCCTACCAGTAAAGGTATTAAGCTCACTCATGATGATATTATTAGAAGAGATGTAATTATGTCAATTATGTCTCACTTTCAACTAAATAAGTTAGAGATTGAGCAGAAATATCATATCAATTTTGATCAATATTTCAGCTATGAACTCCAAGAATTACAACCCCTACAAAATGATGGATTAGTGAATGTATTTGCTGATGAAATCCACATTACTGATATTGGTAGATTACTGGTAAGAAATATTGCCGTTCTCTTCGATACTCATACAAGAACTAGAGAGACAAAATTCTCTCGTGCTATTTAATTAGGATTGCTATGTAATACTACTCGGTTAAGACTAAAAAATCGTTATATGGTAGGTTGGGTTGACACTAGGAAACCCAAAATTATTAAGGATCTTGTTGGGTTTTGCTGTCACTCAACCCAACCTACATTTTATTAACCGAGCAGTATTAAATTGGTATGTAGTTTGAATTTATTCAAAAATTCAACTACATACCTTTTGACTTATATAGTTTATGTCATTAGATAGAAATAAATAATGTTAAGCTTTGATAAATTTGACATTGCATGAGTTTAATTTTCGAGGCAATAAATCAATGAATATTATTACTTGGATAATTTTAGGACTATTAGCTGGTGTAATTGCCAAATCGGTCTATCCTGGTTATCAAGGTGGAGGAATGATATCTACCATGATATTGGGTATTGTTGGCGCTTTTATCGGTGGTACTTTATTTACTCTCATCCGTACCGGAACTTTACAACTTGCATCTGCATCTTTGAGTATTCCTGGGGTAATAGTAGCAGTTATTGGCGCAATTATTGCCATTTATTTATGGGGATTATGGCAAAGAAGTAGTCGAGTATAACTTGCGAAGGATTAGAAATAAATTTTGGTTTTTTGAGTTGAAGTTTGCAGGAACTAACATTATGTTTTTTCATAAAAAAGAATCAATTCATATCGTCAAAGTTGATGAACCAAATCCCCATTTTGCCCAGTGGCTTCTAGAACAATTTGGCGGTGCAACTGGCGAACTCTCTGCTGCTTTACAATATTGGGTACAGTCTTTTCATGTAGAAAATGCTGGTATTAAGGATATGCTTCAAGATATTGCTATCGAGGAGTTTGGCCACTTAGAAATGGTTGGTAAACTCATTGAAATGCACACTAAAAACACAGATCAAACGGAAGCATATAAAACTACCCTATTTGCCATTCGAGGTGTTGGCCCTCATTAATTTATCAACAAACGGAGATGGTAAAGATCAACGTGGTCCTTGGAATTCTGAACCAACATTTCAATACATATCTAACCCCTTAGAAAGGGTAATGAGTGCTAAATAAAAAACACTTTAAAAATAATTTTTGATTATTTAGTTTTACTCGGAAATGCCCCAACTTATTAGTTGGGTTTTTTTGTGAATTATTTTATTGTTTCTGCAATTTTGCGTAGAACTTGACAAGCATTATCTAATTCACTTTTAGTAGACAGAGGAGCAAATACTCGTGATATTCCATATTGTTGATTTTCTACTTTGACAAAAACAATATTATCACCATTGGTAAACATTGCAAAGTTAGGCAAATCAGGATTTGGACTAGCCATTAAATAAGCGAGAGTTTGTGGCAATGCCGACCAAACTGATAACATGGTTTTTTTAGATTCTAAAACAATTATCCATAAGAGATCGCGCAATACTAAAATATCTATTCGACCCTGTAGAGTTTCTTCACTATCAGCGACTGTTATCTGTACAGATTCTTCAGCCTTGATGCGAAAAGGTGGATCATATTTGGGAAGTTCAGGGGAAAAGAGCAATAATAGAAAAGATTAACGCAGCCATTTCTGGTTTCCAAATCTAATCAGCTATGCAAAATCTCACTAGAATTACCCGCAACCCAGAAGTAATGGGCGGCAAACCCTGCATCCGGGGAATGCGTATTACAGTTGGTACTATCGTTGGCTTAATGGCATCTGGACACAGTGCCAATGATATCCTCAAGGCCTATCCCTACCTTGAAGAAGCAGACATATATGAAGCACTAGCTTATGCTGCATGGCGGGCTGAAGAAATTGAAGTTCCCCTGATAAGTGCATGAAAATTTTGATTGATATGAATCTTTCCCCCGATTGGGTAGCGGTTTTTGAGGCGCAAATACTCCTAGCGTCATTCAGGTTCGGGCTCAGGATATTTTGCCTAGTAGTATTGAAAATATAGTTATTTCAGCCCTGAATCAGTTTGAATCTTCACTCTTATCAGGTGCTTTAGTAACAGTTGATAAAGCCCAATCTAGAGTCCGTATTTTACCAATTAAACATGGTTAACCGGGAATGTATATTTAGGGTTTGGCAACGAAAAACCACTCTATTTTATAATTTCTCATGTTGCACTATCAGAAAAACCACCTCTATCTAGGGGTTGCTGAATAAAGCTAAAACCGTTTATTTATAAGGGTTTTGCGGATTTTCCGAACAAAAAAGTGCAAGGTTTTGGCAAATAGAGTCTCAAAACAGTTGCATTTTTCCCTGTCGGATATGGGAAATTGAGGATATCCAGGTAGCTGAAACTGTTCCCTGTTCCCTGTTCCCTGTTCCCTGTCAACTGTCAACTTTTCCCTGTTCCCTCCCCTCACAGACAACTTTTTCAGCAAACCCTATCTATCACCCTTTCCCCAATTCTTGAGCGCGTTGTTTTGATGCTTTAACGGCTTCGATGACAGCAGAACGAAAACCGGCTTTTTCTAAGGTGCTGACACCGGCAATGGTTGTACCACCAGGACTTGTCACTCTATCTTTGAGTTCGGCGGGGTGGATTTTTGTTTCTTGTATCAGTGTGGCTGTTCCTAATACTGTTTGTACTGCTAGTTGTTTGGCGATCGCCCTGGGTAAGCCCACCGCCACACCTCCATCAGCTAAGGCTTCAATCATCAATGCCACATAGGCAGGGCCACTACCAGATAATCCTGTGACTGCATCCATCAGCGTTTCTGGGACTTCCACCACTTCCCCCACAGCAATAAAAATCTGCTCTGCTATTTGTTTATGACTGCCATCAGTGTAAGCACCGAGAGAAATCGCCGTTACTCCTGCCCCCACAGTCGCCGGAGTATTAGGCATAGCACGAACTACAGGCATTTGCACAAAAGCGGCTTCTAATTGTTTTAAAGTTATACCCGCTAGTATAGAAATAATTAAGGGGAAATTTTGCTGAGGTAATATATCTGCTAATTCTTGAGTAACAGCCGTAAATATTTGGGGTTTAACCGCCAACATGATGGCTTCCTTGGCTTCCCCCAAAACTAAACTATTATCTGTGGTGACAACTACTTGATATTGTGCTTCTAAATAGCTCCGGCGTTCAGCTTGGGGTTCACTGACAATAATTTCTGATGCTTGATAAATACCACTGACAATAAGGCGGGATAATAGAGCTTCTCCCATTACCCCACCGCCAATTAAGCCGAATTTTATAGTCATTTTCATTAGTCACTAGTTAATGGTCAATTATTAATAGTTAATCATCCTTCTTCATAAATTGGGATTGAAAACTATGAACTAATGACTAATTAAACCTACTGTGCCATCCGAGTGGGTTCATTCCCCCAGGCTGGAGTTGCAGTTGCGGCGGTTGCCGGACGTGCAGGACGGGCTGCTGGTTGAGGTGCTTCATGAATTAAACCGCTCTGAGTGCTAACTTGCACGCAACTGGGGGTAAACAAGAAGATGCTTTCACCAATTCGTTCTTGATGGCCGTCTAAAGCGTAAGTACCACCAGCAACAAAGTCAACAGCACGTTGAGCTTGATCTGGATCCATGATGGTCAAGTTCAATACTACTGATTTGCGTTCGCGCAATGCTTGAATTGCTTGGGGCATTTCTTCAAATGTGCGAGGTTCGAGGACTAGAACCTCGGAGATCCCATTAATTGCACCTGGCATACCAATAACATTACTCATAGGTTTCGATACTGTTGCTGCTACTTCTTCTGTACTTGTTGATGGATTTTCCCGCCAGCGACGATTTGCAGGAGTGGTTTCCTGTTGGGGTGCTGGTTGGGAATCTTCTTGTTGATAGACATTGCGATAGGAATCGGCTGTATCAGCTTCTTCTTCGTAATATTCGTATTCTACCTGCTCATTTAAGCCAACAAAGTCCCTGAGTTTAGAAAATATATTGCTCATGTTGTACACTCCCGGATTAAAATTCCCCTAATTTTCCTGACTGTTAAGTTACTCTTATGTACTTTTTAGGCAGTAGTTATAATCATAGTAGATGTCTGACGTAGCAATTGTACTACTGACTTTAAACCTGAGTATCAGTAATCAGTAATTAACAAATATTGATGGTAATGCCTGCACATTAACCAATTTGTAACAATGAGTTAATATCATAGCCTAATCACTATTAAGGTCAAGGGTGGTCTCACCCCTTTCTTAAATTAATGATACTGACGAGGGTATTATATTTTTTAACAATTATCAATAGCTGACCAGATAAATTCTCAAATGATGATTATGCTGTGTATCACCATAACCACAGCCCTAATTAAGACCGTTGACCAAATAAAATTGTTCCTAATCTTACCATAGTTGCTCCTGCTGCCACTGCCAATAAGTAATCCCCGGACATACCCATTGATAATTGCTGCATTGTAATATTTGACCAGTTTTGCCCCTGAATTGTTTGTGCTAATTCATAAGTACGATGAAACACTGACAAGATTTCCTCATCTTTTAAACCCAGTGGGGGAATTGTCATCAAACCTTGAATTTGTAAATTTTGATATTGATTAAGTGCTTTTAAGTCCGCCAATAATTCTGGTATCATCCAACCAGATTTGTGAGGATCGGGGAGAATTTTGACTTGTAAGCACACATTCGGGGATAAATCTAATTCTTGTGCTAGAGTATTTAAGCGTTTTGCGAGGGGTAAGCTATCAACAGAGTGAATCCAGGAAAATAATTCTAAGGCTTTTTTAGCCTTATTAGTTTGTAGATGCCCAATGAAGTGCCAGGTAATATCCGGTAAATCTTGTAACTCGGCTTGTTTACTGGCAGCTTCTTGGATGCGACTTTCGGCAAAATCACGAAGTCCTGCGGTATAGGCTTCCCGCATCAAGTCAGTAGATACTCTTTTTGTTACAGCAATCAATCTCACTGTAGATGGGAGTGAGGTCTGAATTTGAGTAACGTTATCGCTAATAGAACTACTCATTGGAAAGTCCGTTGGAAAACACCTTGAAGCTGTTCGTACTCTTGGGACGTGCCACTGCGGCGTAAAGTACGCAAGCGATTTTCCAGCATCATTCTCGCTTCAGTCCGGCCAATAGGCTGAAATTTCAGGACTTTAAGTTCAGTTGTGACTAGAAAAAATAAACGTTGGGCATAAAGTGTGGTAAACAGATCCTGGTTCTCATCAACCATACAGATCCTATAGAGTAAACCCCAAGTTGGATGATTTATGTAAGTTTCTGAGTTTTCTGGATTCATTTCATAGTCAAGGTTGGGAGTATATATAGCTTGCGATCGCAATTTACTAACATTCAGAGTATAGTAAATCCCTTCCGCCAAAATTTCATTGACGGGGCAAAACTAAGGATTTTATTTAGATTTTCCCATGCAAAATAGCACTCTGTTGATTCTATGATCATGAAACCTAAGTTTCTTTGGTTTTGCATGGGCTTGTTTCCATCCTGCCACAATTCTCCCTTCATGGCGCAAAGATGGACATTTATCCAGCCGGCATATAAGTAGGGTTTGCTGGTAGCGTAGCGTAAGCTATAAAAATCTTTTTGTGGGGGATAAGCAGATCCTATTGACTGATCATTGTGCCGATGAAATCTGCACAACGAGAATCTGTTGTCTATAACATCATCAGATTATGGTATAAAATTACCTGTAAAAGAATTTTAATAGGGATACATTAATATGAGTATTAAACTTTGGTTTCGGGGACTTTCTGCTTTTATCCTGACAATTGTTCTGAGTTTAACACTTTTTAGTTTACCAGCGAATGCCTTCTTTGCTGAGAATAGCAGTGTTGCTCTTAACCATTTACTGGAGACAAACGAATGTAATGGCTGTGATCTGTCAGGAGTGGATTTATCGAATAGAGATTTGTATGGTAGCGCACTCATTGGAGCAACTCTGACAGGAGCAAATCTATCGCGAGCTTTGTTGAATGAAGCCAAGCTAGATAAAGCAAATCTAACAGGAGCGAATCTATCAGAAGCAAGCCTTTTAGGAATTAGGTTAAACAAGGCCAATTTGACTAACGCCAATCTCACAAGAGCCCAGTTGGCTAATGCAGAGATGACAGAGGCAAACTTGTCGGGGGCTAATCTCACAGGGGCTATTGTCGAATATGCGATCGCCAAAGCAGCAAATTTTTCCAATGCGATCGCCAAAGCAGCAAATTTCAACAACGCGTTTTTATCTAGCTCTAAGTTAGATGGTGCAGATTTTTCTGGTTCTGTCCTGAGAAATGTCAGATTATCAGGGACTACTCTGATAAAGACTAACTTCTCTAATACAGATTTGTTTCGCGCCAGAATGCCTAATGATACCATATATAACGGCAGTGTGGCTCAGTTTGGGGCTATTCAATAGACATCTCTAGAAAAGAACATAGAGACTTTCTATGGAAGGTCTCTACATCTAAAGTCATACTTCAATTATGCAACACTCCTATTCTTAAGAGACGGAAAATTTTTCCCACCTAGTTGAATTTGACCAGTCACACACCCAGCTTTTAACCTAGTCACTAAATACTCTAGATCACCGGCAATAAAATTTGTGCCATGATCTGGTTCTACTAAGCTAATTAAATTCACATTATTGATTATTTGATTACCTAAATTAGCAATTCCTAAAAAATTGAAAACTCCTGATTCATAAGTACCACAGGGAACAGAAGGATTATCTACTCCAACACAATATTCATTTTCTTGAAACCAATCAACATCAGGATAACCATGAAAGTGAACAATTGGCGCACCATTGGCAATTAATTCTGGTGTATATAAAGCCGCCGCCAGACTAATAGCCAACATCACATAAATATCATAGGAAGGTTTAATATCTGATTTTTTGGCATCACTTCCTAATGGTAATTGCAAATATAATTTATCTTGTAAACCAATCCTGAGAATATCAGCATCAATCTTTAAATCTGTTTTATTTGCACCAGAACGAGAACTCAATAGCCAAATATCCGGTATTTGCTTAAATTGATTTTCGCCATTAATATCTAGTTTAATATAACGCCTACCTTGTTCATTTTGGCGCAATTCATAACTACTAAATCCCACCACAGGTAATAAATTTTCCCATTCATCACTGGTGATTTCTTGTCTACCCACATAATGAGGAGGTTCAGCATAAGCAACAAAACCATAGGATACTCCTGTTCTACCATTGACAATTACATCAACAATATCTCGATGGGATTTTCTTTTAATAACTTCATCTAACTTAAAGCCAGACGGAAATAAACCTGTAGATGCTAAGTCTTGCCCTAATTTTGCTAATTTTACCGCATAGGTTGATAGATGAGGATTATATTCTCCTACTTCAAAACGACTAATTAATAAAGGAGTAATAGGGACAAAAATTTTCGGAATTAGTGATTTTAAAGCAAAATCTTCAATTTCATCTTGATCAAAAATAGAATCAGAAAGATTCATATTGAGGATAGAAAATCTTTCCTCAGATACACCAATGACAATTTCTGAAAAAGTTTTTACTAATGTATTAATACCCAGACGGATTTTTTCTGAATAAGGTGTAACAGGGTTAACAAATTCATCATCTATATCAGTGAGAATTACCACTTGTGTATTAGTAGGATCTTCTACATATTTAGCAGCGTGATCTTCAGCCCAACTACTCAATTTAGCAATTTGTATCACAGACATTTGCTGTTTTTCTTTCAGCCATGTATAAGATAAATTATACCAACCTTCTGCTACAAATATTCCTAATTTTCTTAACCATGAATTTGGTCTTTCTACATCTATTACAGCATCAATATCGGCTCTAACTCCGTGCATTTTTAAGGATTTATCCCAGTTCACAAGAGGAATCTTAATAGTGTGTTTTAATTCTGTTGTCGCTTCTCTCCAGGGAATTACTTTCACACCGTGCTTTTGCAAATAAAAAATTAATTTTTGGCGAAATCTAATAATAGCTTTATTTTGATAAAAATCAGGTAAAGGTCTAAAAGTAACTTTCAAATTTTCAGCCATGAATTGAGGATTAATAATTGGCAGTTGATATGCTTCTCCAGAAAATCCGCCAATTAATTTGCCAATGGTCTGCAAACTAATACCTTGAATTAAAGGTTCACCAGCATAGTTATTATTAACAGTCATTTCTTGAATTAAGGCTAAAATATCTTCTTTATGGGTGGATATTTCCAGTTGTATTTCTGGAGTAATTACACCTTTGGGAGAACGAATATTTAGTTTGCTATTTTCTGCCCAAAATAATACACCTTGTTGAGTAAGTTTTGCTAAAATTTCTGCTGCGATCATAACAAAGTTTCCTGTGTTTAAAAATCAGATTTTAGGAAAGAGGACACCTAGCTAAATTAGGCAATCCTAATCTGGCAAAGTGTCCCAATAATCAAGGAGGAAAAACTGCATTGTCAGTAATTAAACAGAAGTTGTAGAGGTTATATCTGGATAATTTCTGACTGGGAATTTTCTAATTCTTCAGATAATCTGAGAGAAAGTTCTTCAATGGTGGGATAATACCAAAGATGAATTAATGATATTTTGAATCCCAAAAGCTTTTCGGCTTTACTGGCGATAACTATGGTTTGTGCTGAGTCTAAACCGTAACTATCTAAAGGTTCACGAATATTTATTTCTTCTGGGTCTACTCCCAGTAAAGAGGAAATTTCTGCAACTAACCAAGCTTGAATTTTAGTGGCGTTATCTTGGTTATTAAGTAGTAAATTAGTAAAATTGTTATTCATTTATGTTACTCCAGATATTAATTGATGAGACGAAAATTTCATAATGCAATTTATACAATTATCCACAAGATTTTCTATGGTTTGCCGATGCAAAGAAGGGTGAGAAAATACAAAATTGAGTGTCATTTTTTCCTGAAAGGTAGCAGCATGAACAATAAACATTCCTGCATATAAAGCATGAGAACCAACAAAACTAATTTCTTCTAGTTCTAATTCCCCATATCTATGGGGTATATTAACTTTACCCACATTAGAAACTGAAACTGTAGCAGATACTTGATTAGGGAATAGCAAAGAAAAATTTATAAGATGTTTAGCCAAAAAAACCATTTGAAAAATTTCCCCTTGGTGAATTTTCTTATTAAGCGTATGTTTTACCTTTCGCGCCAATTCCCAAAAAGAGGTATGATTATTAATTTGATAAAATGTTATCAAGGAAGCAGCTAAAACCGTCATATTTTCTCGACTAATTTCTGATTGTAACCGTCTTCTTAAATCAAGATATGATAAACAACTAACGCGACAAGTATTTTCATCGGTTTTAATAATTTCTTGGGAAGCTGTTAACATTAGTGCTGCACATAAAGCACTTTGTACTGTAGTATTTTCTTGTCTACATTGCTGCACAAACTGTTCGGTTGCTTCTTGGCTAAGTCGTCTATTAATGATTTCACAACGGCGTTGAGAAATAGGAACATATTTTTCTACTCTTAATGCTTTTGGTTGATTCCAATATTTTTGAAATGCGATATTTAATAATAAAGTAATTCTACCTAGTTTACTTTTTAAACTATTTGTCCATGTGGGTAATAGTTGTTCAATAGGTGGGAGAGATTCTAAAGTAGTAATAGCTTGAATCGGCTCACCAGCTTTGATTTTTTCACAATATGTTAAAATTTCTGAATGGAGTTGGATACTGGATAAACCGTCGGTAATAGCATGATGTGTAGTTGTAATCAGATAATTGATATTCTGCTGATTTGATATTTTTACAAGTACGACTCGCAGCAAATGTTTACTACTATCAATTACCTGATTCATTTCTGTATTTACGACTGCTTCCCATTCCTGACTTTCTCTAATATTAACAACTTGTAAAGGAAGTTTGCCTGTACCTGTAGACTGATAATAATAGGAATTTTTAGAGTTAATAATGTGAGCATTAAGCGCAGGATGACGATATTGAATAATATCTAAAGACTGTCTGAGAACTGTTTCTTGAAGATGTCCTTGAATCCGGCTAATGGTTACTAAGTTCCATGTTTTAGCGCGTTGATTCAGGATTTCCATTGTTTCTTCTAGCTGTCCTAATTTTCTATTTATAGCCATATTTATAAACCTTATTGGAAAATTGTAGGTTGGGTTGAGCGATAGCAAAACCCAACATTATCATTATCAAAGATTTGGTAGATTTTTCTTAAATGAAACTACTTTGGGGATGATATTGACTAAATTCTTCTGGCATTTGTAAGCCTTGTATTTTTAAGTTTTGAATGCGATATAAATACGCTGCACCTGTCATAATTTCATCGGCAACGTTAACTACTCGGCGATTATTAACATCTGTTAAATAAGAACCGCGTACCCAATTATTAAAGCTTCCTATAGCTGGGCCACACCAAATTTGATAATCAATTTCTCGACCTTTTTCTCCATTGTTTGACCATCGGGAAGATAGTCCTAAATACCAGCGAAATATTAAAGCCATTTGTAATTTAGGATTGTTGGCTGCTTTGCTTAATTTTTCTGGGTTGCGTTGAGATAGATAACTAGATGTTTCTTGCCAAATTTCGGCAATTGTTTTTCGGAAAATTTGGTTTTCTAACTTTTCTATTTCATCTGGAGGAATTTCGCTGATTGAATTATAGTTTTTATATAATTCCCCTAGTTTTTGAGCGCGAAGTGGGAAGAGAGTTCCTTTTTTCAGCACTTGCAGTTTTACTCCCATTTCAAACATATCTGCTGCCGGTGCCATCATTACATCTGTCATTTCTGCTTCTGCTAGTAACTTTTTTGTATATGCAGAAGTACCAGCTTCCAGGCAAGATTGATTAATAGAACCTGTAACAATATATGCTGCACCCATCATGAAAGCTGCTAATGCTGATTGAGGTGTAGAAATTCCCCCAGCAACACCAATTCTTACAGGTTTTTGATAACCATATTTGCGTTGAATTTCATCTCTTAATTCTAGGATAGAAGGTAATAAACAAACTAGAGGACGATTATCTGTATGTCCACCTGAATCTGCTTCTATGGTAATATCATCAGCTAAAGGAATTTTTTGGGCAAGATTAGCTTGCAATTCGCTAATGAACCCTTTTTCAACTAATTGTTTAATGATTTTTGTGGGTGCGGGTTGAAGAAATTTAGTGGCAACTTCTCGACGGGAAACCTTAGCGATGATTTTATTTTTGATTTCGATTTCATTAGCTGAATTTAAACTTAGTCCAGCCGCCCGATAGTAGACTATATTATCACTCAAATCTAAGAATGCAGAGGCTTCAACTATTCTGACTTGATGCTGTAAATACAAATCAATTAAACGCCGTTCTATAGCAGGTTCACTAGGACTATGGAGTAAGTTAAAAGCATAGGGTTTGTTATGTAAAGCTGTTTGAATTTTATGAATTGCTGTTTCTACTCGATGAGGAGATAAACCTCCTGCACCAAAGGAGCTTAAAATATTGGCTTTCCCTAGAGTAATTACCATTTCTTCAGATGCAATACCTTGAGCCATCGCTCCAGTTGCATAAGCATATTTTACGCCATAAGACTCTAGAAAATTCGGATCACCTAATTGATTAAATGCTATGGCAGGAACAGATAAAACCATTTCTAGATCCTGATTTTTACCATTAGCACTATATGATAAATTGCCTTGATTGCTAATGCCAATTTCTCCTTCTTGTTTAAGAATATAACAAGGTAAATTCAAATTCATCAGTTTAGTTTTAATAGTTTTTGCATCAAAGGATACAGTGCTTAAATCACCTTGCCATCTCTGATAATTGTTATTCATTGCACGAGAAAAATTGAGTTTTTGTGGCAACTTATTTGTTAAATGATTCACTTTATTTAACCTCTAATAATCAAACTTGATAACCTTCATTATTTTGTAGGGTGGGCAATGCCCACCAGCAGATTTAAGAACTTGATTAATAAGTTCCTAAATGTAAATCTATTTTTCTTGTTTGGCCTCTATAACCATTTTTTTGTACACATCTAATTGTTGCTGAAGAAATAAACTCAGTTGTTGCAGTGATGTTTGCCGAGATTGTAATAAAAATCCATGTGCTTTAGATAGACGAGTATTGTTATCATTTAAACTCTGATAATTAGGAATGGATTTCATTTTGCGTTCATAATTTAATAATGAATCATTTTGTATAAATGATTGATTTTTGTAATTTCTATCTTGGTTAACTTTGCTCTCTGGAAGAGAATATAAAGGTGATAAATCCAACTCAACTCGATGACTAAAAAGTTTGGCTAATGCTTTAATAATAGAGGTATGATCATCTACACCTCGTCTATTAACAGATACAGTCAGATGTTCTTTATTTTTGAGAATTTCGCTAATCCAACGACTACAGTTACTGCCAACACCAACTTCAATGAAGATTCTGATATTATCATTATAAACATGATTGACCAAGCGAGGGAAATCTAGTTGATGACAAAGAGCTTTAGCAATATTTTTGCCGATTAAATGACTATCAATTGTAATGGGTGAATAATCAGCAGCTGAATAGAAAATAGTGTCTGAATTTGCTTGAGTTGGCAGGGTATTAACTTTCACTAATTCATCATATTCAGAGTGCATTGGTTCACAATGAATTACATGATTAATTGATGTAGGAAAGGCATCACAGTTTAAGGTTTGAATAACTTTTTGACAACTTTGAGTTTCACCAGCAATAACTACTTCTTCAGGTGTATTAATTAAAGGCATATAAACCCGTTGTTCATTTTTTAGCACTTCTTGCACTTCAGAAGGTGAACATATTAAAATGTAGTTACTCCAAAATTCTTCGCTTTTACCTTCATGAATTAAAGGTAATCCCCAATGCTGACGAACTGCATTTTTTGGGCCAGATAGTCGGGTTTTAAATAGAGGAGATGAGTTCAAGTAATCACTGGTACTTTTAAAGCTAGTCCAAACACCTTGGGCTAACATCATGCTAGTTTCACCCAGACTATAACCAAAACTGTATGGTGATTTAATCTGGAAATGATTTTTAAGAATTGCTGTCATTAAACCGGCTATGCCAACTTCTGATTCTAGCATAGAAACGGGATCATCTATTAATGTTTGTTCTATGCTTTCTAGTTGTCTTTTTGATAATTTATTGATGCTGCGAGGATAGATAATTTTTTCAATGTTGGCGACTCGATTATAAACATTCTTAATGACAGCATCATCATATAATCGGGGGAAAAGACGAAAAATATTTCTTCCTAGTCCGATATAAGAAGTAAAAGAACCAGGATAAACAAAGGCTACATAACCTTTTTTTCCTTGGGGGTTAACGGTAAAATAACTACCTAAAGGAGTTTGCCAATCCTTACCAGTATCGAAAGCAATATTTACTCCCTGAATTGCCCTAACAATTTCCCGTTTTAACTCCTCTAAATTTCGTGCCAGAATTGCTAAAGCATAGGTTAATTTTTGAGATTGTTGATATTTTTGAAAATAATCAGTAGCAAGTTGAGCTAGAGAATAAACATCTGTGATATTTTCTTGAAGTGCGGTTATTTGTGTTAACAAAGAAGAACGATCATCAGCCGCAATAGTAAATAAATAATAAGGCATTTCTGCTAAATATTTGCTGTTATGTTCTATTGGGCTGATGTCTTCTGACAAAATTAAATGTCCATAGGTATCATCATCTTCCATCATATTTATTGCAGCAATTCTTTTAGTTGCACCAGGTTCTAAAAACCAAGGTTTTGATTCTATTGCGACATAAAAAGGACTTTTACTCCACATTTCTGGTTGTTGAGGATGAGACCATTGGGGAACACCAGGAATATAGCGATGATATAGACAAAGTGCGGTTTTGATGAGGCTAAATATTCCTGCTGTAGCTTGTGTGTTGCCAATATTTGCTTTAACACTACCCAGTCCACAACTCAGATTTATTTCCCCTGTCTGATAAGCTGAGATTAACCCTTGAATTTCCGCTATATCTGCGTCGGGAATGCCACTGGCAACTACTTCTAAATAACCAATATCTGCGGATTGAATATCTGCTATTTGAAATGCCTTTTGACAAACTTGACTAATGGTTTCTGGATGATTTGGAGAGTGTTTTGTCACACTTAAACTATCAATAACTGCATAGATGCAATGATTTTGTTGCTGCGCTGTTTCATGCAGTTGTAATACTACTGCGGCTGCACCTGATGTTTTAATAATACCTTTGGCGTTTTGGTCATAACTAAAAGTATGTGCATCTATATTACTTTCTATGGGGTGATTGTTATCTATGCCGACAATTAAAACAGCTTCTACTTGTTCAGTATTTAATAAGTTTTGACTTACATCCAAGGCTGATAAAATAGACTTCTCTTCAGCAAAAAAGGCTAATTCACATGAGACATAATTAGCTAATTTAGCTGAATTTTCTGTGGGAGAAATAATGATTAATCCTAGCTTGGTTTCTGGTTTAATTTTAGCATTTTCTAAAGCAGAATAGATAATCGTGGGACTGGGGCAAGAATCGTGAGATATAACTAGATTTTGTTTCGTTTCATAAATCAATCGTTCAAATTGATTTAATGTTGGTGAATTATTAACAAAACAATCCATACCGATAATTGCTAATTTTTGATTTTGGGCAGTTGTTTTCATTATCATTCTCCATTTTTTAGAAATGTTCGCAAAGTCTGCATACAGAGCATAGAGGACTAGGGGTAATTAATCAATTACCCCTACGGGTAAAATATCTAATATTTAGCTATTTGATTTGGTAAAATTGTTCCTTTCGCGCCAATCATACGATTATAAATTTCTCCTTGGCGGTTATAGGTAATCACATCTGTAATTACTGATGATTCGGTTTTTGATTGCACTTCACAAGTTACATAAAATGTTTCACCAAAGGGAACTTTTGCAAATTGCTCAAATTGCTTAATTTCTGATGGCAAACATCCAACTTGATGAAAGTGTTGTGTCCAAATCCAGAGGGAATGAATCTGGACATCTGCAATGTAGGGATTGAATGTTTGCACTGGGAATTGTCCCTGTTGCTGTGGTGTTGGTTCTGCTAAACAACATTCAATGGTTATTTTACTAGGACTAGCATTTAAAACAGATTTTGCGCCTTGAAAAGTAACTCCATGAAATAGACTAGCAGTATTTACTTGATAGAGTTCTTGATTAGTTTTAAGAAAGTTCTCATCTTGATTAAAGTTGAGGTTTACATAATTTGGAGGTGTGGGAATTTCTCGCTTGAGAATTAGATTTGTGCTGAAATGATAGCGAATTTTTCCGTCTGCTGTCTTACTGCTAATTTTAGCAGCAAATTCTATTTCTTGATTTTCATGTTTCGCAAGTTCTTGAATTTCTAAAAGATATTCATTTGTGATGCTATCATCAAAAACTATGCCTTTTAAAACTTTGAAATTGGGAGAACTAAAGGCTGTAAATCCTGGATAAAGTTGTTCACAAGCATTAGTCATCCATAATAACCCACAGGTAGCAGGAAGTACGGGACGACCGGCGATAACATGATCCTGTAAAAATGGGTTTTCTGCCAATGTTAACTGGCGTTTAATGCGATAGGTTTTTAACTCATTTGATAAAGTCGGAGGAACATAAACTAAAGGACTGCCAATCACTAATTGAACTGTGTTTTGATTGGTATTATGGAGTTCATTAACTAATATTTGTGTTCCTGTTTCTACGGGAATAACTTCAATTCCTCTTTCTACAAAAGCCTTTTTTAATTCTGGTGATACCATGCCACTTTCCCAAGGACCCCAGTTAATAGCCATGACATGACAACTAGGGTAATTATGTTTAATTAAATGGGCAGATTTGTTCAGGATTTCATTAGCTATGGCATAATCTGATTGTCCTACATTCCCATAAAATCCCACTACAGAAGAAAACAAAACTAAATATTGCAATTGACTTGCTGGTACACACCGGAGGAGATTTTCTAAACCTGTAACTTTAGCTGCATAAACATTTTCAAAATCTTGAATTGATTTTTTTTCAATGCGTTTATCAGCTAAGTTTCCTGCACCATGAATTATGCCAGTGATTGCCCCAAACCGTTCAATTACATCTGCAAGTTTTGACTCTAGTAATACTGCATCGGTAATATCAACACTCAGATATTCTGCTTCTCCTCCTGCTTTTTTAATAGCTTTGAGAGTATTTTGAATTTCTCTTTGTGAGGAAATCTTTTGATACTTTTTCTGAACCATTATCGGGGTTGGTTTTTCCCCTTGGGCTTGGAAATTATCTAAAATTCGCTGTTTTAATTCCGCTTCATTTTCACAATTTTCTGCCCAAACTGCTTCATCTTCTGGACTGGAACGCCCTAAAAGAATAAATTTACATTGATATTCTTGGGCAATTTTAATTACACATTGGGCTGTGATTCCTTTTGCGCCACCACTAACTAAAAATACTTGATCTTGGGTAATTTCTCCGTGAGAATTGGTACTACTTAAAGGTGCATAATCTGCAATTAAAGTAACTCTGCCTTTGCTACTATATCCTACTTCTTGAATCAACAAATTGGGATCATAAATTTCATCAAGGATGTATTTTACAGATGTTTCTGCATTTAAATCTGGATTTAAGTCAAGGGAACGACAAAATACATTTTCCCATTCTTGATTAATACTCTTACTAAGTCCGAATAATCCTCCTGCAATTGCACTAAAGTTATGGGTTTCTCCTAATCCAAATTCTCCATCTAAATGTGCAACGTTAATAAAACAACTACGTCCAAGTTTTGCAGCTTCGTTGAGTGGTTCTTTGAGATATTTGGCGATTAAGAAAACATGGAGAAGAATAGATTTCTCTATTTCTAATGATGTGACTGGGTGCAGATGGATAAATGCAGCTACAGCACCATAATTATCAGTAATGTGTTTTAACTGTTCTTGTAAACTGTCTTCATTCCAATCAGTTAAAACTACTCTATTGATGCCTTCATTAACAGTAGATTGGATACCAGAAAAACTTAAAACTACAGTTTTCCAACCTTTAGCTATCAGACTTTCTGCTAATTGTTTAGTAGTATCAGAACCATCATCAGTGATTAGTGCAATGTGATTTTCAGGAAGTGAAAATTCTAAACTATCAGGTGTGGGAAGTTGCTGTAATTTCGCAATACTACGACGGATATTTGGTTGAGATTTATTGGTTTTTACATCTCCTATTTCTTCAGTTAATAACTTAGTAATTCCCTGAAATTGTTGCTGTATATAATTGACAATTTCACCTAAAGTTCTCAATTCTCCAATTTCTTCGGGGTTGGGTTGCGGTAAGTTGGGATATAGTTCTAATAAACCTCCTAGAATTTCGACTCGTTTGATAGAGTCAATTCCTAAATCTGCTTCCATATCCATGGATAGTTCGAGCATTTCTACAGGATAACCTGTTTTTTCGCTGACAACTGTTAGCAAGATATGGCTTAAATCTGCGGGAATTTCTATTGGTTGTTTTTGTTCCTCAACTTCCAGTGTAGATGTAATTAATTCAGGTTGGGGAACTGCTACTAACATTTCTGTAGCAATACATTCTGTTGATAATTCAACTGTTTGATTGACAATATCTGGAACTAAATTTTGCATATATTCTGCAATTTGTTCCAAGGTTCTTAATTGTCCTAATTCTTCAGGATTAGGTTGAGGTAAGTCGGGATATAGTTCTAATAAACCTCCTAAAATTTCAACTCGTTTAATAGAATCAATTCCCAAATCTGCTTCCATATCCATGGATAGTTCTAGCATTTCTACAGGATAACCTGTTTTTTCACTGACAACGTTTAGCAGAGTTTGACTAAGGGTAGCTTTGTCTATTTTAATTGGGGTTTTAGGAACTACAGTAATCGTTTTTTCATTCTTTTCTAATTCCTCTACAATTGGTGGAGAAACAATAATTTCTCTGGCAGCAATATCTGGAACTTGAGAATGATTTACGTAGTTAATGACTCTATTTTCTGAAGTCAATAAATGAAAATGTTGTTGGAGAATTTGAAAATAATATTGGGTATATTCCTGTTGATATTTGAGATATTGTTCATGAATGCGGAGAGTATCACATTGATGATCATGAAACCGCATCATATTCCGTTCAGAATTAGAAATTGCTAATTGCTGAGTTTGGAATTGATCTTCAGTAAGTTCACTATTTTTCAATAATGAATACTGTTGTTCCATTAATTGAGAAAATGTCTTTGTGTATTCTGTTTGATTTTGCAAAGATTGTTCATGAACGTGGATAATATCTCTTTGTTGCTGACTAAATTCTGTGATGAAATTTTCTACGCTATGAATAACGTTTTCATAATTTTGAGGCTGAATTTCAACTTTTTCTAATTGACCATTAAAGGAAGTTGGGGGTTTATCATTACCCTGTGATTGATGATTCCCATTAAAGGAAGTTGGGGGTTTATCATTAACTGTTGGTTGGGGAGATGCCACCGTGACAGAATGACCATTTTCTAAAGCTTTAGCAAAGGCTTTTTGAGTTTTTTCATTAATGTTGGTACTATTTAACCGTACATTCAAAACTTTTTGCTGAGGATTAGTTTCAGGAACATGGGTAGGGACTTGATAGGGATCTAAATTTTGCAAAGATAAACCAGTTACCTGTAATTGAACTATAGCTTCTCTTAGACTTCTATCGCTATTTTTGCTAGAATTTGGATTTATAGCTATAGCTATGTGAGGTTGATCATGTAAAATCTCTTTGACTAAATTGGTGAGGACATTTTTGGGTCCAAATTCTACAAAGCAACGACCACCAGCAGCATAGATATTTTCAATTTCTTGCTGGAATAATACCTGATTTAACAATTGTTCTTTGAGAATTTTTTGAATTAAATGGGGTGCTTGAGGATATGATTTACCTGTAACATTAGTATAAACAGGAATTTCTGGTTCGTTGAAATTTACCTTTTCAATAGCTTGGGCAAAAGGTTTTTGGGCATGAGATACTAATGGTGTATGAAAGGCTGCGGAAACTCCTAATAAAAATGTAGAAAATCCTTGCTGTTTGAGAACTTTTTGAACTTGATTAATTTCCCCTTTTTTTCCAGCTAATACCACTTGTTGTTGAGAATTCTTATTAGCAATTACGACTTGGGAAAGGTTTTTAATTACTTCCTGAATCTGGCTAATATCACCTTTCACAGCTAACATTGCCCCGGCATCACAATCTGAATTTTCAGGTGTAGCCATGGCTTGTCCTCTAGCTTTCACTAAGAACAAATAATCCTCTTCACTTAATACACCTGCAACCCATAAAGCGGTTAATTCTCCGAAGCTATGACCGGCGACAAAATCGGGGTTAAATCCCGCTTGTTGCAATATTTTATATAATCCTGCACTAAACGCACCAATTGCTGGTTGTGCATATTCAGTTTTTTGCAATGTTGCTAACTGAATTTGTTTTTGTTGTTGATCAAAAACTGGCGGCGGAAATACTACACTTGATAGGGACTGTAACCCATCTTCACATAGAAGACTATCTATATGAGTATAGGTTTGGCGTAAGCAAGGAAAGTTGATCACCAACTCCCGCCCCATATTTAGGTATTGTGAACCCTGTCCAGAAAACAAAGCTACTATTTTACCTTGGGTGTCTATCCCGGCTTGCCGGTAGTAAATGCCTTGAGGATGTTCCCATGATTCAGCTTCAGGCTTTTGTGTTAACGTCGTGATCACGACTTGTAAAAATTCCTCTGCTTGCGCTGCATCATTCGCTACAAAGCCAAACCTGGCATAATTAGGAGGGATTTCTGCTGATTGACAGTCTAAAATTAGTTGTTTATAGTATTTTTCTTTACTATCACTTTGTAGTTGCCGTTGGATTTGTTGACAACGAGATAGCAATTCTGAAACCGTTGGGGCAGATAAAAGTAGTGATTGTGGATGATGGTGAAGACGATAAGGGTGATGATGTTCATGTTGATATTCCTCTAACACGACGTGATAATTAGTACCGCCAAAACCAAAGGCACTGACTCCAGCCCGACGCGGTTGGGTAGGATGACTTACCCAAGGTCTAGTCTCCGTATTTAAGTAAAATGGCGAGTTCTCAATATTCAGTTTAGGATGGGGTTTACTGATATTAATCGTAGGTGGTAAGACTTTGTGATGCAACGCCAAGGCCGCTTTAATTAAACTTGCTGCACCAGCAGCCGCTTTAGTATGACCAATTTGTGATTTAACAGTTCCTAAAGCAATATGCTGTTTTTTCGGGTTATTTTCGCCAAAAACGCTGGTAATTGAGGAAAATTCTGTAGGATCTCCTACCATTGTTCCTGTGCCATGGGCTTCAATTAGTCCTACACTGGCAGGAGAAATACCTGCGTCAGAATAGGCTCGATGCAACGCATTAATTTGACCTTCGGGACGGGGTGCGTAGATACTTTTATACTTACCGTCGCTAGAAGTGCCAACACCTTTAATGACTGCATAGATGCGATCGCCATCTCTTTCTGCATCTTCTAGGCGCTTGAGTACCAACATTCCCACGCCTTCCCCCAACATCATCCCATCCGCATCAGCATCAAATGGTCTGACCTTATCCCCAGGTGATACCGCCGGAGTTTTACTAAAGCACATATAGGCGAAAATAGAGTTATCCGTATCCACTCCGCCAGTTATCATCATGTCGGCGCGATGTTCCACTAACTCGCTAATAGCCATTCTTAATGCACCTAAAGAACTGGCACAGGCTGCATCAACTACACAGTTCATTCCGCCTAAATCTAAACGGTTGGCGATACGTCCAGAAATCACATTTGCTAACATTCCGGGGAAGGCGTTTTCTTCCCATTGCACATATCCACTTTTCAATTTTTCGATAATTTTTTGCGTATCTTCGTCCGATAAACCACTACTTTTGAGAACTTTTTCCCAAACTGGAAATTGCAATCTTGCACCTAAAGGAACAGCTAATTGTCTACCAATTGCTACCCCTAATATTACCCCTGTCCGTTCATGATTAAATTTGCGAGATGCACCATAACCTGCATCTTCCATCGCCTCTTTAGCCACTACCAAACCCAGCAATTGGGAAATATCTGTCACCTCCAAAATATTGGGAGGTAAGCCAAATTCCATGGGATTAAAATCAATATCCGGTAAAAAACCTCCCCGTTTACAATAGGTTTTATCTGGTGCTTTTGGGTCTGGATCATAATAATCATCTATCTGCCAACGGGAGGTAGGTACATCAGTAATACAATCTACTTTCTGAATAATATTTTCCCAGTATTCTTGTAAATTTTTTGCCTGGGGAAAAATAGAAGCCATCCCAATAATTGCTACATTAGTTGTTCGCAATTTGGCATTAATTTCAGTTTTCATTTTTGTGGTATTAGTCATTTTTCTTTTCAAACTTATCATTTTGAGTACAGACTTTTCACAGTTACTAATTTCATCTTGTAACTGTGCGAAAGCAGCTTCAAGTTCGGAAGCAGCCATGATCATATTTCCCTCTTTTAATCTCGCAATCTAGAGGTGAATAGCAGATAATTTTCAGCTAAATGAGATACAGATATTAATGATAAAAATTTGCTGATTTGGGTATCCTCGTACTAACACAGTCGAAGTTTTGCCCGTGGGAATTGTACCTCAATTAAATCAAAGTTTTGTCAATATTCTCATCGTGAACATAGGCTGATTTATTTTCTAGCCTAGTCATTAAATTTCTATCAGATTTCCATCTGAATTATTACATTGTGGTGACAACACTATCGCAACTCATCAGCTACCTATGTGCAACTTAAAAAAGTCGTGCAAATGAAAAATTGATAGAGTTGTGGAAAAAATTCTTTTTTACTTATCCAATACAATCATTATTATCTAAGTTTTAGCCATTTTGACCAAAGTTGCATAGAGATTGCATATTCTAATATCAACTTATTACGATCTTTATCTTTCATTCATTAATCATAGATAATTTTTCCTATACTAATTATTAACTATATAGGACTTACGCACAAGTTACAAAAGAATGAACCACGTTAGCGAAGCGTGCCGAAGGCATAGATAGGAAGGACAGGAAGAAAAGAGAGTTTGAGAGATATTTTACGTAAGTCCTGCTATATAGCGGTTTTCACCATTAAATATATTTCCTGAAAGTTGTTCACAAAATAACTAGGATTACCATATAATTTTTAACTACTCTAAATATTCAACTTTCACATCTATCTCCAGAGATATTTTTTAATTTTTGTTAAATTAGTTACCATAAAATATATCTGAGGAATTAAAAACCTATCTTTTTGTTAACTAAAGTCAAAAGTTTGAGATAATGGCAAATTAGCAAGATTTAATAACTTGAGATTTTGAGACTTACAATTTTAAAATTACCAATATATTGGCATAAACGAGGTTTTATGAAACAACTTGTTGCATATAGGTTGAAATTAGAAAAAAATCAGTTTAATGTAAATGATTAAATCAGGGAAAATTAGTCAATTAAACATTATTGCATCATTTGGCTTCTGCAATATTGGAATTAACAAAACTACAAGGAATTGCTGGCATGAGACTATCTGAATTAGATCCACTCATCCCGCTGAATGAGTTACGAGAATATCTCCTCAAGTTACCAAAAGGTTATTCATTTCATGAGGATGAATTAGTAGATTTTCTTTCACAGAGGAGATGGCCTGAAAGCAATCGCCGAATTGATAGAACAACATTTTGGCGGTGGCGTAATGATAACGCTATTGAACATCAAAAAATCTTTAGTCGTTTGGATCTTCTCAAACTTTGTCAAATTTGTGATCATTATCGAGTAGATGGAACACGGAGCGAATACTTAGCAATTATGCGGAAGAAAAAAGAGAAAGAGGTAGTGCTAAATAAATAAAATTATTATATTGGTAAGTGCTAATATTCACCGCCTAATTACCAATTACCTATCCTATCCTTTCTTTATTTTTTCCTATATTCTAGGAACATCTTAGGGTGGGCAATGCCCACCATATCAAAATTATCTCATCCCAGAATTATTTAATATATCTGATTAATGATGGATAATTTCTATGGCTTTAAATAATCAAGTTCTCAAAGTTTTATTTAACTTCTGATAACTGAATATTTATTTTATTCGATATTTATTTTAGACTGATATCTTGCAGGTTATGAATCGGGATCAACATTACCCAACCTAGTAAACTATTAGGTTTATAGACTTTAACTTTAGTAATAATGCAAGATATAAATTAGATATAAGGTGATAAGGTTCTCAAGAGATGCTATCAAGTGTAGTGGCTTTTCTATCTCTTATTTAGAGTTAGAAATACTGTCATATTTCCTAATTTATACTACAAAATTATGGTACACAAAGACAAGCACTCATTTCCAAAACCCATAAGTTTATGGACAATAATGTTAGGAAGTGCTGGGATTATAACTACTAGTGTCATATCTATCTATAGCATTTCATATTTTCAAAAAACTTCTAACTCAGTCTCTTCAATGTCTCCTATTACCCCTAATTCAGCACCTAAAATTACTGGTGTTGCTGCTTTAGGACGTTTAGAACCCCAAGGAGAAGTAATTCATCTTTCTGCACCAAATTCTCAAACAGGGGTAAGAGTTAATCAACTTTTGGTGAAAAAAGGAGACAAAATTCGTCAAGGACAAGTTATAGCAATTCTTGATAGTTATATTCCTAATCTTGCCGCTTTAGAAAAAGCTAAACGACAATTAGAAGTTAGTGTAGCGAATCTTCAACAAGTATATGCTGGTGCAAAAGGAGGTGATATTTCTGCTCAAAAAGCCACAATTTCCCGTTTAGAAGCTGAATTAAGGGGATCATTTTTTACTCAAAAAGCTACAATTGCTCGTTTAGAAGCTGAATTAAAAAATTCAGAAACCGAAGATCAACGATATCAAAAATTATATCAAGATGGTGCTATTTCTGCTTCTGATGCAGATACGAAAAGATTACGTAGGGATACAGTAAAACAACAACTTAATGAAGCTAACGCTAATCTGAAACGGACTATAGAAACTTTGCAAAAGCAATTAAGTGAATCTCAAGCTAGACTTAATAGTATTGCCGAAATTCGCCCTACAGATATCCAATTAGCCCAAGCAAATGTAGCAAGTGCTAAAGCCTCTGTACAACAAGCCCAAGCCGAGCTAAATTTAAGTTCTATCCGTTCACCTATTAATGGTCAAGTCCTAAAAACTAATACTTTGCCAGGAGAAATAATTGGCAATAAAGGCATAGTAGAATTAGGACAAACTCAACAAATGTATGTGGTTGCAGAAGTCTACGAAACCGATATTAAAAAAGTGCGTTTAGGTCAATCAGTAACGATAACTGGTGAAGCTTTTACTGGAAAAATTAAGGGGACTGTTACAGATATTGGCTTGCAAGTTGGTAGACAAAATATCTTCAATACTAATCCTGGTTCAGATACAGATAATAAAATAGTTGATGTCAAAATTCGCATTGATAATTTAGCAGATAATCAACGAGTTTCTAGTTTAACTAATTTACAAGTACAGGCACTGATTGAAATATAAGCCTAAACTATGATTTGTTTGATTAGGATGATTCTAATAGTTTGATAACGAATACAGAATTAGGGGGGAAAAGATGATTCTCAATATACCTCTGGCTTGGCTACAATTAGTAAAACAAAAAGTACGCTTTTTTGTTGCCCTAGCTGGTATTGCTTTTGTAGCTGTTTTAATGTTTATGCAAATTGGGTTTCAAGATGCTCTTTATGCTAGTGCTACTCAAGTTCATAAACATCTCAAGGGAGATTTGTTTTTAATTAGCTCCCAATATAAATCCTTGACTTCTACTCAAAGTTTTCCTCGCAGTCGTTTATATCAGATATTGGGTTTTAATGGCATAAAATCAGTTGAACCTTTATATGTACAATTTGCTAAACTAAAAAATCCTGTTAATGGGCGCAAATATCCTATTTATGTGTTAGGCTTTGAGCCAGTTAAATCTATCTTTAGATTACCAGAAGTAGAACAGGATTTTCAATTACTCAAAATTCCTGATCAAGTATTTTTTGATCGCGCTGCACGTCCAGAATTTGGACCAATTGCGGAATATTTTCAAAAAAAACAACCTATAGCTGTCGAAATATTTAGCTATTTAGGGACTATTGGTTATAAAGTTAAAGTTAGCGGTTTATTTACTCTTGGACCTTCCTTTGGTGTAGATGGAAATTTAATTGTTAGTTCTTCTACTTTTTTGAAAATATTTCCAGAACGCAGAGCAAATGAACTAGATATAGGCTCAATTCATCTGCAACCTAATGTTAATCCACAAACAATTTTAGCAACCTTATCTGCTAATTTACCTGATGATGTCACGGTGATGACTCGCCAAGAATTTATTGAATTTGAAAAAAACTATTGGACATTAAGAACACCCATCGGATTTGTATTTAATTTAATGGTAATTATGGGTTTTGTAGTCGGTGTAATTGTTGTTTATCAAATTCTTTATAGTAATATATCTACTCATTTTGTTCAATTTGCTACACTCAAAGCCATGGGATTTAGAAATAAATATCTTTTAAATGTTGTATTTCAGCAAGCTGTAATTCTAGCTATTTTGGGTTATATTCCTGGATTTACTATTTCTTTGGGACTATATGATCTAGCTAAAGACGCAACTAAATTACCAATTGTCATGGATTTAAGCAAGGGATTATTAGTATTTAGTTCTGTCATTTTTATGTGTTTAACTTCTGGTTTCTTTTCTACTAATAAACTGCGTAAGGTAGACCCTGCGGAAATTTTTAATTAACTCATGATGCCATATTTATCTTCTACCACTATTTTGGAAATTACAAATCTCAACCATTACTTTGGTCATAGTAAATTACGTACTCAAACTTTATTTGATATTAATTTAACGATTAAATCTGGAGAAATTGTAATTATGACTGGTCCTTCTGGTTCAGGAAAAACTACATTATTAACATTAATTGGTGGTTTACGTTCTGTTCAAGAGGGTAGTTTAAAGTTTAATGAACAGGAATTATTAGGAGCTAGTAATGAAGAATTAGTACAAATACGTCGGCAAATTGGTTATATTTTTCAGGCCCATAATTTACTCGATTTCTTAACAGCTATGCAAAATGTCCAAATGTCTTTAGAATTACAACGAAATATTTCGTCACGAGAATCTTATATCTATTCAGAAAGAATGCTTCAATCTGTGAAATTAGGAGATAGAACTAATTATTATCCTGCTGATCTTTCTGGTGGACAAAAGCAACGGGTCGCTATTGCTCGCGCTTTGGTTGGTCATCCTAAATTGGTCTTAGCTGATGAACCTACGGCAGCGTTAGATAGTAAATCAGGACGAGATGTGGTAACTTTAATGCAGCATTTAGCAAAAGAACAAAATTGTACTATTTTAATGGTTACTCATGATAACCGGATTTTAGATATTGCTGACAGGATAATTAATATGGAAGATGGTCATTTAATACAACATGATTGATTCAGATCCCCGACTTCTTTTAGAAGTCGGGGATCTTGTTATTTAATAAGATAATAAACTCGCAGAATTAACATCTAAAAATAATGCAGCTTGTGGTTTCTGGCGTAAAATAGAAGCTGGACAATCATGAATCATATCTTCTGTTAACATAGTTTTTATTACTTTAGCTTTTCTGTGTCCTGGTGCTAAACAAATAATTTTTTTAGCACTACAAATCATGGGAATAGTGACAGTAAATGCGTATTGGGGAACATCTGCTAAATTAGTAAAATATCCCGTATTTACTTGTTGCTGACGATTTTTGTCATCCAGTTTAACAAGTTTAACTTTAGCAGGATCTTGAAAATCTGCAACTGCGGGGTCATTAAATGCTAAATGTCCATTTTCACCAATACCTAAACAGCATAGGTCTATGGGTTGATTTTCTAAAAGTTTAGTATAGCGATCGCACTCAGCTATTGGCTGTAATGTATCCCCTTCTATATAATAAAATCTCTGAGGACATACTTTTTCCTCTACCCGTTCCCGGAAATAACGACGAAAACTCGCCGGATGATCGGACGTAATTCCCAAATATTCATCTAAATGGAATAAAGTCATCCGTGACCAATCTATTCCCCCTAAAGCAATCAAAGCATCTAAAAACCGGATTTGGGAGTTACCTGTAGCTAATAAAATTGCAACTGTATCTTGTGTCTGAAGCAAATTTTGTAAATACTGATGTGTAATTTTAGCCACATTTTCCGCCATTTCCACTTCAGAAGCATAAATATTTACTAATAGATGATCAACATCAAAAGACTTTATAGTTTCTGTCATTTATTTACCCCCAATTACCAATTACCAATTTAGGACTTACGCAACTGGCCATAAATTATGTAAATAGCCAAATTGTTAATATCTGACGCACCCTACAACAGATTTTTTGGTGTGACACTTGCGTAAGTCCTACAATTACCAAAATTACCAAATATAAAAAAAGACAGGCTTTTGCCTGTCAAGTAGCTGATGATTTAGCAAAGAATTTGTAAGCTAAATCATAGTCATAATTTACAATACCTTGTCCATTTTCTGCTTTGTTGGGTTGAGCAACAGCGCGACCCAACGCATTTGTTCGGTTTTATACTATTGCTTCGCGAATGTTTACGTTCTTCAACCTAACCTACAAATCTAGGCTTTTTCCAATTTGGACAAGGTATTGGATTTAGAAATTCATTTCAGCAGCTTGGACTTTTTCTACTTGTTTCTTCTTCAGCACTAGCATTATTTGTGCCAACATCACTAAACAGATGAAAGCAATTAACCAGCCTACTCTGGAAGGATCTTGTAAGACAACCTCTGTATCTATTTGACCAAAACCACCAACGTTGGGGTTGTTAGTCAAAGCATCACCGGTTTTAACGGTTTGTCCTTCAGTCACGATTAGCTCTGGACCGACGGGAACTGTGTCAGTAACAACATCACCAGATTCGGTTTTGATGCTAACTACATTTTTAACGTTACCGTCTTCATCTTCTGTTTGAGCAATTTTGCTAATTGTGCCGGTAGCAGAAGCATTGAAAGCATTATTATTGCTCTTTTCACCTGTGGGGTAAACTTGTCCACGGCCGCGATTACCGCCTACATGAACAGAGTATTTGCCAAAGTGAATATTTTTGTCTGTAGCGGGGTTGGGGGAAAGAACAGGGAAGACGATTTCTTGATATTCTTCACCGGGTAAGGGACCGACAATGACGACATTATCTGTACCGTCTTTGTAAGGTGTGAAGATCATATCACCGACTTCTTTTTTCATTTCTTCAGGGATGCGATCTTCTGGCGCAATCTTGAAGCCTTCGGGCAACATTAATACAGCACCTACGTTTAAGCCAACTTTAGAACCATCAGCCCCTACTTGTTGTACACTGGTATCGTAAGGAATCTTGACAACAGCTTTAAATACAGTGTCAGGAAGTACAGATTGAGGAACTTCCACCTCTGTGGGTTTAGCAGCTAGGTGACAGTTAGCGCAAACAATTCGCCCTGTAGCTTCGCGGGGAGTTTCAGGTGCGGTTTCTTGCGCCCAAAAGGGATAGGCAGCAGCAGTTTGTGGTACGGCTACATCGCTGGTGAAGAAAAAAGTCACGGTAGCGATCGCTATAAGCAATGTATTTAACATCACTTTAGCAGCGCGAGTTAAGCTCGCAGGTGTACGGGCATTTCTCATCTCTGTCAGGACAACAATAAAATTAGTGATTGGTGAAAAGGTCAAAAGGAGATTAGGGAAGAGGTGAATTTGGAAAACTTTTACCAATTACCAATTACCCATTACCCATTACCGGGAATGAATTAAGCCCACCAAGCCGGATCGCCAGTACGGAAATCTGTTTCAGTCCAGGGGGTTAATACAATTTTGTCGTCTTCAGCTTTGGCATGAGCTAAAGCTAAGGATCTTGGCGCAGGACCACGAATTACTTTACCAGTAGCGTCATATTGTGAACCGTGGCAAGGGCATTTAAACTTATTCTCAGCCACATTCCAAGGAACAACACAACCTAAGTGGGTACAAATAGCATTAATTCCGTAGTCAGTGATCGCTTCTTTGCTTTGCACTACAATATAGGTAGGATCTCCCTTGAGTCCTTGGACTAATGTCCGATCGCCTACATTATGGCTTGCTAAAAATTGACTGACGCTAACATCATTACCCAACTCATTCTTAGCTACAGTACCGCCACTAGCACCACCACTAGCAGGAGGAATAAAGTAGTTAACCACAGGGTACAATGCACCTAAAGCCACTCCGGTAACGGTCCCGAAAGTGAGCAGGTTCATAAACTGACGACGACCCATATCGGGTACATCTGTGATTTCTGAAAATTGAGCCATAATCTACGCGCTGTTTGTGTAATTTGTTAAGCATTGTGATAAGAGTACCAGCACTGGAGCAACTCTTATCCGAATCGAAATCATAACGCCCACAACGATGCCCTACTTTCTTGTTGCAAGACACAGTGAGCATCTTTTCTGTTAGCATTACATTTCTTTATATCCTTATCATACTGGAGTTACGGAACTTAACATCATAACTAAATGTAAAATCTAAATAAGGCAAGGGGCAAGAGGCAAAAGGTGACAGTCAACAGTCAACAGCAAAATCCAAAATCCACAATCCAAAATCCAAAATTACTATGACCGGAAAGGAATTACGTCAACTATTGATTGAGAAATGGGGACAGTCCTATGATGTCCAGTTTCGCCGCACCCAGGGGAAAATCTTCCTACAAATCATGTGGAAATACTTTGGCCAAGCTTCTTTCCCCTTGAGCGAAACAGATTACCAAGATCATTTGGACAGTATTGCTAATTATCTCAATGCTTTAGGAGGAACGCAACAAGTACAAAGTTTTATCACAGAAACCAAAGAACGCCCCCGTCTTGGTAAAGCAGTTAGCATTCCTATTGAATTAGGTGAGCGTGCTTCCGAATGGATAGTCTAAAATGTAGACTAGATTATACTGGCTAAGTCACATATTAGCATAATCTCTAAATTTCCAACTTGAGAGGGAAAATCTAGAAAAATTAACGGCAAAACATAAGATATCTGTTAGTATCTACACTTATGGTACTAGATCAATACGGTATTAATAAGGCTATGATTATGAGACGGTTTTAAAAGCCGCAAAGGCTGTAGTTAAATTATGTTAATTTTTACAAGACCGGACGAGAACACAGTACAGGGGAAGTAAACTGTGCGGATTCCTCTAGATTATTACAGAATTTTAGGACTACCGTTGGCGGCAAGCGACGAACAATTGCGACAGGCCTACAGCGATCGCATTGTCCAACTACCCCGACGAGAATATTCGAGTGCCGCTATATATTCTCGCAAACAACTGATCGAACAAGCTTATACAGTATTATTAGATACTCAAAAACGTAAATCCTACGATCAGCTTTATCTAGGCCACGTTTATACACCTAACCCAACCACAGATGAAGACAAACCAGGAACCATAGCCGATAACAACTCTAAATATCAAGAAAACCAAAGTCTCACTATTGAAATTTGCCCAGAACAATTTCTTGGCTCGTTATTAATTCTCCAAGAACTAGGAGAATATGAACTGGTATTGAAACTGGGTCGTCGTCACCTAGTCAACAAATCTAGTCCAGTTAGTGTGAAAACAGGCCATGGTGTTACCCAAGCTGAAAGACAGGAAAACCCAGACCTACCTGATATTATCCTCACCGTTTCCCTAGCTTGCCTAGAACTAGGACGGGAACAATGGCAACAAGGTCATTATGAAAATGCAGCCATATCTTTAGAAACTGGTGAAGAACTCTTAGCAAAAGAAGGATTATTTGCGACTGTGCGAGCAGAAATGATAGCGGATCTTTATAAACTTCGTCCCTATCGCATCCTCGAACTATTAGCACTAGCAACAGAAAAAATCAATCAACGCCGTCAAGGACTAGAACTACTACAAAGTATCTTAGAAGATCGTGGCGGTATTGATGGCAGTGGTAATGATCAATCGGGCTTAAATATAGATGACTTTTTGCGTTTTATCCAACAAATTCGTCATTATTTAACGGTGGCAGAACAGCATAAACTCTTTGAACTAGAAAGTAAACGTCCCTCAGCCGTTGCCACATACTTAGCTGTATACTCCTTAATTGCTAGAGGATTTACCCAAAGACAACCAGCTTTAATTCGTCAAGCAAAGCAAATGTTAATACACTTAGGAAAACGCCAAGATGTGCATTTAGAGCAATCCTTATGTGCTTTGCTGATGGGACAAACCGAAGAAGCCACCCGTGTTTTAGAACTTAGCCAAGAATATGAAGCATTAGCTTTTATTCGGGAAAAATCCCAAGACTCACCAGACCTCTTACCAGGACTATGTTTATATAGTGAACAATGGTTACAGCAAGAAGTATTTCCCCATTTTCGGGATTTAGCCCAACAGCAAGCCTCTTTAAAAGAATACTTTGCAGACAGACAAGTACAAGCTTATTTAGAATCTTTACCCACAGATGCCCAAATCACCAATGAATGGTCAGTAATTAATCATCAATCATTTCCCCAACCAGATACTAATTATTCTCATTACTATACCGATTCAACCAGAGAAACACAGGAAAATCATCACCAATTATCTCATTCTGACTTAACAGAAACACATTTTCCATCCCAGTCTGAACCTCCCCAAATTGCTAATCATGTAACTAATAATAGTGCTGTCAGAAATCAATCATCTTTTGTCCACTCAGCACCGGCAAACAACCACAAAAAACCACATCAAAATAATAGTAATCCTGTTCAAGCTACCAACCCGCCAAACCCCAAACGGAGACGACGCAAAGCCAGTAACAACATAGTTCAACGTTTATTAGAGTCTCAAACTAATTTTCTCCGTAGCCTTGACCCTAGAACACGCTTAGTTTGGTTAGTTTTCTTATCATCAGGCAGCTTATTAGTTTTATGGTTATTAGCATCAACAAGTTTTAACTTGATTAAAAACATTTTCTTTCCCAGTCCCTCATTACAAGGACAACAGTTAGCCGTACAACTGAATGAATCACCAATCAATATTCCCGATCCTAACAGTCAACCCGAACCCACCGATGAAGAATTGACAAAGGAAACAGCCCAGGAAGTAATTGAAACTTGGTTATCTGCTAAAGCAGCAGCTTTAGGATCAAATTATCAAATTGATGGTTTAAATCAGATTTTAACAGGCCCAGCTTTATTACAATGGCAGTCCGTAGTCGAAGAAGAACAAAAACAAGAAAAATATCGCCAGTATAAACATACTGTAGAAGTATTATCTGTTTCCAAAAAGGGAATTGATGAAAACAATGTATATGTAGACGCTAATGTACAAGAAGCGACACAGTTTTATGAAAATGGTCAACAACAAAAGTCTACTAATGAAAATCTGCGTGTTCGCTATGACTTAATTCGCAAAGATGATAAATGGCATATTCAGAGAATGTCAGTGCTTCAGAAGTTTTTGTAATGGGCAAGCGGCAGGGGATCGGAGGAGAATTATATTTTTAGTTCTTCTTCCTGACTCCTGACCACTACAATGTTATCAAACTTTGACAATAATTTTGTCTCTGGGAGCAATATGTTAAGATTCCATGACATCTTGATCCCCGCAGGGCTGATAACTACGTGAAATGTCATAAAACCCCTGTTTAGACCCCTTGATCCCTAGAGAGTTTTACTGGTTAATATTTACCTAACAACTCTTGGCGATCCCAAAGAAATGCGAAACATCAGCATAACTAGGAATCTAAAAGGGCTTGTTCAGCAAATAAAAAAACAGACAGTAAACAAATTTAAAACTGGCGCACAACCAGGAGTCAGGAATAAAAAAATCTGGGTAGATAATCTTTTATCAAACTTTTTAACCCGGAAGAAATAATTTACTTTCAAACTACTGGAGGCCAAATTAATGGCAAAGGAACGCCCACCGCTAGAAGAGATGACATTACGGCAATTACGCAAAGTTGCTAGTGAATATAGTATATCTCGTTATAGCAGAATGCGTAAATCTCAGTTATTAGCATCAATTGAAGAAGTGCAACGCAGCAAATTTTCCCTTAGTTCATCTCGTAATCAGGAGGCACAAGAAACCGTGGAAGCAGCAAAATTTGAACTGGGTCAAGAAGATCGTACAGGCGGTTCTCTAGCTGATGTTGATGAAGCACTAGCCGATTTACCCAATGGTTATGGTGAGAGTCGAATAGTTTTGTTACCCCGTGATCCTCAGTGGGCTTACACTTACTGGGATGTGCCTAACGACCATAAAGAGGAACTCCGTCGTCAAGGTGGACAACAACTAGCACTGCGGATTTATGATGTCACAGACATTGATATAGATTATCAAAGTCCCCACAGTATTCAAGAATACCCTGCTGATGAACTAGCGAGAGAATGGTATTTGCCAATTCCCGTCAGCGATCGGGATTATGTGATAGATGTGGGTTATCGCACCGCTAATGGTGGTTGGTTAGTCTTAGCACGTTCCGCTAGAGTGCATATTCCCCCCGTTTATCCTTCTGACTGGATTGAGGATGTCTTCATTACCGTAGACTTTGAACAAGACCTGCGCGGTAAGACATTGTACGAATTAGTACCTCCATCCAAGAAATTACCAACTCCTGCTACTGCCGGCGGTGGCAACCCCATTTATGAACAAATCTTTGGCATGGCAGAATCTGCCGAAGCTCAACGGGTTGCAGGTTCTATCTTCGGTTCTATGCAGCACGTCCCCGGTTCTGCTGCACCCGAACAAGCCATCAGTTCCTACATTTTCCCATCTGGCGTAGGTATGTGGGCAGTTCCTACCATGTCTGGTTTAACTATGTCCGGTGTGGGAATGTCTGGTGTTGGTTTCTCCGCTTCTGCTGTTCCAGTTCGTCCTCGCAAATTCTGGTTAGTCGCTGATGCGGAATTAATCGTTTACGGTGCAACTGAACCCGATGCCACTGTTACTATTGGTGGTCATCCTATTACACTTAATTCAGATGGTACATTCCGCTTCCAAATGTCCTTCCAAGATGGTTTAATTGACTACCCAATTTTAGCTGTTGCGGCTGATGGTGAGCAAACCCGTTCTATTCACATGAAGTTTGAACGCGAAACACCATCTCGCAATACTAACACCAAAGATGAAGCCGTTCTGGAATGGCTTGCATAATATCTGTATCTGAAAATTAACCATAACTGCAATTGTTAAATTAAGCCGCTATAGTATTTCTGTAGCGGTTTTTTATCATAAAATCACATGAACATTCATAAATTATTTTTCCTATCTATGGCGACAATTGCCACAGGTTTAATATCTGGTTGTCAAGATGTGGTTGCTAATTCTAGAAATAAAGCATCTGCTAATTGTCCTGGTAAAAATCCTCAATTTAGTATTGAATTTTTTAAAACTAATAACAATGGTGAGCGATATAGTAAAGGTATTAATCATGTAATTATTTTTAATCCCCAGTCTCCAGCATTAGATTTTAAAGTTAATGTTGGGTTAGGTCATCAAATTTATACTAAAGATGCTAGGGGAAGATTTCGTAAAGAATATGTGGGAAAAAAATTTCGAGAAATCATCAGCGATGGTAATTCTAAATTAAATGGTAAATCACTCATTGCTGCTATTAATGCTGACTATATAGATCCTCAAAACTACCCCCAAGGTTTAAATATTTCTCGTGGTGTGGAATATTCAGGAGCATTTAAAAATAAACGTTCTTCCTTTGGAATATCAGGAGGAAATCCCCAACAACGTCAAGCAACCATGGGAACTGGTAGAAGAGGAACAAATATTTTAAATTACAATCTGGTTGGGGGCAATGGGAGATTTTACAAGCAGGGACAATTTAAAGATATTTGTCAAGCTTTAGGAGAATTTGCTTGTAAAGGTGCTACAAATCGCTCTATGGTAGCTATTACCAGTCAAGGTTATGTAATTTTGCTGGTCAATGATATTAAAGCCAATTCTAATATTCAAGTTGCAGCTAACAATAAAGAATTATTGCCTAATCAGTTTGATGATGTATTAACAGGAATTGCTAAAAATAATTGTTTAGGAACAATTCAAGAAGGAATGTTATTTGATGGGGGAATGTCTCCAGGATTATTTTATCAGAATAAATTCTATGTGGAAAATTTTGGACCGATTGGTTCTGTATTTTTAATTTATAAGCGGTAATACTGTCAAAGTTTATAGAGAGGAATTTAGACCTCGAAGGAGGAATAAATTCCTCTCTACAAAACCATATCCAATGCTACGGTTATTTAGTTTCGTCGGGGTAATTCATGAATTACCCCTACTTTCCTGATGTTTTGCGTAAGTCTTGTTATTTTCGATACTCTTGTTCGTGACCGGCAGGAGGTGGAACTGTGCCAGGAGGTAAAAACTTGAGTGCAGCAGTATAGGAAAATAACACAGGTAAGCTAGTAGCTATAAACCATGTCAACCATTTCCGGTATTTCTCAGCTTCTGCGGTGGGAATTTCCAGTAATACTCTAAATCTTTGGTTGTCAACTTCTAACCGTAATCGCATTTTCTCTAATCCTTTTTTTAACTTACTGGTTTGTAAGCTGTTGTGCCTTTAACTTGAAAAATTAATACAGGCAAGATGCTTGTGCTACCGTAACTTCAGGTTTGTTGATTGTACGGTTTAGCTGCACATCAGCTACTTCTATTTGTAAACCAGTCCTGGTTAGGGTTATGCGGATGATCCGCAGGGATGATCTACAATATTGAAAATATTTTCTGATTGTTTAGAAATTAGTCAGCGTAAGGTTTTTGACAGCAGTTATGGTATGATATTCATCATGCGGATCATCCGCACGGATCTGAGCTATAAGTAGATAGATCCCAAGAAGTCGGAGATATTTACTTATCATTTACACTTAATCTCTATTTATTGTCTATACCAATGTGTGAAAATTGGCAAAGTTGTATTTTGACTGCTAAAGGGTTAAATACATTGAAAAATCAACAGAAGCAAGATAATAAAACTTACATAGATATTGCTAATGAATCTGAGATTAGCAGAGATACTGTATCAGACATATTCAAGCAATATGTATGTAATCGAAGTAGTATTTCAAAAGTTTTTGAAAAGTATTTAAACAGAGACTTACAAAACGACGATTATCAATGTTTTCCGCGAGGTAAAATACCAGAAAACCATAAAAAACCTAAAAAACATAGACATCCATCAAAACCTGAAATTTCTATAACTTTATCTCCTCAAGAAACTATTAAACAAGCGTTGAAAGAGTTAAATTATCAAGATCAAATTGGGAAATTTACAGGTTTTTTAGATTTGGAAAATTATAATAAAGTCGGTGCTTTTTTGATTTATGGAAAACGTCAATATGGTCAACGTTGGTTAATAAATCGGCTTTGTTTTGAAGTACCGTATTTTATCAATCCTAAATGTGAGACATTACCATTAAAACGCTATCGTTATGATATCAGTCGTTTATGGCAAGATCTAGCTCAAAGATTTGGTAGTAAATCTAATTCTCCACAGGATATTGTGGAAGCTATTTATCAACATTGGCAATCTCAAACTATTATTATTTGTTTTTCTCATTTTAATTATCCAGAAATTTGTGGACAATATCTTAATTATTTAATTTCAAATTTTTGGCAACCTTTGGTAAATAAAACCGGAGAAAGTAAATCTAAATATTCTCTGTTATTATTTTTCCTTGACGAAAGTGAATGTAATAAAGACACTTTAGGTATGCCAATTATTCAGAATTTTGATATAAATACATCCTGGAATATTTGTGAATTAAATGAATTATCATGTTTTACAAATGAACATTTGAAAAGATGGTTGGGTAAACATGAAAAGGTTTTTGAAACTGTGGAAAACAGGGAATTAGCAACCATTGTTGATGAAGTGATGCAATATAATCAAAAAACTCCAGAGGATGTATTAGATCAGGTTTGTAGTTATTTTAACTTAACATGGTATGATATTGAAACAACTTTACCAATACAAATAAAGGAGAGATAAACTAAAAACTATGAACAACCAACCTTTTGACTACAAATACACAGGTGATGAAAAATATCAACCTCAACCAAACCGCACGGAAAAACTATATCCCTATTACCCAGATAAAAACCTGATTGAAGCAGTAAATCTATCAATAGTTTTACAACGTCCTTTATTATTACAAGGTGAACCAGGATGTGGTAAAACATTACTTGCAAAAGCTATTGCTTATGAATTTCAAAAACGTTTAAATATTCCTACATATCCTTATTTCTCCTGGTCAATAAAATCTACTACCCGCGCAAAGGAAGGATTATATACCTATGATACCTTAGCAAGGTTGCGGGATGCTCAGTTAGTTGGTAGAACTAGTTTAAGTGATGATGAACTGAAGAAAATCTCTGATAGAGTTAATGATTCTAAACATAAAGAATATATTAAATATGGTGCTTTGGGTGAAGCTTTTCTAGCAACAGAACATCGTCCCATATTGTTAATTGATGAAATTGATAAAGCTGATATTGATTTTCCTAATGATTTGTTGGAAGTATTGGAAGAATCAAAGTTTGAAATTACAGAAATTCGTACAACTCAACCAGCTACACAGCAACCAATTATTATTATTACAAGTAATGATGAGAAAGAATTACCAGATGCGTTTTTAAGGAGATGTATTTATTATTATATTGAATTTCCTGACAAGGAACAGTTGATTAAAATTGTTAAAGGTCATTTTCCTGATCATAATAAGTCATCTGATGAGGTCATAGAAGTAGCAGTTGATAAATTTATTGAGGTTTGTAAAAATGGTGTTAAACGTAAAGATGGGAAAAAACCCAGCACCAGTGAGTTAAAAGATTTGATGACAGCAATATATAACTATGGACAAAAAGATGTTTTAGATATTATTACTGATATTGGTCAAAATTTACCTTGGTTGGGAATTTTGTTAAAGAGTAAGGAAGACCAAAAATATTATCAGGATAAATCAAGAGAAGATAATGATGAGTAATCAAACACCACCTTTATTTGATTTATTCTTGTATCTGCGAGATACAGAAGAATTTACTCTAACTCTTGATCAATATCATGTATTATTATCAGCATTAGCTAATGGTTTTGGTTTAAGCAGTCGGGAAGATTTGAAAAATATCTGTTTCATGTTATGGGTAAAAGCAAAACCTGACTCAGAAATAGCTAAAAAATTTAGTCAAGATTTTGATGCTTATTTTGCTAAAATAGATGTAAGAAATCAAAAAATACAAAAACGTGAACCTGTACCTAAATCTGTAGAATCTGTAGAATCTGAACCTGTACCTAAACCTGTAGAATCTGAACCTGTCCCATCTTTTTTACAACCACCTATTGCTTTACAAGGTGGAATTTTACCCAAAAATAAATTTAATATCAATACTAAATTTACATTAGCTGTTACAGATTTTCCCATGACAGAACGGAAAATACGACGCAGTTTTAATTATTTACGTCTTCCTGTTCGACAAGGTAATTTAACGGAAGTTGATATAGACGCAACGGTAGATAAAATAGGTGAAGATGGTTTTTTAATTACACCTGTAATGATAACCCAACGCATTAATAGAGCAGAAGTGTTATTATTAGTAGATGTTTCTAATTCTATGATTCCCTTTTTCTTGGTTTCGCAGTTATTGGTAGATAATTTACAAGGAACTAAGTTAGGAAAAGCGGAAGTTTATTATTTTAGAAATTGTCCAGGAGAATATTTATTTTACCATCCCCAAAATCCAGGAGGTAAACTAACATCAGAGGTTTTAGCAAAATTACATCAACAAAGAACCGTGGTTTTAATTATTAGTGATGCTGGTGCTGCGCGGGGTGGTATAAATGATCAGAGAATAGAATTAACAAAGGATTTTTTAGATGAATTATATGGTTGTGTACGTCAGGTTGCATGGTTAAACCCAGTACCGGAAAACCGTTGGAGGGGTACTTCTGCACAGAGTATTTCTCAACTTGTAAAAATGTATGATTTAGATAATTCCGGTTTGGTTGCTGCGGTACGTCGTCGTTAAAATTTGTCTGAATCAGGATATCCAGGATTTGAGGATTTGCAGGATTTTATTTGTAAATTTACCATTATGAATTATAATATTAATGAAACTAGCTAGTTATCTGGTTGAGGTTAGTAATGGATAATTGTTAAATTATCAATACAAATCATCACATCCTGTACATCCTATAATCCTGGACATCCTGATTCAGACAATTACAAATATCATTAATATTATGAAAAACTCCCCAAACACCACCTTTAAACATCCCCATTTACAATCATTCCTGCAACGCTACCCCACCCATCAGGAATTATTACTTCATGCTGCTTTTCCCCTAGCTTTGACACCAGAATTATTATACTGTTTACGGGAAAACTTTGTTCCTAATTCTCCTTGGATTGCGGTATCTGATATTTTATTATTTTTATGTCATCCCGTGGGGTTTCAATTATATGAAATGTCTCCAGATATCAGAAATGAATTACTCACGGAACTAAAAAATCAACATTCTGAAAAATTATTATATAAATTATCTGATTTTATGGTGGAGTATATTCGTCAGCAATTAAAATATAATGATCGTGCTGATGAAGATTTGGGCGCTGCACCTCATTGGACTGCTTTAACTTATGCTAAACCAGATGATGCAGTTGAGGAAATTAAACAAGAACTAGCAGAAAAGATCAAAACCAACCCCAATTTAAAACCGAAATTTTCCCATATTGTCGAAACCTATGCTGATTTTGATCCGCTAATTAAAGCAGGTTTAGAACCTTTGTTAAAGATGTTCAAAGTGGTAGATGTTGACTCTTTAATAGAGGAAATGTTATCAAGAGGAGGAATGGACTATAGACCACTGCGGGAGATGTTAAAAGCGAGGAAATGGCAGGAAGCAGATAGGGAAACAGAAAGGGTAATGTTAGCGGTTGCGAAAAGGGAGAGTTGGTTGAGGATGGAAGATATTGAGAATTTCCCCTGTGAAGACCTCCGCATTATTGACCAATTGTGGGTAAAATACAGTGATGGACATTTTGGGTTTTCTGTGCAAAAGAAAATTTATCAAGGTCTAGGGGGAACGAGTGAATATAACAGGGAAGTTTGGGAAAAGTTTGGAGATACTGTAGGTTGGAGAAAGGAGGGGGTTTGGTTGTATGAGATTACGTATAATTCAAAAGCACAAAAAGCACACCTACCTGTTCGGGTTTGGTTTTTGGTTCCGGGCCGGGGTGGGTACCGTCTTCTCTCGCGTCGAGACTTGTAAAGTGTAACATTTAAGGGTTACAAGAAAATATTAAGATTGTCAGAATCAGGATGTCCAGGATTTTAAGATTTACAGGATTATTATATTTAGGGTTTGCTGAAAAAGTTGTCTGTGAGGGGAGGGAACACTTCGACAAGCTCAGTGCATCGCAGGGAACAGTTTCAGCTATCTGGATAAGTAAAATCCGTCAAATCCTTCAATCCGTCAAATCCGTGATTCTGACCGCTATAAGTATAACTCAATTTGATTGTGAGCGCCGGACAAATGGTAATAAATCCTGTAAAATTACCTCATGATAATGTTCTTGGGGATAATGTCCCACATTATTCAATTTGATGATTTCACCATTACTAACAGAGTTAACAAAATTATCCGCCATATCTACAGATAACCAAGGATCAATCATTCCCCATTGTAGTAAAATAGGTTGTTGCCATTGTTTAAAGCCATTTTCTATTTCTAGCATCGCCTTTTCTAGTTGTAAATTCCGAACTGTCGCTAGTAAACTTCTCCCAGGTGCAGAACTTTTCAAAAAGGGTTTTCTATAAACATCTAAATCTTCATCTTCAATGCGGTAACGACTCCCACCTTCTAAGGTTCTATCAACTAACAAAGGATCTTGGGTGATCATATCTCCCGCAAAAGGTAAACCCATTTGTTTGATTTTCCAGGGTATTTTTGCAGATGTAGAAATGGGAGTATTTAAAATGGCAATGTTGGCAACTTTTTCAGGATGACGTAAGGCATATTGTAACCCTACTGAACCTAAAAATCCTTGTACAACTAAGGAAAATCTTTCTAATTCTAAAGCTTTAATAAATCCTTCTAAAGCTGTAATGAATGCGTCAGGAGTATAAGCAAAATCTTGTTTTTCCGGTTTACCAGAAAATCCATAACCAATCCAATCAGGGGCGATCGCTCTATTTCCTTGTGCTGCTATACTCGGTAAAATATTTCTCCAACTATAACTTTGAGCAACTATCCCATGTAAAAATAATACAGGCAGTAAGTCAGTCCTCCCTATTGGTTCAGCTTCTCTATAAAACCATTCTAGGGAATCTACTGTAATTTGATGTTCTTGAATTGACACTATATTTTTTATTTGTGAATGTAAAAGCAGATAAAAATTCAAAATTAAAAAGATAAAAATTAAAAATGTCTGCCAAAAACGAATTGTAACAGGAAACAAGATTCAAATAAAATCCCATCCTGAAAATCCTTAAATCCCAGACATCCTGATTCAGACAAAAAATTTCCCATTTTATGGGTTAAGAGTATTGACTCAAGCCTGGGAATCTGATATAATGAATCCTGATAAGGAAGAACTATCGTATAATACCTGGGTTTTCTTCTCGCCACAACTGATTTAACCGATTGGCGGGCATAGTTAAATAAAGAACATCACCAGGAGCAAGAATAGTTTCCAATAGATCCCAGCCTTGAACAGTTTCGTGGTTGATTTCCACATATAAAGGCACAAAGTCCGCAGATTTAGCCACATCTTTCACCCACTCGTCACAAAAAGGGTGTATGGGTGTAATTGCAGTGGCAAAAGCCACCCATAAACTTCCGGCAATCATCCCATTACCAATAATTCTCCCACCCAGAGCAGCAGCCGCAAAAGCAGGGGCAGCCAGTTCCGCCGGGCTAAGTACAGCTTCAAAATCAAATACCTGTTGTGCTATACCAGCGAAATCAGGATCAGCATAGTTAACAATTACGGGAATATTAGGGGCTAAAGCCTTAGCTTTGAGAGCAATTTCTAAATTAGTGGCATCATTACTTGTCACAGCTAAAACGGCGGCGGCGGTATTAATATTACTAGAGTATAAAGTAGCGCGAAAACTAGCATCAGCAAGGATCACGGGAATACTCATTCCTCTGGCAGTGGTCACATATCTATTATTAGCATCGGTTTCAATGACTACGACTTCATGGCCACTTAGATGGAGTTGTTGGATAATTTTAATGCCAATGCCACTTAACCCACAGACAATATAATGATGATATTGGGGAATTCTAGCCGCATCCAAAAATTGCTTTAAGCGACTACCAAGGATAAAGTCTGTGAGCATAGCATACCAAATCCCAATTACCGCCGCCCCAATTAACATAATCACAACGGTAAATAATTTAATACTGTCCGGTGCATTTTCCACAACTTTATCATTACCACCAGCCCCGGTAATCATGCCCACAGCAAAATATAAAGCATCAATAAAAGAGATAGTTGTATGTTTACTAGAAAAATAAGTAAATGTAGATAATAAAATAATGACTAATAAAGCAATAGCCATACCAATAACTGATTGGGCGTGTTTGTGAAACTCTCTAATATTAGATAATATCTTCAGAAATTTTCGGAATAATGATTTACGGGGTTGACGGTTGCGGGGTTGACTGCCAATAATTAAGCGATCGCCAACTCTTAATTTTTGATCTGATAACACCGCCGAAACCAAATTCATTTTCCCTTGGGTCGGTAGATAATAAATCAACATCCGCGAGGGTTCTTCCCATAAATCACTGAGTTTTCTATCCTGCCAGGGATGATCTTCATGAATATATTCTTCATGAATTGGCCAAATCTGCTCAAGTAATTTAATTTGGCCAATGGCCTTATTTCCTAAGGCAGCACAGGTAAAAACTGGTGATGCCAAACCAACCACACTCATACTTAAATGATTGGACAAAGTTTGATCCAAACGTTCCCCTAAATTCGTATTATAAAACCTGTTAATAATCCGAATTTGGGGATTAAGTACCCTTGCTTGCATCATAATTGACAAATTTAGGGCATCATCAGAAGTAGCAATAACTAAAGTATGGGCTTCTGTAATTCCTGCTGTTTGCAAAGTAGAAGCTGCTTGTAACTCACCAATAATCACATTAGTACCAGTTTCACCAGCAATGGGTTTACGATGAATACCTACTACTAAAGCCCCCTGTTGTCTGAGTAAGCGAAATATTTTATATCCCGTCCGTCCTAAGCCACAAACAATAATTCGAGGTTTCATAAAACCGCAGCATAAAATTTATATAAATGGCTACATATCAGTTATCAAAAAAGAATGTAGGAATTTGAATTTAATTCCACAATCCCTATTCTTGCTTAACTAACGGGATCATAACTGTAACTGAACACACGATCTTTATATATAGCAATCCTAAATTAGTTATAAATAACAAGATCCCCATATCCCCGACTTCTCTAAAAAGTCGGGGATCTGACTCTGATCATGTTCACAAATCAAATAGAATTGCTATAGCGGTATGCACTTGAATGAGATACAGAATTTACCTAAAAAACTATACACCATCATATCTTTCAACTCTGTCACCTATCACCTGTCAACTGTCACCTGCTATATATAGAGAATAATTTTAAAAATAATTAGAAAATGTGTATAATCATACAACAACCCTCTGAATCATGTAAGTAACATAAGCGCAGAGGGGATGTTGTAAAAAAACAAATTATGTTACTAAATCAGCATTACTCGAAGTGCGTTTCAGCATAAATACAGCCACAATAATTCCCACAATTGCTAATCCCGCAGTTGGGTAAAAGAAATTGGTGTAACTGCCGAAAATGTCTCTAATTCTGCCAGCTAATAAAGTTCCACCCAAAGCCCCCATACCGTAAGCCGTGAAGACAACACCGTAATTTTTGGCATAGTCTTGTGAGCGGAACATGATTAAAGTAGAAGTAGGAGCGATCGCTAACCAGCCCCCTAATGCCAAGTAAAAGAGGGAAAAAGCAACTATATAAGTCAGTACACTGCCCTCACCCGCACTTAGCATCATAATTGAGGCAATCAAAATTAAAACAAAAGAAACAATTGCCCCCATCTTTGGCGTAAATTTGTCCGTGAACCAACCAAAAAACAAACGTCCTGCACCATTAAAAATAGCAAATAGAGAAACCGTATTTGCGGCTGTAGCTGCTAATATAAAAGCCAGTGATGGGCATTAAAATTGCGAATACAACCAACAGCACCGTAAATGGTAATAGGCTATCAGTTGCACCGACACTCAGAAGTTTTTCCAAAGGTTTTCTAAAAATACTCCAAGAATAAACTGTACCCAAGCACAGTAAAACAGTAATACTTAGAGGTATAAATAGCCATCGCCCTTTTTCCGCCGACATTCCAAACAGTTGCACTTTATTCATTTGTTGTTATGTGAATATGTGAAATAATCAGGACTTAAGCAACTGGCACATCGGTAGGGTGTGGTTGGACAGGCTCACCAACCACGTTAGACTGCATAAATCCTGCAAATAAACAGATTATTGATATCTGACGCACCCTACAACAAATTTTTGGTGTGACACTTGCGTAAGTCCTAATAATTTGCTTGTAGTATCTCACTTTTTGGCTAAATTAATCCTGGTAAGAATTAATCAGAATTAATATGGCACTGTATTTAGATTCAGCTATTGTCGCCGAAGCTGAAATAGTTAAACATTGGGGTTGGGTAAAAGGTATCACCACAAACCCTACATTATTGGCACAAGCTAACACCCCACCAGAAACCACCCTCAAAACATTAGCCTCTTTAACATCAGGTTCGGTATATTACCAACTCCTGGCCTGCGACTATAAAAAAATGGTCATCGAAGGTAAAAAAGCCTTTGAAATTATTGGTGATCAAACTATTCTCAAAATCCCTGCCACACCTTTAGGGTTTGAAGTTGTAGCCACCCTTTCACCAACAATTACTTGTTCCGTCACTGGGATTTATAGCCCCACACAAGCTGCTGTAGCTAAGGAAGCAGGGGCAAAAATTGCGATCGCCTATGTTAATCGTGCTACACGCTTATTAGGAGACGGTATTGGCTTAGTTAAAGACATGGCCACCATTCTCCAGGAAAGTAAGGTCGAAATTTTAGCAGCTAGTATCAAGTCACCAGCAGAAGCAGCCGCATCTCTCCAAGCTGGTGCAAATCATCTCACCTTACCCTTAGCAATGTTGAAAGCTATAGCCAGTCATGAACTTTCTAATCAAACCGTTGCGGATTTTGTGGCTGGGGGTATGGGCTTAACAATCTAAACTAATTTAGCCTCAATTCTAGATAGAGAATACTTTTACTTAATTAATGAAGGGTTTCACCCCTCATCCTAAAAACCTTGATTTTAGATTATCAAAATATTTTAAAATCAGTTTTATTGCCAGAGATTAAATATCTGACAAAGCTGTGAAAGCAGGTTAAATCGGGGATGATGGGTATGACCCCCTATTAATTATTCTCGAAAAATATGGCTAAAAAACTGTCAATAGTGAACAATGGAAAAATTTAAAAAAAATGCCAAATTGGCAACCATCGTCAAATAAACCAGGCTAAATTATATGAGACAAGGGAAAACAAGAGAGTTGTTGAGAGACAGCATCAATTAACAAATAACTCTTGTAGAGATTGTCTAAAAAATAAATAGAATTAGTATTTGCTGCATAGGAATACCTGCTAAATATAGGCGTTATCGTTAACCTGCAAATTACCCCCCTAATTAACGGTTTTCGTCTGTATGAATAAATTCCTAATCGCTTCAGCAGCAAATGGTAGAGTGGGAGTGAAAGGCGCTTGATAATGCCTCCTCCCACTCTCTTTTTTTGGGTACTGTTTATATCAGAATTCAGGAGTCAGCGTATATTTTGGTGATTTTTCCTTCCCACCATACTTAATTCCATTCCAAAAATCCCCTTCCATATTTTATACATTATCAGGGAAGGGGATCGGAGTTAAAGAATTTAATCTTTACCTAAATTAACTTTTATTAATTAAGCTGTTGTGCATTTAATTTGTATAAATGAGACAGGCAAGATGCCTGTGCTACAAGAGTTTAGAAATTTATGATTATACAATTTAGCCGCCTAACAGCTTAGTAACTTTTTCCTCAAGGGGTTTAAAAGTCTTTTTACTTGCACCACAAATAGGACAACACCAATCATCAGGAATATCTGCAAAAGGTGTACCCGGTGCAATTCCTGAATCAGGATCACCAGTTACAGGATCATAAATCATGCTGCATTGTCTACAAATCCATTTTTGAGTTTGGGGATCTGCACTCACAACTCTGGTTACTGGTTCTCCACCATTTAATACTTCTAACGCTTCGGTGTAACGATCTGCGTGATAATTTTCGATGAATTTTAGCAACCCAAAACGGTGAGCGGCGGCGCGAAATGTGTTAGCGTGATCATTAGATTCCTGAGCTTGTTTGAGAAATTCTTCTGCTGCGGGATTATCTCGATCATGAGCAGCAGCAGCAGCGAATTCAGGATACATTGTAGTGTATTCATAGGTTTCCCCTTCTATCGCCAAAGATAAACAACGAGAGATAATTTCCCGTTTTTGTTCATCAGTTAAAACTGCTGCATCTTTAACTACAAGTTCAGGGTGTAATAACTCAAAATGAGTAAAAGCGTGTTCAGTTTCTTGATCTGCTGTTTCTTTAAAAAGTTTCGCTAAATCAGAAAAACCTAGTTGACGTGCTACTGCTGCAAAAAATAGGTATTTACGATTTGCCATTGATTCACCACCAAAGGCAGATTCTAAATTTTGTAGTGTAGTAAAATTGGATAAATCCATAATTGTTGAAGCCTATTATTTATTGTTCTATGATATAGTGGAAACTTTAAGTATGGGTAAATAAGCTAATATCGAAATTACAATTAGCTCATTTTTAAATATCCAATTTTGTTTAGCTATTTCAGGATAATTATGAAACTTTTTGGTATTGGTATAAAAATTCAAGTGAGGTAATCAGAACCCTGACTTATTTTATTTATGTTTAATAAATATTTATCCTAGAAACTTTTTAAAACAGAAGTATTTTTAACTGTTCATATAGTAAAGTAGATACAGATAAATTCACAAGTACGCACTCTAAATTCAGATACTTACCAAAAGCATACTATTAACTTTATGAGTTACTACGTGATCTATGATGGGAACTGTAATCTTTGTGTAACTTTAGTACAGTTACTAGAAACTTTAGACCAGGGAAAACTATTTCGCTATGTTCCCATGCAAGATGAGGAGATATTATCCCAATGGGGAATTACTTCCACAGATTGTCAACAGGGGATGATTTTAATTGATGGTAATGCAATAGAGAAACGTTGGCAAGGCAGTAATGCGGCTGAAGAAATTGGGCGACTATTACCGTTAGGAAGTGTGTTTGTAGAGACTTATCGGGCGTTACCGGGGATGAAATGGGCTGGAGATAGGTTTTATGAACAAATCCGGGACAACCGTTACACCTTGTTTGGTAAGCGTCAACAAACCTATCAATCAGCATACTGTGTAGATGGTAGTTGCAAAACTGGTAACGAGTAATCTTGAGATGAGCAGAAAAACGTCAGGATTCAGGTGAGGTGATAATATCCCCGACTTCTAAGATAGATTTATCCTTTCCAAATACAATCAATCAAAGAAGTTTTTACTGACTTGGCCGATTAAACACCTCTAAAATTTGCCGACAAACCTGTTTAAGCTTTTCCCCAACCTCAGTAGAGGGTACAGAGTCACCAACAAAACTCCAGGTTTCAACAGTAGAAAGTCGCCAAACTTCTCCACGATGATCAAACCCAGCCGCTTCTACACCAATAGCGCGACGGTGATGATTGATGGGATCTTGATAAAATCGGATTTGAATTAAAATACTGCGACAGTGCCAAGATTTGCTAATACCAGGAAAGTGAAAACCAATATCTATGGAATCAGGATCTACTAATTCTCTGGTTTCTGGGTCATTATGCCAAGGTTTAAGATCAGATTTGACATCAGGAAACTCGTATTTAAATAGATTGACTACCGTAGCAATTTTGCTGGCAAATTCTAGGTTTATGGCTTGTTCGGCTGCGTTCACTCAACAATACTCCTCTATTCGGTTGGTCTGTGGGAAGGGAAAAACAGAAAAACCTGATTTAATTGTAACGATTCATTACATAGCGATCTAAAATAACACTGTTAATCTGTAAACAAACAAAAAATTAACTTCCATTTATGGTGCGTCAACGTTCTATTTTGTCACTGATTTTTGTATTATTAGCAACATTTTTGATTAGTTGTGGTAGTCCCAGTGTTGCTACTGTACCACCATCTTATACAGCAGCGGAAGTTGCCAAAATTCAGGAATATGTTCCCGGAATTCAGATGGTGCGCGATCGCAGCACAGAACTAGAAAACCTGATTAAAAAAGCTGAATGGATCAAAGTGGGTAATTTTATTCATGGACCCATCACAGAAACTAGATTGAATATGACTTACATCATTCCCAACCTAGCACCCCAATCTCAAGCTAAAGCAAGAGAAATCAGCAAGGATTTACTCAAAGACCTAGTAAGAATAGATCAAGCTGCTTCCGCAGGTAATACCAGTCTGGCTTTAACCAAATACAAAGAAGCTTTTGCAGATATTGACAAATTCTTACAACTAGTTCCTGAAAAGAGTAGCTAAGAGAGAAGGCAGGAAGCAAGAGGTAATACAAAGATTAATATCCTTCCCTACCCCTGCCTCCTTTCGAGTCTTGAATCACAAAATTCTAGGCTGATGGGGTGATAGGGTGGAGAAAAAGACTCTTCATTCTTCACCCCTGACTCAAACGCAAAAACCATGAATGTAGTAATTATCGGTTGTGGTGTGGTTGGGGCGGCGATCGCCTATGAACTCAGCCAAGTTAAAGGTTTAAACATCACCGTTTTCGAGCAAAAACAACCCGCACAAGGTTCTACCAGTGCCGCCCTCGGTGTCTTAATGGGCATCATTAGCCATAAAACTAAGGGTAATGCTTGGCGAATGCGACAAAGTAGCATCCAACGCTATACAACCTTGATTCCTGAATTAGAAAGGATTACAGGGCGAAAAATCCCTTGTAACCGTCAAGGAATCGTCATGCTGTTATCAGAAAATTTAGAGCGCCCCCTAGAAAGTGGCGTAGAAGTCCTGTCAGAATGGGAACAACTGCGGGAAATTCGTCAATCTCAAGGTTGGCAATTGCAAGTTTGGGATCAAGAACAACTGCAAAAATATTGTCCCCAAGTTAGCCACCCGCAAATTATTGGTGCTGTCTATTCTCCCCAAGACTTACAACTAAATGCTACAGCTTTAACTTTAGCTTTAGTAGATGCAGCCCAACGTAATGGTGTAAATTTCAAATTTGGTGTATCTGTAACGGGAACAGAAACCCCGCCACCAGCCCCCCAAGCACCCTTACACATCAAAAAAGCATTGGGAGAAGCACACAAATGTAATTTTATTGAAACTACAGAAGGCAAAGTTAACGCTGATTGGTTTATCCTCTCTGCTGGCTTAGGTTCAACAGCCTTAACTGCTAAATTACATCAGATGGTGAATATTCGTCCGGTGTTGGGACAAGCTTTATATCTAAGTTTAGGACGTGCTTTAGGAAATCCTGAGTTTCAACCGGTAATTACTGGTAATGATGTACATATTGTACCCATGGGAAATGGTGATTATTGGGTGGGTGCAACTGTGGAATTTCCCAATGATGAAGATATAGTATCTCCAAATCAAGAATTATTGGATACTGTCAGGCAACAGGCGATCGCATTTACCCCAGATTTAGCCGCAGCCAAGGTTCTCCGCACTTGGTCAGGGTTGCGCCCTCGTCCCGAAGGTAGACCAGCGCCAGTTATTGATAAACTACCGGGTTTTAGTAATGTTCTCCTAGCTACGGGACACTACCGCAATGGTGTTTTACTTGCCCCTGCAACAGCCACAGCCATTCGGGAAATGATTTTACCCCAAGATTCTCGTTCTTAGGACTAAGATCCCCGACTTCTTAAAGAAGTCAGGGATCTGCTAAGGGAACAGTTTCAGCTATCTGGATATCCTCAATTTCCCATATCCGACAGGGAAAAATGCAACTATAAATAAACGGTTTTAGCTTTATTCAGCAAACCCTAAGCAGCAGTGCAAAATAAATCATATAGCAATCCTAAATAAGATATGAACACCTTTTTTCCATACATCTGCGCTCTCTGCGTCTGGATCGGTTCGTTTTAAAAAATCCGTTCAAAAATCAAATAGGAGTCCCATATATAAATCATTACTCTATAGGAAACCCAGGAATAATTATATCAATTTCCTGCATTAAGTTTAAAGTTTCTGTTAAGGCAATGACAATTTTTTGATAGTGGTTAATTTCCTCTATAGATAATTCTCGCTTGGCATTTTTTCTATCTTTTAGCCATTTATCTAATACTTGATATCCACCAATCTTAAATTCCCATATATGAGGGGGAATATCTGTAAAATAACTCTGTTTATTAATATAAACTCTTTGCAATTCTGAATTATAGGTAACTTCGCTAACTTGATTATCTCCTATTTCTTGATAGGTTGTAATTAAATTATTGAATATATCCGATTTCATTAAATGTAAATTAACTAATTTTTCTCCTTTAATAGCCAATGCAGTAAATAGGTTTTCGTTACTGGTTAAAGGAAGACGGGGAAAATCAATCTTGAGAAACTCAGCGTATCTAGTGCGATAGGTAGGACTATGAAATATTGCATAAGCATAGTAAAATATTTGTTCTGGAGTTGGTATTTTACCAAGTTTAGTTTTGATAGCTTCTAAGAATTTAGGAGATAAATTAGGAGTTTTTTCTATAAAAAGATTTGTTTGTTTATTTTCTGTATTTGGATAAGTGTAGAGAGGAAATAAATAATTAGTTTCTCTTGTTTTATTAGAAATAGCACAACATTCTATAATTTGATTTGTGATACTAACTAAACACCATTCTCCAGGTTGAGATTGTTGACGACATAAAACTAAGCCTAAATTTTCTAATTTTACCATATTTTGCATAACTTCATTTCTTGTCAGTTCTACAACATCTTGATGATGATAATAAAATCTTTTATCAAAGGGACGATATAAACAAGTTGTAAAATAATATTTCCAATCTCGATTACTAGATAATAATTTTCTTTTTATGCTAATTTTCCAATCACGAGTATCTCGCAAATCATAAATATTAGCTATATTTTCATCATCTATACTTAAATCTCTAAAATCTTCTATTCTCTTATGAAGTTGTTCTAAATCAAAATCTATCACAAAATGATCTCGATGAGTTTTAACTCCTGTGGAATTTATAGGAAAAATATCTGTAACATTCCAACCTTGATTATATTCTGTTGCTAAATCAAAATCTTTAGGTGCGAAAAAGTAATTAGGTTCAGCAGGTTTTACCTCTATCCAATCAACATTATCTAAACTTGCAGATTCTAAAAAATTGTATTTATCCTCACGATTTCCCCAAACATCATAATATAATACCTTAGCCATTTCCTTAATCCCATCTCTGGATTTATAAGCAGTAGAACCATAATCAGGTTTACTTTTTTCCCGGACAGCAATTAAAATGGCCACACCTTGCTGAATATCAAAAACATTTTGATCAATATTACCATCTGGAGTAGTTTCCTTTAATAAAGAATTACCATGTAAATCCATAATATATAAAGTATCAAAATACCTTAATAATTCCTCCCTCATTCCCCGATGAATTAAACCGTTAAGATAGGAATGATTAGTAATAAAACCAACAATACCCGCATTGTGACTATTATTTTCTATTTGATATTGAGCAAAACGAATAAATTTAATATAATCATCATCTAAAGGTTGAATATTTTTCTCACCTTCTAATCTTACCCTACCTTTATATAATTCTAAAAGTTCGCCAATGTGGGTTAATTCTGTAATGGTTTTCCCTGCTTTACCATTTTTATAAATTCTATTCCACACTGAACCAGTATATTCTATATCTGCTAAATATTTTTCATCTTGATTTAAAATTCTTTTCCGTTTACTAGCATTTTGAGAACTGACAGAATAGGGAGGATTTCCCAATACCACAGTGATAGGAATTTCTGTTTTTACCTTTGCTGCTTGACTTGATTCTTCCGCGATAATTTGGGTAATACCAGAGATTAAATCACCTTGTTTTATGCCTTCTTCCAACCCATTAGTTAAATATATTTTTAATCTTTCATTTGGTGCAAATTTATATTTTAAATATCCCAATAATACACCTATTTTTAAATGTGCTATGGTGTAAGGAGTCATTAACAACTCAAAACCAAAAAGACGATTTAAAAGGTCTGTATCTCTTAATAAATTATGCAAACTACGAACATCATATTTAGCAAAATTATGACAAATTTGTTGAATAACTGCATATAAAAATGTTCCTGTTCCTGTCGCAGGATCAAGAATTGTGACTCTTCTATTTCCTAAACCATATTCTAAATCAAAAATTGTTCTATCTACTAAAATATCATTCACGGCACGCACAATAAATTTAACCACAGGTTCAGGAGTATAATAAACTCCGCGACTTTTTCTTAATGATGCTTGATAAGCTGCTAAAAATGTTTCATAAAAGTGAATAACTGGGTCTTCTGTGCGGGTTTCTCGACCAAAATTTTCTAAAATATTGGTCATATCTATTCTGTTAAATAATTCAATTAAATTTTCAATAGATTTGTGAATTTTACTAACGCTACCAGTTCCTAAAACTAAATCAAATAAACCTTTTAAAAAAGGGATTCTATCACTAATATAAATACTGGCTGTAGTGCGATTAAACGTTAATTCTGTAAAGTTTTCTGTATGACCAATTTTTGCAGTAAATAACCCATAAGCAATAGTTTGGGCGTACATATCGGCAAATTTATCATTATCTATATCTAACAATAGTAATTTTTTAAATGTTTCTTTTAACTGACTTAATTCTTCTGTAGAATTTTCTGTTACTAAAGATAATTCAATAGCATTTCTAATAGTTTTAGTATAAGCAGCCATTTCTTTAGCTAAATCATAATAATTATTAATATCTTTAGCTTTTTGGTTCAGAAATGATTGTAATAATTCTGTGATAGGTTTTAAATCATCAACTAGAGTAATTTCTCCTTGTTCTAAAGTAGCTAATTCAGCGATTTTTTCACATTCTCCATCTACATACCAACGGAATTGTAAATAATTAGTTAAGATGAAGTTATAACCTATATTTGATTCTAAATAACGTTTAATTTGCTTTTCATTTTTTTGATCTAATTTACTGATATTGATATTAATATCTTTAGCCTCTATATATCCGACCACTTTGTCATTTTTTCTGATGGTTAAATCAGGTATTCCTGCCTGATTGCCCTTTTCTTCTACTATGGTATTGATGCCAATTTCCAAACCTTCTATTAAACCCTGTAACCTGGAGTAGTGACTACGTTCTCCAGCACGTTTAATATTTTTTTGGAGGTTTTGGATGTAGTGATTAAAGTTAAACATAGTTGTTATTGTTTAGATGGTTGAATGTTTAGAACAGCATATATTTGTTCATTTTGTATTGATAAAAATAAAATTTTATTAATCTTAGTAAAAAATTACGGCCTCTTTGATTTACAAACATTTAGAGGTTAAGATCCCCAACTTCTTCAAGAAGTCGGGGACTACCAAAGGTGTTTGAAATCATTTCATATTTAAGAAATTGAATGTAGGTTGGGTTGACGAAAGGAAACCCAACATCATAAATTAAAAAATAAAACTCTTATTTGTTTATTTTTTTGGATAGATAACTCACCGCTTGCTGAACAGTTTGTATTTTTTCTGCATCTTCATCTGAAATCTCAATATTAAATTCCTCCTCTAAAGCCATAACTAACTCTACTGCATCTAAAGAGTCTATTCTCAAATCATGAATAAAATGATAATTTTGTTTAATATATTTAGGCTCAATCCCTAATTGTTCAGCAATAATATTTTTAACTTTTAGGAAAATTTGATTTTCCTCTTGATTAGATTGATTAGATATATCAAAAATCAGATCATTTTTTCGCGCATAAACATTAATATTAGTACCACAAAACTTACACTTGTAGTCTGTTTCATCTCCTTTTACATAGTTTAATTTATTGCAAGAAGGACATTTAATCTGTGCATTGTATTGAGCATCATTAATGTGTTCAGGTTCATTTTGTTCTTCTTGATGCTGAGACTCATCCCGAATATAAAAATACCAAAAAAGATTAGATAAAGTAAAATTAGAAATCTGTTTTAAATTTGAAGGAATAAAAACTTTATGATCATATTTTTTGGCTTCTTCACTAATATAATTTTCGTACTCTTCTCTTAATTCAGGTTTCATCATAAATACAAGCTGGTCTCTGAGAGAAGAGAAATGAGATTTTTGTTTTAAAATTTCATAGAGTTCTAATTCAGGTTGTTGAATAATATCATTAAATTGTTTTTTATTGGAATTAACAACCGTTTGAGATTGATTAAAGTCAGAACTTGCTAATAATTTTAGTTCAGAAGGAGGAAGTGATTGCATCCAATCAAGATTATTTTGCCATGATGCTAATACAATTAAATCTTGATCATGTAATCTGTTAATTTCAGGAAATAAAAAATCAAGTTCTTCCTCTGAATCACAACTCATAATAACATTAACTGAATCTTCCCGCATTTGTTGTTGTAAATTTACAAGACGATCACTTGCTGCTACTAACTCATGTTGTACCTGATAAGTACCAACAATCATCTGTTCAATTAACCAAGAACATTCTAATCTTCTTACACTTCCTGATGCACAAGTTTCTTCAAATAATTGAGGATTGCGATAGTCAGCTAAAGATTCAAATAACATTGATCGTGCTAAATCAATTTCAGTATTTTTTCGGCTAATATCCTGTATTTTCATTGCAGAATTAAGGCGATTAATTGCTTGCGTAAATAAGCCATAAGCTCTAACTAAAATTAAACGATGTTCTTCAAATTTAATATCTTTAGCAACTTGATCAATATGTTGGATAATTTCCGAACCTTGATTTTTCAAAGCCTGTTTTAAATCAATAAAACCATTTTCTACCTTAATTTCTAAACGTTCTACCGCTTTTCTCAGTTTTATAGTTTGATATAAATTAACAGCAGAAAGAGCGACACCCGTAGCAACACCCATACCTATAACAGATGTAGTTGATTGTAAAATACCTATATTTGTTAGTACAGATTGAAAACCTTTGTGCATTTGATACATTTCTAATCCACTGGTAGCCAAATCTAAAGGTACTGCTATAGGATGAAAAGGAAGTCCACTTTGATCTAACAATCCTATAGCATTACCTACAAACTGACCTGTAGTAGTATCTCTAGCTATGCTCAGAGGTACTCCTGTAGAAGAAAACACCTGCAAGTATTGTCCTGCTGCAATACCCGCTTCAATCATTGGAGGAAACTGAAATAGCATAGTTAACACTTTTTTGGCTAGACTTAACGTATCTCTTGCTATTATCCCATTAATCAGGTAAATTTTTGCCTAAATAAGTCATAATAAATTAAGTAATTAACGATCTTAATGATAAAGGAATTTTATGGATACCTCACTAATCCAAACTGAAGCAGTTGAACTATTATCCCGTCTCACTGGTCAAAAATTAGCGAAAAAACACCTCACACCTCCTATTGTTTTTATGACGGCTGTATTATTTTTAATAATAGGGGTTATTCATATTGATAACGAAGTATCTAGTAAAGAAAAGGAATATTTCAATAATATTATTAATATATTAGTTCCTCAACAAAATAAATTTCGTCAATTCTTACAGATTATTCATAAAAAAATCATTCAAGATAAATTATATCAAAATGTAAACGATTTATTGATATTAGCTGCATCTTTAACAGAAGCAGAAAAAATATTACTAATATGTTTAGGGTATCAAATGTCTATGGCTGATGGAGTAATTGATGTTAAAGAGAAAAAATATTTACAAAATATTGGTAAAAACCTACAAATTCCAAATAACTATTTGCATACATTAGAGGCAGTTTTTGCAGATAAAACTATTGTAAATGAACAAGACTTAAATCAAATCAGAGATTTACTTGATCCTGTAAAATTGTCTTCCCTTGATAATTTGTTCATAAAAGCGGCTAATCACTGTTTAGAATATTTTCCCAATAAACACCATAATGATCAGGAAAATCATCATTTACAACCAGCTTATTCAGGTTTTGAGTTATTTAAACAACAGTGTCAACAATTAGAAAATTACTGTAACAATTTACTACAATTATTAGAAGAAGGATTTAATCTAAATATTATTTCAGAATACTTGATAGAAGAAATCAAAGAAATTTTACGACAATTACAATCTCAACGTTTTAGAATTGCTGTAATTGGTGAATTTAGTCAAGGTAAATCAACTTTACTTAATGCTTGGTTAGCGGAAGAGATTCAACCTGTAAGAGCAATTCCTTGTAGTGGTACAATTACTGTTTTAAAATATGGAACTCAAAAACGAGTAATTTGTCGTTATAGAGATGGACAAGAAGAAGAAATTCCGTTTGAACAATATCAAGAAAAAGCCAGTATTTCAGAAGATGCTGCTATTGATAGTTTAGCAGAAGAATTAGCTCACTCAGAAATTACCGAAATTATTTTAGAACATCCTGGTTTAATTTTATGTAAAAATGGAGTAGAAATTGTTGATTCTCCTGGATTAAATGAACATCCTAACAGAAGTGCTATTACTCAGCAACTAATTCAAGATACTGATGCAATTATTTTCCTAACTAATGCTTCACGTCTTTTAACACAGGGAGAAAGACAATTATTACAAGAATTAAGATTACAAGTTAATAACGGTAATAAAAATGAACCTGCTAATAATATTTTTGTTGTCGTTAATTTTATAGATTTACTACGCAAAGAACAAGATCGTCAAGGTGTTCAGCAAAGAGTAGAAAAATTTGTATTTGGACAAGAACCAATTATAACAGGTAATAACCGTGTTCATTTTATTTCTGCCCAATGTGCTGTTGATGCTATTTTAGAAAATACTGAAAATGATTACCTTAAATCTTTTCAATTTTTCACTCAATCTGTTGAAAGTTTTTTGATTAATGAAAAAGGTTTACTTAAACTAAAAAAAGCGACTCAATTACTCAATAATTTAATAACTAGTTGTAGTTCAGAATTTGAACAATTTGAGAAAATCATTTCTGGTAAAATAACACTTTCAGAACAGGATAAGCAACAAATATTTGATTGTATTGGTGAAGCAACTGGACGAGATTTTAAAATACGTCTTTTGTTTGACAGTCTTGTGGAAGAAACTATGGAAAAAATTTCACAATCTTGGAAGAAATGGGTAGAAAATTTAGAAGAACGTTTAACTAAAAAAAGTGAAAAATGGATTTCTAGCCAAGAGGATAAAGAAAAAATAATGAATGATTATGCTCAAATGTTTGTTAGAGATTTTGCTAAAGATTTTCAGAAAGATTTTGAATCTAAAATGATATCTGAATATTTGCAAGATTATATTTCTTTATTAGATAATGAAATCAGTTTTCATGTAGAGGCAATTAAAAGTAATCTTGAATCTATAGATTTAGAGCGTGGTTCAAATCTTGTTAATGAATTTAGTTTATCTATAGCTAACGTTAAACAAGATATTAAATTGAATTTATCATTATCTCCACAAGACAGTGAAGGAAAAGATTGGTTTGGTGGTTTTATGGGAGGAGCTATAGTAGCAGGATTGTTAGCAGCATTAATACCGGGTGGAATTTTGATTAATATGGCTTTAGGAGGGATAATCGGGAGCTTTTTTGGAAATGATGATCCCAAACCAAAAGTATTAGAAAAAGGTTTAGAAAAATTTAATGAATCTGCACAAGATATTTATGATCAAGTATGTGAGAAAGTTATCTCAATTTTTCAAGATAGATTAGAAGTTGCTAGTGAAATTATTGAACAATCAATAGCTATTTCAGAGCAGTTAATTGAACAACATGAATTAGCTCATACACAAACATTAAAATCTAGTGAAACAAGTCTCAGTTGGATTAGTCAAAACAGACAAGATTTACAAGAATTACGCTTGAAAATCGTTCAAAGTGAATGATTTTGAGACACAGAAAATTAAATAAATTGAACAACCCATAAAATGGGAAATTATTCGTTTTTTGTCAAACTTACCCATAAATAATCGTGAAATCTTCTTTCTCCGTGTCCTCTGTGTCCTCTGTGGTTCGTTTTTCCTTTCCTACTACGTAAGAAAAGACCTATTACCAACTAAAGCACCTTCAAAATTACGGTTTACCAGATCCATCAGTTGCTAGACTCAGATAAGCTAGTAAAGAAGATCCTTAAAAACTGAGTAAATATTCTCAACAGACTAACTACGTTATAACTGAATTATGTTTGATGCACTATCTGACCGTTTAGAGTCCGCCTGGAAAAAACTGCGAGGACAGGATAAAATCTCCCAATCCAATATACAAGACGCTTTGCGGGAAGTGCGTCGGGCGTTGTTGGAAGCAGATGTTAATCTCCAGGTGGTCAAAGATTTTATTAGCGAAGTCGAAACCAAGGCACAGGGGGCTGAAGTTATCGCCGGCGTGCGTCCTGATCAACAATTCATTAAAATTGTTTATGATGAATTAGTGCAAGTCATGGGGGAAGAAAATGTTCCCCTGGCTGAAGTTGCAGGTAAAACCACCGTTGTGTTAATGGCTGGTTTACAAGGTACAGGTAAAACCACAGCCACCGCAAAATTAGCTTTACATTTACGCAAACAAGAGCGTAGTTGTTTATTAGTAGCTACAGATATCTATCGTCCCGCCGCTATTGACCAGTTAATTACCCTGGGTAAACAAATTGATGTTCCGGTCTTTGAACTGGGAAGTGATGCTGACCCCGTAGAAATTGCCCGTCAAGGAGTGGAACGCGCCAAAGCCGAAGGCATAAACACAGTAATTATTGATACTGCCGGACGCTTACAAATTGACGAAGATATGATGGCGGAATTAGCCCGCATCAAAGAAACAGTCCAGCCCGATGAAACCCTGTTGGTTGTGGACGCAATGACCGGACAAGAGGCAGCAAACCTCACGCGCACCTTCCATGATCAAATCGGTATTACTGGGGCAATCCTGACCAAAATGGATGGAGATAGCCGAGGAGGTGCGGCCTTATCTGTGCGGCAAATTTCCGGTGCGCCGATTAAATTTGTGGGTGTGGGGGAAAAAGTCGAGGCCTTGCAACCATTTTACCCAGAACGGATGGCTTCGCGGATTTTGGGCATGGGGGATGTTCTCACCCTAGTAGAAAAAGCCCAAGAAGAGATAGATTTGGCAGATGCGGAGAAAATGCAGGAGAAAATCCTGTCAGCAAAATTTGATTTTACTGACTTTCTCAAGCAAATGCGGTTGTTGAAAAACATGGGTTCTCTGGGTGGGATTATCAAGATGATTCCAGGGATGAATAAACTTTCTGAGGATCAATTGAAACATGGAGAAACTCAGTTAAAACGCTGTGAAGCGATGATTAACTCCATGACGATTAAAGAACGCCGTGATCCAGATTTATTGTCTAGTTCGCCTAGTCGCAGAAAAAGAATAGCATCGGGATCTGGTTATAAAGAATCAGATGTGAGTAAATTGGTGTCAGACTTTCAAAAAATGCGATCGCTCATGCAGCAAATGGGACAAGGTGGCATTCCCGGTATGCCAGGAATGTTCGGTGGAGGTGGCAATCCTTTAGCCGCAGGAAATCGCCCTTCACCCGGCTGGCGTGGTTACCCCGGCGGCGCACCACCAACGAAGAAAAAGAAAGAGAAAAAGAAAAAAGGCTTTGGGACTCTTTAAAATTTAAGCACAAAATCCCGAATTTATGGATTGACACTCCCCTGCCTAAAGGCGAGGGGATTCTACATTCTACGTCAGAATTTGCTCTAGCAGGTTTTCACCAACCAGAGTAGAGATTCCAACTCCTGTAGCGTTACTTTGGGGATGCCCTCCCCT
>JACCDP010383366.1_pt1 | contig 79047 bp, 89 predicted proteins | sample 7445841 | NCBI WGS metagenome assembly JACCDP01 (sample SAMN15323441, study PRJNA562643) | freshwater metagenome | isolation source: river surface water | place: USA:Blue River Watershed | collected 2017-08-17 | reverse complement strand
TGGTGGAGCTACACCTATGATTGTAATATATATGGATGATAATAATGATTTTGTTCGAACTGTTTTAGATATACTCTTGGAGGAATTTAAAAATGATATTCCTATTATTGGTGGTATGACAGTAGATTATAAATATCGCGTATTACCGTTTAATGTTCGATTGAATTCACTGATATCGTATGCGCAAGGGGATAGAAGTAAAAAGTTAGATGCGCGTGAAGCCTTTGAAAAGGTTAAAGCTACCAAAACCTACTTTATGCCATCTTGGTTAAAGGAGATAAAAGATACAGCTTGCGAATCAAGTAAACAAGAGAATGAAATCTTAACAATGCAACTCTTTGGTAAGAATATATGTTCAGCAGAAAATCAAGCAATGTTATCCAATGAGAATTGTTTAGATGATGTCTGCTGGTTAACAGCATATCCAAACGATATGTTGGATCCAAGAAGTATACCCCATTTTACAGTAGAAACCGCAAGTCAGCCAACTATTGCTGAGGCCAATACTACCGCAAATAATACTGTGGTAGCAACAACAACATCAATAGCTAACGCAACAGCTAACGTAGCAGCTCCAGCAATAGCTAACGCAACAACAGCAACAGAAACAGCTCCTTCAGCGAACACGGCACCTACAGTAGCAAAAGAGGGTGGTCGTCGTATGCGAAAGCATAGAAAAACACGCAAAACAAGAAGACATAAACGAAAGACAAGAAGAAATAAATAGAGATGTATGACTATTTTGGTCTATGTGAAGTAGAAAACATTGAAGAATATTATGGCTACAGTTATTTTTGGTAGACCCATCTAAGAACAAGACTCTATCCATTTGTAATGGAAAGAACCTTGGTCGGCCAAGAGGCTATTTATAACATTATGGATCAAGTGTTACACGATCCTCCTCATATCTTTCTAACAGGACCCTTTGGTTTTGGAAAAACATCCTTAGCCAATGCGTTTCTTAAGCGCTATTTTCAACAGTTTAATATCTCCGCATCGGATCCTGAATGGGTCTTTCATCTCTCTTCCGATTCAGATCGAGGTATTCATCGTGTTCGTGAAGGTGTAGCTGAATTTGTACGTCATAGTTCATCGAAGCCAGGTATTTACCGATGGATATTAGTGGATGATTCGGATACTCTTCCCATCGTTTCCCAACAAGCTCTACGTAGACCAATGGAGACACACGCGCATACCACACGATTCTTGTTCTGTAGTCGGCACATTAGCGATTTAATTGCTCCTCTTCGTTCACGTTGTCTCCATATTGAAATTGATACAGTAAGTCTTGTAGATGTCTATCAACATTATACAACCTCTTTACAGTTAACCAAACCTTTATCAGAGAAAACCAAACAACTTCTACTTTTGATTAGTCTCTCACCACGTCATCTTCTTCAGTATCTTCAATGTATTGCTGCGCTAGGAGACCAGTTTGACGAAAGTAAATTTAGTACACTGTTTTCAGGTTCTTCCGATGAACGTATTCGAAAACTGATTATTTCTTTCTTAAAAGGTCAAAAAGAAGAGACACTTCAGTATATTTTTGATATTTGGCATTCAGGTATTTCGTATGAAGATTTCCTAACCGACTTATTTCGCTGTACAAAATCCATTAGTTTATTGGCTCCACGCCAAGATCAAAAACTTCACGAATTGATGATTCAAGGTTGGATTTATTACACGCACGGTAGAACTCATATCTTAGATATTCTCTCTTTGTTTCGTCCATTCTGGGAAGAGCAGAAGAGTACTTAGTAGGAGAATGTTTCGCAAAAGGCCCCCTTTAGAAACATTGGAACATGTCCTCCGGTGCTGTAAATTAAATGGTCTTGATGACAAGCGCTGGTTTTCAAAGGACGATATCCCATTGGAAAATTTAGACGATTGGTTACCCCAAGTGGAACCTTATTATTTACCATGTAAAGCCGAGCGCTATCTACACGGTAATATGACACAGGGAAAGGTCATTACTGTTTTACGTCATATGTTGAAGGAACACGAAATAGAATTGAAAACGCAGGAAAGGGTCATTAATGGAAAAAAAACAACACTGTACCAAGTCTTGTTTTACAATCCAAATCCTGTTGTCTCATTTGATTAATTACAAATCTCTATATGTTATTTCCTTGGTATGCCAACTATACATTCTATATCCAATCTTGCCCTTCAATACTTGGACACGATTGGGATCTAGTTCTAGACTTTTTTTGGCCCAACTATACTCGACACTATCAGACTCCTTATGTTGAATTTGTTTAATATATTTACATTTCATTGCGATAAGACCTGTTAAACAGTCTTCATGAGGTTCCTCTTTTGTAGGATCCACAAAGGATCCATAGCGAAGAATACAGTCTGTAGTGTCTGGATTGTATATCTGTAAGGCTGAACAAAAGGAGCCTGATACATCTACTAGATAACGACCTGTGACTTTGACAATTAATTCATCATCGGGTATTTGAAATGTATACAGACACGATAAGACATCTAACAACTCATTCGTTCCTTTTGTATTCGCATACTTGTTTGAATCGGTATACAGAACTTGACAGTCAAGTGTATCAAAAATGGTTGGTCTATAACCATTATTCTCAACAAGAAAAACCCTTGCTCCAATTGTCTTAGCAAAGTCTATCAACTTAGGAATAGAATTCATATATTGTTGCTTTCGTGTCTCAAGAATAGTATCCAAAAAGTCTTGGCTTACTTCATCAAAAAGAGGTGGTTGGAGTTCAAGGCTTGCTGTAATTAAGAAAGTAACCATATCTTCTAGGTATATATGGTTCCTCTTTAATAAGACCAGCAGACACGGAAAGACACATCTTGCTCAGCACACCATTCAAGAGTTCTCTTGAATCCGAGATGATCCTCTTCAATCCAATAGCCGTCTTCGTTTTCATAATAAGGACTCTTCACAACGTCTTCCCAAGTAGGATATTCTTCTAGAAATTCATCCACGGAGACATTATACACCTCTTTCTCATTAAACATATGCGTATAGGCGTGGAAGACATGTCCTCGACCTTCCAAATACTCGCACATTTTTCCAGGAACAATAATGTTAGTAAAGTCATAGATTTTATCAACAACCTTTGTTTCCTTATTATATTTGTAATAGAATGGCTTGCCTGAGGCAGGACACATCTGGAGATCCATCGTAATATTGATATCAAAACCCATATTTATGACAAAAAATATAGGTTTTTATCTTTCAATTTTTTTATTCACTATAAGACCATATTTTATGATGAATGCGACGCTGAATTTCATAATCAATCAAACGGAGTTTTTGAAGAGCAAAGAATCGTTGCGATTCTTTCATAGGCCAAATATTTTCGCTAAACTCTTCCAACGAAATTTTCCAGCATCGAACAGTAACGAAAGCGCTTTCCCAATGCTTACTTAGATTGTAATCATCTACGTTTTTGATATGGGTTTTTTCTTCATAATCTTCCCAATCATCCGCAAACTTCGGGTCAAACTCATCTTGCTTCCATAAAATCACATCGGTATAGACATTATGAATTAAGAGAAAGGTCCACTCTTCATCTCGTTCAAACAAAGTACGATAGTTGGCAAGTTCTCGGAGAAGTTTCTCCATCGATTTCTTAGGTAAGGTTTCATAGATATATTCTTTAGTGAACTTTGGAGGAAGACAGGCTTTGACTTCAGGTTCACCTTTTGGTTTATAAACAGTAATCATTCTTGAATATGTATACTCAAGAATCAATACTGTAAAAATATTCCTTCAATTTTTTTATTTGGCTGCTCTAAACAAGTCTGAAATGGCCAAATCACTGTTCAAAATCTGATCTTCATCCATACGTAAGAACCATCCAAACATACGACGGTCTTGGATTTCAGGCCAAGGAATAGGTACATAGAGCGCATCAGGAGTTATCTTGAAACGATGACTACCTTCCTGTCCAGCGGCTAATAAATCTTCGACTTGAATACGTTTTCCATCCGGTCTGCGACTCACTTCCGCTTCAGGATAGACTTGTACAGTAGAATCTGTTTGGGCGTAAGCTACATAATCCCATTTGGCATCATTACGAATTTGCTGACCACCTCCTTGTTTGTCCAACCTTTCAAAAGCCGCTTGAGCCCATTGTTCAAAGACAGGATGGTTAGGTCTACCTGCTCCCATTGCGTACATCGAAGGAACAGCTGTACCATTAGGACCTGAATAGCTTTCATCAGGATCTGTACCAAAGAAAACAGCCTGCTCGTAAGGAAGTTCCGGGAAGGATCGCAAGCAGATAGTAGCCGAATTTACCCATAACCCTCCAAAACGGGCTAGTACTTCAGCACGAATCCAGTTGAGTTCAGCCTTTTCGACAGGAGCCAAAGGATTCTGGAGACCCTTGGGTAACTCTTGCCAACCTCCTAACCGACTGGCTAAATCCGTCAATCCCGCAATGACTTCAATCTTGTATTTTTGATTGTTGTGAGCAACGATACTTTCATAACATAAGTTCAAAAAAGGAATATTAATAGCACGTGTAGAGCGAGCACCAAAATCAGCCCACCAACGACTATTGACTTCACTGTCGTTGTAGTAGAGCCAAATGGTTGGCATAGTCATTCCTTTCTCCAATAAATGCTTATCTTTGAATAAATTCTCTAACAGTTCTGATTTGTAGCCATAGACACCCATAAAAAAGGCTGCGACGAGTAAAACCACTATGGGAATCCAAATTTCTTTAGAGCCAAGACTGACCATCTTCTGTTCTTATCAGATTTTTATCGGCGTTGGCGTTGGTCAACAGGTGTACCATCGGTCAAGACTAATCGCTTCATTCGCTCTCTGTATTGATCCGATGCTACAATCTCTTGGGCCGCACGGAGTTTACGACGGGCTTCACGTTCCTCAGCCTCTTTCTCCATTTGTTGAAGAGCAGCCATTTCATCATTGCGCAACGGATCGGGGGCCCTTTTACGTGATTCCTGATATTGACCAAAATCTCTGGCTTCCACACGAACATTGGCCACTTGCCCTGAAAAGGTACTTTCTGTTGTATAGGCCGCGCGTAAATCAGTATACCCCAATCCCTGGTCGGAATTTGCTGGTGCCGTAAAATCAGCTGGTTTATCACGACCTAGTTCAACACCTGCAGTAGGATTAAATAAGAGAGCCTGTGGTTGGGCTACTGCTAATTGAGTCTGTGCCTGTTTATTCTTTTGTGACTCTTGCTCAAACATAGTATTAAAGACATCACGATTGAACTTTCCACTGAACTTTGGAGCATTTGTAGAGGATTCCTGTTTTAACCAGTCACCATATCCATCTTCATCGGGTTCTGGAATACGTGTTTGCTCAAACATTTGATTGAATGCGTTCAAGTTTAGATTCTTGGGGTCTAAGCGAACAGGTTCAACGTGCTTCCATTGATCGGCTTCTTGTGATCTCTCAGTCTTCAATAAAGCAGGCTCTTCAACCGTCTTCAAACCTGCTTTTCTTCCACCATTGACACGACTGAGAATTTCAGTCAAGTACGCATAGGCACGTGTCACAGCTTCAAAATGCTGTTCAGAGCCTCCGCGTTTGTCTGGATGGGCTTTGACTGCTGCCTTCTTGTAGGCTTTCTTTAACTCTTCTTCTGTCAAGGCTACTTCTTCTTCCAATCCAAGAACCTGTAAACACGTTTGGAAATAGGTCAAGGCTTTTTCATTACTTTTTCCCTTCATTACACGCTCATAAGGATTCAACTGTTTAGCAGAATGAACAATCAGATTCTGTGAAGGTTGTTTCACCTGTCTCTGTGGATTTTCAAGTTCACCAGGCAAGGGATTGGGTGCTTCACCTCGTGATACACGACTGACATATTGAAGTAAATCAGCATAGATTCCAGCCTGCCGAAAACTCTGTACGTATTCGGGAGCCTGTAAAAGGGTTTGAATCATCTCCGCTCTTGTTGTAGGGGACTGAATACTGAGCAAATTTTTATAGATGCGGATGTGCGCAGGCGGGAATGCCTGGAGAGAATTTACGTTCCCCATTCTATACTTAGTTCTATCCTTCCTCTAGGCCTTTTGACGCAACATTTGAACGGGCAAAACAGGCAACAAAGGTTCACTCTCCCACGTCCAAACACGACCCGCAGTAAATAAACCAAACTTGGAGGGCCAGTACTGAGGATACTTGCGAGGAAGAGAACGAAGAGGAGATTTTGCCGATAAATGGTGCCAACTTTCTAAAGGAAGGACCATCGCCAATTGTTCTTCAGGTTGAATGGGATCTATTGTGGACAATGAAGGTTCGGGAATAGGTTTCTCAAATTCCATATACATTTGTAAATCAGACCAGAGAGGTGGTAGAAGACGGGGATAAAACCACGTCATATCGACTTGACGTTGTCCTGTATAATAGTCTAAGACCCATTGAAGACCCATCAGATATTCACGACAGCATTTTTCTAAATCGGCTACATCACGACTGAATAGCCATCGTTGACGGTAGATATCTTGCCATCCTTCTTTCATAGACCATTCCCTGCTCTCTGCTTTCACAATCTCAAACTCTACTGGAGATTCAAGAGGTAATGTTTCCACCGTCATTTGGGTATTGCCTCGCATTTGAATTTTTCGTTTGAACGAGTGAAGCAAACGATCTTCTTCTTGTGTGGACCACCGTTTTAAGAGCCAGAGTAAACTTGTATAATTGATCTTCCATAGACTATCTTCTTGTTTGACAAAACGTTGACCGGATTCAAGCAACGCTTTGAGTTCATTCACTAAAAACTTATGACCATCATCACGAATCTTCACAGAAAGACTGTGAGGTAAAAAGTCATTGCCTAATAAAGTCATTGCTGTCACATATTCTAGAATATCAAGGTACTCAATGTTTTTTGTAGACCATAAGGTCTGTTTGAGCACATCAATAGAGAAATAAGAGAAAGATTCTTCGCCAAAGATATTGGTCTGGACAACACCCATTTCTGAATCTTCACGCATTAAATACGCTTCACAAGGAGCATTTAACATTGTCAACAAAATAAGATCAGCATCCAAACCATAAATCAATATCGGTCCCTTTTCATCTTTATGACTACGAAGATAGTTCATAATTTTATGTTCTCCTTCCCCTGATTCCATATCACTGGATAAATGCCATCCTTTGTGTTTCTTACATAAGGCATCTAAGCGAGTCGATAAACGTTTCATAAAGTCTGTACTGGGTGTAATACAGTTAGTATCCCAACGTGGTTCAGTAGAGGGTTCTTGCGTCTGGAGCCAAATACTTTTGAAACGACGTAGGCGTTGTTGTTTAATTTTGGCCATGGGTACAACACCATCAATAGATAAATAGACATGAGGGGGTTGGCCTGCTTCATGCCAAATATGTTGGACATATTTGGCGATATCTTCAATGAGAAGAGCCTCCCATTCTTCTTTTCTATCATCTCCCGGATATGGAGGAAGAGTACTGTTAGGCCTTCGAGCACAATGATAGATAAGACAGTTAAAATCAAAAAATAAAGATGTTATATTTCCTGCTCTTGACTTCGATATAAGGCCTTTTATTTTTTCCGATAATTTTTTATAATACGATGGAATCCCCATTTCTACCTATAATTCGTTTCGGCTCTTAAGGCAGAGGATGGCAAGGTCCAGTCAAATGAAATCTCCTTTGCGGATACAAAGAGGAGGGGCTGATTATTTTGATATGACAAATATTTCTTATTTTTGGATTCATTATATTGTACCTAACTTTGAAGAACAGATACGTATTCTACCTGATTCTCTTATTTTTGGATCACTTCTAGTGGGTCTATTAACTCAATCTTATTCTACGGTGATGTTTGCGGTCTCGATGTTGGAAGCAGGAATTGCAGGTGGTCTCTTACAGGCTCTTTTCACCTATATGGATATTCTCCACACCGCTCCTTCGAATCCTGAAAATCCTAGTATGTGTGTATCCGAGTATAGAACACCCACTTTGGAAACCTTGTTTAGTCTTTGTAAAGATAAACTTTGTTCAGGAAAGATTCAATCGGGTGTACCCTCATTTCCTATTTATTTTTTGGCTACGGCAATCAGCTATGTTATTGGTTCGATGTACACACAAAAAGAGGAGCTTGAAGCCTTAGGACCCGCATACGCTGCCCGTTTCTACATTGCGCTCTTCGTTGCTGCCTTCTTACTTTTGGCTGTCACGTTCTACCGACTTGCCAATGGTTGTGATGGTCTAGGCACAATTGTCTTCACCCTTGTTTTTGGAGCCCTCATTGGAGGACTCTTAGTAGTCCAGAATAATTCTCTATTTGGACGCGATGCTACAAATCTTACGGGTATTCCTCTTTTGCGTGAACGAACACGAGATGGAAAGCCTCTCTATGTTTGCCCTCAAAAGACCAGCGAAACTTCCCCTTAATCAGAAAGAAGGCCAATGTCTTTTACAAAAAATCTACGGATACTCATTCAACAATCCTTTTTGTCCCTCCCTCTTTTATTTATAGGGTGGTCTCTTTTCTTAGGAGGTCTACAAGGGAATATCGGTCTTTTAGTTTTATTTTTAGGTCAATTAACAGTTGTCCCTTTGGCTACAACATTAAGTAACGTATTTCTTGAATTTCTTGTGAAGAAGATGGATGGTTCTCTAGGTGCGATGTCTTATATTCAGACACACAATGTGGATGTCTGTAATTTAATTCCAGGAAGCACAGATTATACCACACCGTTTGTGGGTGTAGCTCCTTCCTATTGGATGGCACATATTGTCTTTTTCTTCAGTTTCCTTCTTTCAAACGCTTACAGTGTCTATATGATGAAAGCTCCTGAAAATGCGGAACAAGAAAAAGTCGATCGTAGAAAATCACAAGCCTTACTCTCCATTATTTTATCCACTGTTCTATTCTTTGTGTTTGTCTTGATGAGAAAGTTCTTTGTGGGATGTGAAACTTGGACAGGAATCTTTGTATCTCTTGTTCTCTTTGCTCCTATTGGATTTGGATGGTATATGTTAGCCCGCGAATGCTCCGCAAGAGACTCCGACATTTTTGGAATTGTCCAGAAAGTTCTTCCAGAATCTGCACAACAACCTCCTCCTACCACATGTGTGTATACAGGTACAAAATAAATGCGTTAAGTTCCAAAAGCAAAGATACAATTCTTTAGAAGAAATGTATCCTTGGTATTATGTCTGGTCTCCCCGATACCGTATTTTTCATGAGATCTTAAAATTTGGAACGCGAGATTTGTCAGGCGTTTCGATGAGACCTCTTTGTATGCCCCAGGAGATTTTTAATTTAAAAGTGAACAACACCAATGACCATTTTTTGACAGGAATTGGAATTAAAATCTACTGTTTGTTGAAAAGTTTACAGGGACTTTCTGGAGAGTACATGATCTTCTCCGATGTAGATTTAATTATTCCGGATAAAGATTTGGTATCCAAACTCAAAGCGTATGAAGGCAACGATATTACCGCAATGAGAGAAAAGAAGGATGGTGATGAATATAATATTGGATTTATGTTAATAAAGAATACTCCTGCTGTAAGAGTCTTCTTTCAAACTGTTCTTCAACGTATTCACAAAGAAGTGAAGTTAGATCAGGATATCTTTAATGAAGAAATAAAATCCTTCACAGGAACCCATGGATATTTTGATACGAAAGATTTTATTCAATCGAATATGATTCGCAAAGATATTTGGGACGCAGGAAATTACTCTGTCATTCAATGTCTTTCCTCTGAGCAAACTCCAAAAGAAGTAATGCTTGGTAAATTAGCCACAGTTATTTATTTCTACAATATCACACATTTGCTCAAGTTTGTTGAGAAAGACACTATTAAAAGTCTTCAAGAATATATTTTTAACATTAATCCCAATCACTATATTTGTTCAGTTGATTTGGATGCTATTTATCCTCCTTTATCTACCGAGCAACTTCCGCAAGATTCCTAAATGACGATGAAAATTCTGAAGTACAATTTGACTGACAAGTCCCACTTCAGTGGAACCTTTCATCAATTCAAAAAACTTTCCCCACTCTGTTCGAATATCAACACCTTTATATAGGTCTGGAATCTGTTCCAGTGTTATATTGGACTGTATTCCTCGGTCACGATTTACAGTTTCGTGGAGATCATACAACCATTTACGCACAGTTTCGCGAAGCACAGGTCCTCGCAAAGGAGACAGTTTTTCAAGTGGATGGTCTTTTCTCCACGCATTATAATGTTGTCGACACAGTTGACAAGGCATTACTTTTTCTATGTCACGTAATAAAAAGACCATTTCATGAGCTTCATCTGTTGCCAGAATCGCATTTTTCTGATTTCCAAGACTTTCCGTAATGCTGTGAAGAATTTTCCATAAGGGCGGTCCCCACTCTCGTGGCATTTTCTTCTTGAGTTAGGGTTCCTTTCTAAGAAAAAAATACGCTAGCGTAAAAATTGATAGATATTTGATTTGTGAACAGGGTATGACTGATACAGAAGCAAGCATAGCTGTCCCAAAGATCCTTTGGGATGAATTAGAAAATGCCTTAATGATTAAATCAAAAGAACTCATCAAAGACATTGCGAAAGTCTTACGCCAGGACGAAAAACAGTTGTGGCAAGAATTTAAATTCAAGAAAAAACAGCTTCATCTTCTTGAACTGGATAGAGACCAAGAAGAAGATTTTGAATGTACAGCATTACAGGCTACAACACAAGTGGCCCACCGATGTCGGAAACCTGTGTTATTTGGAAAAACTGTCTGTCCTGAACACGAATTCTTTGTAATCCCTGAACAATGGAAATCCAAACCTCAACTTCAACGAATTGTAGGAGAAGAACCCCTCTTTGTCGATTCGTTAACGCAACAGGTCTACGATATTCATTATGAAAGAGTGGGGTATATTCAGAATAAGAAATGTATAGTGTTTGAAGTGGAAGAGGGCTAAACATTCTTTGAACTATACAAGTAAATGGACACCTTCCACATAGGACGTTCACCCGTTTTTACAAAAGAACAGAAGAAACAACAAAGGAGAGAAAAAGATAGAGTTCTCGTGAAAAAGAATAAACGAGTATGTGTAATTGTACCCCGATTACTATGGAGGATACTTCCTTGTGATATAGATGTAGCCTTTACAATCGATACACTCAAAGGGAAATCATATTTTGAAAAAATGCGAAGCTTAGAAGAATTTGGCTGTCATAGCTTGAAAAAATCATCGTTGTTTCCAGACTACAAACAAGATCCGAAACTACAAGATGCTATCCAGGAGTTAAAAAAGAAATGTAGGGAGAAGTTAACTGAAAATCAAATTCTCCGCTGGAAATGTAAGCGTTTTTTAACACAAATACGTCTTCGCAAGTTCAAACGTATTAATGATACGGATTATATTACAATGTCCCCCATTGAAAAGTCAGTCCAGGTGTTTCATTTTCCAACGCGAAGTATCTACACCTTTGAATCTCTCTCCATTCTCCAAGATATCCATAAAAAGCTTCTCAATCACGACGGACAGATACCGCATCCTATTTTTCCACGTAATCCCTATACCAATGAGTATTTCAATATTGCGCAACTTCTCAGTATTCAACGACAATGTAAACAATTTGGAAATACATCGTGGATCTTAGAGGCCTTTTGTAAAGCACAACTTTCTCTGGCTTCCTTACTACAGGTCCAGCGTAAAGCTCTTCGTATTCACGCTCTTAAATCAATTCTGTATGATTCTACAAACTTTGAAGGTACAGCTCTTCTTTTAGATTTTATTGAAAGTCAGCATGATGAGCACCAAGCCAATTTTAATCGACCTCTCTATCGTTGGTGTCTTCTTCATATTCCTGAAGAGCCCAAAATTCAATCGTGGAGAAGTCTTTGTAAAGAGTATTATGAACAAGATATTTTAGCAGAAGATGACACAGAAAGAGATAACTGTTTTTTGCGTGTAGCACGCAAAACAGGAACGCTCTGCGCTCCTCCAAACGATTTATTGGCCAAACGAAATTTACATTTACGCTTAAAATAGAAATGGTGCTCGCATCAGGTGTTTGTATCTTCCGAACTCCGGAAGTTGTAGGAGATGTTCTTTTTTATCAACGGAAAAATGGTGTTGTCATTAAATCAGTCTTCACAAAACTTCCTTCAGGTAAACATGGATATCATATTCATAAAGCAGGTGATTTGCGTGGTGAGGGATGTCAGTTAGCCTGCGAACATTATCATAAAGGTCCACCCACTCAACACGGAGGACCACCTTCTTCTTCTGAAGCGAGACACACAGGCGACTTAGGAAATATAGAAATGAAAGGAAGTAAACTAGAATTAGAACAATTTCTACGAGGTATTACGGTTGAAGAGTTGTATGGTCGTTCTTTAATTGTTCATGCGGATGAAGATGATTTGGGAAAAGGGGAAGAAGAAGATAGTAAGACTACAGGACATAGTGGAAAGCGAATTGCGTGTAGCATCATTGGGCGAACCGCGGAAAGTTGCCAGAGCAAGACAAGAAAAAATAAGCATTCACTGTAGAAATGTCAAAAAAGGTACAAAAAGAATATATAGCGTATCTTGAAAAGACAATTGGAACGTTTTATGCACATGAAGTTCCAAATATAGATAAGATTAAGGCATTTATTAAGAATGGGGCTGATATCAATTCGGTGTTTCTTGACAAAGAATTAGCAACAAGTTTTATGGAAGGTGATGGTGGATCTACACTACTATATTCGCTTATTCGAAAAGCCAATAAGTTTAATGGTAAAAAATATGATGCTGTAATCAAATTAATTCAATATATTTTGGAATTACCACAAATAAATCCCAATATAGGCCTTTATAAAATAAATAGAAACACAAAAGAAGTGCAATATCTTCGTGATAGACCTCTCTTGTATGCGGTAAATAACCGGATGCCAAATGTGATTCGACTTCTCTTAGCAAAAGATACTATAGATGTACCATCAAGTGCTATAGAGAAGTGGATGTCCTATTTACAAGAGGCTAGATCGGTAAGTGAAACTGAAAAGCTACGTGAAATTATGCGTTTATTAGACCCAGACTATAAGATCTTTGATGAAATTCCTGGTCGCTTTGTTCCTTACAATGCCATCAATATTTATTCCCAGGAAGATATTCAAGATGGAAATATTATGGTCAACCTCAATAAAGAATACTATGGTGATCCAGGTGTGGTAGGCTCCCATTCTCATTTTTACAGAAAAGATGGATGGAATATGGCTAAGAAAAAACATAGTGAATATCAAGAAGAATTATTGTATGAATGGGCTATGGAACCGACGCAAATTAAAAGTCCAATGACAAGAATGCCTATTCAAACTGTTAATATATATCGAGCAGAAAAAGAGCCTCATCCTGTGGAACAAAATTTTCGTGCGATTCAAACGAATCTCTTTCAAGGAGGTAAGAAGTCTATGACAAGAAAATTGAAACGTAAATCGAGAGGAAAAACAGCCAAATGGACCCAATAAGAAGCTAAGCTTCTTATTGGGAGACCCACCTTATCAAAAACTTAGTTTTTGATAAGGACCCAATAAGTATCTTAGGTATTTCTCTTGCTACTATTATCGCAGGGGAAGCTATTCTTGCCAAACTATACATTATTCTACAAACTAAGTATCGCCCTCCACAACCAAAATTCGCTTCTTTACCGGTGTCAGACACCACGTAGAAACGATTTCCAACCAAGGTTGATCGAGAAGATCTAGCCCTGTTTTTTCTAGATTTTGAAACTGGTGATATGTAAACCAGTAGGCTCTATTCTGGAGATCACGATACCAGCGATCTATATATTTTTTCTCATTCGGCACTTCACTATTAATCAATACACACCACCCGTGACTTTTCTCTTGGTCCTGTTTTGACCATTCATCAGGAATATCATCAGGAAAATACTGCTCATAAAAGGCTTCTTTTCTCTCATCATCCAGCCAAGGCACTTCTTCCTCCAAGACACGATTCCAAAAGGGACATCCTTCCAAGGTTTGCTCATTTAACCTATAGAGTTTTTCAAGTGTACTTTGTTTATTACTGAGTCTACCTCGTTCTGTTATCTTATAGAGGCACTCTATAGGAATTCCAAATTGACGTCGCTTCCGTCGACCAGTCAACTCTTTCCATTCTTCGATACTTGCGATCAGTTCAGGAGAAAGAGATACTTCTATAGGTTTTAATGACTGGAGAAGACGTTTCTTCTCTAAACAGACGGCTCCTATGGCGCAGGCCCGTGTAGCCCAAGTCTCCATTGACTGAAATTCTAGTAACGTCAGTATCTCAGCTAAATTAGATTGATTATATTTCTTTTGTTGGATGTCCTGTAGGAGTTCAAAGACGCGTGTAGGATTCTCTTGCCATAAAGGGCGACTTAAATCAAAGGCCAGTCTTGATTTTCCCTGGTAAACAGATGAAAGGAAGGCTTGTTCTAACGCAGAACATTGCTTCTCTTCAAAGAAGGACTGTAGGGAGGGAAAGAAGCTTGGACGATCCGGTTGTTGAGTATCGGTGGAACCCAAGAGAAGAAGAAGAAGAACACTGCGGTCGCGTTTCTCTTTGGATAATCGGGTGAGCGCATAGACAGTTCCTATATAATCTTCTTCTTGAAGAAGCTGGAGACCTGAAAGACACCCAAGACCAAAGAGCCAGAGCCACGATGTATAGAGCTCTTCTCGAAGTCTATCCACCATTTCCGAATCTACTAATTCAAGGCACCAAAACAGTGCTTCTTTTGTACGACCTTGTCGCATACACCATCGAAGTGCTGCCACAACTTCGTCTACTTCATAGAAATGTCGTGTGAACATAGTTATGTGTAGTTTATACAAATAACTGAATCAATTTTTACAAAAACTTATGAATATGTAGAATATGTCTTCCTATACGATGAAAAATAGACGCTTCCGCGTCAATCAACTTCTTAAACCACCTACAAGACGCTTACGTCGTCAACAGGGAAAGCGATATCTTGTAAAACCTGCTCATTTACGTTTTTCCAACAATGTAAACAACTGGAACACCAATTTGAGTAATTATAGTAATAATAATATAAGATATATGATAAATCTTGTACAATCAAGACAAAGTATTATGCCCAGTAAAGCTACTTATAGAAATGTGGGTTTAACACCAAACCAAGCCAAACTGTTTGCGAATATGAGTGCTCAATATAATACTCCTGACGAGATGCTAAATGCTATCAATACTATGAATATATCCAACACAAATCGTGAAACTTTACGACAAAAGATTTATGCGTTATATGTCTAATCTGTTTATGCGATATGATTAGATGATGGCCAATATGGTATCAAAAGCAGATGAAATAATTCCCAATCTATGGTTGGGAAATTATTCAGCTTCTCAAGATGAACAATTTTTAAAAGAAAAAGGAATTGAAACTGTGTTTAATTGTACCAAAGACCTTCCTTTTCATCCTTATATTCGGAGACGCTATAGGGTTCCTGTGGATGATAATTTGAAGGAGGAAGAAATTCGAAATATGGAACTCTGGTCCTATGAAATTGTCTATAAACTCCAACAGGAATACAAAGAGGGTCGTCCTATTTTAGTCCACTGTGCTGCAGGTATGCAACGATCTCCGGCTGTGGTAGCCATGTTTTTAATTGCGATAGCAGGAATGAAACGTGAGCAAGCGATGGCTTACATTCAAAGTAAACGCCCTGTAGCTTTTTTTATGAATGCCAATTTTGGGCCTGCGATACGGGGATTTGAAGAATCCTTACAGAAGTTAAAACTAGAACAAAGTAGCAAATGAATCTTCGAGTTCTAACGTATAATGTCTTTGGAATGCCTTGGGGTCTTGCCAGTATTGAAACTGTTCTACTCTGGGCATTCTATAAGACAGATGCCGAGATTCTTTGTCTCCAGGAAGTCTTCTCTAAAGAGCATATAAGCAGAATTCGAGAAATCTGCTCACAACCTCATAGTGTCTGGAACTGTTGGTTTCCTCTAACAGAACCGACATGTTTATCCCGTTGGACCTCCTATTTTGACTCTCCTTCAGGTCTCTGTATTCTTACCAAAAAAGATATCACTATTCTATCGGAACCTTATTTTGAACCTTTCGAACAAGTAGCCAGTGTAGATAGGTTTGTAAGAAAAGGATTTCTTCATCTGATGTGTGAGAAAGAGAAACAACCATTTCACATTCTCACCGTTCATTTTCAATCCGATTTCACGGAGTGTGGATATCGAATCCGCTATCAAGATATTCGTATTCAACAGGAAATACAGTTGTACAAGTATATGAAAGATTTAGAAAATGCCGTTGTGGTGGGTGATTTTAATATGAATCGCTTTTATCATTTTCATTTTGTAAATTTAAGAAGAGAATCAACCTTTCGTCAAACAGGCGAAAGTCTCGATCACTGTTTAACACTGGAAAAGAATACAGTGGACAGTAAACAGTCCACTTATTTCCATGAAATCAAATTAAGTGATCATACACCTGTATTATTTTGTCTTCGGTTTCTCAAGCCGTAGCACAGCATCTTTACGATAAAAATGGGAAGGATCATCGGGGTAGCCTAGCGCATTACTTACAATCAATACACCTCCTGATCCTCCTTCCGCATCCATATAAGGACGTTGAATTTGGACACTTTCGTGAAGATAGCCACAGATCCATGCTACAACAGGTGGTCTCATTAACACTTCTGTTTCAAGCGCAAAAGGGACACTTGTAGGCTGATTGATAAAGGACTTGTTTAATAAAGTATAGGTGGGTGGATAATGACTAGCAACAACCACAGGTAATTCTGCGCGTCGTATTTGTTCTTTTAACCATTTCAAATCTTCCTCAAAATGTTTGGTGATGTTCTTTGTCAGAGGATCTGTAAATAACTCTTCACTCATCGAGGTTAGACGAGCCCATAGAGAACAACCCAGAAAGATAAACCCATCCTCTGTAACAAAGGCATCTCGATGTAAAATAACAATATTGGAATATTCTGCTACACACAAACGCATATGAGCCAAACAATCATCATAGGATCTATTTTTAAAATGCCAAACATCCATCATTTCATGATGTCCTGGAATCCAAAAAATAGTTTCCCAGCGAATAGAACACCATTTCATAAACGAACGCAAAAGAGTAGAATCTGGATGTCCAATGTCTCCTGCGAGGACTAATATTTTCGCACTCGGTTCTAACAGTTTTTCAAAGGGAATATTTCCCCAGGAATTTAAATGAAGATCGCTTACAAACTGTACGCGCATGAAAAATCTCCTTATCTGTAAGACTTTTCATTCGTGAATTTATACCCTCTACTTCTTCAGAGACTGAATGAGTTTCTCTATGGAATCTATTTTCATATCCACTTCATCCCACCACATATCATAGGCTACCATTTCATCATGGTTCAGGTTTGTCTGCTCTGAAATTAATGTTTGAAGGGTCTCATAATGTTTGGATAACCGCTTAAGATACCGTAGCATTTTGCTTTCAAACTCTTGGCAAATTTTAATCTGCTCATCGAGAGTAACCGTAGTGTCGGAGATAGAGCGTGGACTAAGAAGGCCTATATAGGCTGAGGGACTCGCAAATCCTTCGGGTGCAGCAATAGATCGTGTAGCAGGTGAAGGAGGAGGAAGATTTATGCTGAATCCGCGAGGGCGAGATTCATCGCAACAATCCTCACAGTGCGCATTTTGACGTTCAAGTTTTGGGGGAGAAGGAAGCTCATTCATTGTTTCATTCGTTTTGTTCGTGCTCATTTTGATGCTTACTACAAGTGGCAAATGAAATTTCAATTTTTTTAGGACCAATAGCAAGAATTTTCAATCATCCAGGCTCCAGAAGGTGTTTCTTCTGCGCTTGGATGGACCCACGCATCATTCCAGAAATGTGAAATCACATCATGTTTTGACCAACGATTCCCTTTGATTCCAAATAAAACTTGTGTAGCTCCACCCATTACAATACAGATGACTCCACGTTTCTTCAATTCAGATCCAATCACCATTCCCAGACCACCACAACCAATAAGAGCAAATCGCGCTCCAGATTCAATAACTTGACGTACAACGTGTTGTACAGCTACATCCCACGATTGAACATCGGATGGCCATTCAGCTCTTCCTTTTGCTAATTCAGGTGAGTAGCCTGTAACAATGGGCACCCATTTGACATTCGCTGGTAAAAGGCTGTCTGTAGCTATAGGCCAGACCTCTTCACGTTTTTGAATCTGTTGAATGGCTGTCTTCGCAAACGCATTGACAATCGCTACTGTTTGACCTTCCAACAACTGTGTCCAGCGCTTTTCAGGTGGAACATAATAAGGTTCAAGAGAGCGAAGGGGAATGCGAACTCCATTGGTTTGTATATTTCCAAGTAAGGTGTCTTCCATTGCTTCAAGAGGTTTATACCATCCTACAACAAGAACATCACAGTTTCGTATCGTCTCAATCATACTAAAGACCCAGCGATCAAGAGATGTTTGAGAGGAAGGAAAAATACCCGCATTCATTTCCATTCGTCGCTTAATTGCAGAAGGATAATCTTGACCAGGTTTGGCTTGATACAGTTTAAAAAGAATAGTTTCCAATTCAATAGTGCCATTTCGACCAACTAACAGTCCTTCGTTCCGTTTTAATGCTTTTTGAATAGCATCGCAGATTTGTTCAGCTCCTTGTTCAATGGCCATTGGCTCTAGACAGTATTCTATGCCTTTTTTTTAGGAGGGCAATCTTTTCGCCAGTCAGGTGGACCCGCATTTGAACTTCCTAAGGTTCTTCCTTCACCTTGAAAGGGAACAAACTCACCTGTCGATATGCGAGTGAAGGGAACCACTGAAGGAGACTGTTCTTCGACAGGAAGAGGAAGAGGAAGAGGAGGAGGTGGAATAGGTGTAGGTGGTCTTTGAGGCACATGAATTTGATCCACAGGTTCTTCAAATTCTACTACAACCTCATCTCCATCGCAAAGAACAAGATCAGCAGGCTCAGTATCCGCTACAAACACTTCAATTTCAAATCCACCGAGACCCTCAACAGGAATTTGAAGAAGAGTATGTTTTTTTATAACACCTAAGTGACTTAAACTTTGTTCTAGCTCTTGTTTTATTTGTGAATTGTAAAAGGCACTGTCTACTACACGTAAGACAAGTTTTGTAGCTTCTGGAAAGGCTTCTTTCTCTAAATCGGTAACAGTCACCAATTCTCCTTCTCCTTTGAATCCTGCTACACTAATTATCCAATTAGGAAGAAAGATAGCATCATCTAAATTTTGTTCAGAAACAGGTTGTCCGACAGGACAAATCCATTCCTTTTCATTCGATTGAATACGAAGGAATGTTCGTCCAGCTGATTCATTCTCAAGAATTTTTTTCCAAAGGCTCTCAGTAATTCCTGCGGAGAATGAATTGGTAAGCTTCACAGGACAGTAGACTTCCGAAAATAATTGTACAGTTTTACTCATTGTATTAAATCTATGCTACAAATTATTTAGATTCATTTTTATTCGCTCTTTCTAGAAAATATGCCTGGGGCACCATTGACAACTATGAAAAACAGTTTTTTAACAGCTCTTCAAACAATTGATCTTTCAGGTGGTGAAAAAATAATTATTCAAGAGCGTTATGTCAACGTGGTAAAGAACTTTGAAGCAAGATGTTTTCGTCTAGCATTATTTTTCCATTCCGCACGATTTATTGTGACTGTAGGGTCTTTGATTGTTCCTGCTCTTTTATCTATACAATATGTCGACGCAGGTCCAACCTCCAACGTCACAGATCCAGAAACATTCACCTATCGTATATACTGGACCACATGGGTAATTTCTCTCTTTGTATCTGTTTGTAATGGTGTGCTAAGTGTATTCAAAATAGAAAAGAAATATTATTTCTTACATACTACCTTAGAACAGTTGAAAAGCGAAGGTTGGCAGTACCTCCAGCTTTCAGGGCGTTACAGTGGATTTTATACTCCTGGTACAACGCCCTCGCATTCCAATCAATTTACTTTTTTTTGCCATTATGTGGAGAAAATCAAAATGAAACAGGTAGAGGAAGAATATTATAAACTATTGGATAATCATCCTCCTGATACATCCGCTCCCAAACAAACAGGGACAGATACGATCATTAAAAAAGATACCATTATTCCTATTACACCGTTAAAACCTTTAGTTGATCAGGCTAGAGCACTTCCTCCTGAGCTTCTCGATCAAATTGTTACAATGGCGAAAGCGGAACCAAATAATTCCAAAGAGAATATAGAGAAAGACGATAAAAAATGACAGAGCGATGCCAATGTCAACCAAATTGTAGATATCCACCCTTAAAAGACAGTTCTTTTTGTCAACAACATCAACACACATGTGTACGTATATCACCAAGAAATGGTTATGAACCTCACTATGAACCTGAACGTTGGAATACAGCAAAAGGTATTCGAGAGACTCATAACTGTTTTGCGTATGCGATGAATGTCCATGATCCTAAACAAATAAAAGCATGTAAACTTATTAAAAACTGTAATGTACCCTTTCACCAACCTGGTTCGGCCTCAGGTCATCCTGGATTTCGTTCCCGTCGACTCAAAACATGTCCTGATATGGTGGCAAGACTGTTAGGTGATAATCCTTCTATGAAGATGACTACATTTGAAGGAAAATGTCCACCCCATACATCAAAAATAGCACTTGTGGTAGATCCGGATGAAGATTATCACTTCTTTCGTCAAGACTCTAATGGTCTATGGTCACATAAACCCGGTGGAACACCTGTGACCAATTTGGACGCCTATGATAAATTAATTTACGATCCTCAATTAGCGTCAAGAAATTATAAACCTTCAGGATCAAAATTAAATTATGATACATTCTGTTCGTATATGTGTGTGCCTAGGGATCGTCCTCTTCATTTGAAAACAGGAGGTACACGAATGAAAAAGAGACGTTCGACCAAACAAAAACGATTTGGAAAGACCCGACGAAATCCCGGTTCCGTTTAATTTACCTTTGCTTTACGTCGCACAGGATTACGTCGAACAGGAGGAGTATCTTTCGATTTTTCAGGTTCCACAATAGTCACATGTTTTTCCGGTTCTGTAGGCAGTTCAACTGTTCGTTGGCGTAATTGTGATAGATAATAGACAGTGAGTGCAATCACAGTAAAGGCTACTAGAAAGCCAATTACCATAGGGAGATGGTCCATAAAGCTTTTGGGTTTTGGAAAGAGATAGTTACGCAACATACTGTATGTACTCGTAACCGCTTCTGTATTTTTTTGGATGGATGTAAAGATTCCAGTAGTAAAGTTTGCTGATTGATGAACGACCGTTTGAAAGTGGAAACGGATAGATCCAAGTGCTTCAACGGGTTTAGACACAATACTAAATAATCCCGTTGTCATATTTGATGCGACAACGAATAGATTTCGAACTTGGAAACGGATCAAGGACAGAACACTTTGGACTTGATGAACAACAAGGGCCATTGTATTTACAACACTGTCTAGAATAGCTACAGATGTACTTTGAACAACAAGTGCTTTTTCTTGAGAAGAACCGATAAGATAACTAACAGAGTTCATTATCTTATCAGATACAAAGGAGACAGCTGTGACAGCATAGCTTAGAGGACGTAGAATAGGATGATTTGTAAATAGACCATACATCATTGTACGGTAGAATAGGACTACTCCAATAATGAGTGGAGGAATAAAGACGGATTTTTCAGCGAGGGCTACTTCCATTTTACACTTTCTTTCTATTTCGATTGGCTCAATTTTTTTACTGTTTCAAGCGCAAGGCTTGACGTTTCTCTAACCAGGCTTTACCAAATTGGCGTATCCAGTGATTATTCGGATCAAAAAGGAATAGAGCTTCTACACAATCCAACCGTTTACGAGGATTTGGATTTAGCAAGCCTTTTAATGCCAGCATAGTCATAGACTGTTTCGACTGCCAATCTCCCTGTAAAAATTCAGTAAAAGAGATTTGATACTGTAAGACTTTTAACAAAAGAGCACCTATCGACCAGGCATCAAAACCTGTCCAATACAGTTTATAAAACTGTACCCAGTCCTGGTTCTGAATACTCTGACTGTTTTCAAAGAAAGCCTTCAATTCTTTATAGGAGGTTTCGCGTGACATACCCAGCACTTTTTCCATATCACGGAAAACTGTCTTCCCTTTTACAACATTGATAATGGCTTCATCTTGCTCATAATCATTTCGCATAGCATTAATCACTGTAATTTCAGGGGCTTCAGAGTTCGTTACCATAGAGTTTGGAGCATCCTTTTCAAAACCAAACATCAACTGTTTCCAACGACTACGAACTATTTCATCATTAATTTCACGTGCTTCAAACGCCTGTCCCAAGTCTAAGATGCGAACAACACCATAAGGGTCTCTAAGAAAGTTATTTGGATGTAAATCATAATGACATACTCCTGCTACTATCAATAAAGACCCTGCTTCAAGAATATGTTTCATAAAGTCTAAAAAGGAAAAACTAGATGGATGAATATTTGTAGCCATAATCATATTTCCTAGAGGCTTTCTGCCACCAAACGGAAGAAAGAGTTGTCGACTGTCTTCCCAAGAGATCTTAAAGCCATCTTGGCGTGTTGTAGCTTCACAGTCTTTTATTTCTCTATCTTGTTGATACTTGATTGGAGCAGGTTGACACGACTCCGGATCGGGTAATAAGATATAGTGTTTGACAAGTGGCATTTTTCGTAGATGATTGGCTATTTTTATCTCATGTTCGGCATCCTCAGCTTCCGTAATTTTTCCAACCCGTTTCGCTTTTTTCATCTTTTGAGATTTACACAAAAGGGGGGGCGTGAATACACAGCCATAAGAGCCTTGCCCAAGTAAATGTCCTCCTTCCATACTACTAGCAGGTGCGATGATTTCTACATTGAATTTAGCGATCTCTGGTAGGAATGATCGGAATCACTCTGGTCTTGGTTGTTTTAATAGCCTTTGCGACAGCTGAATTATTTTGGCCTCAAAAAGTGTTAGAAGGTTTTGAAAGTGTAATCCCTGTATTGAATCCAAAAGCAGGATATTTTGCGAAGTTTGTACCACGTCGAGGGGATGTAGGTCCCGACCAAGAACAAGGAGGATATAAACAAGATCCGAGATATTTTCGAGGATATGTTGATGTTCAGCGACTAGGTATAAACCATGATTTTTGCCGTATGGTTGAAATGAAAGACAATAAATTCTTTGCGTGTGCTTTGGCTGGAACAGAAAATCTGAGTTCAGTCTCTTTTCGTACACCTTCAACTGCTGATGGATTTCGCTTATCAAGAGATGATTATATGAGAGATATTGAAGGGAAAGGCAGAGCAGCCTATTGTCGTATCTTGAAAGGAAAAAGAGGAACCTATGAACCTCTCTGTAACCGAGCCTTGGATACCGAATTTGATAGTGAATTAGCTGTGGATCCAGAGCCCCCTGCTGAAACACAAATGCTTCTTCGCTTCTATGATGGTTGTATTTTCTGGTATAGATTCCGAGATGATATGGTAGACTATATTGGAACGACAAACTTATTACGTGCTGGAGAAATGAAAATAGATGAAAAACCTAACCCTGAAGTCACTGAAGGTCTTCGCTTTAATGGTATTGACCAATTCTTACGTATTGGAGATTCTCCCGAACTTGAATTAGGCTATAATGTACCTTTGCGTTCTATGCGTGCGATGATGATATGGGTCTATTTTGATGAATTCACGAATAATGCCCACATTGTAGATTTTGGTGATGGACCTGGCAGAAATAATATTCTATTAGGTATCATTGGAAAAGGAGACGCATTTATTACTGATGCTGCAATTCTAAGACCTCCACTTCTCTGTGGTGAGGATACTACAGTACCAACACCACCCTCGGGGGCTCAGCGTGCCGATATTGTCTCACCACAGGAATTATTGAGGACTACGGATGCCAATGTGGATGAGTTCGACTGTATGGGATTTGAAGGAAATCCTAGACGTCTCCCACCTTCACGTGTTGTGGATAAAACGATCAAGGGTCCAAAGAACAAAGCTACCCTGTTATATGAAGTTTGGGATAACCAACAGCGCGTGATGCGACTTCGTGTACCTTCAGTGATTCCATTAAAGACATGGACTCATATATGTATCACAGCCAAGTCAGATGATGCCTTCCGTCCTGATATTGGAATTTATGTCAATGGAGAGCAAGTCTTTGTAGAACCTTCAGGATTCTTACCTCAAGCGTCTACTCTATCCAATTGTTATGTTGGCAAAAGCAATTGGGCCAATGCGACAAGTCAGTATGAAAATAGAGATGAACTGTTTAAGGGAAAGATGTTTGATTTTCGTGCCTACAAGACTCCGTTGTCAGATAAAGTGATTCAAGAGTCGGTAAGTTGGGGAAAAAAGAAATTAGATGTGGAATAGATGGAACTCTACAAAGAAGACTTACGACAGTTTTTGCGCAATGAATTCGAGAAAGCCAAAGTGAATGGATACCAAAATATCGAGATTGTCAATGATTTTATGAATGGAATTCCTATTGTACCTCAGCAACTGTATTCCCTTGTCTTTTCCTTAGCCAAAGAAGAAATACAGTATCCTTATGTCATTCATCATATCTTTGAACGAGGGACAGCCATTGTTATTCTTATACAGTTTATTCATAATTTACAGTCCGTAAAAATTGAAACATCCGTCAGCTATAAATAGGCAGGATGAAAACACGAAGTCAAACCAAACAAGAAGAAGAAAAGATGATTGCTGAATTTACTCAGAAGTTCTTTGAGGAATCATCCAAAGCCTGGCTTGCGAACAAAGAGAAATATGGCCAAAATATGTATCGTTATAAACCAGGAGCTTTTCAAGAACCTGGTCTACGTAGATCGAAGCGTCTTTTAGAAAAAATGCAGAATTCATAGACAATCCTAAAGATGAATTCTTCTTTTTTGTAGGGAAATAGAATGGATAAGCTCAAAATGATTGATCTCTTTGCTGGAACAGGAGCGTTTACTCTAGCCTTTGAAGAGACAGAGAAGGTCAAAGTTGTCTTTGCGAATGATATGGTAGAGCATTCAAAAAAAATCTATGATGCGAATTTTGACCATACATTAACCTTGAAAGACTTGAATGAATTGAAAGATGAAGAGATCCCTGCTCACGATATTCTAACGGGTGGATTTCCTTGTCAACCCTTTAGTATCGCAGGATACCAAGAGGGTTTTAAAGATGAACGTTCCAATGTCTTTTGGAAGATTCTTTCTATTATTGACCATCATCAACCACGATGTGTCATTCTAGAAAATGTAAAAAATCTTGTTTCTCACGATGAGAAGAAGACGTTTAAAACGATTCAGGAAAATTTGGAGCGAAGAGGATATCATATTTGCTACAAAGTGTTGAATACCGCTGAAATTACAGGGATTCCACAACACAGGGAGCGAATTTATATTGTCTGCCTAAAATCAAAAGAGATCTTTGATAAATTTAATCTCAACTTTCCAAAGCTTGAAAAGAAGAGTATTAGTGAATTGCTTCAACAGGAAGTACCAGAGAAATATTATTATACTGACAAATCTTCTACATGGGATCTTGTGAGTAAAAATGTAGTGAAACGAAACACCATTTATCAGTATCGACGAGTCTATGTGCGTGAAAATAAAAGCAGTGAGTGTCCAACTCTGACAGCCAATATGGGCGGTGGAGGCCACAATGTTCCCCTTATCTTGGACGAAAAAGGAATTCGTAAGCTGACTCCTCGTGAATGTTTTAGCTTCCAAGGCTTTCCATCCTCTTATGTTCTTCCTTCCTTGTCGGACACCAATCTATATAAACTGGCTGGAAATGCGGTCTCCGTGCCTGTAGTCAAACTTATTGCGAATCGCATTATCCCATTGCTCATTAAAGAGGAAAAAAATTGAAACTCTTCTCCAAATATTGTTAGGTATATTGAAAGATGTCCAAATATATTGATGAACGACCCTTTGAAGAAGTTGTAAACTCTATTGTTCTTGATGGAAAACACGAAGATTATATCGATGGTATAATGGGTATCATACTAGGTGATGAAAAAACGGAGTGGCGAACAAATGCCTTCCGTGGCGACAGCTCCATATATGAGCAAGAAGTCTTCCATCTCCAGAAAAAGAGAAGAGATCTACAGAATGATTTTGATCAGATAGACAAACACTACACCTCTGTTCTGGCGAAAGTAGCTGAATTAGAGAAAACGTTAGGTCCTTCCCAGGATGACAATAATGAGTATGATGAAGAGGAAGAAGATGATTATTATGAAGAAGAAGTATATGAAGCCAAAACAAAAGGAAAATCGGTAGGAAGCACAAAAGGTTCCGCAATGAAACCATCACAAATTGCAGCCAAGCGACGTAAGGATGAGATCGCATTTGAGAACTTTAAAACTACATTGGCCACGGAACAGGAAGAGCTTCGTAACTTAATGGCTGAGATACGTAATCTGGATAAAGAGATTAAGCGTTATGAATACTACCACGATGTGGCTGTTCAATGTTTCCGCACTCTCCGCAGACTTATCAGGCACTATAGAGAGAATAAAGATATCGAGTTTCTTAAGAAAGGTCTCTACTTTACAAAGAATTACTCCGATATGCTTTTGGAGCGGTACAGAGATAATCAATAAAAATTGAATTATTCCGCTTTTTAATGATTCTTAACATTAAATGGATTGCCCTATTTGCTTCGAAACAATTACAAAAGAAACTGGTCAAGTCACTACATCGTGCGGTCACAGTTTCCACTTTAAGTGTCTCAATACATGGTATTGGCGACAAACACAAAATGACGAGGGTCAAGAGTCATGTCCTTGTTGCCGAAAAATGCCTGGTGAATTTGAAAGAGCATCTACAGTTACAGGATCGGAAGAGAGTGAAAGTATTTCTGAATGGACTGTGGATCAAGAGAACAGCAATGAATGGGTTCAAGTCGGACCTCGACGTTGGATTATTCCTTCATCTGAGCCTGAACGTCTTCAAATTCTAGCTCAAGTAGCATCAGAACAAGATAAGATAGACGAACTCTATATTCCTCCATATAATCCTGAGAATCATGCTCTTTGGGTTCTTCGCAACTTCTTTGAATTACCAACAGGAAATTTAGAAAGTCAGGAACAAGTAAACTGCTTTGATAGACCTAAAATTATGCGAAGAAGACAACGTCCACTTTGTCGTACATTCTGGTCTCATCTTGGAACAGAATATGAGCTCAACAGGATGGATGGCGGTTACAAAACCGATTGAAAGAAAAATTAGTGGTTTAAACAAGTACCACTATTTTTAATTATGGTGGTTGGAAAACACCATACTGGCGCTATAGTCTAGTTGGTTCAGGACTTGGGACTTTGAAGGTGGATTTGTAGAGATCCCGCAGCCTCGGTTCGAATCCGAGTAGCGCCAAGAGTGAGAGGGAGAGGAGGAAAAAAATTGAATCCAAAACTTTCTACCCAAATTTGTACACGAGGATGTCCGAGTGGTTAAGGAGGGAGACTTAAGATCTCCTGCTGATAAAGCGCGAGGGTTCGATCCCCTCTCCTCGTAACTTGGTTGTTTGGGTGGATTGGTATTTTTCGTTTAATTTTCGTATATTTTTTACAGTTTACGTGTAGCATCTTAGCGCAGCGGAAGCGCGTTGGGCCCATAAGCGAAGCAACTATTGCTTTCAGCAATGTAACCCAAAGGTCGTTCGATCGAAACGAACAGATGCTATTAATCCCAAATCGTCTAGTGGTTATGATACCTGCCTCTCACGCAGGAAGCCCGGGTTCGATTCCCGGTTTGGGAATGCGGTCTTATGGTCCAGTTGGTTAAGACACAGGATTCTGATACAAGTGTACTCCTGGAACCCGCGTTCGAATCGCGGTAAGACCTTTGAGTTTGGTTCTTCTCTCAAAAGGACATGGTGCACAGAATGTACTAGCAGGTGCTATTGAGCCTTGTGCTTTTTAGCAAGCAAGATTACCCAAGTGGTTAAGGGGTGTCGTTGAGGTTTATGGGTCAAAAGACCCATCACCAGGACCAGTTCCTGATCAAGGTCGACATGTAGCAATACGCAAGGGTTCGAATCCCTTATCTTGCAATTTACAAAGTTAAAGATTTCTTACTTCTGTTATTTAACAATGTTACCATGTTATGTTATACACAACTATGAACAAGTCAATAGAAAAGAGATTGTAGAAAAATTAATTGAAGCCACAGGAGCCAAAGTTGTGGAAGCTGTTTGGTCAAAAGAAAATCCTGTTTGGGGATGTCGTGAAAGCCATAAGAAAGTAGCTCGCATTGCTAAACAGGAATATCCAGATTCAGCCTATCTAGTCTTTGAGGATGATTGTGAAATTGTAGACCCATCTTTCTTGAGATTAATTTTAGACCATTTGGATGTGGATATATTATATTTTGGCGTCAATGGATTTTGTGTTCATTCAAAGCCATTTCCTTTGGAACACAGTTGGGGAACTCACGCAATGATGATAACACCGAAAGCAAGAGATTTGTTTTTAGAAAAAGAGGCTGAGTATTTGAAGATGGAATTTCCTCTCGGAAATCATCCTTATGATCAATTAATGTGTGTTTTGGCTGAGCGTGAACATCTGAACGTTTGGAAACCGAATGAACAGTCAATGAATAAATGGGTTCGTCAAAAACCTGGTTTAGTTTCTTCTATATCAGGCTCTGTTCGAAATGGAACCAGTACAGATATTGATTTCTATGTAGATCCGTTTACATTTACATCGTGGAATCTATTAAAAAAGAAATAAAGAAAAAGGTCTATCTTCCCCACTTAGAGAAAACAGTGTTTTCTCTAAGCGAGGATGTCCGAGTGGTTAAGGAGCGCGACTCAAGTTCGCGTGTAGCAATACGCAAGGGTTCGAACCCCTTTCCTCGCAAAGAGTTTGGTTCTTCTCAATAAAAAGAACCTGGTGGTTGGAGTTATCTAGGCCAGTCTTCGCCTGTTACAAGTAAGACCTCCGCAGTTTGGGTTTCTGCGTATCAAAAAACACTAAAAACCGTCCTAGCTCAAACCGAAAGGTGAACAGCTAGGCGCAAACCGTCCTAGCTCAGCGGTAGAGCGAGTGGCTCTTAACCACTCGGTCGAGGGTTCGATCCCCTCGGACGGTGACCTGTTCTTTTATTTCTTAATTCTATTCAGAAATAAATGAACAACTACAATTTACAGTTTGGATTAATGTTAGGCAATCCGAATAATATAGGTGATGATATTCCTTATCAAATGTCCTATGAAGAAGCTGAAGCTGCGTTAGCAGCAGAACCTAGAGTCTATGAAGTGCTTGTAGACGGAAAACGAATATCTCTTCTCACCTTATACAACTTACTAGGAAATCTCCCAACTTCTGTAAAAAATATTGTGGTGTATCATCCCGACCATTGGCAAGCAGTGTTTGGTAAATCGGATGCTGATGATGGTACTTGGTATTTATATAGATCTTCTCCTTTGAGCAGATATGATGTTTTAACAAGAACCTTCGGAACAGTTCATACAGCGGAAGAAAATATCTGGGATTGGTTGACTGATCTTTTCCCTACTATTCAATACGATGTTCAAGTTGAGCAAATAGGAAAAAAGAAGTTAGCCAATTTACGCACAAGCGCTTTATTGGAAACATCAAAACAAGCAGGTTTGCCTGAAAATTTAGAACACTATCTTTTACCTTCTTACTTTGAAGAACGGCCTCGTCCCAAAGGCTATGGTACAGTTCTAAATAACTTTAAAAAGATTAATACAACACTTTTTCAAGGTGGTCGCAAACATAAGAAGAGCAGAACCAGAAAATCAAAACGCTCTACTAAATAGAAATGTCCAAGAAAGGTACAAAGAAAATATATTCACAGCGACAGCGCCAAAAACGGTCGCAACAGAGAAATCGAAATAAAACACAAAGGTTACGAAATCTTGCTATTTCAAGAGCTCGTAGACAGAAACTAGAAGCACCTGTCTGGAATGTCAACAATATCACCCATACGGTTCCTATCCGAACTGTTATCACAGAGCCTAATGAAACAGTTATGGATGAGGTTAATGCTTTTGAAATAGTTAACTTACCTAATACTGCTCCAACAGAAGCACAGATTTTAGGTCTTCCTAGAAGAGGAAAATATCTCCGAAAAAATACACGTCGCTTATCCAACAAAGAAAAACAGCGTTTGAATTTCAAACAAACAAGAAAACAAAGACAGAGTGCTATTCAACAAGCCAGACAGATGAAACAGGAGGAAAGACAGTTTGAAAATGCCGAGGAAACAAATGGCTATGATTATATAGAATTACCTGTTAATTATTCCAATACATATTCCAATACAAATAATACAATTGCCCAGTTGAGACGATATCGTCAGGAGCAAATGGATCTTGAGAGAATGGAAGAGGAATATGAACAGGAACAAAGACAGAAAGCTCAAGAAGAATATAGAAAAGCCGAAAAGAATAAGTTCTATTTTCGTTTTAATTCAGAAAAATTACTAAAAATAAATGTTTTGACACAGTTCTTCAATTATATAAGGAAGCATAGTATAAGTATAAATAAGTTAGAATTTGCTTATTTGGATCCTGATTACAACCAGAGTTATTGCTATTTAATGAAATTGGAAGATCATTATAATTATAGTAATAATGAATATAATTACGAGTCTAGATATAGACCTTCTTATCATACACAACATTATGCTATTTATAAGAAAAATCCTGTTTGGAATTTATTCAGACCTCCCTCTTCCTATCTGTCTTTGAACTATCATTTTAACGAAAATGATATGAATACTATGGGTTCGACATATATAAGACAAATAGAGAAAGATGATTTGAGACAGTTTCTTAGAAGTTTGCCCTTTGTAAGAGAAAAATTAGCCAAAGAAAGAGTAGCTAAATATACAGCACCTGTGAAACTCAAAGATCTTCAAATGAAAGCTGTGGAATCAGCTGTTGGTCAGTTTGAACGAAAAACAGGGCGTACATTCCCACAAAATACACAAAACATTCTTGAACAAATGATAAAACCAATTGATTATAGATACTATCAAGGTAGAGACAATTTAAAACGCATCAATACCAGTTTATTTCAATAAGAAAAGAAAAAGGGCTAAAGATTTTGGATAGATAAATACTTGGAGAGGTGTGCCTTTCTAAGCTCTTGTAGCGCAGTGGATAACGCGTCTGCCTTCTAAAGTCTTTGACTGAACCGAAAGCAGAAGACCGTGGGTTCAATCCCCACCAAGAGCTTCTTTGTGTTGTATGTTGTGTTTCTGCCTCTTTGGCTCAGGTTCGTTAGAATCGCAGCAAAAGAGCCCAGCCTCTTTGGCTCAGTAGTAGAGCATCTGTCTTGTATTGTCTGGTACGTCCAGGCATCCCTTTAGTGACCCTAAGGGGGATGTGGCCTGTCAACCACATCTTAATGGAAACAGAAGGTCCTGGGTTCGATTCCCAGAAGAGGCACTTTGTTCTTGTAGCGTAGTGGATATCGCGTCTGTCTTCGGAACAGAAGGTCATGGGTTCAAATCCCATCGGGAACTGTGGTGGATGATTGTTCTTGTTTGCTCTAGTAGCACAGTCGGTAGTGCATCGCTCTTATACAAGTATTGTATGCGCGTGAGGCGAGAGTCGTGGGTTCAATTCCCACCTGGAGCATCTTCTTTTGATTCAGTGTCTGGCTCAAAAAAAGATACTCTTCTTTTATTCATTTACTATCTTCAATAATATATCTCCGTGACAAGGTTCAGGATGACACCAACATCCTAGAGTCTTTCCTTTTAATTTAGTCAACTCTTCCTTCATTGTATCCGAACCTTTGATCTTTTCACGAATATAAGTTTCATATAATTGTAAAGACTCTTCTCGTGTATATTGTCCTTTCTTCTCTCCAACTTTATAAGGGTTCGCCCATATCGAAGACTCTTTTGGAAATCGTTGATTATCAATAAAGACAATCCCTGCTCTTCCAATATACACATTATTCTCATCCTTCATCCATTCCCGTAGATTTTCTCTACGGGGATTTTGTTTTCTTAAATTGGCAACTTTTACGTTTACAACACTCATTTTAATATCCCAAACTATCTCACAGTTAAATTCAATTTTTACCAAGAAAAAGGGTGGAGGTCCAACCTCTCATCCTTTTCCTTCCCTCCTCAGTCACAGTATCCACTTTCATTCCAATCAAGTCCTATTTCTCCACCACAATCATTACAGTCACAACTGTCACCATAATAACACGCTTCGCAGAGCCAGTGCGTGTCATCTCCAGCCTCATAGGGAACACATTGGGTTCCACAAGTGAAGCAGAGATGATTTTCATCGACCTCTTCGATAGGATGGCACTGTTCCAAGTCATCGGCTTCTCTTTGATTGCGCTGTTGCTCTTCCCAAGCCTGATCTTCCTCTGAAAGCTCAATGAACTTGCTCACATCAAAGTCATCGGGCAAGACCTGAGGTTTGAATGCAAGCGCAAGAAGCTCTTTCACCGTCACATTCAACGCATCAAATTGCTTACGTGCTTCAGTAGCACCTTCGGTACAGGCTGTAGTAAGCAATTGAGTGAAAGAGTTTGAAATTAAATCCATTCGCATAGTATCTGTCATTTTGAACAACTTTCCATAGAATCAGCTAGAAGTTCAATTTTTTCCTCTTTGTAATCTAGATGGAGGTCGCAAGACTTTTGAAGGATACCACAAAAAAGGAAGCCATTGAAGATTTTGAAAAGCTCAAAGCTCTAGACTGTAAAGACATTACCAACTTCTCCCGTACGGGATTAGCTTGTTTAGACTATTTCTTTCTTCATCATCGTATCAAAGCGAAAACTAGACGACATATCTCATTCTATAATGCGACCAAAGACAAAGCCATTATGAAATACTTAAATGAAAAGAGTAAGAAAGTCAGATCGAAGAACTTTAGTCAGTTAACAAGAAAAGACAAGCTACGAGCAAGATATAATCTCTTCCAGCTTTACTATGGAAGTATTAATCAATTCCGACCTGCGGAAGCGAAGCGATTGTATTGTCGTCTAGAACCCAAAGTAGGTATATTAGATTTCTCAGCGGGCTGGGGAGGTCGATGCTTAGCTGCTATCGCATATGGAGTTCCTTACATCGGTATTGATGCCAATACCAATCTTAAGAAGTCCTATGAACAAATGATCAATGCGTTGGATGCGAGTACAAAGGTACGTTTACTGTTTCAGCCATCGGAGACTGTAGACTTCTCTAAATACAATTATGACTTAGTCTTCACGAGTCCACCTTACTTTATGATTGAAGAGTATGAGCGGATGCCACAATATGGATCGAAGGAAGGCTTTCTCGATAAGTTCTTCCGACCTGTAGTGACCAATGTGTGGAAGCATTTACAGTCACCTGGATATATGGCACTGAATATGCCCAAAGAAATGTACGATTCTGTGAAAGATCTTCTACCACCTCTTCATAAACGTCTGCGTTTGCCTGTAATGAGTCGTCATCCAACGAATGCTGCAAAGCGTCGTCAGATTGGAGAAACAGAACAAGGAGCCCATTCAGAAGGTATTTACGTATGGAAAAAATGAACCAAAAAAAAAGGCTTTCGCCCTTTTTTGACCCTTTACGCATTAGGATCGGCCACCGAGGTATCGATGCTCTTATTCTTCGCATCGTATACCCCTGCCCAAGCGCCCTGGTTGCCACTTTCCACCTTATAGCACCCATTGGTATCAGGGTCCATTAGGTACTTGCGACCCTTTACAGTGAGAGGCTTAAGGTTGGAGGACTCCAAAGTAGCCTTGAGGCGCTCAGCCGAAGCCTTACGTCCCTCAGCCATCTTGGCCTTTTGCTCATCACTCAAGGTACGCTTAGGCTTACCAGAGGCCTCACCGTCAGAGGGAGGAGCCTCATCCTTAGTAGGCTTAGGCTTAGGCTTAGGCGCATCAGGGTCTGTAGCCCGACGCTTACTAGCCTCCTGCATCGCGTCCTTACGCGTCACAGGGTTGCCAGTCTCAGGGTGTACCCATCCTGAGTCTGCCATATCGGCCTTTACCCGGTCTACGTAGGCATTCCAAGCCTTCAGTGCGTCAGAGGCTCCACGCTTAGGCTTATTCGCCACTGGCTCACTCGGAGCAGTGACCTTACGGCCTGAGAGCTTAGCCTCAAGGGAATCGAGCTGTGCTCGAAGGGTGTGAATGGTATTGAGAATATCAGTATGATCAGTCATCTTATCTAATGCCTAGACTAACCGAGGACATCAAATTCAATTTTTTTCTTGCTCCTATCGGCTATACAGCCTCTAAGTCCTTTAGTATATCACTAAAAAGAGAGCACAGCCTCGTTGCCAAAGCTTTTAGTGCTCGCTTTTCAGCTTAGATATGGGCAAGACCTATCTATAAATAGGCCTTGATCCCCTGTACTATTTAGAATCCCGCCCGTACAGAAAGCCAGGATTTTCATTATAAGGCTCAGCCCACATCGACCAAGGAAGGCAGGCGGATTCAATTTTTTGGCTTTTGAGGCTAAGGCTCTCAAAGGCCAAAAAAAAAGCTTGGCTTAACAAGTTTAAGCTTGCTAAGCTGCCTTTTTTGGGTCCTGTTAAGGACCCCTGCGTGTTAAGGATAACCTGAGGCTTGTCTCGACCTCTTGCGAGGCCCTTTGAGACAGGCTTTCAAGCTAACCCCCTATGTTGTAGCGGTGGAGTGCTATTTGAAAGTATAGGGATGAAGATAACAAAGGCAGGCTTTCCATTCAATTTTTTTTATATCCCTTCAGGCCCTATCCCTAGGGAGGCCTTTAAGGCCTTTTTGCGCTTAAAAGGCCAAAAAAAAGGGAGTCCCCAGCCTCAAAAGAGGCCATTAGGGTCCTTTTTTTGCCAGGGCGCTATCCCTGACTTCGCTTTTTTGCCCTAAGGAGGGGTTACCCCCCTTAGAACTATGTATACCCTATCCTCCTATCCCCCCGGGTATACTTTTTCAGGCAGGATGATCAACGGCTGTAAATAGCAAAATAAGGGGTTTGATTATTCAATTTTTTTTCAAAGTTGAGCCATTGAAGGGGGTATAGGGGTCTTGAGCCCCCTTAAAAAAAAGGCGTTATAGAGGCCTTTTCTTCACTATTCAATTTTTTTCACAAATTGAATACCAAAGGGGGATGTAAAAGGGGCTATAGGAGTCTTATAGCCTTCGATTTTGAAAAAAAATTGAATTGCTTTCTTTCTCTTCCAATGAGTTGTAAACAATTAAATCCTGCCTGTCCCGCAGCGGGGGGATTATCTATCTGCGGGGGCTACCCAAGGACCTATTATATGGTCCCTGGGCTGGTCATATTGAACGCCCTTAAAAGGGAAAGGGTTCTCTCCTAAACCCTAAAGGAGGGTGGAAAAGGGTCAACGAATAGCTTTGCTAACGAGGCTGTTGGCTCCTTTTTTATGCTTTTTTATGCCATATCCTAAGGGATATAGGCCTTCTTTGTTGTCTTATTTAGAGCCTCTTTATAGTCTTTTTTAGACTCAAAAGACCAAAAATTGAACCCTTTCTCGTGCTTAGGATAGTTGTATATTCTTTAATACAACAATACAAGATGCCTAAGAAATCAACCCAAGCTGAAGATGTAGCCACCCGAGTGGTAGATGCTACAACCCCCCCAACCAAACGTGCACTTACGGAAGAGCAGAAAGCAAAAATGCGTGAAGGTCGCAAGCTTGCTGCTGAGCGTCGTAAAGCAAGTTCGAGTCCTGAAGATCCTATTCAAGGAGGGGATCAGTCGAGTGGATCTGAAGACAAGCCAGCTAGACCCAAACGGAAAGACGTTCAGGATGAGATCAATGCTTTGGAAGCTCAGCTTCTTGATGTGACAAAGCGTCTCATCGATGCGAAAGCCCGCTTAGCTGAGTGTGATTCATCTTCCGACGAAGATGATGATCTTCCGAAGTTCAAAGCTGACGGAACTCTCGATAAGCGCTTCAAAGCTTCGAAGATGATCAGTCGTGCGGATGGAGGCCTTGATCTCCGCTACAAGATCACTAAGAATGCGATGAAGAAAGGGCTCGTGGAAGCGGATGGAACGATCGTATCTCCTGTGACAGAGTAAGAGATGATCAGGAGCGGAAAAGGACCAACAACACAACCTCCTTTTTCGTGGAAATGAATGAAAGACAGTCTTCAATGAATGATATGAATAAACTTGGAAAAAATTGAACCTTCATCCACCAATTATTCAGCATCATATAAGATGAGTAATACAGCATACAACATGAACCGCAACAGCAACAGCACCCGTGACCGTCACTCGAGTAGTGGCGATCGCAACCCCAACCCCGCCTTCAACCGTCGTAGCAACAACAGTCGCGACTCTGATACCCGTGAGCACAACCCTTTCCAGCGTAACAACCGTGCCCACAACCGTCCTAATGACGGTGGCTATCAGAGTTGGAAGCAGAAACAGTCTGTACCAGAGCCTCCCAAAGAGAAAGTTCTGGTGCCCGAGGACTTTCCTGCTCTTCCGACTGCCCAGCTCTCTCTTGCGCCTAAGACCGCTTGGTCTAAGCCTGAGACGACGCTTGCTGACCGTATGAAAGAGGTGGCGGAGAAAGAGCGCTTGGCCAAAGCGATGGGTCGCTCTCTCGACGAGCCCGAGGAAGAGAAAATCGACGTCATTCCCCTCTCTTCCTGGCTCCGCAGCAAGCACATCGCTAAGCAACGCGAAGAGCACCTCCGTCGTATGGAAATGGAAGAGTATGAGGCAGACTACCGCTGGCAGATCAGTCGGGCGATGTTTCCTCCTAAGCCAGAGCCTGAAGTTCCTGTCTACGACGAGAACGCCGATATCTACGATGAGACTGAGATCGAGTACGAAGATATCGCCGAGGCTGCTCCTGAGTACGAAGAGCGCATCTAAAAGCGGGGTGGGCAAAAAAGACGCAAGTCTTTTTTGTGGCGTCTCATCGAAACGATACAATATAAGGAAGAGGATGACAGTTTCCAGAGCACAACCAATCTCCACAGAATGGATTGGGATGGCAGAGACTTTCAGGAGTTAAACGAGAGAGATAGCGACTCCAGGCGCGTTGAATAATTTGCGCAGCTTTAGATTGATTCATTGTGATACATAAAAAAAGGATGGTTGGGCCATCCAATTTTTTTCCCACTAAGCGCTGTTGCTGAATCCAGGAGCAGAGCCAGTACCAGCACCTGCTTCGGTCTCACCGCTGGGCTCACCACCAGGAGGCGAATCACCTGCTGGATCAGTGACTACCTGAATAACTTCAGGGAAGGAGACAGTGGGGAGCAAGTTCCGATAAGTATAGCAAGCATTGGTGTGACCTTCATTCACAAGCTCGGCATCCACTTCACCACGCGGATCAAAGGCCCCGCGACAATCGAAGCAGAAACAGCCAGGATTCTTGCGATTGAAGTCAGGATGACCATTCAGATTGCCGTCCGCATCGCGGAACCAAATCTGAACATCATTAAAGCCAAAGAAATCAAGATCAGGAACAGGGCGACCAGTGATACAACCTGTAAGACCCGCGTTCTTACGGTGAGCACGATCATCAAGAATTTGTTGAGGAGTAATAGTTGTAGTTGACATTTTTATATACAGTTAAAACAAACGAAAAAGGATTTCAATTTTTATCCTCTTTGGTTTGTGTATACTCGTAGATCAGCGTTCTTCTCCAAACGAAGAAGAGCATCCGCAGTTACCCAAGAGACACTTGAAATCTCTTCAGGTGTCATTGGTTTATCAAGTCTAATCTCATCACCTGATTTACCAAAGGTATAGATATAATATGTCCCATAGCGAAGCTGAATCTTGGCTTGAATAGGTGTATTCTTTAAATCAATCCCTGCTTCCTCAAGGGCTTCTCTCAAAGCTCCTTGATGAGGAGTTTCCAACTCTTTGCGTCGCCCTTTTGGAAATGACCACTTACCACATCTTCCCTCGACAAGAAGCACTCGGCCTAGCTTGTCTAGACAGATGACACCCACAACATCTAATGTATCTTTATTACTCATTTTAACTCTGATGCCGTTTTTCATAGTGTTTCTCTTGCTCAATTTTTTTACTTCTCACGGTTTCAAGCCATCCATCCAAGATACTTTTCTCGTCATCTGTAAGTCTATTTAGAGATATATAAGTCCCGTTGTTAAACAAATAGATTGGAGTTGTACTATCTTTTCTATGAAGAATAAGTTTCAAAAAACTTCCGGTTGTCATACCATCTGTATAATAATGATCAGCACCTGATACTTTTTCAACTTGAAACTCCAAGTCATTTGCTAAAAAAGGCAGTGCTGACTGTATTAAGAGCTCCATTCTGAATCAAGTTTGTTATATTCTTTTAAATACATTCAATAGGGATATGTCAGTTGGCCACTTTCGCATTCAAGAGTACAATATTCGTTTATACAGTACATACTTTCGAGTATCAACCCCAAACTTAAGTTTGAATATAATGGGAGCCTATCATGAAAATATGAATGAACGTGAGGAAATTCAAATTCGTGTTATCAATCCTTTACATGCGATTATAGAGACAGAAACCAGTATTTTTCGTATGGAATATATTGAGGATCCTTATGAACCCAATGGTCAATTTGAAATAGATGTAAAGATGGGCGAAGGCGAAATACCCATTTGGACAAGTACTTTGAATAATGTGCCTCGAGATGTTATTCGCATCGCAGTAGCTATTCTAAGCGATGATGCTGAAGCAGACCCTTATCGTGTTGTTGAGAATAACAATAATCTGAATGATCCTGAAGTACCAATGGAGCCTGAAATGAATTATGCTGTAAAAAATAATTCCAATACAGTATCGTCGCCTGTAAATGGGGGAAGACGGAAACAAACCAGAAGAAAACGAAAGGTACGAAAAGCCTAAACTGTGAAAACAAATGTATGTAGAATGCATATTCATCGTTGGATCGAACAGAATATTCCAAAGAATGGAACTGTGATTGAAGCAGGAAGTTGGGATGGATCCGATACATGGTTCTTTTCACAGCATTTAACCGAAGGCAAAGTCTATTCGTTTGAGCCCTTTCCTGAATTCTATTACAAAACCTGTCATCGTCTCTATGGTTGTTCCAATGTCGAAGTTTCTCATTGTGCTCTTGCCGAGAAATCAGAACCTTACACATTATATATCAGTGAACGTAACGGTGAGTCTTGGTGTTCCAATTCTATTTTGAAACCCAAAGACCATTTAACTGTTCACCCATCGATTACCTTTGACAAGCAGATTGAAGTTCAAGGGATTAATTTAGATGATTGGTTAGAAGAGAAAAAAATTCCTCGTATTGATATGATCTGGTTAGATATTCAAGGAGCTGAAGCCTCCGTTTTGAAAGCTGCTCCTAAACTATTATCCATTACCAAATATCTCTATACCGAGGTCTCTTTAATTGAAACCTATGAAGGTGTTCCTTTGTATAATGAATACAAAGCCTTTTTAGAAAGTAAAGGATTTGAATTGGTCCACGAGGAGCTTCCTTATAAAGATATGGGAGATGCCCTTTTCCGTAATAAGAACCTCTAAGACCTCTATTTCAACTTTTTTTTTACCCAAAAAAATTGGATTTGGAATCCACTTCTTTTGGTAGATAAGATGACATCACTAGTTATTGTTGAAAGTCCTGCGAAGTGTAAGAAAATCGAAGGATTTCTTGGTTCAGGTTGGCGTGTAATCGCTACAATGGGTCATATCCGAGCTCTTGAGGAAAGCATTGACGCTGTTGGAATTGACAAAGACTTTGAACCCAGTTACCATTTTATGAAAGAAAAAGCGAAAGCCATTACGCAACTCAAGGAAGCTGCCAAGAAAGCCGATACTATTTATTTGGCCAGTGATGATGACCGTGAAGGAGAAGCCATTTCCTATAGTGTGGCTATGTTGCTTGGACTCAATCCTCAGACTACCCCAAGAGCAGTCTTCCATGAAATTACAGCCAAAGCGGTGAAAGCAGCGGTAGCTAATCCACGTCAAATTGATATGAATCGTGTCAATGCTCAACAAGCTCGTTCGATGCTGGATTTAATGGTAGGCTTTACAGTTTCCCCTATTCTCTGGAATTATGTAGGTCCTGGTCTGTCGGCTGGACGTTGCCAAACACCTGCGCTCCGTCTTCTCTGTGACAGGGAACAAGAGATTCAGAAATTCTCAAGTTCAACGGTTTGGAAAATTAAAGGGTTCTGGGAAGGATCCTCACCCTTTCAGTTTGAAGCCAATCTGAAAGATGAACTTGAAGACCAAGAATCGGCTCTAAACTATCTTGAAAACATCCATTCAGATCCGAATGGTACAATCCTCAATGCGGTCACCAAAGTCTGGACCGAATCACCACCCAAACCTTTAATTACCAGTACTCTCCAACAGGAAGCTTCAGCACTCTTTGCTTCTAATCCAAAGAAAACAATGATGATTGCTCAGAAACTTTATGAAGCAGGACATATCACTTATATGCGAACAGACCATCCCATTCTTTCGGAAGAAGCGGTGAAGGAAGCCAGTGAATTTGTGGTGAAGTTCTGTGGAGATGCTTATATTCCTCAAAATAAAACAGATGCTCCCAAAAAGAAAAAGAAAGAGGAGACACCAGGTGGAGCCCAAGAGGCACATGAAGCTATTCGTCCAACCCACTTTGATCTCCAAGAACTTCCTTCCAATGAAGACTGGGATTCACTCGATCATCGTATTTACAAACTGATTTGGAACCGTGCGGTTCAGAGTGTAATGGTTTCTGCGAAAGGAGATGAACGTGTGATTACCTTTGTGGCTGATGGGGATCCTGGTGAATTTCCTTGGGAAGCGAAATGGCGTCGTACCACCTTTCAAGGATGGCGTAAGATTGGTACGGCTACTGCGCAACTCGATGAAACAGAAGCTCAAGAACTAGCCGATTCGGTAACAGCCATTTGGATTCAAGCCATTGCTCTCAAAGAAGGGTCTAAACTCAAATGGAAAAACGTTGAAACGTTTCCTCATATTAGTCGTCCTCCTACTCGATTCAATGAAGCCACTCTTGTTCGTGAATTAGAAAAGAAAGGTATTGGCCGACCAAGTACGTATGCTTCCTTAGTCAGTACTCTCTTTGAAAAGAAATACGCAGAAAAGAAAGACAAACCTGCGCAACAACTCAAGCTGAAACAGTTCAAGCTTCAAACAGTGGGTCAATGGCCACCAATTGAAGAAACGGTGACCAAATCGGTAGGAGCTGAGAAAGACAAGATGATTCCTACACCGCTAGGTCTCAGTTGTCTTCAATTCTGCGTGAAAGAATTCCCTCAACTCTTTGCCTATGACTTTACATCCTTGATGGAATCCCGTTTAGATAAAGTAGCCCAAGGCGAAGAGATGTGGAAACAACTCTGTCGCGACACGTGGAACTCCTATAAAGACCATCTCCACGAACTCAAACGCAAAGGTCCTACCAAAGGAGCTACTGGTAATCCAAAAGTTCGAGAATTTGATAACGGTGTCAAAGCGGTTCTTGGTAAACGTGGCCCTCTTCTCTTGAAAGAAGATCCAGCAGGTCAAAAAGACAAGACAGTCTTCTATGGTTGGCCTGAAGGCAAAGCGTTTGGAGAACTCACACAAGAAGAAGTGACAGCTTTCCTTACTATGAAACAACAACCTGTAGCCACAGGAACATGGGGCACCTTTGAAGATCAACCGATTGTAGAAAAGAAAGGCCCCTTTGGTACTTACTTTGAATGTGGGGACCTTCGTGTGCCGTCTGGTCCAGGAGAAACCGTAGAAAGTCTACAAGCCAAGTTCCAACAGAAACGGGGTTCTATTAGTCATTCACTTGGAGCCTTTGAAATTCGTCAAGGACCTTATGGACTCTATATGTACAAGAAAACAGCAGGAGGAAAGAAACCAGCCTTTGTGGGACTCCCAGAAGGGTTGGATCCAAAGAGTTTAACTGTGGAAGCAGCAGAACGTATTTACAAAACAGGGCTTGAACAAAAGAAAGAAGGTGGTGGTGGGCCTTCGCATCCACCATACCGAGGAGGAGGTCGTGGTGGTCGTGGAGGTCGTGGTGGCTTTCGAGGAAGAGGTAGAGGTCAATAGACTTAGTGTTTGCGTCTACGCATAGTCTTCTTGGATTTCTTCATCTTTTTATGTGTGGTGCGTTTGTTTCCTCCCTTTATATAAAGATAACTATAGCCTTCATTAAATTTATTTATATTTTTGGGCACATAATCTCTTTCAACTAGATTTTTTATAGAGTCTGACATATTCTTCCCTGTTTTATTTTTGTACCTTTTTAGAACATAATTATAGGTTTTGTCTCTTCTAAATTTTCCATTAAGATATTTAGAAGGATCCGCTTTATAATTCTCCATCCAGTTTGCTATAGTTTCATTTAAACTTTGTCTCACAATGCTTTGCTGTTCGGAAGACATATGGTTCCAAGGCTTATTTACATTTAAGGTAATTCCAAAATAGGATTTCAATTCATCAAAAACGCCTCCACTTTTATCGGTAAGAAGTCCTGGAAGAATCATAGTAAAACGCTCTATTATTCCTCTAGCACACGATAAACCATTACCCGTTTTATAGGCACCCGCACATTCCTCAATGTAGGCTTCAATAAAATTATCTTGTAAATTATGAGCAAAGACAAAATCTGTGACTAAACCCATCATTACATGCTCTTCATCTTTTACATTTTCTACAGATTCGAAGTCTTTTACTTTTTTCATAATTTTGTTAAATTTATGTCTTATTTCAGGTAAAGATGTGAATGTTGGACTGGTATCGATGTAGGTACCAATCGTATTCTCTAAATATGTATAGATATCACCATATTTGGAAGTATCAGATATTTGTAGATCTCTCTTTAGAATTTCATTTAGTTCATCAATTTTTGACATAAATTTCTTGGATTTATTGTGGATCTCAAACGCGATAATTTCACTTGGGCGATTGAGATTGTACCGTCCTCTCTGTTCGTCATTCTGTCTTCTCTGTTCTTCAGCAAGCTGTTCTTCAATCTGTCTTCTGCGTTCTTCAAGAACCTGTCTTTCTTCATATTCTCTTTGCCATTCTTCTCTTCGTGCTCTTTCTCTTTGTTCCATTTCTTCCCAATGTCGCCGTCCTTGTTCTGCCAAACGTTCCAATCTTTCCCTTTCTCTCTGTTGTCTCTCTCTCTCTTGTTGTTCTATAAATCTTCGATTTTCGTTAATAATTTCTTGTTCTCGTCTTTGTCTTTCTAATGCACGAGCAGTTCTAACGCGATTCCGTGCTTTTCTTGAAAAAGGCGCAAGAAATTGATTAAGTCTATTTCGCAAAGGCATTTCTACTTATAAATGAAGATTTTTGCGTGTAATTCTTAAAAATCTTTTTTGTAAGTAGAATGTCCAGTATGAAATCTACATCTCCGCAATCAACTCCTCCCTTATCCAGAAGAAGTTCTGTAGATATATCCGGTGGGACTCCCCCTAATCGTAAATTTAACAATGGTTGGACCAAGCAACAGGAGACTTTAATGGCTGAATGGTCCGATAAAGCAGGATGCTATCGTTGGCTTCACGATCGTTGTGAGAAGAAGTATTCAATGATGAATATGTGGATTACCATTCCTGTTATTATTTTATCAACCTTAACCGGAACAGCAAACTTTGCGATTGATGGGTTTGTTCCAGGAGATGATCCTGAAATGAAAAAATACATACAGGCAGGAATTGGTGGTGTGAGCATTTTTGCAGGTATTTTAACGACACTCGGTAACTTCTTGCGTTTCGCACAAGGGTCTGAATCTCACAGGGTAGCAGGAATTGCGTGGGGTAAATTCCAGCGTCAAATTGCGGTGGAATTAGCCATTAATCCAAATGATCGTATTGATTGTATGGACTTTTTAAAGATCTGCCGTGCCGAGCTTGATCGTTTAATTGAACAGTCTCCACCTATCCCCGATGATGTTATTAAGGAATTTAAGTCTGAGTTTGAAGACAAGAAAGATGTCAAGAAGCCTGAAATCTGTGATGGTATGGAACATACAACCGTGTTCAAAGATACGCATTCACAACTCCGCCAATTGACGTCCGAGGCGGCCTTACACTTGATGCATAAGAAGAAGATGTTAAGGCAAGAAATTGTACCTGATTTGGATAAGATGATTGTTCGTGTTGTCAATGAAAAAATAAGCGACCTTTCAGGCACTCTTGTAGATATTTATAATCGTGTACCAGGACATCAATCAAGACGCAACTCGATTGTGACAACTGTAACAAATCCAATGATGAAAGCAGGTTTAAATATGGTGGATTGGAAGCGAGCCCAGCAAAAAGAGGAGCCTGCTCATACCAGTTCGGACGTCCATATTGAAATTCTAGGATCACCCACTCTTCTTACCGAAAGTCGCACGAATACGGAAGCTTAGCCACATTATGCTAACCGCATAGAGATCGCATTTCCGCGTAGCTCATCCCACCCGAAGCAAACTTACGGAGCGCATCGGCTTGCTGGTCAATATCGGGAATTTGAGCTCGCATTCCAGCATCTTTCTGGATGGCATTCGCAAACGCAGTAAGGTCATTTGTAGGGGGTTTTGAGGCGAGAAATGAATCGACTGCGTTGATGGTAGCGATAATCGGTGGAACGACGGGTTTCACACCTTTGAGCTTCACGTAGGAATCCCACCCATTTTTCGCAATATACTCCATATTGCGCATTGTCCAAGCATACGATGCTCCTGAATGACCACTGTACTTCATATGAAGATCAATTTCTCGAAGTTCAGGGGCATCACTGAACATAAAGCCTTGCTTGACTGTACCTTTTCCTTGGCAAATGTTACAGTGGCCTGAACAGAAACAGTTGGCATCGACTTGGGGCATATAGCGTCCTGTACAGTCTTTCCCATTACAATGAGAGCAGACTTTGGCTCCTGGGACATCGTCCCGACGGAGGTAGCCCCAGCGGTTGGCTTGGGTCACGGCTTGATATGCATCTTCGAGCATTTCAAGTTCACCGTCGCCGAGTTTGAGGGATTTAAAATCACCTCCAGAAATGTTTGTTGAATTAACTGACATCTTTTGTATAGTTCATTCAACAACCAGGAATACATTCAATTTTTTTTACTTATGCTTTTACAAACACGAGAAGTTTATCATTATTCCAGCCAGGAGAATAGCGATTTTCATGATCACAAACAATGAATGTATGAAAGCTGACAAGATCTCTCACTTGTGGAAAGACAGTTTCGTAAGGTTCTGTAGTTCTTTCTCTGAAAATATCTTCAATAATCAATAAACCACCTTGTTTTAAGAAAGGAAGAGCAGTTTTAATGACTTCCACTTGATGTTCAGGATTATGGGAGGCATCATCTAAAATAACGTCAAAGAGTTCTCCATCTTGAACATATTTGTTCAGATTTTCGTGGATACTAGTGGCTTGGCTAGCATCCATTTTATCAAGAAAAACGCCTGGCCATCTTTGGGATGCGATGAAATTCAAATTGTTTTCATCATTATCAAATCCAAAAATCCTAGCCGAAGGAAAGTAGCGTCGCCAAGCGTGAAGAGAGGCTCCGCGAAACACACCAATTTCAGCAAATTTGATAGGTTTCTTACGCATAGGTTCAAAGAGAAGACTATAGGGAACAGTATAAGGATGACGATGTCCTCCATTAGAATAAGGACTCTTATCTGTGCCTGATTCAGCACAGAAAATACAGAGATCCGATCGGCAATCCGAACTGTCAATCGTAATAGAATTCATTCTATAAAGATGAAATGAGCAGTGTTTAGGTGTATAGAAAAAAATTGAACAAACCAGTTGAGGTTATTTGGATGTACAAAATGAAGCAGTATTCTGTTGTAGTTAATTTCACATTCGAGCCTCACGGATGTGACGTCGATGACGATTATGATGATGAAGGCAATCTCTTGCCCAAGAATCCGGAAGATCAAGAGAAGTATGATGCGTTTCAGCGTACAGATGCCTACTTTGAAAAGCATAGCATTGTGAAGTATATCAAGAAGAACGATGCGTTTGGCTTTGTCGATTGTATCTTTTGCGACGGCGAAGTAGTATCAGCGCGTTGGTTAAAGGATGACTTTGCGATTGAGATGATTGTGGACACGGATAAGTCAGAAGAAGAGCTCGAAGAGGATCTTCGTGACATCTCCCTTGAAGATGGAGAATATGAAGCCTGTGGCGACACAGGTTGGATTGTGATGACCCGTGGTCCAAAGGGTGAGCAATTTGGTTCAGATGGAAAGTGGGATATGACTCATTACTGGGAATATGGTCTAACGGATTACCGTCAGAATCCTATTGTGATTCGCGAAGTCGGACAAAAGGATGAGATACCTGCTGAGAGTGATCTGTTTACTGTAACGGACAAAGGAAAGGAAGTTCATAAGCAAATGGGCGAACTCAAGTGGAAAGGTGTCCGCTTTAATGAGGAGGATGAGCGTAAGTTCAAGGTTCTCTGTCTTGCGCTCAAAGATCCTAGAGGATATCCTGTCTAAAGAATAAAATCCTCTCCAAGAATATATGTTGGCCCTTGCTCTCACCGCTTTTGCTACAGCTTGCTCTACTCAACCTTCTTTCAATGAATGGGCGGATCAATATGGAAAGTCCTATGAACCTACGGAACGTGATTATCGTATCTCTGTTTATGAACAAAATCTCGCAAAGATTGATGCTCACAATGCTTTGAATCTTTCTTGGACAATGGGTGTAAACCAATTTGCCGATTTAACGGCTGATGAATTCAAAGCACTCTATGTTGGTGGAATTCGTCAACCCAAGAAATTTTTACGTCGTGGTGCTGATGGTCCTTTCAATGTTACCGCAAATCCTACTTCTGTCGACTGGTCTGAAAAAGGGGCGGTCACTCCTATTAAAAATCAACAACAATGTGGTTCTTGCTGGGCTTTCTCTACTACAGGTTCTGTAGAAGGAGCTTGGTTTATCTCTAAAGGCTCACTTGTCTCCCTCTCTGAACAACAGTTGGTCGATTGTTCTGGCCCTGAAGGTAATCAAGGTTGTAACGGTGGTTTGATGGATGATGCTTTCCAATATATCATTGACAATAAAGGTATCACTACTGAAGACGCTTATCCCTATACCGCTACTGATGGCACATGTGCTTCCAAAGGTAAACCTGTGGCTGCTACCCTTTCTGGTTACAAAGATGTTAGTGCGAACTCTGAAACTGCTTTGGAAACGGCCATTGTTCAACAACCTGTCTCTGTTGCTGTTGAAGCGGATCAATCTGTCTTCCAGTTTTATTCAGGTGGTGTAATGGACTCTGCGTGTGGTACTCAACTAGATCACGGTGTTCTTGCTGTTGGATATGGTGTGGACACGGGTAAGGAATACTACAAAGTCAAAAACTCTTGGGGCGAATCATGGGGTGAAAAGGGGTATATCCGTCTTGGTCGTGGGGCCAAATTCAATCCTAGTGGCCAATGCGGTATTCAAATGATGGCTTCTTATCCGGTTGTATAAATGATGCTTGAAGAATAAAATTCAAAAGTTGAACCTTTTTCTACGCAAGAGTTGGGTAGAAAAATGTTGCGCAGTATTCAAGAAAGTCTTCAAGCCTATCGCTATTCATATCCGAATGAATATCGAGCCCGTATTGCTAGTCTTAAGAGTTTTGGTGAAAAAGAGATTGATGCTCTTGTTCAAGAGCTGACTACGCTACCACAGACCTTTGTAGGGCATCATAATAAAATGACTCTTTCGGATGCGATTAAATTCACTCGAAAAGAAGGCAATACTGTTCTGGAAATGAAAGCCCCTTATTTGACCTTTTCCAAAAAAACAAGAGCTGGACAATGGGATGGAAATCTAGACAATATTAATACCATTACAGGAACGTATCGTATCTTTGCTGGAACTGATCCAACAAATTTACGTATGGTAAAGAATTATGAAGGTGGACCCCAAATTGCTCCTGCTCTTGAAAAGGCTCTTGGTTCTAATTACCGTGTAATGATGCGTGTAGATCCTTATATTACACCCTCCTCGCGTTTTGTCATTTACATTCTTTAGAACTGGAATAATAAACCAGCTTTACCACCATAGACACGTAAAATGTTGTATGTTTCAGCAAAACATAAGATACGATATCTTGGTACATTATTTGGATCCATAGATCCTCTATAAGGTCTTAATTCAATACGTAACTCGACTTTTTCTACTTTATCTAAATTCGCTTCCCCTGTGGGGACTGACCAAGGATATAAGACGTGTTGTGCTCCAAAGGTGAGATTGTAATAATAGCGATTAATCCACGGTGATTTTTTCTGTTCATAAGAAGGAATTAGACTGCGAAATACAGAGGGTGACTGTGAATTAAAGCGATACAGTTTTCCTTCGTAGACTAAAGCTACAGAATTGACAGGTTCGGATTCACGGTTCCAAAATCCTGCCTGTAAAAATCCCAAATTGACAGGATCCAAACCTGTGGCATTGGGCCACCATGGAGCCACAGTTATCCCTAGACCACTTAGATCACGAGTAGCAAGGAAGGGAGCATTATAAGCCTGTGCTTCAATACGTTGACAGTAGAAAAACAGGTCTCTTGTGGGATTGGGAACACGAAGTGGAATTTGAATACGTGCTAAACCATTGGTATCAGTAGGTTCAAAAATATAATGTTGAGGAATAGGGTATTGAATATCAGAAATGCGAAACTTATTGGCTTCAGGTTTATCTAAATAGACATATTCTGCTAGCACATAGGTGTCTCCTAAAGAATAAGAAGGAGCCATTGTGATAGAACCAATTTTGGATACCAATTGAGACTGTGTTGGATTACCATTCAGACCAAAGACAGCTGTTGTGCCACCTGTTTGATAGAAAGGGGAGTTCAACAGAGGGAAATAAGCGGAGCCTGCGGCAGGTTGTGTTGTTTGACTAATATCTAATTGTGCTGAACTGACATACAGGTTGGCTAATGGAGCAAAATTAATATTCAAGCGAACTTGGTCAACACCTATAGCATCGATGGGCAAAACAACACCTGGATCACCTCTTGAAAACCAGAAAGGAAGAGGTGTAACCGCTACAGTAGGTCGGGGCTCCCATCCAATACTTTGAGGACCAAACCCATTTTGAATTCTGGGCAATAAACTGTTGACTGTGGTCACTTTTTCTAACGGTGTGTTAAATTCATCTAAAATCTCCATTAATGGACCTGTAATTTGTTCAATCCGTGCTCCTCCAATATCTATGGTAGCATCGGTAATGAGTGCGTGTCCTAAACTGTTTGTCCACCCGAAGGTTGGACCTACAAAGGTACTTCCTTGGGATACGGAAGCTCTTGCTAACAACTGGGGACCCACAATATCAGGCATTGTTGTCACTAAATACAAACGTGTAATCAAATGGCCTTGTCTAGGTAAAGTAATAGAGGCTTGTGTGGCAAAATTCGGTCTTGTATCAAAATCAAGTCGGACCCACGCTGTTGTAAATCGTCCCGCTTTGATAAACACTTTTGTAAAAAATTGGTAGGATGGTTTACCTTTGGGAGGTAAAAGGCGTTCATCCTGTAACCCTGTATAAATGACCCGTAGAAGGGATACAACCATTCTATCGTGTATTGTGAAGATTACTCTTTAGGGGGACTCTTATCTACGTCTTGTCTGTTTACGCTTTTTGGTTTGTCTTCTTGTTTTTCCACCTTTACCTGTGCGAAGAATAGGCATAACTCTTAACGTATCACCGGATTTAACACCCGATTCTCCTAGTGTTTTATCATCTTCAAGTATCTTTGCTCCTCTCACATGGTATAAATTATAGTTCATATATTTATCATTGAAAAGAGCTTGCTTCACCTGCTTGACTGTATCGGATGAATGAACATAAAGTTCTGTGGGGGTTTCATTTTCTTTGTATTCTATTTTAATTTTGAAGAATCCTTCTGTGCCAAGGGCACAATGACGGATGGCGAGAGCAATATCATAACGATTCATCTCATAGGCAAGATCCATAGGTGATTTTCCTTCATTGTTCTCGAGAGTGGGATCTCCTCCATATTGACAAAGAGCTTGAACAATTTCGCCAGGATCCGATTGAGCCATACGTGTAGGAAATGGACGTTCAGCAAGAATGGCGTGATGAAATACGGTATTTCCATTGGCATCTTTATCATCTAGATTAAAGTTACCTGCGAAGAAATCAATAATTTCTACTAATCCCAGACCAGCCGCAGCCATCAATACATTGACTTCTTCTTCAGGCTTTACTGTGTGTAAATCAGCTATATTTGCCATTTTTAGAAAGACAGGAAAATCAGCAAAAAGAGCAGCAAAGATAGGAAAATTTCCATTTGTATCAGGCACTTCAAAATCTACACGCACACTATCAAATATTTTTATTATACTTTCTTGATCTTCTGAAGACATATCTTCACGTGACATCATAGAACCTTTGATTAAAAGAGCCGTAAGAGGTGTATATCCTTCTGAATTTGAATCATCAGGATTTCCTTCCATAAGATACCACATCATCATACCCCTGTTTTTGGAGAGAACAGTGTTAACAAAAGCTTCAATATCATTGGGATCATTCTCTTTGGGTTTGGTATTGTGTACCTTGTTCTTTGGTTTGTTGTTTCCATTATTCATTTTTAGTCTTCTACAATATGGAGAGGTTTAATCGGTGAACATCTTGTTGGCTATACCATTCTGGAAACGGAGCCAGTTCAGACCAATACAAAAGACTTTGACTTCCCATGACGTAGATCCAGTTAGAGTCTGCGGAGGACGTACATCTAGTGTTAAACGTAAACTTTGTAGACGACTGGCATTGATAGTTCCTGAAGGTTGATGAACATCTCCTGGTGTTCGAGCAATGGGATAACCATAGATGAAATTATTATAGGCTACAATACCTCCACGATGATGGCGAGCAATCTGTTGGCGGAAATACTGCTCTTCAGCTTCAATTAAATCAATACCATTGGCTTGAACTTTTGCGGAGATTAACATACTTTGACGAGGATTGAAAGTAGTATTGACTTGATAATTGAGAACAGAAGAAAAATTTGTCCATTCGTTGTTGTTTCGTACATCTTTACGACGAATAAACCAAAGAATTTCTTCAATAGGGTGATTAGCTTCCAATGGTAATTGGACACGAATCACATCTTCATTCGTTGTTTTGGCCACTACGTATTTGAGAGGTTCGTCAAAGAAAAAAGTTTGAACAACCCTGTGCATAATTTCAAACGGTTGTCGGAGCATTCCTGTGCGGACAGATCCATCCAACATCGCTCCATAAGTCAAAAGTCTCACATTTTGAAGCATAGGTTCAGCTTCCTGTGTTTGAACTGTAACAATTTGGGAAAAGGGGACCGTTTTATCATAAAATTCAATAGGGATATTGATAGGAGTGGAATCACAACTGTCACGAAAACCTCGTTGCTGTCGTAGCACCTCTGTAAAGGGTCTTAGAGTAACATTGATACGAACAGTTCCTTCACGACAAGACAGTAAAGGAAACCCTTCCTTGAGTCGCATACGTTGAAAGAAAAAAGGAAGAACCACGTGAATATATCCATTTTCAGTGGGATAAGGTCTGTATTGGGGCCAAGTAGCCAATTGGTCTACACTAAAGACGACCATATGATCAGCTCCAGGCCCAAATTGAGTGTTGAGATCAGGATAGAGAGAAGAAAAGACTGCCGTTAGATCACCATCAATTCGTTCAATAATCACACCATCAATCTCTAGCTCGGCTTCTTGAATTAAAATTTGTCCTAATGCGTTTGCGTAGTACCAGGCTTGTTGAGGATTTACATATTCATACCGTTGACCCTGTAAGTTAAGAATTGTTGTGGGATCTAACCAGCTGGTCAACTGTAATTCAAGAACAGCACCAACAAGTAAATCTCCACAGCTTTGACTGGTAATATCAAAAGTGAAACGTTGGCCAAATCCAGCAGGACCTCTATATTGGAAATCTTGTGATACAGGAACAAAGGGTGTGAAACGACGATCTGAATTTCGTGTAAACCAAGAGGATTTGGCGGTCAAAGGGAAGTAAGAATTATCTTGCATATCACGATTGGTTAGATCCAAAAGTGTTGTAATATCTCCACCAGGTCGTTTAAATGTTTGTTGACTGGAAGCCATCTATTTAGAAGGATATCTGGTTTTCCGTTTAGCCTAGAGAAATAGAGCAAAAAAACAAAAAAAATTGAATTTGATTTTTCCGTTTTTGTTCAACAACAACAGAAAATGTTAAACGTAATTAATCGTGATCGTCGTATTTCAATCCAAGAAACAACTTGGCGATGCTCTTACATTGCTAAAAAGTTTATGATTGAAGATGATAAAAATCGTCGTCGGGAAGGCGGAATCCGTGTTCCTGAATGTCAACGTGAATGGGCCTGGAAAGTAAAGAAAGGTGTCAATAAGCTCGAGCAGCTCATTGACTCCATCTTTCACAATTATCCAATCCCTAGTGCTATCTTGAACGAAATGGACTCGAATGGAATCACTGACTATGAGGTCTTTGATGGTCGCCACCGATTTGAAACCATCTGGCGATTTATCAATAATAAGTTCCCGTACCAAGGAAAGTATTATAAAGACCTCGCCAGTGATGAGAAAGAAAAGTTCGATAGTCGTGAAATGCCTGTCACTATCGCACAGGATGCTTCACTTGACCAACTAGCTGATATCTTCATCCGTCTCAACTCAGGTGCTCCCCTTACCGATTCAGATATGTTCTGGGCTCATCGAGAATCACCTCTTGTCAAGCAAACTCGGAAACTCGTTTGTGCAAACAAAGAGTTAAGTGAAGTGTTTGGTGGCCAAGATATGACCTATCGTAAAGATCTTGCTAACTGGGTGGGTCTAGTCTATGGTCTATCTACGCGAAATTCGGGCAATATGACTACCTCTTATCTTCGAATCTCTGAATCAGAAGATGAAGATAATGTGAAAGGTCTAGGGCACGAAGTAGATGAAGGCTATGTACGTCAAGGTCTTGAAGCTATCCGCGAGCTCTATGAGAATGCGAATAAAGAGATTATCATCACAAAAGCTGAGCAAAAGAAATATAAGAAACTCGGTCTTGTGAACGCATTCTTCTTGAGCGAATGGATGGAAGCTTCACCGAATGCTCGCCAAGCAATTATCCGCAAGTGGACAAATATTGTCTTGCGCCTCCGCTCGGATGAAACCCGTGAAGATATGCTTGATGTCCTCAAAGCTCCTGGTGCTCAGAACCTCAACTCTGTCAAGATTGAGCGAGTACTCAAACGAGTCAATGACTACCTCGAAGAGCAACCCTTCGAAGAAGAAATGGACTTCGTGGAGAATGACGATGAAGACTCTACCCACTAGAGGGCCCTTAAAGGATTGGAGGAATAGTAGAATAGAATGTGGCTAGTCCTCCTTTCTTTTTTTAGTCTAATATCAGCGCAAGTAACTGAACTCAATCGAACTCAGTATTTAGGACGTTGGTATCAAGTCTATGCCGATCTTTTTGTGGATGCTACCTTTGAAAACAGTTCTTATTGTGATACTGCCGACTATGGTCTCTACCCAAACAATACCATTAGTGTTTACAACAGAGAAAGACAGTATAATGTCACAGGTCCTGAACGTCAGATTTATGGTTGGGCGACCGCCGAAGATGTAACCAAGCCAGGAGAACTCACAGTTCATTTACAGACCACTGAATTTGGTGCTCCTTACTGGGTTTACCAATTAGGTCCTGTTCATAAGGACCAATATGAATACAGTATTGTATCGGATCCTCTCAAACTTTCCCTTTTTGTTTTGGCACGCAATGTCAGTCATTTTATGGAGAAATACAATGAGAATGTCACTAATTATCTAACGGAGCAAGGATTTACAGGGTTAGTCAATTCACCTATTTTGACTCCACAGGAAGGTTGTGTGTATTGGGAATAAAAAGGATGCTAACAGTAGGGATGAAGTTTGATGAAGCAAGAAAAAAAATGGTAAACTATTTTGATTCGGATGAATTTAAGGGACGAGAAGACGCCGAAACAACATTACCTGCTATTCAAGTTCTACAGGCTATCAATAAAGCAGGTCTTTTAACGACAAATTCGCAGACAGGCGAAGAGTCCAAAGGATTCAACAAAGAGACCAAAAAATATTACCATATACTTGAAAGGGCTTATTTAGAAGGTTATATGAAGCGAGCAAAGGCGTTGAAATGTATAGAGGCTATCAATAGCTACACGGATAAGATTGGGTATTTTGTTTATGTAAATCCCGATCCTAAATTTGAGAAACTGTATATTGAAGGTGAACGTGAAGCGATACCTAGTATTCCTGTGACTGTTTCAGGAACATCAAGAAAGAGTCAGAAAGAAATCAAAGAGTTAATACCTGTCACAACGTTACCTACAACTCTTCCCAAAGTATCAGTAGATTTACATAAGAAAAGAGTAAATCTTGATAAATCGGAAGATGTTGTGCTGGTTAGCTTTCTTGATCCTGAATATGGTCGTGATGCACTTAATAAGGATGGATTGTTTACAGTTGTATTGAATGTATTGAAACAAATCAAATAGATAATTAAGTAGAATGTGCTGGAACGCTGAAGTGAGTTTACAGTCTTTTTTGATTGGTATTGGTGCGACTTTTGTCGCTTATCAAAAAGGTCTTCCCTTTCCTACCACTTTATTCTGTTTAACTATTGTGTTTATGCAGTTAATTGAGTACGTTGTTTGGACCTATTACGACAATCCGACTGTGAATTTTGTAGCGAGTCTTTCTGCTGTATTCTTATTGTGGTTACAGCCTCTGGCTTCCATTCTAACGTTACAAACCAAATGGACAATTGAAATACTATTGCTCTATGTTGGAGTAAGTGGGATTGGATTCCTCCTCTTTACAGATCTCGATAAGCTCCGTGAGACATATCAGATGAAACGAGCAGAGAATGGACATTTACAGTGGAACTGGTTACAGAAAGATACAAAAACAACAGTTTCTCTAGTTTTCTATTTCATCTTCCTATTAACACCACTCCTCCTTCGAAAAGAATACACACTCTTGGGAATTACACTTAGTACCCTTGGTTTGAGTCTTTACAGTTTCTACAAAGAGAATACGTGGGGTTCAATGTGGTGTTGGTTAGTGAACTACATTGTGGTAGCTGTGTGTGGGTATCAAATTATTCTTCCTACAAAGTAGTAATGAGTAGTTCTTCTACTCCGACCCAACCAACCTCTACAACACCACCAACCTCTACAACAGGTGCCACTGGAACAACTGGTGCGACTGGAACAAGTGGTGTTGCTACAACACCAACCTCTTGGGCAACCATCCAAGTTCCTTCTACATCTGTAGCTGTTCCTGAAGAACCGGTTAACTATGTAATTTCGGCGCACGGAATGCCAAATAGCTATGGATTCTTTTTACCCTACAATTTTTCAATCCAGTATTATACTGATCCTAACAAAAAATTATTCTGTTCCCGATATCTCCAAACACAGGTGTGCGCAGGAACTGCTGTGGTCAATCCTAAATGGAGACACTGGGGATGGATAGAGGATTATACTCTAACGGCTGACACGAGTACATCCACAAATGGCACATCTTTTTTATCAGGAATTGTGGATTGTACAGTTATAGATCCAAAACAAAAGGTGCTTTTTAGTCTAACAAAGGATCATAAATATAGGGTTAGTATGGGTGAAGCTCAGCCTTTCCGAACTCTAAGTGAATTTACACTCTATATCTATACGTATCATTTCAATAAATATGGAAATAGACCTGCTGTAATTCATTTTTTGGCGTGTAGAGGACCAGAAGAAGGAGGAGCTCGTAAGAAAACAAGACGTGTGAAAAAGAGAAAGAACAAAACAAGAAGAACCTAATTTCCAAACCATAACGTAGCTCGGAATTTTTCGAGAACCATACACGCCCATGTTTCCACAATCGACCGCAATTCAGACTGTTTTTGAAGTCCTGGAATATCCTGGAGTTCAATGTACAAGTCAGGCCGATCGGCAGTACTCATATTAATCGTGCCATCAGGTTGTCTCGCAAAGGGCTGTCGTCTGCTCCTAACGTCTCCTACTGTCCAATTCATAATCGCAAAGGGTAGACCCGAATCACGTTCTTCTTTGGCTAAGGTCACTAATTTGTCCCAGACGAGAGGAGGAAAAAGTGTTTCTCTGTCTCTTCCCGCGATAATCAGTTTCAAATTCACATAGAATTGACCACCACTGATATCATTAGAAATATTCCACAGTTGATTCTTCTCTATAGAACTCTTGGATCGGAAGAAATTTACAATACGGGCTGTGGGATGAACTCCTTCTAAACGTCGTGTAATGGCTGCGGTAGCCAAGCGTTTTAATGGCGCATAATCCCACGCATCCTGCGTATAAATATTTTCATAGACACGCTCAAAAGGAACTTCAATACGGTTGGTTTTTAATGCTGTTTGTGTGTCTACATCCATATAAATATGTTTTGTTTCTAAAGTAATCGTTGGTGTTCCAATATTCTGTCTTTCTAGGGTAGAAAATGTTGTCACGGGGCCTGTTGAAGACGATTGGATCCGCCAAGCGGATTTACCCCAAGGTTGGGGTTTCACCTGTCCATCGGAACTCTCCACAAGATCTTCTAAGCGTCGCAAGAAACATCGAATTCGATACGATTGTTGTGGTATACAAAGCGACAGAAATCCTCCATCGTCCTGTGATTGACAACCCCATAGTGGTAAGGGAAGTCTCAATCGACCAGGAGTGGCGTTCCTCTGGATTGCCAAAGAAGTCCCTTGATGAAGGCCCGCCAGACGATTATCTAGAAATGCTGAGTTCAAAGTTCCCCGAGTCCGACTTGTTGCCCAAAGCGCATCGCCACTGAATTCCTGTAAAAGAATGTTATCCTGAAGAACCTGTATTTTTTCAAATAAAAAGAATCCAATCCCATTGGTATAACCATAGGTCACTCCTGAAGCATCGGTGACAATAGACGTCGGATTGAGAGTCGCTTGAGGAGTAGGAAGCCAGGAAGGAAGATCAATTAACAAGGTGGGTTCCACGAAGACATCTCCAGCGATTTCCACTTGAAATTCGAAGGATCGGCCAAAGTCCGGTTGATTGAGAGGAGGTAAACGGCGAAGTTCGGAGATTTGGGGAGGTGTCGGGCCATAGCGATTGTCAAATAGATTTTTGGCATCTTTATCATCGGCAATGAAATAGACATCTTTATTACCTCTTGCGACTAATTCGTAGAGGGCGCCTTCTATATTGTTAGAAACAGTTGTCATACTCTTTCTAAGAAGATAGGTTTAAATCTTTAAAAGAGTAGAATGAGTGGAACAGCAATTGAGGCTGCTGGAGGAACAATTGTTTACATTCGCAATAATGCTGGAACAAATCAATATAGTTATAACAACAGCACCTGGACAACTCTTAGTTTTCCTTGTACAGTAGAAAATACAAATACAGGTGCAGGGTTTTTACAAGTTGTTTTTACAACTGATATTACCCTCAGCACAACTGACAGTTATTTTGAAACCCTTTCAGATAAAATACAGTTTGGCAGTCAATCTGTAAATGCTGATGGTAGTCTTCCTATCATAACAATCTCAGTCAGCAGTTATCCAGGAGTATTTCAAAATGGAACAAGTGCTACGTCAGGCTATAATGATATTCGGATCTATAATTTGACTGTTGACGGGACAGGGTATTCTACTTCTCTCGGTGGGGGATGGATTGGAAGAGGCTATTTTGGAAATTCTGCTTCAGGATGCTTTATTATCAACTGTGCATCCAAAGGTTCAATTGGTAACAATGCTGGGGGTATCCTTGGATATTATTCTGGAACAACCGGTGGAAGCGTTAGTATAATAGGATGCTCAAGCACAGGAAGTATTGGACAGCAAGCAGGAGGTATTGTTGGTTCTAACTGTGACAATACAACTTGTGAACAGTGTTTCAGTGAAGGTTCTATAGCACAAAATGGTGGAGGAATTTTTGGCCAATTTACGGAAGGAAATTGTATTGTAACAAAATGTTATAGCACAGGCGTTATAGGATTAGGTGGTGGTGGTATCATAGGAGCGGGTGCTAAAGATGGTGTTTCTGCTGAAAAATGTTATAGTCAAGGAAGTATAGGTCAAAGTGCGGGTGGTATTTTTGGTGCTGAAGCTGCAACAACAACAGCGACAAATTGTTATACTTTAGGAAGTTTAGGAACGAGTGCAGGAGGTATCTTTGGAAATCCCTTTAGCACTGTCGGAACAAGAACAGAATCGAACTGTTATAAAGTCCAAGGTAGTTCTTGGAGCGATGCTACAGCAAATACCAATTTAACAGGAACCCCCAGTTCCCCTCCCGATGTTGGAACAACATGGGCTTCCACAGGAACAAATACAGCCTATGAACTCGCAAACTTTGGTCCTACTCCCTATCAAACACAAACAATCAGTAGTAATGCTCTTGTTCAAAGTAAGTCTCAAACAATAGAAGCAGGACAGTCTAGTGCTAGTGCGTTAGCTACAAGCACATATACTATTTTAGAAAAGACAGGTGGTGATACAGGATCTTACGATACTATTACAATTAATGCCACAACAGGTGCTCTTTCAACAACAACAGCAACTGTAGCAGGAGCTTATACAATTTATGTAAGAAGCACAGGAAGTTATTATATTACAACGTTTGTTTTGACTGTGACAGCCTATGTTGCTCCAGCAACCTCTACAGAAACCGCAACAACTTGCTGTAAATCAACGATGGATGAGCGTGATATAAGTTATGAATGGATTAATGACTATCGCATAGGAAACCGTTTGATTGCTGAATATCGACAAAATTCCAATCTGAAATTTAATGGATATTCTGAATATGTGAAATATAAAATGGCACAGGCTGCTAGAAAGACTTAGACTAAAGGAAACGCTTGAAACAATTGGATAAACGTAGAATTATAAAATCCAGCGATAGGTGCCAAACATTCGCCAGTATAATTATGGGTATAAAATAATCCTAATTCATTCTTACACGATCCATTTGTGGATGTAAAGACATCCATAAGAAAGACTTGATCTGTCGCATAGATTTTGGTATCCCAAGATGCACCCGCATAATTTGGAGCAAAGGAATTACCTACACAAGAATTATTATCAAGTAAAACACTAAAAGGGAGTCCACCGTCCGAGCAATCTGAATGATCGTGAGCTACAATATTAAACGTTGTATTGGCTCCATAACAATCGGAAGAATCAATAATTTTTGTATAGAAATCTTGAGCCAACATACATTCATAACTTACTGTAAATGTTTGGTTTACAGGAAATGGGGAGCAAGTAGCGGAATCTGTGGCATTATAGTAACGCACTTGAAGTTCATTTTGTGAACAACTCTCTAAATACAAAGCATACGCAGTAGAAGGACTTGTCCAAGTACATACATCAGAAAATCCTAGAACAGGCATAACAAGCTGTGTACATTCGGGGTCTGAATATGTTCCAAACATAGCAGCATTTACAACACTCAAGAAGGAAAGGATAGAAAAAAACTTCATTCTACTATACTATAGTCTGTTAAAATCTTTAAGTTTATTTACTTTTATGTAATCGCTTAATATCTAATTCGTAGAGTATACCTGCTCCAGGCAAGCGTTTCTCATTCAAGGGAAGATTGAGTTTCTTATAGAGTTTCTCCATAAGGTGTTCTGAGAAACCAATGGCTACAAAATTACTTTCCACGGAAAGAACAAAAAATCCTTTTTTATAGAGAGCTTCCTCTTTTTGAATTCTCTTCTCAAGGTCACCTGTATCGAGAAAGTCATTGAAATGATTTATCACTTTATAAGGTAAATCACCCAAGAGTTTTTCTATCGCACATAGACTCGATTCTCCATTCTTTATATAGTGATCAAAGCTCACAAATCCGTGATCAAACTCACCTCTAGCGGGTTGATTCCATCCTTGTGTAGCAAATCCCTTTTTCCATAAAAGTTTGACCAAGGGAACTAATTTGTAATCCACAGGAAAAGATTGACCGTCTTTCTTCAAGAGAAGATAGTCATTGCCTTGTGTGGGATAAACACTTTTAGAAAGGTTGGCTAAATCGGACTTTTTATAAGGACCTTCTTTATAAAAAGTGGCCTCGGATATCAAAGTATAGGTCTTTTTATTCCAATCAATTTTATAATATTTACCATTCCAATCCGTAGCGTAGTGTATAGGATTCATACTACTAGGGTAGGTCATTTTTATTGACTAACTCTTCTTCCGTATCAGCCCTATCCCTTCTTACACAACACTCATACCATTTCTGTCGACATCTTTGTCGATCCCGAGCACAGTCGGCACAGTTTCGTTTACAGTCTCTCTTGGGTCTACATGAACAAGGAAAGAGGGCTGTAAGTAAAACGGTTAAGCAACAGGTTGAAAGAGAGGAGATTAAGAGAATTCCTAAAATACCGTCAGTTGTATCACCGTAGTCCATTTTAAATACTTCTTTATATTTCTTAAGACTACATTTATTGCGTTTTGACTTTTGTGTAACCGTTTGGTGCTCTAAAGAAATTATATATTCTTCTTAAAAAATTCATTTGAGGATGGGATGGTCTCCAATCTGGAGTGGGTTCTTCCATATATATTACAAATTCAGCAGACTCTTCTGAGAGTCCATCATCTTCTATTTCAAGTTCAAAAGGCTCTAGATTTGCTTGAGGGACAAGAACTGGTGTCTCTACACATTTTTTCTTACATTCAAAATATCGCTGGTGTGTTTTTGTATCAATAACACACCAACAATCTTCTTCTTTTTGAGCCCCTTTACACCATATACAATTGACACTATTCATATTACTTAATAGACTTCATAAATTCCTGTTTAGCCAACTTATCACAGGCAACAGTTTTACTCAAATGTTTATTCAAGTTGCTTTTGTTCGCAAACTCCACATCACAGTGTTTACAATAAGGTTTATCCGAATCCCCTGAAATGGCCTTTGTCATTAATTGATCAATCCAGTCGATAATGTAGGGTTTATCAGGCACAGGCACTTCTGTTGCGGTTGCTACAGGTTTCTCCGAAATCTCTTTACAGCTTTTTTTACGTTCATGGTGTCTCTTGAGTGAAGCTTTCGTGGCAAAGTATTTACTACATCCTTTACAGTACCATTCCGTTTCTTTATCCGAACAATCCTCATCATGGGCTTCCACTAAGGGGGCAGTGAGCTCACCTTTCATGAGGACGTGGTCTTCTTCTCCGATAGGACCCCACCTTCCAACAGAATCCAACACAGATATCTTACCTTCCGTCCCTTTCAGTACTCGCCATTCTAAACCTAAATCTTCAAGGTTCTTTCCACCGATCTCTAGTGAATTACCGATACGACCAAAGTTCACATTGGAGAGACCAACAAGATTTCCACCAGCATCAAGACCTTTCAGACTAGGATCGTCCATGGTACATGTGGGATCAGTTACCGTTCCATATCCTTTATAGAAGATTTTATTATCAAAGGAGAGTTTATTAAATCTTTCATATGAGGCTAAAGGTGCGATCTTTATACCTTTTGTCATATCATAATAACCAACAAAGTTCCCTGAGGCATCCAAATAGTGTTTTTGCTGTGTGTGATAGTTTTCTAAATCTTTGGTGAAGACTTCAGCTTGGGTAGACATTCTATATTCCGTGAAAAGAATCTTTTAAACCAAATGAACCGCATTTTTATCTTTTTGGTTGGAACCACCCGGGATGAGTTTAATTCTTTTTGGTGAAAGACGAAGGAATTTCCGCAACTCTTTCTAGAAATGCGCGCCCTCCAGTTTATTATACAGGTAAAGCTTATCTTGATCTTCCCTCACCAAATGATGCGAGAGATTGACCCATCAGCACCTATTCCTGCTCCTCTAGAAGGTGGATCTCTCTATCTCTGTGTACTTGATGCTGGAAAAATAGACAGGCTTCGTGACTATGCTGCTAGCAATTTCCGAACGATGGTACTCCATTCACCACCATCTGAATTTGAATTGGAGGATTCTCTCTATAAACCCGATGGGCAGGTTCAGGTTGTTCAGGGAGGAGATCCAACCGTCATCGTTCCTAGACACGTCGGCGCACTTTTGGAGCAAGTAAGCGCATCATAATTTCTTTTCCAGGCTTGATAGGGAGTTCGAGTTCGGCTTTTTGATCCAAGCGAGAAAATTCAATGAGTCCAGACCATTTGTCGCCTCCTTCCACCCATTCACTTAGTTTTTGCTTAATTTCAATATACCCCGCATCATTGGTAACAATTCCAACTTCTTTCATCGTTTTTAAGAGCTTGATGGATTCTTTGACTCTCTCCTCCTTTGACTTCAAAGGTTCACCATATTTATTGACAAACTTGTTTACAGAGTTTCCAGAAACATCGGACATTCTATAAACAATCATATGATTTCTTTAGTTTAGCTACATCCACACACAACAGTACTTATTCCCAATCCAGGGTAGCCTGATGAACAAGTACTACAGTTCTTTTGACCTTCGTAGAACAAGTAGCGATATTGATAGTCGGGAAAGTTCAAAGCACAAGTTGTAGAGACACCACAACAGTTATTGATTACACAGCTGGGTTGTTGTACAGCTTGAATCGCTTTGTAGTTTGAGAAAATTGCTTTGCTTTGTAATTTACGGATAATGTCACTGGCATCCATTTCTATATAAAATACATATTTTATATAGCCTTAAGAAGTTTTGGTAAAACAAAAAAGATGTGTGGTATCTGGTTTAATCTAGGGGGCCTTATGCCGTGCTTTCAACCGAGTCAATGGGTGAAAACATTATCCGCGCGTGGTCCGGAAGATATGCGAATTATCACTCTGAGTGGAGACATTACATTGGGATTTACACGCTTGGCGATTAATGGATTAAATGAAGCAGGTATGCAACCCTTTGGCAAACGAAATCTTGTCTGGATGTGTAATGGTGAAATCTACAATTGGCGCCAACTGGCTTCTGAACATGGATTGATGGAGACTTCAGGAAGTGACTGTGAAGTTATTGGTGATTTATACAACATTCACAAAGACAATCTTGGATCACTTTTCCGTTCACTGGATGGTGTGTTCGCAATGGTGATTGTGGATTTAGAACGCAAAAAGGTCATTGTGGGTAGAGACCCGTATGGCGTGCGTCCTTTGTTCACAGGAACCAAGTTTCTCTATAAGCACGAAAATGGAAACACATTTACCATTGGTACATCGAATATAATGTTTGCGAGTGAAGTCAAAGCATTACATCATTTATGTGATACCATTGTTCCGTTTAATCCTGGAACCTATCAAGTCTGGGACATTGAAACAAAGAAAATGCTTTTTTCACAGAAGTATCACAATACACCTTGGCTCACCAATCCAATGTATTCACCGATACATCCAAATGGATTGGAGCAAGCGTGTATGGCGCTTCGTTTTGCTCTTGAAGAAGCCGTGTATAAACGTATGATGACGGAAAGGCCTGTAGCAGCCTTGCTCAGTGGTGGTGTGGACAGTAGTTTGATTGCGTCTCTCGTTCAAAAGAATTTACGACGTATGGGAGCTCCTCCTTTGAAAACGTTTAGTATTGGAATGCCTGGGAGTACAGATTTAGCGTATGCGCGCAAGGTGGCCAATTGGATTCAATCGGACCATATGGAAATTATCTTGACAGCGGACGATTTTTTCAAGGCCATTCCTGATGTTATTCATTCTATTGAATCGTATGATACAACCACGGTAAGAGCCTCGGTTGGAAACTGGTTGGTCTCCAGGGAAATTGCGAAGCGTTCTTCAGCCAAAGTAGTTTTTAATGGAGATGGTTCAGACGAAGTCTTTGGTTCTTATTTGTATTTCTACAATGCTCCCAATGATAGAGCCTTTGAAGATGAAGTTACACGTCTTCTAGAGGATATTTATTTATTTGACGTCTTACGTTCGGATCGTTGTATTAGCACTCACGGATTAGAGCCCAGAACCCCTTTCTTGGACAAACAGTTTGTGAATGTGGCACGTTCCATTTCGACTCTTTGGCGTAGACCTGTTAAGGGCCAGCGTATGGAAAAATGGCTCTTACGCAGAGCGTTTGATGATGGAGTTACATTACCCAGTGAAGTCCTTTGGAGACAAAAAGAAGCGTTTAGTGACGGTGTGAGTAGCGCACAAAAATCGTGGTTTGAAGAGATTCAAGAACGTGTAGCAAAAATGGTTCCTGCCGATTGGAAAGAGAGAGCGGAGAGAGCCTATCCTCATTTAACACCTCAGACACCTGAACAATATTATTATCGTTATATGTTCGAGGCTGATTTTGGAAAAACTCCTGTTCAGACATGTGTTCATTATTTCTGGATGCCTGCTTGGTCACCAGGAGCTACGGATCCCAGTGCGAGAACCTTAGCTGTCTACCATGCGTAGTAACTCGTATTTTCAGGAGCTACTACATTGGTTACAGGAGTAGATTCCGCTAAACGCATTGTTTCGAGTTGTTGAGTTCCTTGGATAGCGGAGACTGCCATTACAACTATTCCTGAGAAGAAAATTTCAGGAGTAAATGTAAACATTCCAAGGATGAAGATGATAAATCCTGTTACTGTCATTGAGCGACTTAGTTTGAGATAATCTGTCATACTGTTTTGAATTGACGAGAATGAACTGTAAAACTCAATTTTTTACAAGTTCTTCACTATACGGGGATCGAATAATATGGCTAAGAAGACGGCTGCAATCATCAAAATGTAGACTCCCAATTTGAAGAAGATAGATTCTTTAAACAATAAAGTCATAATGGATTCGGAGAGGCCCCAAACACCAACCCACCATAGAATAGTAAGCATTGAATATCCGAGAGAGGTATATCGTTCACCAATAGGAATATGTGGAGTTTCCATCTACTGAGGAACTGTAAAATTTGAGTGGATTTAAATTCAACCTGTAAAGTAAAATGTCTAACCAATGTTTTGGAAGAATTATGCGAGACAAGAAGGAGAATCGAGGATATTTTGGTACGACAACCAATCGTTTCTTCTTTGAATATCGATGTCCAAATAAAGTGGAAGAAGGTACACTGTGTTCACGATGTATATCGTGGAAGCAAAAAGGTATGAATAAGAAAGATCCTTACCGAGCGCATTATGGTCTTATAACAGACCCGCTTGATAAAGACTGGCGCTTCTTTGATTCTGCGTGGTTTGAATCTAAAGTAAAAGAATATGGACAACCTAGTGAAGACGATATGGCTAGAGCTAAGAAAGCACAAGAGGTTGCTCGAAACGGTGTTGTGGTTCAAGCTTCTCCTATTGTTATTGTTGAACAACCACCTGTAAAAACAAGTAAGCGAGGACGAAAACCCAAACAGGTTCCTGTACCTACGCCTGTTCCACCTCCCCCTCAGCCACCGATACCGGATCCAGAACCAGATCCCAATCCACCACCGAATCCACCTCCTAAACCAGCGCAAAAACGCGTTGTCAATGTAAAACCTGTTGTTCAAATTCAGGCTATTGAGGCATCTCCTCAATGGACTGATCTTGAAGTGATTAAAATTGTGGTAAGACCCTTTCAAGTCAATGACACAAACTACTTTCGCAATGTAGCAAAAAATAAACTGTATTCGGTTGGAAAGGATAAACGCCCTTCGACCTATGTAGGACGGTGGAATCCGGAAACAGAAACGGTGGATACTGAATTTCCAGATAGTGATGCGGAATAATTAATGATTTGTTCTGCGAGTCTTACCTTTTTTATTCGCATTCTCTTTTAATTTAGCACGTATAGAAGCAATTGTAAGACCAGGAGAATCGTTATTACTATTGCTGTTGCTATTACTGTTGCTATTGCTACTGTTACTATTACTGTTACTGTTACTGTTACTGTTTGGTGGAGCCCATTTTTGTATATAAAAATCAATCTGTTTCTGTACCTGTTCTTTTCGTTTGGCTTCAGCTACATTCGCATTGACTTTTCGTGTCTGTTTTCTTTTTAAGACTTGAGATGGTTGTGATGTGTTAACTTTTGCGTAATGATGACCCAGTCGTCGTTTAATATTGGCTAATCGTTTTCTGGTCTGTTGTGCCGAGCTTTTAGTAGGTGTGGCAGTTGTAGACATTCTATTTAGGAGTGTCATTTTTCTCCATTAAAGCTTCCCATGAAACAGGGAATTTTGTTCGTAGAAGTTCATCTACAGCAGTAGCATACTCGCGAATTTCTTTTTGCGCAGTGGGATCTAGACGAAGAGCGCAAAGACGAGCGTAGGCAGCGAGAGAACCGGTTTCGATAAATTCCGTATACATACTTTGAGGGAGAACCATTCGTGCTACTTCAGGAGCTACTTTGAGGAAGAGGAGATCTTTGTAGCAGTCCATTGCCGATTGTGTAATACCGCGTAGAATTCCTGCGGCTCTTTCCGCTTCTTCAGGAGGATTTTCTTTCGACCCTTGCTTTTTATTGGTATCGCGTTCTCTTAGTTGTTCTTCATCAGGAATATAACATTCAGGTTCCGAATCAACATAGCGACGACTGACTTCATTTCGTGCGAAGCCAACAGTATGACGGAACCATTCACGGGCCACGAAAATGGGCATTTTAATACGGAGTCGAATTTGAGGGTGGAAGAATGGAGAGGTGTGATGATGTTTAGCGAGATAGCGAACAAGCTTACCATCTTGTTCGGAAAACTCGTGAGATTCTTTCGCAAAGGAGACGCGAGCAGCGTTTACCACCGTGAGATCAGACCCAAATGTTTCAAGGACTTCAACGAAACCCTTGTTATCAAGAACATTTACTTTTTCAGTAGTTGACATATTTTCTATTTCAAATAGAAGCTATGTGAACACTCAATTTTTTTATACCAGTAAGGAGCTTATATTTGTTCCCAGGGGAAGAACCCAACTTCTGGCTACAGGATTCCAAACACCTCCCATACCTTTTAATAAGATTCTATTATCATATGTCTTATCACCATAAATATAAATACCATCATTTTTAGTTTTCATTCGAAGATTATTCTTGAGAAGAGGCCCTTTATAAGCACTAGCTTGAACAGTAGGGGCTTGTAATTGTACTGGTGTGGAGACTTCTTTATTTTTAGGTTTTGGTTTTACTGCTGAGGTAACCCCTTGGAAAAAGTTCGTAATCTTTCGAGTAGGAGGTGATACACTGGTATTTTTAAGTTTGCGTGTACCTTTTTGCCGTGTAAGTTTAGGAGGGGAAGGAGGACTAGCCATTGTAGTAAATATATTATTCTTTTCTGCTTCTCTTGACATACGATCTACATAATTAATTAATGACTTATAATTGACAGTATTTTGTAAAGTGTTAGATGATTCTCCAGATGACGTTGTATTTTCTTCACTTGTATTGGCTTTCGCTTTCTTTCCTTTGCGTGTACTTTTAGTAGGAGTGGAGGCTCTTGAATTATTATTCATATTGACTGTATAATCAGAGAAAGATGGAGAGCGAAAGGGGAATACACGTTCTTCCTCTGACATTCCTGCTAAGATATTGTTAAGAGAGGGAGCACGTTGAAATCTGGCGATACGATTCAAATAGCTTTGGTCTAGTGATTCTAATTTTGTAGGTGATTTGGTTCCACGAGGCATTTCTGTTGTATTTCCTTTTTTCAAGCGCTTTTCAAATCCTTTAAAGTGTGTACCTATATTCTCTGTACTCGCACAATTATCAATCTCTTTTATATAGGATATAACACGATTTATCTTATTGATAATAATAGCTTTTGCTCTTGGAGCCCATACATCTCGGAAATAAGCATCTTTATCAGCTAAAAATCTTGCGGTGTCATTTGTGAAACAGTAGGCTTGTACTATATTGGGAAATTCTAGAGTAACCCCTTTGTACACTGTACTTACTGCTGTACTTTTTTCTGAATGTGGAGATCCTCTTCGTTTGTAATACATCATTTTAAGAATTTCATCAATAATTTCCTCTTTAATGGCTAAATCACAAAAGCTTGTAGATCCCAAGGGTAATGTGATAAAGTATTCATCGGATTTAATATAGTTACAATGATTGTGCGCATATTCATATTCGGTGTGAAGTAACTTTTCAAATGTAGGATCTTTTACAAGAACAAAGAGTTCAAGAATACCATAACCAAGCTTGACAGGTAACACATGTTCACAGACACCACGATCCATTATTTTATCCTCAACTCTGTTGGGTTTTCTAGCATCAAACTCGAATACATAATTTCCAGCAGAATCTTTCAAAGAGGCAAGATGTTCAATAGGGAATCCACATAACCAACATGTTCTATGTTTTCCAACCGGTCCTATGACGGCTTCACATTGAAAGGGCACACTGTGTTTTTCATAAAGGTTACGTGTATCATGTTTTGTGTGTAGTTTCAATGCTGTACCTAGAAATGATTCGGATCGCGGAAGAGACTGCTTTTCAAATGGTTTCTTTGGACTTGTGCTTTTTCTTTCTTTTTCTACTACAACAACTTGGTCTTCTCCATTTTGTTGCGCTTGTTGTGCTTGTTCTTGAGCAATCCGAGCAAGTTCAGCTTCCATCTCTTCAACTGTAGCCTCTGCCTCTTCAACTGTAGTCTTCTGTTTTCTTGTTGTTTTTGCTTTTGGTTTTGGTTTTGGTTTTGGTTTTTCTTTGACTGAGAAATTACTATTATTATTGGTATTATTAATATTGGTATTATTATAATTTTCATTCACAGGTACATAATTTTCATTAGAGTTATTACTCATTCTATTTGTAAGAGTGTTTTTATTTTTGTTACCCAGTAGTCTTTGTATAGGTAAGGCAAATGAGGAATAGAGGGAATCTCTTTATCTTGTAGATTTTGGAGATCATTCCAACTCTCAAGCCGTATCATAGGAATTTCTGGATATTGGTGTGCTAGACAATCATAAAAAAAATGTTCTTTGACAACAGGCACAGTACCTAGAGCAAGCGTCTCCCAAAATCGAAAGGTATCATATCCTTCCCCCATTGGGCAGGTATGAAACTCACACTTGGCTACGCGTTCACAGTAATCCTGGAATGTTGTTTTTGGAAAACAGTTTCCTTGAATTATAGGATTGGAGTGTAAAAAGGTAAAAAACTCTTCGCGCGCCTTACATCCGATATAATGATTTAGAAATGAGATGCCTAATAATTGATCCTTTTTAACAGAAATAGGTGTAATATAATTGGAGGTCGCAAGAGGCAAAAGACTACAGCGAGGATGATAGCCTATCCAGTTCTGAATCCAAAATTCTGTTTCCCCAAAAAAAGCAAATAGCGCGTCTAAGTGATCATTACAAAGACTGATATCGGAATCTGCAAAAATCATTAGTTTCACAGGCAAGGGTTTCTTTTGTTGAATAAATAATAAGATATCTGTCCATTGGTCAAATGTATCAGGATAGACGTAGAGAACCTTTGCCGTGGACAGTTTCTCCACAACAGTTTTAGGAGGATCCGTGTAAAAAAGGCATTTGCCTTTCAACAACTCATCTAAATCCTTCTGTTTCTCTTTGCTGGTTAGCACGTAGTCGATATAAGGATAAAAGTCCCGATGATGAAAGTATGCCATTCTCTTTTTTCCCTTTATGAATATTCGTCATTATTTTCCTCATCCTCGGCACGATTACTGGCTGTTCGCATCACCGTAGCATACTGTGTTTGAGCTTGATTTGCAAACGGTGAGAGGAATTGAGAAGGAGTCTGACCAACAGCTACTCCACGAGCAGGCCGTGTATTCGAGCGGAGACCTTTAGCCATACCAAGGAATGCTGAGTGTTGAGCCATCTGTGTGACAGTATGGAGGTCGTAAGGTACTTTCTTGGTGGCTACGTTTTTAGCTTCTTCCAAATCATCCAGGAGGAAGGGTTTGAGAGGATGATCTCGAATGGCTTCATCAGATTGAATTATAGCGATAAGTGATTCAATAAGAGGAACCATAGAACTTCCTTGTGCTTGAGAAGCCTTTTTGAGGAGATCCGCAGTGCGTTGACGAAGTTCAGTGATGCGGAAGACGTTGAGGAGAGGTGAAGTAGCAGAGTAGGCATCAGGTTCTACAACTGTATCAATGCGGTCAAGAGTAGCCATATCAGTTCCTTTAATACGAAGCGGTCCTTTACTTGAATTGCTTCGGAAGAGGATGGTCGTTTCCGAATCCGCATAGACATCACCAATATAGACAGTTGTCATTCCAGCATCATCTTTCTCGCAACGATAAGATGTATCCACTTCAGCTCCAGGAGGGAATTGAACTTGAACACCTTGTGCTGAGATGCTGACGAGACCTCCGAGAATATCACCAAAGACAGTGGCCACATCTTCAAGGTCTTTGACTACATTGTAAGCACCGCCACCTTTCTTGGCAAGATTGGTGAGAAGTTGATTGTTGTGATCAACACCATATCCTACACATGTGATAGAGAGTCCAGGGGTCTCCGTTTGAATACGATTGACAATATCGATTAATCCATCTTCTTTTACCACACCTACGTTGGCGTGACCATCAGTAAGAACAATAAGACCTTGTTTACGTCCAGAAGAGTCTGGTTCTACAAGATTGCGTGTATCGAGTAGAGCCGCACTAAGATTCGTACTGCCATCGGCAGTAAGACTATCAATGCGGTATTGAATGGCTTGACGTTCAGTAGCAGAAGGAGTAGCACGGGACATCACAATTTTGGAGCTATCGGCAAATGTGACAATGGATAGGCGATCGTCCGAGCCAAGAAGAGAGAGAAGAAGATTGACAGAGCGTTTGACAGAGTTTAATTTATTCTCCATATCCATTGAACCACTTGTATCACAGAGGAGAATCATATGAACAGGTTGTCGAGTAGAACGACTTCCTGCTTTAATAAGAAGGCCTGCTTTTTGGAGGCCATCCGTTAGAATATCTTCAGTATAGATTGCTTGAAAATTCATTTTCTTTGCTGAACTATTTAGCAATAAAAATGTATTCAATTTTTTTTACGCTACTGCTGGAATTGTATTGGATCCAAGAACAACTCCACTCACAGTTGTAACATCAAATGGTAAACGTTGACGAATACCATTCGTTTTGAGAACATCAAAAGAAGGCAAAGACAATCCTTTGGATTCTAGGTCTAAGACTGGAGGTTTAGGAAATCCGTTAAATTCACTAGCGGTGACACTGGTATAGCCACCCATATTTGGAAACCAGAGCCAATCTCCTACTTCTAACTCTTCCATTGAAGGTGATTTTGCGATAAGATCAAGACTGTCACATGTGCGACCAAACAGGATTCCACTACCAAATTTTCTTTCTCCTTCGTTCTCTTTTGTTGGAATACGTAACCAGAGAGGATATTGTTGGTCAAAACAAATAGATGAGAATTGTCCATATAAGCTTTCATCAATAGTATAGCGCCAACCATTTCCACTCAAACCAGGCTTTTTCCCAATCACTTGAACAAACAGGTCAAAGGCATCTGTAGAGAAGAATCGTCCTGGTTCAGCAATATAGCGCAAATAAGGATCTTTCGGTAAACTTGCTCGGATCACAGAAGCAGACTCACGAAAGAAGGGTGAAGAACCTTCACCTTTTACAAACCCACCTCCAATATCGACAAGAGAGGGTTGAAATCCTGTGCTACGCATAGTAGCAATACACATATGTGCAGTATCGATAGCTTTTTTGTACTGTTGTTTGTCTTTACAGGCTGAGCCTACATGAAAACTCACACCATCCACCTCAATCCCTTTTTTCTTCGCATAGAGACAAAGATCTTTGACTTGATAGAAAGGAAGACCAAATTTGCGAGAAAAAGGCATTAGACTGTTTTTGTCTTCCACAAGGATACGAAATAAGGTTTTTCCTTTGTATTTATGCTCTTGTAACTTATCCACTTCTTCAAAGGAGTCTACTACTGTCGTAGGACTACCCAGCTTGGAGGCTGTATCCAAATCGCGCTTAGGTTTACAAGGATTGGCGTAGACAACCTTTTGTTGGAACTCTTTTGCTGTGAAACCAAGTTGAGCGACTCCTTGAAGTTCACGACCACTCGCACAATCAAATCCGGAACCCATTGAAGAAAGTTCCTTGAGGAGAAGGCTATCAGGATTGCTTTTTACAGCATAGTGGGGATGAATGGTCGGAAGGTTTTGGGACCAGAGTTGATAAGTCTGGCGAACACGATGAGGAGCAAAAACATAGAAAGACCCTTTATCAGGGGGTATGAACCGAAGGATAGCCCGTAATTTCTCCAGTGTGATCCGATAGTTGTATGTGCGAAAAAAATCTTAGGCCGAACGCTTTTTCAAAGTTTTTCTTCTGCGATTTTTCTTTCGGCCACCAGTTTGTGAAGTTATCGAACGATTATTATTATTATTTAGTTTTTCTCTTTCTTCTTTGTATGCTTCATCATGAATGGTTTGACCTGCATTTAGCCAATTGCTGTAATCATCATTACCAATTATTTTATATAAGTTTTCATTTACTGCTCCAAGTTCAGCAACATAATCAAACAAAGCTACATCTTTTTTGAGTATAGCAGCATATGCTATAATAGCCAGTAATTCTAGTTCAAGCTTATAATGATGTGTCTGAGATCCACTCCAAGCATCCATTTGTAAAACACGAATAAGAGCACCAATTTGTTCTTTTATATCCTTTATATTTTTGTATTTTGTTTTAGTATAAAGAGTATCATACAAGTCAAGAAATTGATTTACAAATAAGTCTTTAAAAATGGCATATAAATAGGCTTCTGATTTAGGACTTTTATAATAACGAACGGTAGAATAAATATCATGGAGTTTCTCTAAATTATTATCTGCCTTTATTGTTTTTGATACAGATTCTAAATAATTATGAAGCGCATCATCGTTGGCTACACCTTCGCTCTTATTTGGAAAGAGACTGCGCATTTTTACAATCTTGTCAACTGTATTGTAAACTGTATTTTGAACAATTGCTGAATGACGTCTTCTGCGTGTAAATGCTTTTTTCCCCTCTTTTCTACACGATTTATCCACAACCGATCTACAGAGTAAATTAAAATGGATACCTGGATATGTTTCCATAAGTTTGCTCAAAGGAATCTTTTCACTAATGGTATCCGATTGAACAATAACATCATTTATATCGACTTTGCCTTCTTTACCTTCTTTTTCATATAAATAAATGGTATCTTCAACATCATTGGATGATATTATTTGATCGGTTACTTCTAATGCTGGAAAGAAACTATATTGAAAAGAATCTGTAACTTCGTTGATATTAAGATAGTCTTTAGGTTCAAATATTACACCTTCTATATAAGGATTTTTACTGTCTACTTTATGAGCATCTTCCAATGACATTATTCCTGAGAAATAAAGTTTATGTCCTTCCTCATCTGTCAACTCTTTCAAATTATGATATCCTAGGCAAGAATAACTAGTATCTGTATATGTACAACCTGGTAAATGAATATGAATTCCTGGTATATCATATTTAAGAGTTCCAATAATCTCTTTGATTTTATCAAGATTCGCAATAGGGTCCTTCCATATATGAGCACATTCTTTATTTAAGAATGCTCTAACAAGATCAATTTTATGTACATTGATAAGCCCACATACCGTTTGTGATATGTAAATACAGTTGTCAGGTACAACTTTAATTACAGGATGACCATATTCATCACAGATTGTACCACCATGGCCATGGTAAAAATAAATTTCACTGTCAGAGAGTTTTTTGAACTGTTCTGGTAACTGTAGATTACCTTCGCTGTTACGATATTGATTCATACAATCAATATTTCTTTGTAATTGTTCGTTTTGTTCTCTATTCGCAATTTCATTACGCTTCTTACGTTCTTCATTAATCTCATTCTGTCTTGCTTTTGCTAGTTCATCCTTTAATATTTGATATTGTCGAGCTGTTTCTTTCTCTTCATTTGTCATTGGTGGGTTACTATTATTTGCGTATGCTAACTTCCACATTGTTTTCTCATTAAAAACTGACATTCTTCTACTAATAGACAACTTTTCAAACTAAAGAAAATTTTCTTTTTCTCATAGAATGTCGGAAATCCATCTTCAAGTGGTAGCAGGATTAGCCAATCGTTTGCGTGCGCTTATTTCAGGAATTTGTCTAGCCGAGGATTATAACTTACCACTTATTGTCCATTGGACTCCTGACCACGCGTGTGGAGCCCATTTTGACAGTTTGTTTGATATGAACAGTTTACCTTCGTTTGTCTCAATATCGAAACTTCCTTTGTTAAAGGCCTATCCTTGTCTTTCTCCTGAAGATCTGGAGTATGTAAAGATTGCGTGGGATCGAAAATTACCTCTTGTCTTGAAATCCTATGGACACTTTCATACAAGTGATATGGTACGATGGGTTCAACATCTACGATCTTTAAAGGCAACTACTACTATTGTAGCGAAGGTGGAAGAACGTTTACCCCCGTTTGACCAAACACGGTTTGTAGGGGTTCATATTCGTCGTGGAGATAATGTGAAATCTATTCAAGCCAGTCCTTTGACAGCGTTTCTCAAACGGTTAGAAAGAGAAGATGGATTTTTTATCGTGGCCACCGATGATGAAGGTGTAAAACAGGAACTTCAAAAACGGTTTGAAGGTCGCGTTTGGTTTCCTGCGCATCTCCTGGATAGAAATTCGGAAGAAGGTATTCAAGAGGCTCTGATTGATTTTCTATCGTTAGCTCGTTGTCCTACTTTATTGGGTTCCGTCTACTCTTCTTTCTCGGAGATTGCTGGATTGTATGGGGGTTGTACAATAGAATTTGTGAAAGGTTAGACAATTTCCCTAATTGGAGAGCTTGCTATACAATTTCTATCCAACGCGCGTTGGCATACGCTTCAGAACCATTCGTCCATGAGCCTGCTGCAATCAAGAGAACATCTGGATTGCCCGCAACATCTGAACTAAATTGGGTTCTTGTCACTAGTTCTGAACTAGCGAGAGCGTCTTGAAGTGAGGTACGTGTACTGGCAAATCCACTGCGGATACATAATCCATTTGAAACGGTACGTGTACTGGCTGTGTTATCAGCTAAATAAGCATATTCCATCATCGAGCGAGGATCAGGATGAGGTGTCCAAGTAATCGACCCTGAAACGGTGGGATTTCGGAAGACGGAGTAAAAGCCAGCGTCCTTTAAAAAGAGTTCCACATCCAACAGTTTCCAGGTAGCACGACAATATTTTTGTTGAAGTCTTAACAAAAGAATAGGACGTAGAATTTCAGGACTTCCTGTATTAATTTTTGAAACTGTAAGTTGAGCTGGAAGAGAAAAAATAGCTCCAAGTGTCACATAGTCTCCACCAATTTGACCAGAAGCACAAATAGCGGCCATACTGGCTGAATTAGAAGAGCCTCCTGATACTTTTTCAATCTCGTAGCGAATCGGCAACTTATTCAAATGAGTATAAGGACGTCGTATAGTTCTTGCTGGATCATTACCAAAGACGTGACAGTAGATAGGTACACCATCCGCATAGAGACCCATGCGGACGATACCCACACCAAGCCACTGGCGTTCAATAAAAAAAAGAACAACAGGACTTGTAGCGCTTAGAACAAATCCAGAGGGCGAAGTTGCAGCATTTCCATTCACAGTATCCGAGTTCCAGTTGCTTTGGGCTACACGTGTAACATTGGTGATATTATCAGGGCTGTTATATCGTTCCACTACAAACCATTGATTTCCAGAGAGTTCAAAGAAGTGACCCATAGAAGGTTGGTTACATTCCACACCTGTGCCACCATAGATAGAGCTTTGGTACAAGAAAGGAGCAGGTCCTGTCGTTCCAGCAGGTGTATTCTTGTCACGATAATCATCATAGATGCCTGCTCTTACTGCGACCGAATTATCAAAGGTACCTGAATATTGAGGAGAGAGTGTAAGGCATACCACATGCCCTTTTCCAGGTTGATACAATTGGTATTCTAAACTCTGTTCGACACAACGTCCACCGCTTCCCGAAACCGTCATTTGAACAAGAGTATTGCTGATATCCACAAAAATAGAGCCTGTTCCTGTACTGACATATCCAATAGATTCATAGCTCGGTGTGAATGCGTGGTGATTCGTAAAGATAGTGGTAGGTGTATCCACTAACAGTTGATTGAAGACATCAAGGGTGGGATTGACAGCGTTTGTGGAGACCGTCCCTGAAACAAATGTGGAAATTCCAGCACCACATAACGTCACACAGTTGTTTGTGGAGACACTGGAATAATTTGATGAGGAAGTACACGGAGAACAGTTCATCCTTTTTCTATAAGGGTATGGCAGAATGAGCCAGTTCAAATACCTCACAACACCCGTAGCATCAGATGTGGCCCAATCTTCAGGTCAGCAAGTGACCATTGCTTACCCGAAGAGATCAACACGAAAAGAGTTAACACAGTTACTTGAAATCAACAGTCGTGATAGAAATATTGTTCAATATCCAAATTCAAGTGAATTCCGTTTACGATTATTCAGACCTCTGAAGGATATTGTCAGTATTCAAATTGTGGGTGGAACCATTCCTGGTTGTTTGTACAATATCAATACAGGTTGGAATCAATTTACGTTTCAAGAAGGTAGTCGTAAATGGAATGTCACAATTCCTCCCGGGCGGTATACTTATGAGACAGTTTGTACAACAATTGCCAATTTATTAAATACATTATCAGGTGTTACAAACACGTATATTGTCACTATCAACGCAACAACAGGTGTCTTTACATTAACACGAGCAACAGGAACCGCTACATTTGCGTTTTTGTTTTTGACAGGTGATTATGTGGATTTTTATGATCAGAACAATACTCTACAAAAAATCAACACGCCTGCGAAACTCTTTGGTTTTGGTCGTGCGGATTATGGGAATTCTGGAGCAAATATTGTAGCTCCCAATGTTGTCGATTTAGAATTCTTATTGAATCGTTGCTATATCTATATCAATCACGATAACACGCAAGACTTGAATACCATTGAAAGATCAGTTGGAAGACAGCAACCCCACGCGATTGTCTATTTTGATGAATTACGAAACAACTACAAATTTTTGAATAAAGATACCTTTGAACCGTTGTATTATGCTTGGCCAGCAGCTATATCCAGAGTAGCCACGCTAGATATTTCTATTCGGGATGAATTTGACCGTTGTGTAGACTTTAATGGACGAGACTTTACTTTGTTGCTGGAGGTGGTTGTGTTGGATTAGATTGAAGCCACTTTGTAAATCCGTGGGTTTTGCCTGTGAAGTAAGAAGAGCCTAACATTTGAACGGCTAGACGATGGAGTTCTTTTTCTCTGGGAGTTCGAGTATCTAAGAACTCTTTTTCTTTATCAGTGACTTTATGGGGGGGTTGGAATTGTAATGTTTCTTTATCGGACATCTCTATTCTATATTTTTCCTGTTGTACAACTCAATTTTTTGCGAATAGAACTGAACTAAAGAACATGTACCATATTTATAAAGAATGCCTATCAGTCTTCAACAGTTTGGTTTGCGAAAGATTGTAAATGCTCGAAATACAAAAGAAGTTCTTGAGCTTCAAGATTTATGGAAAGAGAAGCCTTGTGCTCTTTTTTTCTTACGTCGTCTTGGATGCCCCATCTGTCGGGCTTACATTCAAATGGTAGAGAAGTTCAGACCGGAATATGAAAAGCGTGGTATGTCTTTGGTCTGTTTGAGTTTTGAAGCTTTCGGGGAAGGGAGTGATTTTGATCGCTCGTTTACAAAATACAGCTTTTGGAATGGTCCCATTTACACTATCGATAAACTTGTCTATGAAGAACTCTTTGGTCGAAAGGGAATGTTAGATAATTTCTTTGGTTTACTCGATATAGACAAACAAGCCTATGAACGCTCAAAATCGGTTCCAGGAAATATGAAAGGGGATGGTTTTCAATTAGGCGGACAGTTTGTAGTTCATAAAGGTGGAAAGATTCAATTAGAACATCGCCAAAAACTGTTTGGTGATGATGCTAGTTTACCAGAACTCTTTCAAGCCTTTGATATTTGTTTAGACCCGCGAACATTTCAAACCAGCACTAAGCAAAGCTCGCCTTAGGCATTTTACGCTTCAAATTTGTTTAGAAAAGTTCGCGGGTCGCCAACAAATGAACATTTCAAATGTTCATTTGATCTAAAAACGGTTGAGAACAAAGCGAGCGATCGCAAAGAGAATTCCTCCCCAGAGAGTGTCAGCAATAGCGAAGGATAAGTCGTAGTTTTTGAGAGTCGCTAAATTGGTAAAATCATAGACGGCATATGTTGCAGCACCCATATAGAATGCTTCAAGAGGTGTCTTGGTTTGAAGAAGGAGGTAGGCCATAGCGAGATAGACAACAGACGCAGGAAGATAACTCAAACGTAAAGGAGAGCCTTGAATACGTTGAACCATTTGACCTACGTACGGTGCGCTGACCATTAACCACGGGAGATCGGCGATTACCAGTAAAATAGCAGCCGTAAATAACTGTACAAGTTGTTTGTTCATTCTATTTTGCGTTTGTTTTTTCCATTGGTCTTTGAAAAAGGTCTTTAGAATGGAAACTGTCCGTGTAGAGGGCTTTGGAAATACACTTCGTGGCGAGAAGATTTGGCTTGTGGGTTCAGAGGAACTCCTCCCGAATCGTTTACATGTCTTGGAACAAGAATTATTAGGGCGAGGTCGGAAAGTCTTAATTATTGCCGATGGGCGCAAACATATTCCGCGTTGGGCTACCAAGTTAGAATGGGATGCTACATTTCATATTCGAGATGGCATCGATCTTCGCTTAGCCATCACGTATATTACCAATGGTGTAAAACCGATGCGTGTTGTTTGGTGCGGGGAAGAACCGAGTCAGGCTGTTTTAAAGGCGATGCTTGTTCCTGAAGTCAGCTTTCTAGGGCACGGGAACTCCCACCCGAAAGGGGACTGGAATGCGATCTTTTTCTCAGGTGAAATGGATGCTTCGCGCATTGAAGAAGCATTAATTGCGCGAATGGGTTCCGGTAAATTATCCCGTTTAAACTTGAAATCAGTAGTTCCTGAATTGCGCGCGGCCAAGGCTGGATTAGTCTGGTCCTCCATTGGTGAACCTGATAAGGCTGGAGCAGTCTATTGGTACGATATTACAGAGGGTGAGCCTCCTCACGAGCCGTTCAATGCTACCGAAGCTGCGGAATTCCTCCGTGAGATTGCCGAGCGCATC
>JACCDP010278220.1_pt1 | contig 79113 bp, 65 predicted proteins | sample 7445841 | NCBI WGS metagenome assembly JACCDP01 (sample SAMN15323441, study PRJNA562643) | freshwater metagenome | isolation source: river surface water | place: USA:Blue River Watershed | collected 2017-08-17 | reverse complement strand
TGCATCCATCCAAAACCTAATCGCCTTGTTACGAACGAATTGGGTAGTACGAATTGCATCGTCTATGGCGTTGTATTGATGTTGTTTGCCCTTAACTTTATACTCTAGAACTATCATCGGTTTTTTGTTTACGACCTATAACTATTATACAATAGCTATACACAAATAGCAAGTAAGTCTTTTGAGGTTATGGCGAAGTTTTCTCCAGATGAGTACAGGTACGAAAGCAATGCTATTTTGTAAGCACTGCTGGAAATATTTGTACAGAAACGGTTAAGAAATATATTGAGCAGCAACGCTTTCAATCCTTAGAACCTCTTACAAACCCTAAAATTTGCTCAAAATCCCATGGCTTCTGCAACAGCTTTCACATCTGCTGCAATCCCCTGTTTAAATTGGGCATGACTGTGTTTAATAGCGGTATCTGGGTCTTTTAAACCATTACCAGTGAGGACACAAACCACTGTTGCACCAGTAGGAACTTCGTCTTTTACCTGTAACAATCCTGCTACAGAAGCCGCACTAGCGGGTTCACAGAAAATCCCTTCCGATGATGCTAGTAAACGGTAAGCGTCGAGAATTTCCTCGTCAGTTACAGCGCGGAAACTACCTTGGCTGGAGGTTTGGGCGGCTACAGCTTTATCCCAACTAGCAGGATTACCAATTCTAATGGCTGTGGCTAAGGTTTCAGGGTGTGCCACCGGTTGACCATTTACCAAAGGTGCAGCCCCAGCAGCTTGGAAACCCATCATTTTTGGTAGGCGATCGCATTTACCATCTTGATGATATTGACAAAAGCCCATCCAATATGCCGTGATATTGCCCGCATTACCCACGGGAATACATAACCAGTCGGGGGCATCACCCAAGGCATCCACAACTTCAAAAGCGCCAGTTTTTTGTCCTTCTAAGCGGTAGGGGTTGACAGAATTAACTAAAGTAATGGGATAGTTATCTGCCATGTCCCGGACAATTTCTAGGGCGCGGTCAAAATTGCCTTTAATTGCTAATACCTCTGCACCATACAGTAAGGCTTGTGCCAATTTACCTAAAGCTACATAGCCATCGGGAATCAACACAAAGGGACGCATTCCTCCCCTTCTGGCATAGGCGGCGGCGGCGGCAGAAGTATTACCAGTGCTGGCACAAATCACAGCCTTAGCACCTGCTTCTGCTGCTTTAGAAATTGCCATTGTCATCCCCCGGTCTTTGAAGCTACCAGTGGGGTTAAGACCATCATATTTTACATATACCTTGACCTGTCTGCCAATACGTTCGGCGATCGCTGGCACGGGAATCAAGGGGGTGTTACCTTCCAACAGCGTCACCACGGGGGTCTTTTCGCTGACAGGCAAGTATTGACGATAGGCTTCTATCAGCCCTGGCCATGGTTGGCAATGAGATTTAGCAGCAGACAGGCTCAAAGTCACGGGATTCAAAATTTCTTAATTAAGGATTAGGAATTGGGAATGCTTTTGGGACAAGTATCCCACTTTTCAAGTCTATATGTTAGTTGGGGAACACCGTCATCATGATCGGAGTCCCTTATGACTACACTTGTAACCTATTAGAGTATATGATGAAAACTATACAATTTTTTAACAAAGATTAATATTAGTATATTATACTATAATCTCTAACGGTGTGAGTTAAGTTTGTAATGCAAACAACTATGTCTACTATGTCATCCAGTGTTTCCGAGTGCGAATCCCACGCTAACTTAGTCAAGAAGTTAACGAAGGCTTACTATCGAGACGATCAGCAGGTTAAGTTCATGGACTTGCAAGCAGAGGTAGATTCCCTTTTAGAGCAATTGCAAAGTCTAAAAAGTGAACGAGTGGAAACTCCTAGCGGCGAAGAATAATGCCCCTGGCTGGTAACTATTCAAATCGCTGATTAGTTTGTGACCAATGTTCCAGACTATATACCCGTTTTTTTTCTACCAGTAACGCTAGAGATTGGTCATCAGTTAGTTGAGCGATCGCTATTAGCGTTTGCTGGTTTGTACGGGTAAAATCACTATAAATCACTTTCCCATCCGCCGCAAAAATCAGAGTTCGAGGTTGTTTTTCTCCCTCTGGTTGTTCGGTTTGATTCGTGTTTGACTGGTTTAAAGCAGCGATCGCAACAGCCGAAATAGTCACCATCACCTGCTGATTTTCGTCATTAGTTAAACTAACTAACTGCACAGGCCAATCAGCCATTTTCCTTTGCATTTCCTGTAAATTAGGAATAGCACTACCCGTAATATCCCCCGACTGTTGTAGAGTCTGCCAAATAGTTGGCAAGATGGAATTTACTAATTCAGGTTTTTGTGGAGATAAATCTTTTAAAGATACTGGCGATGGTTGTACCCACTCTAAAGCATCCACTGTTAAAGCTAAGGGTTGAGGATGAGGATATTGATTCTGACTATCAGGAAGTTTAGACCCAGATATTAACAAATGCAAACTTTGATTTTGCACCTGTACAGCTTTAATAGTAGCCGCAATAATTTCTTGTTGACCATCAGGTTTCCAAACAATAATTTGTATATTTGGGTCAGAACTAATACCCAAAATATGCCGCCAAAATTTGCGCGGCTGATTTTTGAATTCGTCAAAATTCACAAATGGATAAAGTAACCAACTTGTACCATTGTGAAATGCACTAACTTCCACCTCATACCATATTTGATTATTAGTATTTTTTAAATCGGTCTGTAAGGAAATTGGCAACCAATCTTGTTCATTAATCTGATTAACTTGTTTCACAGTGCCAATAATCCGACTTTTATGGACATTAATAATGTCATCATCGAGTCTTGTTAATAGACCTTGAATATACTTGAGAGTTTCTGCATCAATATTTGATTGTGATTGTAACCAAGTATTAGTTCTTTCTTCTCCTCTCTGCACCTTAAAAATTAGTGCCACCCAAGCTAAAACCGCCCGACGATTGGGATTTAATCGCAAAGCTACCGTTGCCCGATTCCAAATTCTACCCTTATCTGTTTGAATTAAACTAGCAATTTCTTGAGCATTATTAGGTGATTTTTCAAATATCTGTAAAGCTTGTTCCCAACGACCATCAATAATATCTGCTATTACCTGTTGATTTGGGCTTGCCCAGTTTTTATCCGCTTGGGTTTTAGTGAAATCAGAATATAACTTAATCACATCTATTTGCGCCTTGGCTGCCGATGAAAAAGGCTGTTTCCGATCCTTTTCCAAAGACTTTAACCAATTTAAAGCAGGAGTCCAGAGTCCATTTCTAGCTAATAATATAGAATGTTGAAAAGCAAATTCATTAACAGCAGATTTTTGAAAATTAATTCCTTCCAGATAAACAGCATTAGCAACTAACTGACTAGGTTTAACTTGATAAACTTGGAAATTTGGTTCTAAATCCAGGGTTTGATCAATAACTAACTCTTTTGTCTCATCACCTGTTACTTGTTGCCATTTTGGTAATTTACCATTACTGGTTTTCCAAGATAACATTTGTTTTAAACTCTTAAGAGTAGGATTATAATGGACAATTTGACCATAGATAACATTATTTTTATCCTGTGGATACTTACCCTGTAAATAAAACCAAAATCCTGGTGAGTTAGTATCTGTAAAAGCTTTGATGCTAGTTAAAGGTAAATTAATTTTTCCTTGTTGATTATCTACTTCTGATGTTTTTGCATATTTAGAGGCATCAACAAAATTTTTGGATAAACCAATAATAGGTAATTTAGTAATTAAATAGTAGTATTTATCTGCCTGAAATTTATATTCTAAATCGTGAGAACGTTGATAAATTCGTAATTCTACTAATTGCTGACAATTAGATTCACAATTTGCCTGTTCTTGGAAAACTGGCATTAAAAAAGATTCTTCTGATTTAATTTCTAAAGGAATAGTTTCCCCAGCTATGCGTTTTTTTTGACTTAAACTGCGTTCAATAGCTGTGAGTGTTTGGGGTATTTCCCGTTTACCTGTAGAAATTTTTGCCCATTGTGGCAAATATTCATTCACCCAGCTAACTTGTGCGGGGTCTAAGATAAATAATACACTCAGCCAACCAAAACCGATAATTGCACCTGCAATGCTTAACAATAGACTTAGGGCTAAAGTAGATGATAAGAAACTTTGCCATTGAGAAGGTTGTGGCTTTTTTTGGACAGTCTTTTTAATTACACCCTGATGAGTTTGATTGATATTATTGGGCTTCATTCTGCGTTTGCGCGGTTTATTCTTCATCTGACATCACTAGCACAGCTAATTTGACGTTGTTCAAAATCATTTATAGATTTTGACAAACTTAGTGTCATTTTGCCAGTGTGATCGGGTAAAGGTTTAAACTTTGTTGAGATTCCTAGATTGTGTAAACAGCTAGGGATCTGATTTATTGGTAATATTGTTGTTCATTAGTCATTCAGAATAGGTATATAGCGTTTCCCAAATCACCATTACAGAGAAAATAAGCAATAAAAAAGGTTTGGTTGACAACCAAACCTTGACTTAAATCCAGTGCATAACAACATCCCGAATTAATCTAACCTTTCTCATCTATTCTTAGCATCTTCCTATAGTATGTATACAAATTTTATAAAACCTGATAATAAATGATGTTGATATTCAAAAATAAAGGACGGGTTTGATCCCGTCCGCAATAATAGCTTGAAAGTGGTAGTACACCTTGAAATTTTCAAAAATATTATGAATAAAATGCAATAGGTTGTTAGGAGAGTAAATGAAGTCAACCGCAAGAATATTAATTTACTTCTTGCTTATTATGATCACTATTTATCTATGGAATTATTCCAATCTATCATAGATAGATTTGTTTGTGATGCCAAAATGGCAAATTATGCTTGGTAATTTGTAATTCCCCTATTTTTGTGATAAATCCAGGAAATTTGCTAACTTGTAAACTATTCGCGCACCGACGTTTCCATCCCATTCAGCATCACCAACTTCGCACACATCAAAACCAATAATTTCTCTACCACTATTTACGACTTCGCGGAATAAACAATAAACTTGTTCTAATTCCAATCCTCCAGGAACAGGAGTGCCTGTATTTGGGCAAAGTTTAGGATCTAAACCATCAACATCAAAGCTAATATAAACTTTGTCTGGTAAATGACTGATAATTTCTTGACATAAATTTAGCCAAGTTTTACCAGAATATAATTGTTGTTTAATTAATGGATCATAATAAGCAATAATTCGTCCATTAGATTGATTAATCATTTCTAATTCATCATGACAAATATCCCGTAAACCCACTTGAATTAATTTGGAAATTTGGGGAATTTTCACAGCATTAAACATAATTGAAGCATGGGAAAATTCAAACCCTTCATAGGCATTTCTTAAATCGGCATGGGCATCAATATGTAAAATGCCAAAATCGTTATATTTAGTAGCTAAGGCTTGAAAATATCCCAAAGGAACGCTATGATCACCACCAATAACAGCTACTTTTTTACCTAAATTTAAGGCTTTTTGACATTCTGTAAATAGCCCTTGATTAATTTGTTGACAAGCATTATTAACACTCAAAAGAATATTTTGTAAATCTTGAGAATCTGATATTTTTAAACCTTTAGCTAGGTGTTCGATAATGCTTTTTGCTTGTCCACGATAGTATTCATTTTTTTCTAACATTTCTTGTGTATGTCTTTCTAGAAATATCCCTTGTTTCCAGCCTTCAGGATGATCAAAATCAAATAAGTCTATTTGTAGGGAGGCTTCAGCAATTCGTTCTGGTCCTTGTGCTGTTCCTTGATGATAGGAAACCGTGACTTCCCAGGGAATGGAAAAGATAATTAATTTCGCTGATTCATAATTAAATGGTAAACCCAAAAAATTACCATTTTCTTCAGCGATGTCATTGGGATTATAGTTTTCTAGAGAGTAGTTCATATTTTTAATTGGGTGATAATTTTAATTCCTATTCAAGTATTGTAGTAGGGTGCGTCAGATGTTACAAGTCTGTTTATTGATAGAATTTATCCAGTCTGACGCACCCTTCGAGTTTTGTTTTGAGTTCTTTTAATTTCTTAATATTAAACATTGTTGGGTTATTCTGCTAAAGTTGAGTTTAACTGCTAATCAAAATTATTAATCCAGTGTTTCGATGACAATTACAAAAAAGCGATTACCAAATTTCTGGAAATTTAGTAAAAATCCTACCTTATCCCAGCGATTAATGCTAATTGGTTTGGGTATAACTCTATTTTGCATCTTCTTAGCCTTTTTTGCACCTGTTTTCCAGGCTTGGGGGTGGTTGCAAAATCCTAAAGAATTTCTTTCTAACCCTATCCATGAAGCGCCTTCAGCAAAACATTGGTTTGGGACAAGTCGTTTAGGTTATGATGTCTTTTCTCGCAGTGTGTTTGGTGTGCAAGCGGCACTCCAAGTGGTAATTTTAGCTACTTCTTTGAGTATGCTGGTTGGTGTTCCATTGGGGATGGTAAGCGGGTATTTAGGGGGAAAATTAGATAAAGTTTTGCTGTTTCTCATGGATAGCATTTATACGTTGCCAGGGTTGCTATTGTCAGTAACATTGGCGTTTGTGGTGGGGAGAGGAATTTTAAATGCTGCGATCGCCATTAGTATAGCCTACATTCCCCAATATTATCGCGTTGTCCGTAACCATACCGTCAGCGTCAAAACAGAAGTATATATTGAAGCTGCACAAGCAATGGGAGCTTCTACTTGGGTTGTTTTATCCAGATATCTATTTTTCAATGTTATTCAAAGCGTTCCTGTTCTCTTTACTCTTAACGCTGCCGATGCCATCTTAGTTTTAGGTGGTTTAGGATTTTTAGGTCTAGGATTACCGGAAGAAGTCCCAGAATGGGGATATGATTTAAAACAAGCTTTAGAAGCACTACCTACAGGCATTTGGTGGACTACCTTATTTCCTGGTTTAGCAATGACAACTTTGGTGGTAGGGTTATCACTACTTGGTGAGGGGTTGAATGAATTTGTCAATCCTCGTCTGAGAAGAGAAAATAGGTAATTGGTGATTGGTGATTAGAAGCAAATAACTAATGACTCATGACAACCAATAACTAATAACCAACAACTGACAACTGACAACTGACAACCTGAGAGAGTTTTGTGAACGATAATATTACTTTAATTGCGGCTGCTACGGGTGGATTTATGATCTCTATAGCTTTATCTGGTATTTTAAAAGGCTCACCCATCAAAGATTGGCAACAGGTACACAAAACTTTATACCCGGTTGCAAATATAGAAATTGTCACAAAAAATCAATAGAAATGCTAATAAGTCATTAGACATAGGATCGTAGGAACAATTCATGAATTGTCCCTACAAGAGTGTTATGCACATTTAATGACCACCAGATGTCTATTGGTAATTGCAAAAATAACTGACAAGTAACAACTGACAACGGACTAATGACTAAACAAGTAATTGGGATTGATTTAGGGGGAACAGCGATTAAGTTAGGGCGGTTTACGGCGGATGGAAATTGTTTACAGTCTTTATCTGTGGATACGCCCCAACCTGCAACACCAGAGGCTGTATTATCTACTATTGTAAATGCGATCGCTCAAGTTGACCCCTATAACGAAAGTGTTGCAATTGGTTTAGGAACTCCTGGACCTGCTGATGCTGGGGGACGCATTGCCAAAGTAGCTATTAATCTCGCTGGATGGCATGATGTACCCTTAGCAGATTGGTTAGAAGCCAAAACCGGTAAACCCACAATTTTGGCCAATGATGCTAACTGTGCTGGTTTAGGAGAAGCTTGGTTAGGTGCTGGCCGCAATTTCCCCAACTTGATTTTACTAACTTTAGGAACTGGGGTAGGTGGGGCAATTATTTTCGATGGTAAATTGTTTGTGGGACATCAAGGTGCAGCAGCAGAATTAGGTTTAATTACCTTAAATCCTGATGGTCCAATGTGTAATAGCGGTAATCAAGGCTCTTTAGAACAATATACTTCTATCTCGGCTATTCGTCGCCGCACAGGCAAAGAACCCGCAGAATTAGGCGTACTTGCCGAAGCAGGTAATCCAGAAGCATTGACTTTTTGGCAGGAATATGGTAAGGATTTAGGAATTGGTTTAACCAGTTTATTATATGTGTTGACACCCCAAGCCATTATTATCGGTGGTGGTGTGAGTGCGAGTTTTAAGTTTTTCTTACCTTCACTAAAAGCAGAAATCGAAAACCGAGTTTTACCCACATCCCGCACAGGTTTACAAATTCTCCCCGCAGCACTCGGAAATACAGCCGGAATGGTAGGCGCTGCTAAGTTAGCATTCGGAATAGTTGACTGTTGACTGTTGCTGCTTTTTACCCCTGTTCCCCTCTTATAAGTTTTCCGAGGGGTTTAAGGACGCAAAAAGCACTGACAACCGAGAATTGACAACTAAGAAACTTTTACTGGTTTGGGTGTGCTGTTGGGAGAATGGGCTTGAGAAATTGCTGCCGTTATAAATCCTTTAAATAAAGGATGGGGTGTATTAGGGCGAGATTGAAATTCGGGGTGGAATTGACAAGCGATAAAGAAGGGATGTTTGGAATATTCCACAATTTCCACCAGTCTACCATCGGGAGATGTGCCACTGACTAAATAACCAGACTCTAACAACTGATTGCGATAAACATTGTTAAACTCATAACGGTGACGGTGGCGTTCATAAACTACTTCTTCTTCATAAAGTTGGAAAGCCAAGGTATTGGGAAGTATCCGGCAGGGATAAAGCCCTAAACGCATTGTTCCGCCTAAGTCAACTACATCCTGTTGTTCTGGTAATAGGTTAATAACTGGATCATTCGTATATGGATCAAATTCCGCACTGTTGGCATTAGGTAAGCATCCGACATTTCTCGCCCATTCAATGACGGAACACTGCATTCCTAAGCATAACCCTAAAAAGGGAATTTGGCGATCGCGGGCATATTTAATCGCGGCAATTTTCCCATCTATGCCTCGACTACCAAAACCACCGGGGACAATGATACCATCAACGCCGGACAGATATTTGTCTGCTGATTCGTTTTCTAAGCTTTCTGAGTTTACCCAACGCAACCGCAAATCGCCGTTAGTCGCAATAGCAGCATGGCGTAAAGACTCGACAACGGAAAGATAGGCATCACTTAAACGGACATATTTACCAACAATAGCAATTTCAACGCTGTATTTGGGGTTATACATCCGTTCTATCATGGTTTCCCACTGTTTTAAGTTGGGTTGTCGTTGTTGCATTTGCAGTAGGTCGAGAACTTGTTCCGCTAATCCTTCCCGTTCCAAAATAACTGGGACTTCATAGATACTGCGGGCATCTGGACTGGTAATGACACATTCTACAGGTACGTCGCAAAACTCTGATAATTTTTGTTTCAAGCCCAGAGAAATGGGGCGATCGCTCCGACATACTAAGATATCTGGTTGAATGCCAATTGATCTGAGTTCCTTAACAGAGTGTTGCGTCGGTTTGGTTTTCATTTCTCCCGCCGCAGCAATCCAAGGCAACAAAGTAACGTGCATATATAGAACGTTGCGCTTTCCTACTTCTTTCCGTAGTTGGCGAATTGCTTCTAAAAACGGTAGTGATTCAATATCACCCACAGTTCCGCCAATTTCCGTAATTACGGCGGAGGGATTAGTTTCTTTAGCAACTCTAAGAATTCTGTCTTTAATTTCATTGGTAATGTGAGGAATTACCTGAACAGTACCGCCGTTATAATCTCCTTTGCGTTCTTTATTAATTACTGACTGATAAATTAAGCCAGTAGTAACACTGTTTAACCGAGACATGGAAGTATCAGTAAAGCGTTCGTAATGTCCCAAGTCTAAATCCGTTTCCGCACCATCTTGAGTGACAAAAACTTCCCCATGTTGAAAGGGACTCATAGTACCAGGATCAACGTTAATATAGGGATCAAGTTTGAGAATGGAAACTGAATAATCCCGTGATTTGAGCAAACGTCCTAGACTTGCTGCTACAATTCCTTTACCAATACTGGAAACAACGCCCCCAGTTACAAAGATAAACTTAGTCATAGTATTTTCAATTTTTAGCAACTTCTAAAATATAGATTGCGTCTCCACAGAGAAAAATTTGTGTAGACAATTTTGGAGGCTTGTATGCGGGATATATTTTACCCCATGACTGAATTTATTGATTCGAGGCCAATGTATTGCCACTGTTACATTCATGTTTAATACCATCTTGGCTATTGTGCCACAGTCCCTATTCTGAAATCTTCTGTGTTTTACCGTGAAAAAAGTCTTAGGATTATTAATATTTAGTTTTTTATCTACCTCCTCCGTTGCATTCGCACAAGAATCTCTTTTAGTAGTTTTTCCCCCCCAAAACTATCAAACCAGCACAGAAAAAATATTTTTTATCGGTACTGCACCACCACAAGGGCAAGTTTTTATTAATGGTACGCTAGTTAAACGTAGTAAGGCGGGACATTTTTCTCCTAGTTTTCCTTTGCAGTTAGGAGAAAATTTATTTAAAGTCCGTTATCAGAATCAAGAACGAGAGATTAAGATCATCAGAAAATCTAATCTACCTGAGTTACCCCAAGGGTTAGGGTTTGCTACAGGTTCTTTGACTCCGATGGCTGATATTGCCAGATTACCAGGAGAATTAATTTGTTTTAGTGGCATTGCACCACCTCAAGCTACTGTCTGGGTTAATCTGGTTAATCAAACTGTTGCCCTTTTACCCCAACCTGCACAGGCACAATTACCTCCTAATTCAAGCATTTTGACAGGGTTAAACCAGCCTAATTTATCTAGTCTTACCAAATACGAAGGCTGTACAACAGTCGCAAATGCTGCTGATTTAGGGAAACCAAGATTTAATTTACAACTTAATGATCAAACAATAACTCAAACTGGTTTAGGTAAAATCGAAATTCTCTCCTCAGCACAGTTACCAGTTGCAGAAATTGCATCAGAAATAGGCGTTACCCGCACTGGACCGAGTACCGATTATTCACGACTTACACCATTGCCAAAGGGAACTATGGCAACTGTTACAGGAAAAGAGGGTGAATGGTTGCGCTTAGACTATGGTGCTTGGATTAATAGCAAGGAGACTAAAATTATATCAGGTGCGGTTGCACCACAAACAGTTATTCGTAGTGTGGGATATCGGCAATTGACTAACGCGACAGAGATTCGTTTCCCTTTGGAAATTCCTGTACCCGTGAGTGTGGAACAGGGAAATAATTCCTTTAGTGTCACTCTTTACAATACCATCGCCCAAACGGATACAATTCGCTTGGATGATAACCCTCTCATTTCTCGCCTAGATTGGCAACAGATAAGCCCTAAACAGATCAAATATACCTTTAACCTCAAAAAACCTCAACAGTGGGGTTATAAGCTGAAGTATGATGAAACAACTTTGGTTTTAACTTTACGTCATTCACCTAATCTAGAACACAGAAAACGACTACCTTTATCTGATATCAAAATTTTACTCGATCCAGGCCATGGTGGTAAAGAATCTGGTGCTAGTGGTCCAACGGGGTATTTAGAAAAAGATGTGAATTTGATTGTTTCTAAATTACTGCGAGATGAGTTAGTGAAACGCGGTGCTAAGGTGGTGATGACAAGGGAAGATGATCGGGATGTGTCTTTGGTGGAACGTCAGATGATAATTAATAAAGAAGAACCTGCGATCGCTATTTCTATTCATTATAATTCTTTACCGGATAATGGTGACGCAGAAAACACCAAAGGATTTGGATCTTTTTGGTATCATCCTCAATCCCACAGTCTAGCGGTATTTTTACATAATTATGTAGTTAAAAAACTCGGTAAACCTTCCTACGGTGTATTTTGGAATAATTTAGCCTTGACTCGTCCTCATATTGCACCTGCGGTATTATTGGAATTGGGGTTTATGAGTAGTCCTAATGAATTTGAGGAAATAGTTAATCCTCAAGCACAGAAGAAAATGGCGAATACTTTAGCTGATGGGATAACTCAATGGTTTAAAGGCATTGAACGAACCACAGAGGCACAGAGGACTCAGAGGTAAGATCAGTTTGGCTAGGTGTCAAAATATCGCCGAAAACGATTGTCAATTTTATCAGTTTTTTCTTGATTGCCAGTTAAACCAAGAGTTTGTAAGTTACTAATATCGTCTTTTCCCCCACGAGGTAAGGGGATAATATGATCAATGCTGAGGTGAGTTTCTTGGGAGATTTTACCGCAGTTTTGACATTGATATGTAAGGATTCAGGTGAGGTGATAAGATCCCCGACTTCTTTGATTGATTGTATTCGGAAAGGATAAATCTATCTTAGAAGTCGGGGATCTGGAAACAAGTGCTATAGCTGAATACTTACATTGATATTTATCTCTTTAGAAAACGTAGGTTCTCACCTCTGGAGGTATGGGAATACGTGGGGTTTTATTCATATTGATTGACGAAATTCTTCAAAATCTTGGTTAACTTTTTGAGCATAATTACCCGCATATTCTAAAATATAATCATGCCATTCAGAAGATTGACCAAAATCAATTAATTCATCAGCAATTGCAGAACCTTGTCTTCCACTACTGCGTAATTGATCCCAAGCTGTTACTTCAGCCATTGTTTGAATTAACTTTTCTAAACGTCCTAATTTTCCATCCCAAGCTTGTAAAATTACTGCATCTTGTTCTGGTTGTAATTCCCGTAAAACATAAGATTTATCACCATCATTTATCGCTGCTAATAATGCTGGAGAAGTTCCTTGTAAACGTTGTTGAATAGTGACAACTCTTTGAGATGGAGTTTCCCATTGTGGTTGAGAAACTGTTAAATAAGGTTGCAAAGAACTGGAATGAGTTGCTTTAAAATCTAGTAAATAATTTTCATCAGGAGAACCATTCCCTTCTACTAAAATGATATAACGGTCTAAACCTAAACTACCATTACCAGCGATGCGCTTTTGAATATCTATAATTTCATAAAAATCAGGATTTTGATTGGTGGTATGATGCCAATGTCTAATTAATTCTCTAACTTTTACTTGTTCTGAATCTGTAGCTTTAGTAATACGTTTATTGTCAATAATTAAACGCCGTTTACCTTTCTTTTTTTCAGTGCGTTGATCCAAAAAATCAGCACGATTGCGTTTTTTCAAACTTTCTAATAAATCTTTGACTAAACCTTTAGCAGTTTCTTTTTCTACAGTTCTAGCTTTTCCTTTTGCAAGGGTTTGTGAATAAGTTTTCAGGTAAATATTACTTAAATGTAGAGATTCTTTTTCATCTACTCCCAAAGAACGAGAACCAACAATAATACTAGTTACAAATCTTACTAAATCCCAAGTACAAGGTGCAAGAACTGATTCATCAAAATCATTAATATCAAAATAAACTAAGCGATTATCGCCTTTATAACTACCGAAGTTTTCTAAATGTAAATCTCCACAAATCCAAGTTAGAGGTGCTAAATTCATCAGTGAATTTTGGGGAAAGTCTTCATAAAACAAATGACAAGTTCCACGGAAGAAGGAAAATGGATCTGTAGCTAGTTTTTTATATTTTAGCTTTAATAATTCAGGGTTGCGTCCGTTGTTGAAGTTTTCAATTCGGGTTTTGATGTTGTTTGACATAGATTTATATTTTCTGAATGAGATTGTCGAGGATTTAAGGATTTACAGGATGTGAGTTACAATTGATTCAACGAATTAACCCAGCATTTTCAAATTTATCATATCATAGGGTATAATTTGTAAATCTGGTGTAAGAATTCAGGTGAGGCAAAAAGATCCCCGACTTCTATAAGCAATTTATCATTTATGGACACAATCAATAAGCTGTTGTGCATTTAATTTGTATAATTCTTGCGGGCAAGATGCCCACACTACAAGAAATAACAACATTAGGATTATTGGATCTAGCTGCGTAACAGCTTAAAAGAAGTCGGGGATCTGGACATGAACAAGTGCTATAGCTGAATACTTACAATCTGGTAATATTTCATATCTTGTTATTAAGCTGATGTGCAGCTAAACCGTACAATCAAAAAACCTGAAGTTACGGTAGCACAAGCATCTTGCTTGTATTAATTTTTCAAGTTAAAGGCACAACAGCTTAACTCTTATTCTAACGGAAAACCGCCATATTTTTCAATAATTTGATCAATATCTTCCATAATCTTCATCGTCTCCGATATGATGGAAATAATATTTTGATAATGACTAATATCATCAAAGTTTAATTCTCTTCCTTTTCTATCTTTTAGCCATTTTTGACAAACTTGATAACCACCTATATAAAAATTCCATACTTGGGGAGGAACTCGATCAAAATACTGTTCAGAATTTATCCATATTTGTTGATTATTTTCATGATATTTCACTTGTTCCACAATATCAGAACCAGGAATAGGATAGGTAGAAATTTCTGTCCCTGTTTCTTTCATGAGATGATATTTAACTAATTTATTACCTTTGACTACTAATTCCCAAAAAAGCGCAGTATTGACAGTTAAAGGAACACGAGGAAAATCAATCTTTAAAAATTCGGCGTAACGTTGACGGTAGTTAGGAGAATGAAAGATAGCGTAAATATAGTTAAAAATATCCTCTGGTCCAAAGGTTTGTTTTTTATCTCCTTTTCCATCAACAATAAATTCTAAATCTAGTTTTTGAGAAAATTCTGTAATCAATTCTGGGGATAAATTCGGTTTACGTCCTCCAGGTGCATTAGATGGTGTAGAATCAAGTATAGTCGGGGTATCTGTTGGGTAAAGATAGAGAGGGAAAATACTTGCATTATCTAAAGAAGAAATTATACATTTATCTGTAATTTTATCACTAACAAAAAAATTATCTACTATTTCATTACGAGGTCTTCTTAAAGTGGCTAAAGCCAAATTTTCACCTTTAATAATATGATTCATTACTTCACTTCTAGGCATACAATGAAAGCCTCTAGAATTACCTGTATAATAAGTAAATCTTTGATCAAAGGGACGATACATAATGGGGAAAATTTGTGATTTAGATAAGCCGGAATTTTTAATATCTTTTTGCGCTAAATTGATTGACCAATCTCTTACATCTTTACCCAAATCAAAATAACTTCTTGCGTCTTCTGGTAATAAATCAATAAATTTATTTATGGTTTCCCATATTTCATCTTGATTAAATTGAATTGTTAAATTATCCCTAGCTGTAGCTACACCTAAACTATTAACTAATAAAATATCAGTAATTTTTGTGAAATTTTCATATTCAGACTTTAAATTAATATTTTGAGGTTGAAAAAGATAAAATTCAAACTCAGGCTTTAAAGTTGCCCACTCAGTAGAACTAAGATCATTTCCCGCTAACCAATGATATTTACCCCCAACTAATTCTTTATTTTCATAAACCTCTCTCATACCCCATAAATCAGCATGATAAACCGTTGCTAACTTTTGCTGACTATGTTCATATTTAATAAAAATACTGATTGCTACACCTTGCTGAATATCAAAAACATTTTTATCCGGTGAACCGTCAGGACAAACTTCTTTTTTCTTACTATTACCATGTAAATCTAAAACATAAATCTCATCAAAAGTTTGCATCAAATTTTGACGCATTCCCCGAAAAGTGGGATTATCTAAATAACCATGATTCGTAATTAAAGCCACAATACCATAACCGGTTTCCGAAACCCGATGTTGAGCAAAACGGATAAACTTTACATAATCATCTAATAATCCTTTCGGGTTTCTTTCTCCTAAAGGTTTTCCGTCTACTTGATAATAATCCCTAACTAATCCCACAATCCAAGGGTCAGTATTTATAGATTCATAAGAATAAGGAGGATTTCCTAAAATTACCATCACAGGAACATCTTGTTTTATATCCTTTGCTGCCTCTGCTTCATCTCTAATTCTATTCATAAAACCATCAGCAGTAGGAATTTGAAAAGCCTCTTGTAATGTATTAGTTAAATAAATCCTTAACCGTTCATCAGAACTAAAATCATAACCCAATTCTTGCAACTGTAAACCTAGTTTCATGTGCGCTACAGTATATGGTGCCATCAACAATTCAAAACCAAATAATCGGGGTAATAAATGTTGACTAACATAACTTGACCACATCCCCTTTTGATTTTTAAACTTATCATAAATAAAATCAATTACACTGTGCATAAAAGTTCCCGTACCCACCGCAGGATCTAAAATCAAAACTTGATGGGTTTCTATCATTCCCTCCCCTTTAGGATTAGGAATTTTAATTTTTTTAGAATCTGCTAAACCTTTACTAATATTAAATTTATGTTTGAGAATATAATCTACACTTTTAACAATATAATTAACCACAGGTTCAGGAGTATAATAAACCCCTCTTGATTCTCGCATTTTGGGATCATATTCTGCCAAAAACGTCTCATAAAAATGCACAACAGGGTCTTCTCTACGGGTACGTTTACCAAAATCTTTGAGAATTTCTGCCATTTCCGTTTGTTGCAGAATATTCGCTAAATTATCCACAGCCCAACTAATTCTATCATCTAAATCTGGTCCGGCTATTTGTCCAAAAATACTCCTTAAAAAAGGGTTAGTTTTCGGTAATTTAAAAGCTGCTGTTTCCCGTGAAAAAGTATTAATATTATCAGTATTAAACCGCGCTGCAAATAACCCATAACAAATAGTTTGGGCGTACATATCCGCAAATTGTTCAACCGTTAAATCTTTAATTAATACTCGTTGAAATGACTCTAACTGCTGATATAACATTCCTCCTTTATCTACATCATGTAAAGCAGTTTTGATAGCATCTCTCATTAATTGGGCTAAACTGGCCATGCGTTTAGCTAAATCCTTTGGTGTGGTAACTTGCGGGACTTTAGCTAATAAAAATTGCTGTAAAAGTTGGTTAACTTCCTGTATTCCTTGTTTATCAACTTTGATTTTTTTGTTTTTATCAATTGTTCCTAAACAAGCAGTTAATTTTAATTCTCCTTGAATATACCAGCGAAATTCTAAATAATCAGTTAAAATCAAATTACCCAAAGCCTGAAAATAACGCCCCATTTGGGCTGTTTTTTCTACTTTCTTGAGAGAAATACCAATATCTTTAGCTTCAATATGTCCAATTTCTAAAATACCATTTTTCACTACAAAATCTGGCGCACCGCAAGCTATTCTTTTTGGTTCATTAATAGCTTGAATTTGAGAATCTAAAGAATCTATTAACTTCTTTAATGCTGGGCGATAAGTATGTTCTGTGGCATTTTGTTGTTGATAAATTTGTGTAACTTCTTGAATGTAGGTTTGTAGATTATTCATATAATGTATAGGATTTGAAAACAATAGCAATATACCAGCCATACTATTTATCTAGTATTTCTGGTTTTAACCACTCAAAAATGACCCAATAACGCTCATAAAAATCCTCTCCCAGTCAGGGAGAGGTAATTTTTAGTTGTTATATCATCGCTGGAATTGGTGTTTTTTCCTGTTTTTGAAACGGTGGACGCATTTCTAAACCAAGTAAATTCAACATTTCTTTATCTGCGTCATAATCAGGACAGGGAGTGGTTACTGTCAACATTTTATTATCATCGCTGGAGAAGATGGAATTAGCACCAGCCATGAAGCATAAAGCCTGTTCTACTTGGGAAAGTCTCGCCCTACCTGCACTTAACCGCACGTCAGATTTAGGCATAATAATTCTAGCAGTAGCAATCATCCTCACTACATCCCAAATGGGGACATCGGGTTGATTTTCCAAAGGTGTACCGGGAACTTGGGAAAGAATATTGATGGGTACAGATTCGGGGTGAGGTTGTAAGTTGGAGAGAGTATGTAACATTCCGACTCTATCGCTAACATTTTCCCCTAAACCGAGAATACCGCCGGAACATACGGTAACATTAGTTTGGCGAACATTGGCAATGGTATTGAGGCGATCGCCATAGGTTCGAGTAGTAATTACAGTGCTGTAATATTCTTCCGAGGTGTCAAGATTATGGTTATAAGCATATAATCCCGCATCTTCTAACCGCTTGGCTTGATTCTCTGTCAACATTCCCAAGGTACAGCATACCTCTAAACCCATCCCAGTTACATCCTTGACCATATCCAGAACTTCCTCAAATTGGGAATTGTCCCGAACTTCCCGCCAAGCAGCACCCATACAAACCCGACTAACACCGCTTTCTTTGGCTGTTTTAGCAATATTAATCACTGTTTCTTTTTGTAGCAGTGCTTCAGGTTTTACCTCTGTTTTGTAGCGAGAAGATTGAGCGCAATAACCGCAATCTTCTGGACAAGCACCAGTTTTAATAGAGATAAGCTTACAAACTTGTATTTGTTGCGGTTGATGATATTGACGATGTACAGTAGCAGCTTGGTAAATTAGCTCTAGAAATGGTGTATTATATATTGTCAATATCTCTGTTGGTTGCCAATCGTAACGTATTCCCACCGTGATTATCCTTTTTGTAGTATTGTGGTTTAATTTTTAATTAGTATAGCTGTTCTTAAAATATTTACATTTGAGTATATGAGTTCAGAACCACCAATTCTTAGAAGCGATCGCCTATTATTAAGAATGGCAGTCATAGAAGATATTCCCTACATACTCAAATATTTTACAGAAAATAAAGAATACCTCACACCATTTTATCCAAAATGGGATGAAAATTTTTTTACCCCAGAATATTGGCAATACCAAGTAGAAACAAGTTTTTGGGAATTTGTCAATAACTATTCATTAAAACTTTTTATTTATTTACAACACCAGCCCAGAAAAGTGATCGGCACTGCTAATTTTAACAACTTTGTTTATAATGCTGCTCAATTTTGTCAGTTAGGATATAGTTTAGCCGAATCAGCCCAAGGTCATGGTTACATGACAGAAGCCCTATCTATTTCCACTAAGTATATTTTTCAAGAATTAAATCTGCACCGCATTATGGCTAATTATATGCCCCATAATCGGCGTAGTGCTAAAGTGCTGAAAAGACTCGGTTTTGTAGTTGAAGGATACGCTACAGATTATTTAATGATTAATGGTCAATGGGAAGATCATATTCTCACCAGCTTAACAAATCCCCACTGGCGATCAGATTTATGATACTTCACTTCAGATATCAGACTTCTTGAAGAAGTCGGGGATCTATACTCCTAGTCTGTCAGCTTTTTGTCTATTATTAAATAAATATCAATTAAGCGTAATTATAATGACTCTGGATGAAACTCTCAATCATACCCATGCTAGTAATCCTTTGCTTACCCTCAACTATGAATCAGCCTTAGAATCTCTAGGTGATGACTACTATGATAAAGTCGTGGCCGAAGAATTTCCCCAACATATTTTACGTTGGCGCAATAATGCACTACTACCACGTTTAGGACTTGATCCGCAAATAGTCAGAGATGAACATTTTATTAGTGCTTTTGGTAAATTTGAACAACGAGAACCCCTATTAGCACTACGTTATCACGGTTATCAATTCGGACAATATAACCCCCAATTAGGTGACGGTAGAGGCTTTCTCTATGGACAAGTGCGGGGTATTGATGGGGAATTATACGATTTTGGTACAAAAGGTTCGGGAAGAACCCCCTACTCTCGCGGTGGTGACGGAATGTTGACACTTAAAGGAGGAGTGCGGGAAATTCTCGCTGCTGAAGCACTTCATCGTTTAGGTGTTCGCACTTCTCGCTGTCTGAGTATGATAGAAACGGGTTTAGGACTGTGGCGCGGTGATGAACCTTCTCCGACTCGTTCCTCTGTGATGATCCGCATGAGTAAATCTCATATTCGCTTTGGTACTTTTGAACGATTAAACTATTTCAAACGACCTGATTTAACTCAAAAACTGTTAGATCATGTCATTGAACAGTATTATCCCCATTTACAGGCACAAAATGATAAATATGCTTTATTTTATGCCGAATTAGTCCAGCGTGTCGCCGAATTAGTAGCCCAATGGATGGCAGCGGGTTTTTGTCATGCAGTTTTGAATACTGATAATATGTCAATTACTGGCGAAAGTTTTGACTATGGCCCCTATGCCTTTATTCCTACCTACGATCTCCAATTTACCGCCGCATATTTCGATTACTATAGACGTTATTGTTACAGTCAACAACCAGGGATTTGCAAATTGAATTTAGAACTTTTGCAAGAACCTTTAAAAGCGATAATTCATCAAGGTGATTTGGATGTTGCTTTATCTAAATTTGCTGAATATTATCAAGCGGAATATCGGTCTTTGATGTTGAAAAAATTGGGATTTGAGGATTTACAATTAGAACAAGCTGATGAATTTTTGCGGTTAACTATCACCTTTTTACATGATAGTCAAGTTGGTTATCATCAATTCTTTGCTGATATAGCTGCGACCTTTTCTAGTAAATGGCGAGATGATCCAGCTTTTGTGATGAATAATTCAGAAATTATCCCAGCATTAGGAGAATCGGCAACTTTCGATAATTGGTGTTTCCTTTATCATCAAATCCTCAATCATTTTGATATTAATGAAATGGATAAAATTGCTAAAATTCTCACTGAATATAATCCCAAAACAGCATTATTAAGACCTGTAATTGAATCTGTTTGGGAACGAATCACTGAAGATGATAATTGGCAACCTTTTTATGATTTAGTAGAAACACTCCAAACAGGAAAGTAATTTTCCCGTAGGGGCGGGGTTTCCCCGTCCATAAGTCAAGAAATTCGCCTTTTTAATCACAAATATTTAACAGGAAATAATATTATGTATCATCGCCAAAAATATATTTTATCTCTGACTTTAATAGCATTGTCTACTGTAATTAGTAGTTGTGATTCTCACAATACTGCTGATAAAACAAATATAGAAACAACACCAAATAGTCAAATTAGCCCCACTCCTTCAGTTAAACCATTTATCAATGATGACAATACTAAAGCTATTTCTGGCAAAAGTACCAATGTTACCCTATACATAAGTGATGCTCAATGTCAAGAGTTAATTCCCAAAAAAGCTGAAGTTTCCGCCCAAACACCTATAAATGAAGCTATAGGTAAAATATTCAAGGAACAAAGTACAGCCGATTTTAGTGTTTCTGGTTATCGAGTTAATGTTAAAAATGGTATTGCGACAGTTGATTTACGAATATCACCAAATTCAAAACGACAACTAGCTTCTCTTTCTAGTTGTGAACAGTTTGCATGGTTTAGTAGTGTTCGCAAAACCTTAATTAGTAATTCCCAGTGGCAAATTAAAGATGTCCGCTTTACTGAACGTGGTGAAGATATTACTCTATAAAGTTTTTTTAAAACTAAAAATTTAACCAGCAAAATTTAGGTGTAGTTTAGCGATAGAGATATCTGTATAGATTCAGAATAGAGACATCTGTGTAAATTCAGATTCATCTAATTTACCCTGTTGTCTACCTGGACAATTAAACTTTTAACTGAGCTTGTAAATAATTTGCAATTTCGTTATCATCCATGTTTAATAAATCTTTCAATACAATAAAATTATCATTTTCAACATCGTATTCAACTTGAAATAGATAGCGAAGATCGCGGATAATATTTTCAATTATTCATTCATAATTGTCTTTTAGCACCCTAAAAATTGGGGTATTTGGAAGATATTTATTATTTTCCTAACAAATTGAAGAATGTTTCTTTATCAATACCAACATCTTGAATCATTCCTGTTAAAGTACCTTGTTTGATATCTTTTCCTGAATGAATAGGAATCACAACTCTACGCCCATCATTATGCTTGTAAATAGCGTGACTCCCCTTTTGACGATCAAAATAAAAACCTAATTGTTCAACAACTTTAATAAAGTCTTTAGCTTTGACGCTCGGAAAAATACTCATACTAAAACACTTAATGGCTTAACAATATAATCTTCTTTAGGGATAGGTTGATGATCAGCCATTAGACTTTCAAGATATAATTCTACAGCTTCTGTTATATTAGCGATCGCTTCTTCAAAAGTATCTCCTTGGGAATGACAACCTTTAAGCAGAGGACAAAAAGCGTGATAACCTCCGTCTTCTTCCCGTTCGAGAATGACGGTGTAATTGTAAACTTTTTTGTCGTTGTTATTCATATACCGTAAGTTTCTCACCAAAATCTATTTCATTATAAATCTTAAATGCTCAATAGCGCGATAGTGAAGCGCGATCTAATAATCGTTCCTGTTTTCATCCTGAACATCTTGATTCTGAGAAGTTGCCCCTGCCCATACAATAAAAGTGCTATATTTACATAGAACACAGGCATAGTAAAGATTTTCTGCTGATTCTATCCAAAGACAAAAACACTCGATTAAGATAAAAATGTCTTAAGTTAAGGGTAAAAATCAATGGATGTTAAGCTAGTATTAGTGGGTTTAACTGTTATATTTACGATTTCGTGCCTATTCTTTGGTACGAAAAATGGCTTTTATGATTCCGACAACTATCACGGTAATGGTTCTGCACATTAAAAAGAGTTACAGTGTTTGTTTCCAACTTTTAGAACTTTGCTGAGGAATATTGCTAAACAGCCAAGTTTCTCAGCTATTAGTTTAAGGGTAGAAACATGAGGGATAATTTATCAACTGATTTTGGTGCTGATGTTGGGGAAACAGGTCATGAGTTAGAATGTTTGCCCTATAGTGTTCAACATCAAGACGAGGGAGTGTGTCTGCTAGTCAGGATGGGGCCACACCGTATCCTGTTAGATTTTGGTTTAACAAATATTTTACCTCTGGTAGAGGAAGTGACTCAATCAGCGACTTTAGCAGATTTGGTTTTAGTTAGTCATGCTCATCCAGATCATGCTAGAGGACTGCTAGAATTAAATGAGGCTTTTCCTTTTTTACCTATATATGCTAGTGAGGTAACGACAAAGTTATTACCACTAAATTGGCCAGAGGCACAATTGCAAGGTATTCCTAAATTTTGTCAGGCTTTACCATTGCGATCGCCCATAGAAATAAAAGAAAATTTAATTGTAGAATTATTTCCGGCAGGTCATTTACCCGGTGCTGTGGCCATTCTCCTCACTTACCACACCCCCAACCGCGATTATAAGTTACTATACACTGGTGATTTTTTCCTCTCTAACTCCCGTTTAGTTGAAGGGTTACGACTCGATGAACTCCGAGGTTTAAATTTAGACGTACTATTAATTGAAGGTAGTTATGGTACATCCCGTCACCCCCATCGCCGTAACCAAGAAAATCAACTAGCAGAAAGGATTCATCGCGCTATTAGTCCCACTGGCATAGAACCAACTTCTTCAGTAATTTTACCAACACCAGCTTTAGGTTTAGGTCAAGAATTACTGATGTTGTTACGTTCCCATCACCACTTTACAGGTAGAGATTTAGACATTTGGGTGGATGGTGCTGTAGCCACTGGTTGCGATGCTTATTTAGAACTTTTGCCCCATCTCCCCGCGTCAGTCCAGAATTTTGCCCGTCATCAACCTTTATTTTGGGATGAACGAGTCAAACCCCGTGTAAGAAGATTAAAACCAGAAAATTTGGCAACGTTAGGCACATCTCCTTGTATTATTCTCACGGATACAACCTCAGATTTAAGTAAATATTGTCAAGCTAATACAGGTAATTGGCTGATTCTTTTACCGGAAAAAATTCATATTCCAGTGAATCAAGAATATTTAGCACCCACGAAAGTGGAAAGTTATCTTTTAGCACAACATAGTGATGGACCAGGAACAACCCAGCTAATTCATAATTTACGCCCCCAGCACGTAATTTTTGTCCATGGTTCTCCTAGTTACTTGGCGGACTTAACCAGCTTAGAAGAGTTACAAAACCGTTATCATGTCCATTCACCAGCCGCCGGAACTTTAGTAGAATTACCGATAGGAGAAACATTTTTACAACCTGCTGCCCCAGAAACGAGCTATGAAGGTGAGTTGGCAGAATTAGGTACTGTTATTACTATTACCCTCCCTGATGCGGTGACAGCAGATCCCCGGTGGCGACAATTTGCTGATACAGGTTTAATTGCAGCCCGTTGGCAAGGCGAAGAACTAGTATTACGGGGGTTATCTCCACGAGAACTATTAAATCAAAATCACCTGCGTCCTAGTGCTGGGGATGTTGAGTGTTGTGGTAGTTGCCGACATCAAAGGGGACAACGGTGTTGGAATCCCGCCGCCCCCTTATATAATTTCAAAGTTACCCTTGATGGATACTGTCCTGTTTTTGAACGCCCGACATGAATTTAATTAAGGCGCGTCTAATCTGGATTTAGGTCAGTATAAGGGTTATGAATTCGCTCCGCTTCGGGGCAATCATCAGTTGTAAGCGGTTCTGAGTAACCGCGTGGCACTGAAGCTAATTTTTGAGTAACAGATCCGATGCTTTCGAGACGAACCATTTCCTCCCAAGAACAAACTTCATCTTCTTCGTCTGTTTCATAGCGTAAAGTCACTAAATCGCCCTCGATATCAATAATGCGGGCCCGCTCTATCCAGCGTTGCTGATCCCGCAAAAAAACACATACCTCCCGCCCGTCGCAACACAGTTGATAAATTTTGCGGTGTAGCATTTAGTGCTTCTGCCTTTTTATACAACGTAGTTAAACCTGTCAAATTTGGGGTTTATACCTGGAATATCAGCCTCTTAGAGGCGAAGTTCGCGGTGGAAACCCAGTAAGTTTAGTGACTCAATTTTAGCACTGATTTTTAGTCATTAGTGTCAGGTGAAATTTTTGGTCTTAAACTTTAGTTTACCGCATTAATTGAACTGCTATACAATTTGTTAACTTCTACAGGGATTTTTCTTTGACTGGAGCTTTTACAGGCAAAAATCGCTATCCCAGTGGAGGAATATTTGACACTCCCCCGGATAAAGCCGAGGGGATTCTACATTCATCGTCAAAACTTGCTCAACCAGGTTTGCACCAAGTAGACCTGAAACGACCAAATACCGTTTATACACATAATGATTAATTTGTACAGTGCGTAAGTCCTATCTACATAAATTGAAGTTAAGTTAAGAACTGACGAAAATCTTCATCTTGTTGACTTAATTGTACCCAGTCTAGGTTCAGGGCTTGGAATTTTTGGACTAAGCGATCGCAAGCTGGACGTTCTGTAGCATAGTGTCCGGCATCAATTAATACAATACCACGATCACGACTTTCCTGGAATTGATGAAATTTACAATCAGCAGTCAGATAAGCTTGGGCCTTAGTTTTGACTACAGCGGAAATAAAACCTGCACCAGAACCCCCTAAAACAGCTAAACGGGAAATTTGCTGTTGTAAATCAGCCATTGGTGAAAAAATTAACTGAGGTGGATTTAGTTGAGATTGAATATTATTCAGTAGCTTTTCTAATGTTAAACTGGGGTTAATTATGCCTACTCGCCCATAACCTAAACCAGCTTGGGTAGGAACAATGGGTGATACTTCTTGAAGTTGGAGAATTTGGGCTAAAACATCAGCAGTTCCCTCTTCTACTTGATCAAAGTTAGTATGGGCGCTGTAAATACCAATATTATGGGCAAAAGCTAACCGCACCATTTCTGTTAAAGCTTCACCAGTGTGGAAAGATTTGGGGGGGGTAAAAATGAGAGGATGATGGGCAAAAATCAGGTTAGCATGGAGAGCGATCGCTTCCTGCATGACAGCTAAAGTAGGAGTTAAACATACTAATACCCGCGCTTCCGTATACAAAACACCTGGTTCAACTTGCCAACCGCAATTATCCCAGCTTTCGCACCAAGCAGGATTTGCCCATTCTTCAAACCAGGTAATTAAATCAGCAACTTTCATTAAATTCAAATAAATTAATAGTAGATTAAACGTACTTAATTATAATCCCATTGGGGAAGATAACCTAAAAAACTGCTTTTTAATCCAGAAAGATACACTGACCAAACTAATTAAGACTGGAACTTCTACTAAAGGTCCAATTACAGCAGCAAAAGCCACACCAGATTTAATTCCAAATACAGAAATAGCCACAGCTATCGCTAATTCAAAATTATTACCAGCGGCAGTAAATGCCACACTAGCAGCTTTTGCATAGTCGGCATTAATTTTCCATGCCATGAAAAAACTACTAAAAAACATCAACAAAAAGTAGATAATCAAGGGAATGGCAATGCGAACAACATCCAGAGGAATCTGCACAATTAAATTACCCTTTAAACTAAACATTACCACGATAGTAAATAAGAGAGCAATTAAAGTTATGGGACTTATTTTTGGAATAAAATGATGATGATACCACTGCTTACCTTTAGCTTTTACTAAAATACAGCGAGTCGTAAATCCAGCTAAGAAAGGAATGCCTAAATAGATAAAAACGCTGTTGGCAATTTCTCCAATACTGATATTTATAATACTTCCTTGTAAGCCAAATAAAGGCGGTAAAATAGAAAGAAAAAACCAGGCATAAAGGCTGTAAAATAAAACTTGAAAAATACTGTTAAAAGCAACAAGTGCGGCCGTATATTCAGGATCTCCTTTAGCTAAATCACTCCAGACAATTACCATAGCAATACAAGGGGATAATCCAATTAGGATTAAACCAGTCATATATTCAGGTTGATCGCGTAGGAAAAGAATAGCAAGTATAAACATCACCATTGGGGCAATTATCCAAGTTAGGGATAATGATAGTCCGAGAATTTTCCTATTACGAAATACATCACCTAACTCTTCATATTTTACCTTCGTCAATGGGGGGTACATCATTAAAATTAAACCAATGGCAATCGGGATGTTAGTTGTTCCCAGTTGGAAATGATTGATAAAAACTTCTATATTGGGGAAAAAATATCCTAAACTAACTCCAATAACCATTGCCAGAAATATCCACAATGTCAAAAAGCGATCAAGAAAAGAAAGACGTTTGATAGTGTCTTTTTTAATTACATATTCCACTTAATTTACCTGTATAAATTTAATCTAGTTTCATATCTCCAACTTCTTGGAGAATTTGGGGTTCTTATTGTGATGATAAAATGGGTATTTATTGTAAATTAACACTTAGGCAAGAGGCAAAAACTGTCACCAAATTGCCTATTACCAGATTTAAAGTCAAATAAATTTTGGAGTCATCCAACTAGGGTAGGATATACCTGTTTCCATAACATATCTTTAGACTGGGAAATATCAGTCTCCATCTCCAACTTTCCACGCTATAGCTTTACTAGGTTGAGGATTAGGCAACTTTATGGTAACTAAACCTGCTGCTAATACGAAAAACATTGATGTCCATAGACAACCGACTAAGCCAAATATTTGATAAACCAAACCGGATAAAACTGTACCCACAAGACGACCACCGGAGTTTGCCATATAGTAAAAACCCACATTTAAGGCAACTTTGTCATCATCAGTAAATGCCAAAACCAGATAGGAATGAACAGCAGAATTAAAGGCAAATACGACACCAAAAACCAGAAGTCCAGCAATAATTACAAGATTAGCAGATAAACCTAATTGTAGTGCCAGAGCGATCGCACCAGGAACAGCCGTTAATGTAAATGTCCAGAATCGAATAGTTTGAGATTGGGGTGGACGACCAGAACCAAAACGTTGCATTAGTGTCGGTGCTAAAAATTGAATAATCCCATAACCAATTACCCAACAAGCTAAAAATCCCCCCACCTGATAAAAAGACCAGCCTAAAGTTCCCCGTAAAAAAACTGGTAAAGCCACAACAAACCATACATCTCTAGACCCAAATAAAAAGAATCGCGCCGCCGAGAGAATATTTATTTCTGCGCTTTTAGAAAACAACTGGCTAAATTTAACCTTTTTCTTAATTTTACCCATGCCTTTGGGCAGTATTAACCCAGAAAACATAATTAAAGCCAGTCCCCCAGCCATAATCCACAGGGAATTAATAAAGCCAACCGAACTGAGAAGGGCGCTACCAAGAAAGAAACCGACCCCTTTTAAAGCATTCTTAGAACCTGTTAGCACTGCCACCCATTTAAACAAAGACGATTGAGCATCTTGAGGCACAACCAAGCGAATGGCACTTTTAGAACTCATCTTGGTTAAGTCCTTAGCAATTCCCGAAAATGCCTGTGCTACCATCACATAGAGAACCGCGAACCACTGCACCCAAGCTGGATTGAGAAAGGACAGCATGAATAAAGAAAACACCTGTAACCCAATACCAGTGTAAAGAGTCACCTTTAACCCAAACTGAGAACCAATCCAACCGCCGAGAAAGTTTGTAACAATTCCAAACACCTCGTAAAACAGGAACAAAAAGGCAATTTGGATGGGTGTATAACCAATGTTATTAAAATAGAGTAACACTAACATTCGCAAAGCCCCATCGGTTAAAGTGAAGCCCCAATATGCCAGTGTCACCAGAATATAATTCTTGAAATTAGAATTAGAAGCAGTAGTAGAAGCCATGATTAAAAATTCAAAATTGTCAATATAGTAGGAGTTAGGAGTTAAAGAAATGGGGTAAATTAAATACCCCACAACCTTTACAACAAAACCTTATTTCTGTAAACTTAAAGCCACCTTTCGTGCTAATTCCACCATACGGTTGGCATAACCCCATTCATTGTCATACCACGCCAAAATTTTCACTTGGGTTTCATCAACAACCATTGTCGAAAGGGCATCAATAATTGCAGAACGAGGATCATCTTTATAATCAATAGATACTAAAGGACGTTCTTCATAACCCAAAATTCCCTTTAATGGTTCTTGGGTTGATGCAGTTTTTAATAAACCGTTAATTTCGGCAATTGTGGTAGGACGAACCACTTCAAATACACAATCTGTCAGAGAAGCATTTAACAAAGGAACACGGACAGCTAAACCATTTAATTTACCATTCAATTCTGGATAAATTAACCCAATAGCTGTAGCTGAACCGGTGCTAGTGGGAATTAATGACATACTTGTAGCCCTAGCCCGGCGCAAATCTTTATGAGGTGCATCTACAATAGTTTGCGTATTAGTATTATCGTGAATTGTGGTAATTATTCCATGTTTAATTCCTAACCCTTCATGAATTACCTTTACTACTGGGGCTAAACAATTGGTAGTACAAGAAGCTGCTGTTAATAAATGATGTTTTTCAGGTTCATAAAGATGATCATTTACCCCCATGACAATATTTAAAGCCTCTTCCTTTACAGGTGCAGCAACAATTACTTTCTGCACGCCTCTTTTAAAATATGGATCAAGGGTAGCGGGTGTTCTAAACTTACCAGAACATTCCAAAACCATATCAACACCAAAGTCTTCCCAAGGAACTTCACCAGGTTGGGAATGTTCAGTAAAACTGAGAGATTTACCATCAATAACAACTTGGTTTTCTACAGCTTCTACTTCCGGTTGCCAACGCCCATGTACAGAATCAAATTTGAGCAAATGTGCTGCTGCATTCGTTCCACCTTTGGTTTCATTAATATGTACAAATTCTAGTTCTGTCCAACCCCAAGCAGCACGAAGAGCTAACCGTCCTATGCGGCCAAATCCATTTATTCCTACTTTAATTGCCATAATTTTTATTAATTCCTAAAATTCTTTTTGTTTACGTAACAATTCCCCAAGTGTGATTTTAAACTCGGACTTACCACCAAATACCGTTCCCACTTTGCCTTTATATAAATGAACGTAATCAAGTTTGTAAGCTTCCTCTGATAAAGGCACATAGCCAACAGAAACTGCTGTTTTTGCAGCGTTTTTAATGTAGAAGTCTGCAAACTTATAAACTACAGTTTTATTTTTACTAGACCAAAGATTGACATATATAAATAGAGGTCGAGAAAGTGGTTGATATTTAGCTTTTTCTACGGTTTCTGGTGATGGTAAAACAGCACCTTTACCACTATTAACTGCTAAGACTTTTAACTTATCTTTGTTTTCTTCATAGTAGGCATAACCAAAGTAACCCAAGGCACCAGGGTCTTTATTGATACCTGCAACTAAAACCTCATCATCTTCGCTGGCTGTGTAATCTTTACGGCTGGCTTTAGCTTTACCGACAATTGCTTCGGTAAAATAATCAAATGTCCCAGACTTATCACCAGCACCGTATAATTTAATTGGGCGGTCTGGCCAAGAACTACGGACTTGATTCCATTTTGTAATTTTTCCTTCAGCCCCAGGTTCCCAGATTTTTTTTAGTTCGGCTACTGTAATGTCTTTTGCCCAATTGTTTTGGGGATTAACAGCAATAGTTAAAGCATCAAAAGCAATGGGTAGTTCCATATAGCTGATGTCATTCTTTTTACAAGCTGCCATTTCTGACTGGTTAATAGGCCGAGAAGCATTACTGATGTCTGTTTCTCCAGCACAGAATTTTTCAAACCCACCGCTAGTACCCGAAATACTTACTTGTACTTGACTCTTATTTTCAGGGTTGGCTTGATATGCTTTGACTACACCCTGGGTAATGGGATATACGGTACTAGAACCATCTACTTTTATCAGTGTGGCAGTAGTAGAGTTAGTAACTTTTATAGCTTCAGTTGGCTGCTGAATATTGTCGCTAGAATTAGATGTAGTTGTGCAACTGGTTGTTAAAGCTAACATTCCCAGGGTTAGGAATAATTTTTTTGCTGTTTTTTTCACTGATTTTACCTGTATAATTAGTGATTAGACTGCTTTATCTACGTATCTATCATTTCAAAAAAAATTGATATGTCAATACCTACTCTACCATCAGATATAAAAATTAATCAAAAAAAATTGATGTATTTTCCAGAAGCAGGTTGAGGGAAAATCAGCGATGATTATTAGTTATGATCAATAGTCATTGGTCAATTAGTCCAAGATTGAGTTAAAATGAGGGGTCGCAAACTGAGTAAGTAAAACCCGGATATTCCCCGGAGGTGTAATTGACCAAGTTCATTTTAAAAATTCTCTGGTTAGACGAAAACGTCGCCCTCGCAGTTGATCAGGTTGTTGGTAAAGGTTCTAGTCCCTTAACCAAATACTTTTTCTGGCCTAGAAATGATGCGTGGGAAGAGTTAAAAAAAGAGTTAGAATCCAAACACTGGATTACAGATGTTGATCGTGTGGAGTTGCTAAACAAAGCCACAGAAGTGATTAACTACTGGCAAGAGGAAGGTAGAAACCGTCCTATGGCAGAAGCGCAGTTGAAATTTCCAGAAGTTGCCTTCACTGGTAGCGCCTGATTATTTTAGGTTAGTAATGGGTAATTGGTAATTGGTGATTGGTAATGGTTAATTAAATTAAATTACCACCAATCACCAACCCTTGTGTTACCTTCTATGCCTACTTTCCATTAAAAATAAAAATTTTGTACTTCATTTACCTGCAATTCCCTGTGTCTACGAAAGGAAGGCGATTGATCCTCATAATTCACTATAAATTCCAATCACGACGATAATTAAAGAAACTTATTAACAATTCTTGTAAAGTATGATTACGATTTAGTTTCAATGTTTGCCATTCTCGACTAGTTGCGACTAAAATTTCTGTATAGCTAGGATAAACTGCGGATAGCCGTGCTAATTTTGCAATGTTGATCTTTTCCGATATTGCCAAAGTGATTAAATTAATTAATTCTGTTGCTGCTTGACCGAAAATAGCGCCGCCTAATATTTGCCCATTTTCTAAGACGATTATTTTACAAATACCAGTTATTTCGCCTCGAATTTGGGCGGAGGTAGCAGTTTTAAAATATTGTTTTAAAACTAAAATTTTCTGGGAAGAATATCTCTTTTTAGCTTGAGTTTCTGTTAAACCAACTTGGCCTACCATCGGCTGACAATTTATGCCCCAAGGTATAAGATCATAATTAACTTTATCTGTGGGCAAAAATAGGGCATTTTTGACGGCAATATTAGCTTCATAATTAGCAATATTGGGTAAATCATAACCACCAATTACATCACCACAAGCGTAGATGCGATGGTTTGTAGTTTGTAATTTTTCATTTATAACTAAGTTATGTTTATGCCATTTGACTCCCACTGCTAGTAAATTTAGATATTCTAAATTAGGTTGTTGGCCAATAGCAATTAAAATTTCATCAGTTTCAATAGCTTCATTTCCTACTTGCAGCCATTTTTTATTATCTATTATTCTGACTTGAGTAACTTCTGTTTGGTTTAAAACCCGCACTCCATCCACTTCTAATTGTGCTATGAGTAATTGAGCGATTTCTGGATCAAGATGGGATAAAATTTGCGGATGTTTAGCTATTAAAGTTACCTGACAACCAAGTTTAGCTAGAAGTTGGGCAATTTCAATACTTTGGTGAACTCCGCCCAAAATCACCCAATTTTTTGCTAAGGGAGTGGTTTCTAAATATGACCAAATATTAGCTAATGTGAGATATTTAATAGTATCTAATCCAGGAATGTTGGGAATGAGAGGACGTGAACCATTAGCGAGTAGATAAGTGCGACCATATAAACGTCTTTGATTAACTATAAAATTTAAGTGAGGATGGGCTTGAAATTCTCCATTACCAATGATAATATCCACTCCTTGGACTGCTAAATTACCTAATGAATTAATTTCATTGATGTTTTTATTAATTGTTTGGGCATAAAATAAACTGTTTTCCCAAGTCATATTTTGGGAGTTTAATTGGATATGATTTGGCAAATTTCCAAAATTACTTAAATTTTGACATTGACTCTCAAGATGATTAATTTGACTGAGGATATATTGATAATTGATGTGAGAGTGAGTCAAAAAATTTTCTTCAGCAATTAAAGCTACTTTAGCCTTAAAACCTGTTGCCATTAAAGCAGCGTGATACCCAGCCAGAGTACCGCCTATGATCACGATATCATAATCAATATTGGACATTGGTAATTCGTAATTCGTAATTCGTAATTCGTAATTGGAAAAGACAAAACATAAGAAATCTTTTTCACCTGTAACCTGTAACCTGTAACCTGTAACCTGTCACCTGTCACCTATCACCTGTCACCTGTCACCTGTCACCTGTCACCTGTCACCTGACTGGTTACTGAGCAAAGCCGAAGTGCTGACTCCTGAATTCTTACTTAATTTTTAATTGTTTTCAGTGCATTTAATAGGCGTTGATTATCCGATTCAGTCCGAACTGCGACACGGAAAAAGCGATCGCCTAATTCTTTAAAGCTTAAACAATCACGAATTAAAATCTGATGTTGTTGTAGTAATGTTTTTTGTAACTCAGAAGTAGAGAATATAGATTCTACCAATACATAGTTAACAGCGCCTTGTAGGGGGCGTAAACCAGGAATTGAGGTTAGACCTTGAAGTAATTGATTTCTTGCCTGTGGTAGCCATTTCCATGTGAGAGTTTGGAATTCTGTGTCTTTGAGAGCAGCGATCGCGGCTGCTGCTGCTAAAGTATTCACAGGCCAGGGATCTCGCCATGACTTCCATGTCGCTAAACGGTGTGGATGAGCGATCGCATATCCCAATCTTAGTCCTGGTAAGCTGTAGAACTTCGTCAGCGATCTTAAAATTACTAAATTCTCATATTCCTGTACTAACTCAATTAAACTTTGTTCTTGCTGGGGTGGCAGAAAATCCATAAACGCTTCATCTACCACCACCAAAGCAAACTTGTCTAAATAGGGTAAAACAGACTCCCGTGAAAATAACCTACCCGTTGGATTATGGGGATTATTTAATAGTAACCCCGATACTGAACTCTCTAGCCTGAATTGTGGAAATAGGGAACTGTTCTCCTCTATCCCTGGGGACAAATTTACAGGAAACTCCAGAACTTTAGCCCCATAACTCGCAAGAGTGCGGTAATAGTCGCCAAAGGCCGGAGTCAGCAAAACTGTTCCTGCTAATTTTGCTAAATCTCTACCCACCAGAGTTAACAATTCTGCCGAACCATTACCAGGCAAAATCCACTCTGGAGGTAGTTGATGAAATTGACTCAGAGCTAGTCTCAGTTCACTATACTCTGGGTCAGGATAATTGCGGAGATTATCAAGTTGGGAAACAATCGCAGCGATAACGCTGTCTGGCGGACCCAACGGGCTAATACTGGCGGAAAAATCCACAATAGCATCCGGGGAACAGCCAGCCAGTGCTGCTGCCCAAGCTAAGTTTCCCCCATGTGCTTGTTGTGGCATCAAAAATAGCTTCCCTATAACAGAAATTACTCTTTTGGGGGCGCTACTCTTTCTCTAAAGAGTTTCCCAGCAGAGAACGCGGGAACTCTAGTCGCAGGAATTTCCATTTTTTCGTTGGTTTTCGGGTTACGTCCTTCCCGGGCTTTGCGTTCCCGTGATTCAAAAGAACCAAATCCCACCAAAGTCACCTTATCACCAGAAGAAACCGCCTCTACAATGGTTTCGATGGCAGCACTCAAAACAGCATCAGCTTGTTTCTTAGTAACGTTGGCCTTTTCCGCCACTGCATCAACTAATTCGCCTTTGTTCATATCAAACTCCTAAAGTTTTACCAGAGATTCTTTAAAGATGCACTATAAGAACATCTTTACGTAAATCTCTGTTTGTACAACTACAAAAATCGTTCCTTGAGAGTATTTACACTCAAAATCACCGTAAATCCCATTGACTCGACTTTTCAATGAATCATTCTAAGGCGTTGTAGCCCGAAGTGGATAGATGAAACTATTAATTTATATAGATTTCAGGATTTTTTATGTTTTTTACCTCTTTTTTGTAATCAAAACCACCTATTTTTAGTAATAAATACTTAAATTGGTCATGGGTCATTGGTTATGAGGAAAATTTTTCCCTATACCTCCAGTGCCCCTGCTTCTTGCACTCTAAACTATAAAGTCTCATTTTTGGTAGATTTTTGACGGATATTTATGGCTTTTCCTCTAGCTTTCAGAACTCTACGCAGTCGGTCGGGGCTTAAATATACCTGTCTTTCTGACGCTAGTTTTTTGGCTAGTTGTTTAGAGCTATATATTTGAGAGTCCTGAAATAAACAGTTTTCTAAATACTCTAAATCATCTTCTGAGTAACGTGGTTTGCCACCTCTACCTGGGGCATCCCATAATCCGGCTAAACCCATCTTTTCCCAACGATGTAAGGTTTGACGGACTGTAGAAATTGCCCAGTTTAATCCTTGGGCAATTTGTTCGTTTTTTAATCCGCGAGCATTTAATAACAATACTTGAGCGCGGTCTTTAGTTCGTTGAGGAATATCCTTTGCTTTTCTCAACTCTTCAAGAGTTAATTTTTCCTCATCAGTTAAAACAATTTTCAGTCTGCATCCCATAGAATTTTTTTCTCATTAATTTATGATTGTGTATACTGATCCGTGTTCCTGCTTGTACAAAAAAGCAAGTATATAAAAAACACGCTAAACTCAGAGAAATTACAAAGATTAAATTGACTAGAGTATAGTCACAAATCTTTTGGACAATAATTTTGAGCTTTTTGAGTATATCAACATCTAGATAATTACCCAAGTTATTATTTATCTTTGTTACTTGATTTACTCTAAGTATATCTGTTGTTTCCGTATCTTCTGAAAATCAACCTGTTTTGACAATACACATAACTGTTAATTATATTATGTATAATATAATAGTGGTTTAATTGGATAATTCCTCATCAAAAAAAAGGTTTGGCATAATCACCAAACCTCCATAATTGCTGTGCTTAACAACGTACTTAACTAATTTAGTGCTACTCCGATTACAGATCATCTTCCTAGAGGCTGTATGAAAATTTATTTAAATATGATAAGGCAAATTTAATATATATTATTAAAAATAAAAAAAGCTTGGTTGTGAACCAAGCCTTTGTATATACCAGGTGTTTACCATATATATTTACTTTAAACCCTCGGTTATTAGTATTCATCATCCTATTAGGTGTGTACAAATTTCCCAAAATATGCTAAAGCACAGTCAATTAGTATTTAATATCAGACAAATAAAAAAAGACCCTGAAATTATTTTCAGGGTACATACACGTTTTTCAGGCATTAATATATTTAAGACTAGTCAATTTTAATCCAGATTTCTACTACCTAAAGTAGAATTAAATCAGATATTTTGCGGATGAGCACATAAGAAGTTACATTAAATTAAGACTTACGCAAGTGTCACACCAAAAAACCTGTTGTAGGGTGCTTCATACAGCATAAATCATATAAATAACTAAATTCTTGATATCTGACATAGTTCGTGAGCTTGTCGAACCACACCCTACCAATGTGCTAGTTACGTAAGTCCTGTAAATATAAAAAAGGCTTGGTAAATAGCCAAGCCTATGGATACCAAGTGTTTACCATAACTAGTTAATTTAGATTAATAGCAATGACAATTCATCTATCTAGAGAATACTATGTACTATAATTTATGAATTTTTATCAGAAAAAAGGTTTAGCATGAAGCTAAACCATTATAGAAAGCAGTTATTCGACACACAAAAGTTAATTAAAATATACTTTTACTACTTTGACATCTTCCTAGAGAGTGAATCTAATTATTAATAAGTATGATATGGATATGTACTAAGATTTATCATTTTGATTATCCTTAAATCAGCATTTATTTCTACTTCTAATACCAACTTTTTATGAAGATGCACATAATCAGACCCCCCTCTCACTAAGACGGCGAAGCCGGGGGGTAAATATGAGAATATTACTTTTAGTTTCTTACCTCTGCTACGTTTCTGCAATTGCCCCTTGTATTTTCATGAAAGTATCTATTAAAGTTTGTAATTGTTGATCTGCTTTAAAGACTCCTAAACCTCTTGCCGTTACCTTCCCAGGAGAATAAACAAAACGTGTTTTCATGTTGGAAGCGAGGTTTTCTGCTAATAGATTCCATGCAGGTTCTTCCATTGGTGTTTCTAAAACAATGTGCTGTTTATTCTCTGGTTTAATACGGCTAAATCCCAGATTTTTGGCTAATTGTTTTAGTTCCATCACGCGCAATAATTGATTTGCAGGTACGGGTATAGCACCATATCTATCTGTCCATTCCGCAGCAATTTGTTTTAATTCATATTTTGATTTTGCAGTAGCAACAGCGCGATAAGCACTCATCTTCTGATCAGGATCAGTAATGTAGGTTGAAGGAATAAATGCGGTAAGATTAAGGTCAATTTGTGTATCTTCAACTTTGGGTATTTCTTGACCTCTAATTTCTCGAATTGCTTCTTCTAACATTTCCATATACAAGTCAAATCCAATTGCATCCATTTGACCAGATTGTTCTGCACCTAGCAAGTTTCCTACACCGCGAATTTCCATATCTCGCATTGCTAATTGATATCCAGAACCAAGTTGTGTAAATTCTTGAATTGCCCTTAATCTTTGTCTGGCTGCATCGGATAATTCTCTTTGTTTAGGGTAAAATAACCATGCGTGTGCCTGTATTCCTGCCCGTCCTACCCGACCACGTAATTGATATAATTGAGATAAACCAAAACGGTGAGCATCTTCAATTAATATTGTATTGACTCGCGGAATATCTAAACCAGATTCAATAATTGTCGTACAAACAAGAATATCCGCGTCATTATTGCCGAAAGTCAGCATGGTAGATTCTAACTCGCTTTCGTCCATTTGACCATGAGCGATCGCAAATCTTCCTCCTGGTATCATCTCTCGCAATTTTGTTGTTGTTTCCTCAATTCCTTCAACTCTGGGAACTACATAAAATACTTGTCCACCTCGATCTAATTCTTGACGAATTGCACTTCTGACAATATCAGAATTCAAAGGTGCGAGATGGGTTTGAATTGGTCTTCTGGTGGGAGGTGGAGTGGTAATTAAACTCATTTCCCGAATTCCTGATAATGACATATATAAGGTTCTGGGAATAGGAGTTGCGGAAAGAGTGAGAACATCAACTTGGGTTTTGAGACTTTTGATTTTTTCCTTTTGATTAACTCCAAATCTTTGTTCTTCGTCAATTACTAAAAGTCCTAAATCCTTAAATTGTACACCTTTTCCTAATAATTGATGTGTTCCGACAACTATATCTAATTCTCCCGTTGCAAGACGTTTTTGAATATTGCGTTTTTCTTCCGCACTACGAAAACGATTTAGTAAACCCACATTCACAGGATAGGGTGCAAAACGTTCTTTAATTGTGTGATAATGTTGTTGGGTTAAAATTGTTGTTGGTGCTAAAAGTGCCACTTGCTTTCCTGCGGTGACAGCTTTAAAAATCGCCCGAATTGCAACTTCTGTTTTGCCAAAACCCACATCTCCACATACTAACCTGTCCATTGGTCTTTCACTTTCCATATCCCGTTTCACATCTTGTACGGCTTTTAGTTGATCTGTGGTAGGTTGATAGGGGAAAGAATCTTCCATTTCTTCTTGCCAAGGCATATCCTGGGGATAGGAAAAACCTTGTTGTTGAGAACGTGCGGCATACAGTTTTAACAAATCTACTGCTAATTTTTTAATGACTTTGCGAACTTTATTTTTAGTATTCTCCCAAGCCTTTCCGGTCATTTTATGCAGTTCTGGAGGTTTATCTGCATTAGTTCTAAATCGAGATAAAGAACCAACTTGATCAGCAGCAACTCTTAATAAACCATCTGCATATTGCACAACTAAATAATCACGGGTTTCATCATTAATTGTTAAACTTTCTAATTTGACAAATTTACCAATGCCATGACTACGATGAACAACAAAATCTCCTTGACGTAATTTATTAGGATCAACTTGTTTAGATGTGGCTTGACGACGTTTACGGACATAGCCAAAATTAGCTAAGGAATGTTGTCCATAAAATTCTCTATCAGTGACAATTACTAACCGAAAAGAAGGTAAAATAAACCCTTCTAATTCTGCCAAACCGGAATATTTTAGAGCGATGGGGATATGATTAATTTGTAGTTTATCAATGGCTTGATAATCGCGGGGATTAGGGATAAACTGGGCAGGACAATCATGTTCTTGCAGCAGAGAAACAGAACGGGAAGGTTGAGCCGAAATTATCCAAACCGCAAAATTGCGTTCCCTCTCTTTTCTAATTGTTTCCCCTAACTTGGCAAATTGATGAGGTGTAACAGGTAAAGGTCTACTCCCTAAATTCAGACCACTATTTTCTTCTGATAATTCCGATAAATATAACTTTTTAAAATTACTAATTTCCGCTATACACTCATCAAAATTGCGATGGATTTTAGGTAATTCAACTGATAACTGTACGGGTGAAGCATTTAGAGAACCATTTTTTGCAACCACCAATAAGTTATCTTCCAAATGCTTCACCCCTAATGACCACTGACTTTGAGCATTTTCCACCCAGCGATCGCTATGAGCATAACATTGTTCTGGTTCATCAATGGCAACAAGGGTATTTTGTGGTAAATAGTCCAGTAATGAAGCGGGTTTTGCAAAAGCTAACCCCAAAAATCGCCGACTTCCTTCGGGATTACCTCCCTTAGTTCCTCTCGGCAAAGGTGGGAAAGTGTCAGCATCTAATGCTGTATTATCTTTCAGCCCATCTAAAACAATTGGTGCAAAACTTGTGGGGGTGAGGGTAACTTTTTCTACCTTATCCAAGGCTGAACGCTGGGTGGCGGGGTCAAATTCCCGAATTTGTTCAATTTCGTCACCAAACCATTCCAAGCGCACAGGCAACTCGGAGGACACCGGAAACACATCCACAATATCCCCCCGTCTACTCCATTGTCCTTCCGTTTCCACCAGGGGAACTCGTTCATATCCCAAAATCGTGATTTTTTCCCCAAACCCATCTAAATCAAATTCCATCCCCTTTTCTAAAGTGACACAAAATGATTTAAACGCCTCCGGTGGTGGCAAATGTGGCTGCAACGCCCCCACCGTCGCAATTATCGCCGTTTTTTGTTTTGGCAACTGACCACTGACAACTGACGACTGACCATTAACCAAATCTGCTAAAACCTGCATTTGACCCCAACTCAACTCATTTTCAGGGTCAAAAGGTTCATAGGGAGAAGCTTCGGAAGTGGGGTAAAAGTGGACAGTTTTCCATCCCATGGCTTCCATCTGGGCAAAAACCCGGCCAGCTTCCTCTAAAGTGGCACAAAATACACACAGATCCTGATCTTCATAACTTGCTAATGCTGAAGCTACCAGTCCCTTGGGGAGACGAGAAATACCATTTAACCGCAATTCCTGCTGTTTGTTGAGTTTAGTAATGAGTTCTGCGGTAAGAGGCGATCGCGCCAAAGCACGTACAATAGAAGAAAAGGCCATAAGTTTTACGTTAAAAAAGGAAGTCGCTGCTGATGTCAAAATCTAAAAGCAGTTTATATCAACTATTTTAAAAGTTTTAATCCTACTCTTGACCATGAATGCCCAAGAATAAACCATAACTGCTAATAGACAGAAAAATATAACTATGACTTTGTATATAGTCAAAGTATTTAGATAATCACCTAAAATACTGGATACTAATAAAATGTGTAAATAAACTGGATTGCCAATCTCTGTATAATTTTACTCTTTATACCAGCAATTTTAAAAATGTCTTCCATCAGTTTTGAACTTTTAACAATTTTAGTCCTAATTTTCGCCAACGGTGTATTTTCGATGTCGGAGATGGCCGTAGTTTCCGCTCGGAAAGTCAGACTACAGCAGTTAGCCAACCAAGGAGATGTCAATGCTAGGGCTGCATTAAAACTCGCCGAATCGCCTAATCATTTTTTATCTATCGTCCAAGTGGGGATTACACTCATTAATATCCTTAATGGTGTCTTCGGTGGTGCGACCATTGCCAGAAGATTAGAAGATTATATCAAGCTAGTTCCAATTTTAGCTAATTATAGTAATGCGATCGCCTTTGGCATCGTAGTTTTACTCATTACCTATTTTTCCTTAATTGTCGGTGAACTCGTCCCCAAACGTCTGGCTTTAAATAACCCCGAAAAAATCGCTGCTTTTGTGGCTATCCCCATGCGGGCATTAGCAAAAATAGCCTCACCCATTGTTTATCTTTTAAGTGCATCCACAGATTTAGTATTAAGAGTTTTGGGAATTACACCTTCAGAAGAACCCCAAGTCACGGAAGAAGAAATTAAAATTCTAATCGAACAAGGGACAGAAGCGGGAACTTTTGAAGAAGCCGAACAAGACATGGTAGAAAGAGTATTTCGGTTAGGCGATCGCCCCGTCACCTACCTAATGACACCCCGCCCTGATATAGTTTGGTTAGACTTGGACGACTCCCCTGAAGAAAATCGCCACAAAATGGTAGAAAGTGGTTATTCTCGCTATCCTGTTTGTCAAGAAGGATTAGATAATGTTCTGGGTATTATTCCTGTCACAGATTTATTAGCTAGAAGTTTACGCAATGAATCTTTTGATCTTACTCTAGGATTACGTCAACCCGTATTTGTTCCTGAAAGTACACGCGGTTTAAAAGTTTTGGAATTATTCAAACAAACCATCACACACATGGCTTTAGTGGTAGATGAATATGGTGTCATTCAAGGCTTAGTTACCCTCAATGATATCATGAGTGAAATAGTTGGGGATGTTCCCGCAGAACCAGGACAAGAAGAACCCCAAGCTATACAAAGAGAAGATGGTTCTTGGTTAGTAGATGGAATGTTAGGAATAGAAGAGTTTTTAGAACTTTTTGATCTCGAAGAATTAGAAACTGAAGAAAGAGGAAATTATCAAACATTAGGCGGTTTTGTTATCACCCATTTAGGACGTATTCCCGCCGCCGCCGATCATTTTGAATGGGATGGTATGCGGTTTGAAGTTATGGATATGGACGGAAATCGGGTTGATAAGGTGCTAGTAGTACCCAAGGTAATTAGTAATGACAATTAGCAATGAAGTAAAGAGTCATAGGCCACGCTGCCCTATATGAAGAATGAAGAGCATTTTTTATCTAAATAAAAGGAGTGGGGGATCTTATCGCCTCACCTGAATTCTTGCGAAAATATTAGTAAAAGTCGGCTATAATAATGTACAGCGAAAGATGCAGGTGACTTATGGTTCAAGCATTAACAAAACCATTAACATTGGAAGAATTTATTATCCAATACGGTGATAACCCCCACTATGAACTTGCAGATGGAGAACTGATTGATATGGAACCAACTGGACCTCATGAAACTGTTGGGGGTAAAATAGCTACTCAAATAGGTATTGCTATAATTGCCGAAAAACTTCCTTGGTTTATCCCTCGTACCTGTCTAATCCGTCCTTTCGCAGAAGTGGCCACAGCCCGCCGTCCTGATATTGTAGTATTAGATGAAACAGTGCTGCACCATGAACCTTTTTGGGAACATGAACCAGTTATTGCTTTAGGACAATCAATTAAGTTAGTAGTTGAAGTTGTTAGCACAAACTGGGAAACAGATTATGCACGTAAAGTTGAAGAATACGCTTTATTAGGAATTCCTGAATATTGGATTGTTGATTATCGGGGGTTAGGTGGTGTTGTTTTTATTGGTAAACCAAAACAACCAACATTTACAGTTTGTCAATTAATTGGTGAAGATTACAACCAGCAAAAATATCGGTTAGGTGAGTTTATTAAATCTCATATTTTACCTAGTCTTCAACTGCATCTTGATGATGTGATGCCAAGGTAAATGTTAGTTGGGAACGAAATTTTTAGTTTCACCTGAATTAATGAAATTTTTCAATTCAGTGAGGTACAATAACCCCACCCTGCAAGCGAGGAGAGGGCTATAATATACTCGATATGATTAGAAAATGTTATGTCACTTACCAGAAGTGTTGAATGTTAAGATTTGGAGGATATTGCACAAGTTGTGCATTGGTATTGGTGATACCAAATTCGAGTGCTTAATGACTCTATTCTTAATAAACAAGGTGTTTTACCTGGGGAAAACGCAAAGGTTGTAAAGTTTTGTTGCAAGATTCAACACTTGTGGTCACTTACCTATCAGCTACTACATCTATAATTTCTTGAAGTGTGAAATAGATGTAGTAAAGTACAGGTGTACCTCTAATATCTATAGTTCCAAACCGCCGATATAAAGAGTCTCTATTATCAGGTGATGCAATACGAATTTGAGGAACTTCAATAGGAGCAAATTTTATATCAAAAGTAATGCACCATTTAATTTTTAACTTTAGCTTACCATCCTTATCTCGTTCTTCTAAATCTGAAAATAAATTTTTATAAAAATATTCTATTTTCGTAATTTGAGGACGAAAATCTTCTCTTAAAATGCTTTTTGAGTAAGATAATTGTGCATTAATAACATTTGGAATATTGACTTCTCCTATTACATTGAAAAGTTCCTTAACTTTATCAATAATATAGTTTTCTGCAATTTCTTTTTCCTGTTGACTTTTGAATGAAATCAAAGGGACATAGTTACTTTGAAATTCTTTGCCGTTGACAATAAAACCAATAAAGTCCATATTACCACTTTTCCTTAACTATTTTCTAAATTTCCAGAGTTTAAGTAAACTTCTTGTATTAAATAAAAATTAGCTTTAAATATTTTAATACCCCTTATTTCAAAATTAGGTTCTGTTTTACCTAGAGGATATTCAGGAGTGCTTAAATAATAAAAAGGTATGAAAAATATATTTTCTATTATATGTTCAGGGAAACTTTGTTGTAATGCAAGTTCGTAAGTAAGCTGCTTTGCTAAAGGAATCATATATTTATTTTCATCAGTTTTTTCTATAGGCAATTGTGAATTATCTTGATAAAATTGAAGAGAATGATTTTTATAATCAATTAATTTTAAGGTTTTTTGACCATTAATTTCTTCTTCCATAACTAAATCTGGTTGAGGATAACGGCGATAGTATAGTGAACGGTTACTAGAAGAATACCTTTGTATTTTTTTATCGGTATTAACAAAACCACTATTTAAATCTAATTCAATACAAAATAACTCACCCCACCACAAATTTCTATTGTAATATGGATGGTAAAGATTGGACTCTATTTGGTATGTCCATCGGTTTTCAGATTCATCTGAAGAATTGTTATGTCTAATAGGTTTACTACGATTTCCAACTCTATTTTTTTCATCTTCCAATCTTCTATAATTTTTATCTAGGCTATTAATTTGTTTATTAATATAGCCATTTATAATAATATCTGCATCTGCAAAACAAATCTTATTAAATTTTTGTTGAATAGGATCAAAATTCTTTATAAAGAAATAAGTATTGCACATATCTTCCCAGACATAAGAAAATCCCTGTTCACCTTTTATTCCCCAAAATTCACCATCTTCTTGTCCTGGATTAAGTTCTCCATATAAAAATGTTTCAATTGCTTCATATAGTCCCCAATAATCAGCATCTTTATAATGAGTATTTCTATCTATATTATCCAGAGCTTCTTTAAGTATGGTAATGGTTTCCTCAAAAGTATCTTGGGAAAATAGAGACTGATTGTTAGTTAAATAATCATCTCTAAATCTTTGCGATAGAAAGCGAATGTCTTGACTTCTATCTTGAACATTTTCGGGAACGTCTTCTTGTAGTTGTTGGATAATTTCATCAAGAATAAAACAATAAAGATGAATTATATCAGTGCTTTCGTAATGAATTATTGACCGAGGTAAATCCATTGCTTCAATATAAATAGTATGTTCTTCCTCTGAGTAATCAAGGTAAATAGCCCGATCTAAATACTTATGAATTTTAGAATAATCAATTTCTTCAGTCCGTCTAATTTTCTTTTGGATTGAGTGAAGTGCTAAATCATCGTAAGCTTCTAATACTCGCTCAATCATGTTGAGCTTACTATATAATAAAATATCATCGCTTCCTTCTTCTTCCTCATCATTAGTTTTTAGACTAATCCCACCAGAAGAAAGAGTAGGTTGATCTTGAGAAGTCTGAGATTTAGCATCATTCCTTTGAAAGCGACTAGAATATAAGCTATCTTGAGAAAATTTTCTTAACGTGCGATACATTAGGAAGAAAAAATCTCGCACATTGTTGAAATCAGATTGATATTTTGCAAAATCATCAAAGCCTTTTGGCAAACAAAATTCATAAGTATCTAAGTCCTCAGATTTTCGTATTCCAACAAAGGACTCTTTTGCTCCCACTACTAATTTTAGTGCTGAAAAGTCAAACATAACTTTAAACCTTGCCTGGATTGAACTTATTATTTAGATTGATCTTGCTTGTTCCTAATAATTTAATAAATTGGAAACAAATTGATTATGGTAGCTAATAAAATCACCAAAAGTAACAAGAGGTTGTTGCTCATTAAGTTTTAAAAGTTTACGAAGAGGTTTTTTATCCCGATTAAAAACACTATCCCAAATAAAAAACATGAGTTTATTTTGTACTTGACTTTCTGTTACTGGATCTGGATCTGTATTTATAAAGCGATAACCAATCTGCATATCTTCAATTCTGCCACCTCTAACAGAATTGTGATTATCTTTAATAAATTGGTTTAAATTTTTAACTAATTTTTTCCACTCTACATTCCAAGATAAGCACCCATTGGGATTTCCATAATTTGCTTTGGGTATTGTAAAACCATCTTCATCCCAATCTACATATTCCCATTCCCAACGTCTTTTAAAAGCATTATCCATGAAATAAATAGAATTATCGGAAGTATTCATAGTTGCTAAAATGGAGAGATTAGGAGGAATTCTTACTTTCATTGTTTTTATATCAATGTTTAAAAACTTTATTTTCTCCTCAAAAGTTTTTAAAAGAACAGAATTAGTTATAGGTTCTAGTTCGTATTTTTCACCAGTGGAATTTGGTTCGATACCTATCATGTCACTAAATTTATTAAACTCAATTTCAGTCAAATTAATTGAATAACTTGACCATCCTTTTAAGTTTCCTGTAATTTCTCTATCTAGTAACTGAAATACTGTACCGAATATAGCTGAAGAGTTACCACGATTAATTTCGTCAATAACTAAAACCACATTCTGAGGATTATTGACTTCGTTCTTCTGCTTATCATAAGCATTAATTAAATTCTTATAAGCTTGAACTAATGCTCTTAAAAAATGGCCTGGATGAAAATTATATTCTACTCTTCTATCTTTTGTTATGGGGACTAATTTTCCCATAAAATCACCATAAGTATATTCAGGATGAAATACTGTTTTGATGACATTAGGAGAAGTATTAATTAACCCTAATCCGGGAATAATTGTATGTTCAATTTTGTAGCTTTTACCAGTTCCAGGACAACCAAATAATATTTTTTGGATAGGGCTTTTCATAAATAAATCCAATTTATTTTCTAAAATTTTACTTTGATTAGTTGAAATGGATAATAAATCTGATATTTCTTCAGAAGTCAGTGAAGAGAAATCTTTACCATATTTTCTCTGACAACATTCCTCTATTTGTTCTTTCTGCCAGCCTAATCGTTGAAATCGCAGTTTAATTTCAATACGTTTTTTGTCTATTTCTGGTTGCATATTTCTTATATCTCAATTTTAACTTTTCTTGGATAAGTCTAGTTAATAAACACAGTTACCAAATTAGCTCCCCAATATCAGGTTACTTGATCATTAACAGTATTTTTAGTAACACTGGGTTCATTGCCTGATGTAGCAATTGATGTACTATTTAACATAATATTCATATCCAAGCTGAATTGTAAATATTTTTACTTATCATTTTTTGTTTAGTTTCGTTTCTAAATATATATTTTTTGTAATAAAACTTTACATAATAATTTAAGGTGAAACCGTTCTGATAATCTCAAAGTCAGTGATGAAAAGGTTTTACTTTTCCCCCTCACCTCTTACCTCACACAATCTGTAACACAACTAATGTCATATCATCGGTATTTTGCCGATCAGAACCAATAAATTGTTCAACTTGATCAAATAGATATTCGACAATTTCTTGAGGAGTATTGCAATATTTACAAGCTGTGCGAAAAGAAGTCACAAAATTATCTTCATCAAAGCGATCGCCCCCCGCCGCCACCGCTTCCGTCAAACCATCAGTATAATAAATGACCTTATCCCCAGATTCTAATTTAACTTGGGCATCTTCATATTCACTATTAGCATCTAAACCAATTAACATTCCCAATGTATCTAAACGAGTGACGCTTTTTGTCTCTGCGTGCCACCACAAAGGCGGATTATGGGCTGCATTACTATAGGATAAAATCTGTGTTTTTGGATCATATTCAGAATAAAACATTGTTACAAAGCGATGGGAATTTTCTAAATCCGCATACATAACCCGATTCAAATTTTGTAAAATTCCTGCCGGGGAGTTGCCATGCAAAACTTCACCTCGCAACATTCCCCGCAACATCGTCATAATTAAACCTGCGGGAACACCTTTACCCATCACATCACCAATTACCAAACCCCACCTACCATTTTCTCTCTCTTCCTGTGATTTGGCTTTTAACTGGTTTTGATGGGTGGGAATAAAATCATAGTAGTCACCACCCACACGATTAGCTGGTTTACAACGTGCTGCTAAAGCCAAACCGGGAATATTAGGACATTGACGGGGTAAAAGTCGGCGTTGAATTTCCGCACCAATTTCTAACTCTTGATCTAACCGTTCTTTTTTCCTCAATTCCACAGCTAATTCATCATTGTCAATAGCTACTGCTGTTTGATCTGCCACTAACCGGACTAATTTTTGTCTAGTTTCTGTCCAACTATATTCAGGATCACGACTTAAAACGTACAGCCAACCCCGTTCTGTATGTTTAACTAAAATTGCTGTACCAAAAACTTGCACATCTGCACCTAAATAACGGTGCATTTGTTCATCTAAAACTCCTGTAGAGATAGCTGGAGATACGGAATTAGGTAAAAGTGTAATTTGACTACTAGCAATTTCTAGGGCTTTTCTAATATTTTTTCTTTGCTGACTATCTTGCCAATGTAGTTGTTCTAATCTAACTTGTCCGTTAGGTTTATAAAGAAAAAGTGCGCTACCTTCTGCATCTGTCACTCTGGTAGCCATAAGAGGAATTAGTTCCAAAAATTGATTTAAGTTATTAAAGCTTCTGAGGGCAAACCCCAAAGAACTCAGTAAGTCTTGAATTTTATTTTGTTCTCTATGCAGCCTGGACACAAGTTCTTTCAGTGCCACCACAGGAGTGACATCTGTTGCGGCACTGTTATTACTATCAGTAGGATGGGAAGGATATTGGGACACAGGTTAATATTGCAGTTGAGAATACCAAATTTGTGATTCTTTATAGATACTCTTAATTGATAAATTGTTAAATCATATTGAACGAGATTTACGATTTTAGCAAGAGTAGAAAAACCGTTGCAGGTGATTTTTAAGTATTAGCTGATGCTGAGGACATTTTTTAAGTTAATTCCCAATCATCATGAATTTGCTAAGTTTTTGTTAAAAATAGTTCCTTGACAATCAGTATTTTTTATGATTAATTAGCAGCCTCTAATTTTTTCATAACTCCTTGAGTCCTTCATATATCTTGAGAAATAAAAGGTAAACATTCAAGGTGATAGTTAACAGGTGACATTAAGAAATCTAAGTTTCACTTTCTATGTCCTAACCATCTTGTCTACAGCTATCAAATTTGACTCTGTAGCTGCAAGAATAGATATTAGGTCATCGTTTACCCAAAAACTCGATAGATTTTTAGTAAACTGATGGATCGCTTCTCACTGGCTAGGATATCCTTCAAAACATAGTTGTGATCATGGTTTTCATAGAAAATGTCCAAATATTGACTGCAAACATTTAACCTATATACCACAAATTATCAAAATGTTTCCTTCGATAGATTTCTTTTATGAAAAAATTCTTGATTTTTTGACAAATGAAGAGGCAGGTGACAGTCAACGGTCAACCGTCAACCGTCAAACCAATGATCAAGAATAATTAACCGCTTAATAATGCTTCTACAAATTCATAACTAGAGAAGGGACGCAAATCTTCAATTCCTTCTCCCGCACCAATAAAACGGATGGGTAAGCCTAACTGCTGGACAACAGCCAGAGCTACGCCTCCTTTGGCTGTTCCGTCTAACTTGGTTAAGACAACGCCGCTAAGTTGGGCGGCTTGGGAAAATACTTCCGCTTGGCGCAGGCCATTTTGTCCCAAGGTAGCATCTAGGACTAACAGAGATTCAACATGGGCGTTGGGGGCTTTTTTGGCGATGATGCGCCGAATTTTAGTCAGCTCGTCCATTAGGTTTTTCTTATTTTGCAGTCGGCCAGCAGTATCTATTAACAGTAGTTCGGTTTGTCTGGCTTCGGCGGCTGTAATCGCATCAAAGACTACGGCGGCTGGATCTGTGTTTTTACCTGGATTAGCGATAACTTCTACACCGCTTCTTTGTCCCCATACTTTCACCTGTTCCACTGCTGCCGCCCGGAAGGTATCAGCAGCACCAATTAAACAGTTATAACCAGATTTTTGGGCGAGGTGAGAAAGTTTACCGATGGTTGTAGTTTTTCCTGCGCCATTTACGCCAGTCATTAACCATATAGTGAGGGTGTCTTTTGTGGGGGCAAAACTAGATGGTGGTTTGTTGGCTAGGGGTGCATCTAGCATATCCCTCAGAATTTGTTTGAGATAGGCGATCGCTTCTTCTGGTGGGGTAACTTCTGCTAAAAGTTTTTTCTGTAGGGCATTAATAATATAGTCGGTTGCCTCTACGCCTACATCTGCTTGTAATAGTAAGGCTTCAATTTCATTGACAGCATTTTGATTAAGAGGCCCTTGACCAACAATTGATTTTATTTGGTTGAGGATATTTCGCCGGGTTTTATCTAAACCTTGACGCAGTTTTTTCAACCAAGTTATTTCTTCAATGGAAATATCTTCGGCTTTTCTACCTTGGGCGGCTAAAACCTCCGCAGACCACACAAAACCATCATCAAATTCCAGTTCTATAACTTCTACTTCTGGTCTGGGTTCTGGTTCTGTAATAGCGATCTCTGTTTCCGGTGCAGGGGTTTCTATGGCACTAGCAATTAATTTCTCCTGCTTGGCTTCTCTTTCCGCCTCTGCCCGTTCTAGGAAGGATAGGGCAGGGGTTTCTATTTGTTCCGGTTCTGTGGGAGTGACAACATCTTCAGTAATTTCTGCCACTGGTGCAGTCACTTCTTCTGTTGTTGTTGGTGTTTCTTCCTCCACCGCCACAGGTGTTTCTGTTTCCACCTGTTTTTCTTGAATATTCTTATAAGCAGCCTTGGCAAATGCCAACAAGTCCGCCGTGTCCGGTATTGTTGTTTCTGATGGGGTTGCTTCTGGTGTGGGTGTTTCTTCCTGAGTTGCAGGAGTAGGAACTTCGGCAGATTCACTATTTGGACGACGAAACCAATTAAAAGCCATTGCAGTTGATTCAGATAAAAATTTAATTAGAAGTCACTCAATTTTGGATTTACGATTTTGGATTTTGGATCGACTACACCCTAAAGTGTAGAGGCTCGGAAATTTAGGATTTAGGATTACTTTTTTCCATCCTCAAGGACTCCGAGCCTATATTAAATTTTTAATCTAAAATCTAAAATCTAAAATTCCGGTCAGCAGGGGCGGGGTTTCCCCACCCAAAGGAATAATTTTCCCATTAGCAATTAGCAATTACCAATGACCCCATACTTTCAATTACTTTTTGTTTTCACTCACACGACGCAAAACACCATTAATAAATCGGTGTCCATCTTCTCCACTGTAGCGTTTAGCTAACTCTACGGCTTCATTAATAGCGATACTTGAGGGAACTTGCATGAATTTCATTTCGGCAACGGATATTTGCAAGATATCTCGATCAATTTGGGCTAAACGGGTAACTTGCCAATCTACTAACGCCTGAGAAATAAATTCTTCAATTGCCTGGCGATTTTCGCTGACGGTAATAATAATAGCTTTAGCATAGTTACGTACTTCCTTATCTTGATTAGCTAATTGAATCAATTCAGGAAAGTCAACGGATGCACCTAATTGATTAATAGCCGTTTGGGTGTAGGAAATGGCCTCTTTTAACATAGTTCTAGCTGTATTCAAGTCAGAGGCTCTAGTTTCGCTAGTTAATACTCGTTCATTACTGCGTTGTAGTTCTCCTGCGGCATTGTTCAATGTATCCTGTACTTCTAAGGTGAGGCTACGAACTGCGCCTAAAACTAACTTAGAAACTAATTGTTCATCTGATAGGGTATCTAGTTTTTTAGGGTTGATGGGCAATTGGCTAAGGCTTAACAGTGCCAATTCACGGGCTATTTGTTGGGGTTTACGACGTTGCATACAGTTGGAAAGGATAAAAATATGTGAGTTATGGCACAGTTAAACAATAAGCTTATCTATTTTTTGATCACTTTGCTAGGTTAGTATCCAGTTCCGGTTCTATTATCTCCATTACCTGGTGTTTTATTTTTAGGTCTGATTCTGCTATGGCGGCATTTAGTTGCGGAGACTGAACATTGGGCGCGACTATCCCACCAGAGATAATAATTTTGAAAGCATCTTCTACAGACATTTCTAGGTTAATTACCTCTGCTTCTGGTACTACTGCATACCAACCTGTGGTCGGGTTGGGGGTGGTAGGGATAAATAAACTAATGACAGGACGGGAGAGTTGATTTTGGATTTCGGTAGCAATTGTTCCTGTAGCAAAAGCGATCGCCCAAATTCCCGGACGCGGATATTCTACTAAAACTACACGGCGAAATTTCCCATTAGAATCTTTGAGGAGAGTTTCTAATAGTTGTTTGAGGGTTTTATATACCTGACCAGCTAGAGGAATGGCCTGTAATAACCTTTCCCCTACATCTAATAACCACCGTCCTGCAATATTTCTGGCCATTAAGCCAATAATCAGAATACTTAATAGTGGTACTGCTAATCCGACTAATAAATTAAGTATATTTACTAAAATTGGGTTTAAGCCATCAAAAGGATTGAGTTGTTTGGGTATTTGGGTGAGAAAATTAATCACCCAGGTGGCTATGGTAATTGTTAACCAGATGGTAGTTGCTAGGGGAATGACGACCAATAAACCAGCAATCAGGTCATTTTTTAAGTCCTGTTTCAACCGTTCCATTACCAAACCCTGATGCTCCTTGTTTAGCTGAGTAAAACTATTGTGATTATTGTCCATAAGAGCAAATTAGTCACATTGGGAATATTAGAAACTGATGACAGCAAATATCAGTATCTTGCAACAGATTATTTCTCATCTTAGAAAATGCCTTTTGTACCCGTTTATAATAGTGTAAAAACAACCTTTTAGTACAAAAATTAGCCATTTTCTTAGTTCAACATAAATATAGGCATCATTACACCGTGATTACGGCTGGTAAATCTATGAGAGCTTTACTTATTCTTTGTAATAATTGTAAATGATTGTTGCAAGTCTGAGAGATATTATCTATCCTACCGCGTCATATCACCAAATGCTCATAATTTGGCAATGACTATTTTTAGCTTAACCGACTCCAAGCCCCACGTCTCACTCTTAGGAGCGTGGGATGAATGGTGCGTGAGTGAGGAATTGCCCAACGAACAAAAATAAGCGCAGCTTAATCAGTGTTGTTGGACGATGTTAGCGCAGCGGCACGAAGTGCGGAATGAACACTTTCTTGATTTTTTTTCAAATATTTGATATACTTTTCAACGGTAGGTGTAACTCAATTAAATGCTGAAAAGCAGCCTATCAAAATAAAAGCTAATTGTTCGGCTTAACCAAAGAACCGTGGGACACACGGTCTTAAAGCTCAGTTAATGTCTTCATAGAAGAGTCGCACCAGAACCCCACACTCACCCGAAGGGGAGTGTGTGGAGTATGTCACGTGCATACCGCTATAGTAAACTTGTTGTTTAATCTTGCATTTCTAAAATACCAACTAATATATGACCTATTTCTTCAATATCATCAGGGATTCTTAAAAGGGTCATATCTTGGGTAATTTGTTGTTGTTGACGATCTAATTTACCAAATCTCCAAATTTCTCCAGTAGTTACAGAACCATAAAACACAGATTTATTTTCTTCAATTTCCGATAAAGCAATTAACTCTACTGCAAGTTGAGTAAATCCTCTTGTTAAATCATCATTTTTAGCTTCAATTACTAATAAACTTTGATGAGAACGTAATAAGTAATCTAGATTTCCTTTTAACCAATTATTGACATTAATTGGATATTCTATTTTCATCTGACATTGACAATAAGTAATAACTTCTAAAAGCAGAGGTGAAACTAAAGTTTCCCGTCTAGCTGTTTCATTATTTAAGCTGACTAATGGTAAGAACGATGTGATTTTATCTTTAAGTTCTGCAATGTTTTGTAATGGGTTAGCAGTCTTGGGTAGACTAATGGCTTGTTTGATAAATGAATAACCTAACTCTGCTAGAATTTCTTCTATGTCATAGGGTAATTCAAAATAGGAGCGAAAAGTGTAAGATTGTCCTTCTTGGAGAATTTTTTGTTTAGTCATATTATCTCCTGATATCTCAGCGGAATTAAAAATTAAAAAAGCTCATTTCACAAGCTTTTGTTAGCATTTTTAATAGCGGTATGCAGTTAAATGAGAACCCCAAAATCTTTTCAACTCTGTCACCTGTCACCTGTCACCTGCTATAGCAAACTAACGTTCCATCACTTCTCTTACCAAGATTGCTAATTTATCCGCACTATCAGGAACAGCGATCGCTTGAGAAGCCTCTGCCATTTTCGCCAATTTCCCTGGAGACTGCAACAAATTCAAAACCTGAGAGGTAAATATTTCTGGTGTTAAATCTGATTGTTTAAAGGATAAAGCTGCACCAGCTTTAGTAAATACTTCAGCATTATAGGATTGATGATCTTCCGCCGCAAAGGGATAGGGAATTAAAATGGCTGGTGTACCACAAATTGCTAATTCTGTCAAGCTACCGGCACCGGAACGACTAATAGCTAAATTTGCCCGTCGTAACAAAGCGGACATATTGTTATAAAAGGGTAAAGCGATATATTGAGGATGTTGAAGAGTTTTAATATCAGGATCATTATCACCTGTTAAATGCACTATATAAGCACCTGCTTTAAACCAAGCATCTGCACATTGTCGTACTAACTTATTTACAGCTACAGCGCCCTGACTGCCACCAAAAACTAGAATTAGGGGAACATTATCGGGGATAGGTAAGTCTAAACTATTATTCTCTCCCTGATCCAAGAACTGAGAACGTACAGGAGTACCCACACATACAGTTTTACTCTTGGGTAAGTATTTACTAGCTACATCAAACCCTATAGCAACCACATCACACCAAGGACCAAAAAAACGGGTAACTTTACCAGGTAAAGCATTAGATTCATGAAACACCACAGGTAACCCCAAAGAACGCGCTGCAATTACCGCAGGTCCAGCAATATACCCCCCTGTGGTAAAGACTCCTTGGAACTTTCCCTGTTTTAAAATCCGTCTGACTTCCAGAATCCCACCCAGCAACTTAAACAAAATACGTAGAGAACCAAGACTTAAACCTTGCTGAAAACCTTCAACAGCAACAGTATTTAAGGGATATGTCCTTGGAACTAGCTGATTTTCTAACCTATTTGGCACACCTAGCCATTCAATCTCAACTTCTGGCAGTTTTTCAGCTAATGCGATCGCCGGAAACAGGTGTCCACCTGTCCCACTAGCTGCTATAAGTAATTTACTTGGTGTATTTATCATTCCCTGCTATACCATTTATCTCCCAGCTTCATTAAGATAAAACAAATTCCTTATCTTCTATCATCGAATCAGTAAAATCTTACTAATGACTAAAATTATCCCTTTATTAATGAAACGTAACACAACATTACCGCTTGGTGTTTTCTTTCTCTCCAGTTTACTGGCAATTGGTTTTTCTAGCATAGGACAAGTTGCCCAAGCAGGTGAACCACAGAATGCACCAGCTACACTCACCAATCTTTTAACACAGATTGACAACGCTGCTAACCAGGGCAATGTTAACGGGGTAATGGAATTTTACAGCCCCACATTTACCCATAGTGATGGTTTAAACCGCAAAGTCATGGAACAAGCTTTAACAAGACTGTGGAAAAGATATCCTAAATTGCGTTATACAACCCGCCTAAAGTCTTGGAAATCTGAAGGTAATACAATTATTGCGGAAACAGTGACCAGTATTAACGGGGTAGCTGCACTGAATAACAATAATTTAACTCTTCAATCTACTATTAAATCACGACAACGGATCACAGGATCAAAAATTGTTCATCAAGATATTTTGTCAGAACGGACTCAACTCACCTCTGGTAGTAAACCACCCCAAGTAGAAATAAAATTACCACAACAGGTAAAAGTTGGTGAAAAATATAGTTTTGATGCCATTGTTCAAGAACCATTAGGTGAGGACTTTTTGTTGGGTGCAGCAATGGAAGAACCCATTCAAGTTAATAAACTCCTTAACCCGACAACAGCAAATTTAGAGTTTCTCAGTGCAGGAGGACTCTTTAAAATAGGACGCGCACCCTTTAGTCCTGGTACTCACTGGGTTTCTGCTGTCATTCGCAGGGGTGAAGATATGACAATTATTACTCAACGGTTACAAGTAGTGAAAAAATAGTCAGTGGTCAGTGGTCAGTGGTCAGTGGTCAGTGGTCAGGAGTATACTAACAACGGACAACGGACAACGGACTTTTATGCAAAACCAAATTGTTTTTATTACTGGTGCAAGTAGCGGTATTGGTGCTGCTTGTGCCAAAATTTTTGCTGATGCTGGTGCAAAACTAATTTTAGCGGCACGACGCTGGGAAAGGCTACAGGAAGTAGCTAATTCTTTAGATATTCCATCTGATAAAATTCATTTATTGCCACTTGATGTATGCGATCGCTTGGCGGTAGAATCTGCTATTAATAACTTACCTTCCCCTTGGTGTAATATTGATATTCTCATTAATAATGCTGGTTTAAGTCGCGGTTTAGATAAATTGTATCAAGGCGACTTTCAAGACTGGGAAGAAATGATTGATACTAATATCAAAGGTTTGCTTTACCTCACCCGTTATGTTGTACCAGGAATGGTGTCTAGAAATTCTGGTCATGTGATCAATATCGGTTCTATTGCTGGACATCAAACCTATCCTGGTGGTAACGTTTATTGTGGCACAAAGGCGGCTGTGAGAGCCATTTCCGAAGGCTTAAAACAAGATTTATTAGGAACTCCTGTGCGGGTGACTTCGGTTGATCCTGGGATGGTAGAAACAGAATTTAGTCAAGTGCGTTTTCACGGTGATACGGAACGGGCTAAAAAGGTGTATGAAGGTGTTAAACCTCTAACTCCTAATGATGTGGCTGATGTTATATTTTTCTGTGCTACTAGAGCTAGTCATGTTAATATTAATGAGGTCGTATTAATGCCCGTTGACCAAGCCAGCGCGACTTTAGTTAATCGGCGGAAATAAAGAGCAAACAATACGGGAATTGACGTAAGTATTTCAACATTTTCCAAGGTTATTACGTAATAAAGGTAAATTTTGGACACCAGCATGGGTGACAAAAGCAATGGTTTCCTATATAGTCAAAGACACAAATTGAGTATTGTAGCGTGCGTTAGGATGAAATCTGTAACGCACCAAACCCTTGGTAATGGTGCGTTACGCTATCGCTAACGCACCCTACGTATCTACGTATCTTTTCAAAAATCAAATATTATTCCTATATACACACAAGGTGATCAACTCTGAATACTTACGGTTTTCCAAGCCTATGGCAAAATTGATTAAAGTTGTCATCCAATTATTATTCCCAGCATGACCGTAACTATTCCTAATCTCCCCAGTCTTTACGAACCCTTCTCCACAGAAGCCAAATGGCAAACATTCTGGGAAGACAATCAAGTTTATAAAGCTGACCCCAACCACAAAGGTGAACCCTACTGCGTCGTTATCCCTCCACCTAACGTTACAGGCAGTTTGCACATGGGTCACGCCTTTGAAGGGGCTATTATTGACACCCTTGTCCGTTACCACCGCATGAAGGGACGTAACACCCTGTGGCTACCGGGAACTGACCACGCCAGCATTGCAGTGCAAACTATTTTAGAAAAGCAACTCAAAGCCGAGGGCAAAACTCGCCATGATTTGGGGCGGGAAAAGTTCCTAGAACGGGCTTGGCAATGGAAAGCCGAATCTGGCGGCACAATTATTAATCAGTTAAAACGGTTAGGCGTATCCGTAGACTGGACGCGAGAACGCTTTACTTTAGACGAGGGCTTATCAAAAGCTGTTCTAGAAGCATTTATTCGTCTTCATGAAGAAGGATTAATTCACCGCAGTAACTATTTAGTGAATTGGTGTCCCGCTTCTGGTTCGGCGGTGTCTGATTTGGAAGTAGAACCCAAGGAAGTAAATGGGAATCTGTGGTATTTCCGTTATCCCCTCAGCGACGGTTCGGGTTTTTTGGAAGTGGCGACAACTCGCCCAGAAACTATGTTAGGTGATACAGGTGTGGCGGTTAATCCCCTTGACGACAGATATAAACACCTGATTGGGAAAACCGTAACTTTACCAATTATGAACCGGGAAATCCCCATTATTGGTGATGAATTGGTAGATGCGACTTTTGGAACAGGTTGCGTTAAAGTGACTCCAGCCCATGACCCCAATGACTTTGAAATGGGTAACCGTCATGATTTGCCGTTCATTAATATTATGAATAAGGACGGCACACTCAATGAAAATGCTGGTGATTTTCAAGGTCAAGACCGCTTTGTGGCGCGGAAAAATTTGGTAGCCCGTTTAGAAACCGAAGGCGTTTTAGTCAAGGTTGAGGAATATAAACATACAGTACCCTATAGCGATCGCGGAAAAGTCCCTGTTGAACCTCTGCTTTCTACTCAATGGTTTGTGAAAATCCGCCCCCTAGCTGATAAAACCTTAGATTTCCTTGATACCCAAGATTCCCCCGAAATTGTTCCTCAACGCTGGTCTAAAGTTTATCGTGATTGGTTGGTAAATCTGCGTGATTGGTGTATTTCTCGTCAGTTGTGGTGGGGGCATCAAATCCCCGCGTGGTATGCTGTCAGCGAAACTGGGGGAGAAATTACCGACTCTACCCCTTATTTTGTCGCCCGTAATCAAGGGGAAGCTTTAGAAAAAGCCAAAGCGCAGTTTGGGGAAGATGTGAAATTAGTTCAAGACCCCGATGTTTTAGATACTTGGTTTTCTTCGGGACTGTGGCCATTTTCCACCTTAGGTTGGCCAGAAGAAACTCCAGATTTAGCCACATATTACCCCACTACTACCCTAGTTACTGGTTTTGATATTATCTTTTTCTGGGTAGCCAGAATGACCATGATGGGTACACATTTTACCGGAAAAATGCCCTTTAAAACTGTGTACATTCATGGTTTGGTTAGGGATGAAAATAATAAGAAAATGTCCAAATCAGCAAATAATGGGATTGACCCTTTATTGTTGATTGCTAAATATGGAACTGATGCTTTACGCTATACCTTAATTAAGGAAGTAGCGGGTGCTGGTCAAGATATTCGTTTAGAATATGACCGCAAAAAAGATGAATCTATCTCTGTCGAAGCTTCTCGCAATTTTGCCAATAAGTTGTGGAATGCTGCCCGATTTGTAATGATGAATTTGGATGGACAAACCCCAGCCCAATTAGGTCAACCAATTCCCACAGAATTAAGTGATAAGTGGATTGTTTCCCGTTTCAACCAAGTTGTTAAACAAACTAATCATGACATTGATAATTATGGTTTAGGTGAAGCAGCAAAGGGACTTTATGAATTTATTTGGGGTGATTTCTGTGATTGGTATATTGAATTAGTTAAATCCCGATTACAGAAAGATGCAGAACCCACATCTCGCAAAGTTGCCCAACAAATCATTGCCTATATTCTCGAAGGGATTTTAAAATTACTCCATCCCTTTATGCCCCACATTACAGAGGAAATTTGGCAAACTCTCACCCAACAACCCGCCGAAAATACCCAACTTTTGCCTTTACAGGCATATCCAGAAGTAGATGAAAAGTTGATTGATTCAGCTTTAGAAACACAGTTTGATTTATTGATTGGCACAATTCGCACAATTCGCAATTTACGGGCAGAAGCAGATATTAAACCAGGGGTAAAAATTACTGCTAATTTACAAAGTGAAAGCGAAAGTGAGAGATTTATTCTCACTGCTGGACAGGCTTATATTCAAGATTTAGCTAAGGTAGAAACTTTAACAATTGTTGATGTCAGTCCAGTTATTACTCCAGAAGAAATTCCACCAGTTGTAGATAATGAATATAATGAATATCCTAAATATTTGGATGGCATTAAAATCATTGCTATTACTATTGTCGCCTTAATTGGTTTGAAAGTAGCTGTATTTGTAGGTAATACTGCTTTAGATATTCCCTTATTTGGTACTAGCTTTGAAATCATTGGTCTGGGTTATACCGGTTGGTTTATTATTCGCCATTTACTCAATGCTGAAGCTAGAGGGGAGTTATTAGCGAAATACTTCCCACCCAGTGAAACACCAATTGCAATAGTCACGGAAACACCTACAGAAACAGAATTACCACCACCTCCAACGGCAGAAAAAGAAAATTCCATTGCGGGTGTTGTCGGGACTGTACAGGTAGTCATCCCTTTAAAAGGTGTTGTAGATATTGAAGTTGTGCGGGCAAAATTAGAGAAAAGCTTGCAAAAAGCCGAAGCGGAAGCACAATCTTTAAGTGCTAGATTAAGCAATTCCAAGTTTGTAGATAAAGCCCCCACAGATGTGGTTCAAACTACCAGGGAGACCTTAGCAGAAGCCCAAAAACAAGCAGAGATTTTACGCATACGTCTGCAAACGTTGTCTTAGCTATCGCCTGTGTAGTGTATTATTAGGTATAATGGGTGATTGGTAATTGGTGATTACTTTCTATTCCCTCTTACCTCTTGCCTATTCCCTAAAAATTATGTTATATCTAGCTCAAGTACATAAAAATGATTTTTTAGATCAATATCAATTACGTTTATTAGCCCGTCAAGAATCAGAAAATTTTTGGTTAACAATTGCCGATAGCGATAGCGTGGTGTTAGCCATAGAAACTTTAATTCTTTTGGGAAAAGGTAATGCTATGAGTAATAACTTATTAGTATTAGTTGAACTATCTCCCACAGGTGAAATTCAAAGAGTTGAAGATGCTACCCCATGGGTAATTAATTTAGTTCAAACCTATCTTTCTACAGGAATTACTCCTAAATTTCTGAAACAAGAAGCCGAAAAAGTCGAAAGTTGGCAGCAAAATCTAACTTTACAAAATCAAGATTTAGCCCGTCGTAGTTTGGAATTAGAAGCCCGTCGTGAACAAATAGAGGCACTAGAAGAAAGTATTAAACGTGAAAGAAATGGCCGTGAAAAAACAGAAGGATAAATAAGCGGTACTACATTGAGTTTGTATAGTTCTAGCGGGCAAGATGCCGGCACCACAAAGTTCAAGTACATTGATTTTTCAGCCCTTCTCAAAAACTATTCTTATAAACTTCGCTTTAACACGACTTGATGTAGCCCGTTTTCATAAAAAATTGTATTAGTCCTGACATAAAAAATTTCTACCTTATTGACTTTTATTCTTAAAAGGTCTAAAGTTTTTTCTGGAAGTAATTGCAAGTAATTTGCAAAAATATTGAAAATTATTCTTGGTGGAGTGGAAAAATGACAATGAGCAAACAAGGGTTATGGGGTGTGGGTGCAGGATTTTTAGCCTTGATTAATACGGTTTTCAGTGGTTTAGGTTCTATGGAAATAGCCGTTGCTAACTCTCCTGCAAATCAACTAGCACCACGATTAGTTGCTCAAAAAATGAAAACTTTAACTATAGTTTTTCCTAGTCGTTCTGATTCTACCGACTTGCAAAATAAAGCTAATAATGTAGCTGCATTTTTATCCAAAGAAATAGGAATTCCTGTCAAAGCGCAAGTTGGTGATGATACAGCCGCAGTAGAAGCTTTAAGAGCTAATCGGGCTGATGTAGCATTTTTAAGCAGCCGTCCCGCGTTGAAAGCTGAACAATTAGCAAATTCTCGTTTATATTTGGCGGAAGTTCGCAAAAATTACTCTGGTAGATACACTTATAATTCTGTTTTTGTTGTTCCCAAAAATAGTCCATTAAAAAGTAAAAATTCTGCCAAAGCAACCTTAGAACAACTCAGAGGAAAAAGTATGGCTTTTACTTCTCCTACCTCTGGTTCTGGGTTTATTTTTCCAGTAAGCGAGTTAGTAAAACAGGGTTTTATTCCTAATCGAGATAGTTTAGATAGTTTTTTTGGTAAAATTAGTTATGGTGGTAATTACAGCAAAGCCTTAGATGCTGTAGTCAGAGGTCAAGCGGATGTAGCTGTAGTATCAGAATATGCTCTTTTTCCCCCTTATTTAGCCGCAGAAAATAGAGATAAAGTTAGAGTTTTACATAAGATTTCCGGTGTTCCTGCCCATGGTATTGCTATTGATGATGATATTCCAGTTTTAATGAGAGAAAAGTTAATTAATGCTCTATTAAAGCTGAATAAATCAGAAAATAATCAATTGCTCACTAGCTTATATAATTCTACCGAATTGGTGAGAGTTGATCATAATCGCCATCTTAACCCAGCGAGGGAAGCGTTAAAAAATGCAGGGATAGAACCTTAAAGGAGGCAGGAGGAACAAATCATACTTTGGGTTCGTCCTCTTCTGCGTTCGACAAATTATAGCTACAGCTACTAAGATTAGGACGTAAAAAATTATAATTAGTAGGGGTTTAGCATTGCTAAACCCCTACAAATGAAGATTATCTAATGTCCTAATTATAATCGCTATAGCTATAGTTGATGAGAATTTAGAACCTCGACATTTCACAAGAAAAAGTGCTGTCTGGGATCTTATAGTCTATGATATTTTGTAACCAGGTTTAGTTATGACTATTTACCAAATAGCAAATACCAATTTCCATTTATCCAATTTATCTAAAAGCAACGTGAATTGTATTGAATGTTCTCATGTAGAGTCAGATTATGTTTTATCTCTACATCGGCCAATTTTGAATAATATTAACTGTCAAATTAATCAAGGAGAATTTGTAGTTTTATTAGGTTTGAATGGTGCAGGGAAATCAACATTATTGAAATCTTTTGTTGGTTTAGTGCCTTTAGTGCAAGGAGAAATTAAAGTTAATGGTGTTTCTCTGACTAAGGAAAATCTAACCCAAATTCGTCGAGATGTGGGGATGTTATTTCAAGGAGGGGGATTAATTCGCCAATTATCAGCCATTGATAATGTATTATGTGGCAGATTGGGAGCGAGAAAAACCCAACAAACTTTATTTGGATTTCCTCAACGCGATCGCACATTAGCATTAGAATTATTAACACAATTAGGTTTAAAAGAACAAATATATCAAAAAACTGGTCAATTGAGTGGTGGACAACAACAAAAAGTAGCCATAGCTCGCGCATTAATGCAATCTCCACAAATACTTTTAGCTGATGAACCCACAACAGGATTGGATGTAATTGCTTCACAGCAAGTAATGGAAACTTTAGCAGAATTACATCAACAAGGTTTAACTATCATAACTGTTTTACATGACTTATCCCTAGCGACAAAATATGGCGAAAGAGCCATAATTTTAGATAGTGGAAAAGTTATTTATGATGGTAAATGCGACAATTTACAAGAGAAGTTTTCCTATATCAATAAATAACCATGAAGAATAGTTATCATCTGCAATTTTTACATCGTTATCCTTGGTTTATTCCTTTACTTGTTCTCCTATTTATGATAGGGGTTTATATTTGGGCATTACAAGGGTTAAAAGTTGACTTTGAACTACTGAAAGATAGTAGTCCTTATATTATTGATTTTATTTCTCGGTTATTTCCTCCCGATTGGAAAGTTTTAAATATTGCGGTTAAAGGATTAATTGAAACTGTACAGATGTCTATATGGGGAACATCCATAGGGGCAATTTTATCATTACCAATTGCCATAGCTAGTGCCAATAATATCGCCCCTTTATGGTTAAGATGGATAGCCAACTTATTACAAAATGCGGTTCGTTCTGTCCCGTCAATTATCTTAGGTTTAATCTTTGTTGCTGCAACAGGTTTGGGCGCACCCGCCGGTACATTGGCATTATCAATATATACCATTGGCTATCTTGCAAAATTTTATCAACAAGCTATAGAATCAGTAGACCATCGTTCCTTAGAATCTTTACAAGTTATAGGTGCATCCAGAATCCAAATTGCCCAGTATGGGATATTACCGCAAATATTACCGTTAGGTTTAGGTTATACCCTATGGATGTTTGAATATAATATCCGTGCGGCTTCGGTTTTAGGAGTAGTTGGTGCTGGGGGTATAGGTTTTCAGTTAAAAAGTTATATAGATGGGTTTGAATATACCAAAGCTACAACTATGATGTTAGTGCTATTGGTAGTGGTGACAGTTATTGATTGGTTTAGTAGTAAGCTAAGACGTTATTTAGAGTCAATGTAGGAGAAGGCAGGAGTTCAAGGAGTATGGCTAACGCCACGCTATGTATTCGGCAAACTACGTGAACGCTATCAGGAGTTCAGGAGGAAATATTAAGGGAGAAGGAAGGAATAAGAAGATAATTTTCTCCTCTGCTCCCCTAGCTTCTTCTTATTGTCACCTGTCTTTGAGTTTTAAAGCTTCTGTAGCTGACATTCCCTCACCTTGAGTACCGAAATACCATAAGGCCGCACTAGCTTCAGCGCGAGTGATGGGTTTTTTCGGTTGAAATAGGGTTGTATAGCCAAAAACTCGGCGAATATTCGATTGTTCGGCATTTTGGAAATCAGCTAAAACGGCTCTTAATACTTTTGGTTCAATGCTACCTGCATCTTGAAATCCCCATGTTTGTTTAACGGCTTCTAAATTGGCTGCGGGTAAGGCTTGACGGGTATCTAAAGGAACTTTCCACAATAACAATTGTTCTCGCGTTAGCGGTGCATCAGGACGAAATAAAACTGCTGTGGCATCTCCAGACAAAGCACTGGGAATTAACCCTGCTTCGGCTAATCCCTGAATGACGGAAAAATCAGGATCTTTAGCTAAGATATCCCTAAAAGCTGGTTGAGTGCTGGAGGATGCTAACCGAATTTGTTTGGCTGGGTTGTTAGCATACATGGCGTTATTAGCCGCAACTAACCAGCGAGCATATTCTCGACGGGTAATAATTTTATCAGGGAGAAATTCGTTTGTTTTGGGTTCAATGGATAAAACACCCAATGCGGCTAAGTCTTGAATATGCGTTCGCCATTCTGGAGGCGCCTTTTGAATATCAACAAATTCTTGTGCTGCGGATATCTCCGGTTGGGTAGTTGGTTGGGTGACTACCTGAGTATTATTAGTCTGAGGTAATTTTGGACCAATAAACTGAGTATCCCTGGGTGGGTTAACTGGGTTTTTGGCGGTACTTGGAGAATTAGGGGAATATTCAATTACTAATTTAGTAGCTGTTTGGGGTTGATTGGGTTCAGCTTTGGTAACGGTTTGTGGTTTAATTGTGACGTTGATAATTAAATTATTCCGTTTAGCTGTAAAAGCACCCTCGATATCATCTTGAGGTTGTTGGACAATTTCCCAGTTTTTAGCCTGAAATTGTTGACGATAAAAGCTAGTGATTATATTACTAGGATCTGCACTTTGCCAGCGAATTGATATTTTATTTTCAGAATTAGTTGGTGTAACTTCCTCTAATTTGGCATTGGCATAAACGGGAATATCTGGGGGAAAATCAGCAGGTAACTGAATTGTTGATGTGTTTGGGTTTGGTGTTACTTGCTGACTCTGAGGTTTGCCAAAAGGAACAGGATTATTTTGCAACTGAGGATCAGCAGCTAATGATTGTTCTAGATTTTTGGCAGATGGACTGTTAGTACAGGCTGTTAAGGATAGTAAAACAGCTAAACTCAGGAATACAGCAGGGTAGTTACGGGAAAACACAAAGAAATCACAAATTGATTTTCACCTCCTACACTAGCATTTTTGGGGCTGGGTGACTGGGGAACTTCTGTCATCAGGTAAGTTGCTATAAAAATCCGCTTTGATTCCCCATATTTACTTGTGTAGTCAGGGAATAGGAAAGACATAATTGATACCTACTAATTTTTGTTCATTATGAATATTGATATTGATAGGACTTACGCAAGTGTCACACTAAAAATCTATTGTAGGGTGCGTCAGATATCAATAATCTGTTTATTTGCAGTATTTATGCAGTTTGAAGTGGTTGGTGAGCTTGACTAACCACACCCTACCAATGTGCCAATTGCGTAAGTCCTGTTAGTATTGAGTAAAGTTTAGATTTTGCCTATAATGATTTTTGATAGTTAGACTCACAACCGTTTTATTGTTTGATTCTATAGGTAAGTATTCAGCTATAGCACTTGTTCATGCCCAGATCCCCGACTTCTTTTATTGATTGTGTCCATAAATGATAAATTGGTCATAGAAGTCGGGGATCTTTTTGCCTCACCTGAATTCTTACTTCTATAAGTAGGGGTTGAATAGGTGTCAATTTAAGATATCACTTAATTATATAGCGGGATGCACTTGAAATAAATACAAAATTTACCTAAAAAAACTATATACTAAAAGACTTTCAATAATGTTTGCTATTACCTGTTCCCTGCAATTACAAAATGATTCAACCTCGTAAACAGTTTGCTCAACATTGGTTAAAAAGTGATAAAGCTCTCAATGCAATTGTCCAAGCGGCTAATTGTCAAAAGACTGATCAAGTCTTGGAAATAGGTCCCGGTACGGGAATTTTAACCCGGCGGTTATTACCATTGGTGCAATCTTTACTGGCTGTAGAAATTGACCGAGATTTATGTAAATTACTGGTAAAACAAATCGGTGAAAAAGAAAATTTCCTACTTCTGCAAGGTGATTTTCTCACCCTTGATTTACCATCCCAATTAACAGCTTTTCCTAATTTTCAAAAGCAAAATAAAGTTGTTGCTAATATTCCTTATAATATCACGGGGCCAATTATTGAAAAGTTACTAGGAACTATTGCCAATCCTAACCTCCAACCTTTTGATTCTATTGTCTTGCTAATTCAAAAGGAAGTGGCAGAAAGATTATATGCTAAACCTGGTTCTCGAACTTTTGGGGCGTTGTCGGTGCGGGTGCAGTATCTAGCAGATTGCGATTTAATTTGTACAGTTCCGGCTGCGGCATTTCATCCACCACCAAAGGTAGATTCTGCTGTAGTCCGGTTGACTCCTAAACAAATAGAAATTCCAGCTAATGACCCCAAAAAGCTAGAAAATCTGTTGAAATTGGGATTTGGGTCGAAGCGCAAAATGTTAAGAAATAATTTGCAATCGGTAATTGAACGAGATCACCTGACCCAATTACTGGAACAATTAGAAATAAATCCCCAAGACCGCGCCGAAGACCTCAGCGTTGCACAATGGGTATCACTGGTAAATATGATCGGAAATGAGGCAGAGGGCAGGAGTCAGGAGTCAGGAGGGGCAAACGGCCGTTAGTCCGTACAGGAGTAAAATTGACTTTGTGTATAGGTTTTAATTTAGATTCTGTACCTCATGGATCTGCAATCTGTTGTCATTATCTTTTGTGTTGACTGTCAACCGTTAACCGTTAACCCTCTCTTCTTATGCGTTCCTATAGCTTAATTGCACCTGCAAAAATCAATCTGTATTTAGAAATTATTGGTAGTCGTCCTGACGGGTACCATGAGTTAGCGATGATACTGCAAAGTATAGATTTATCTGACCAAATTGATATCCACGCAGCCAGTACTGAAAATATCCGCGTTCATTGTGATCATCCCCAAGTCCCCACAGATAAAACTAATTTAGTTTATAAAGCAGCCGCATTAATGGCGGAAAAATTTCCCGATGCTTATAGTAATTTTGGTGGGGTGGATATAACTGTTAAAAAACATATTCCTGTGGCTGCTGGTTTAGCTGGAGGTTCGACAAATGCCGCAGCAGTATTAGTAGGAATGGATCTACTTTGGGATTTAGGATTAACTCAATCAGAATTGGAAGAATTAGGTGCTGTTCTAGGTTCAGATGTACCATTTTGTATTGGTGGAGGAACAGCGATCGCTACTGGTAGAGGTGAACAACTTTCACCCCTACAAAGTTTAGATAATTTACATATAGTCTTAGCTAAATATCGCAGTTTAGAAGTTTCTACACCTTGGGCATACAAAACCTATCGCCAACTATTTGGGATTAACTACATTCAAGATTCAGAAGGTTTGGCGGCTCGTGCAACTGCTTTTCATTCCGAAGCTATGGTTAAAGGCATTTTAAATAAGAATACCACAAAAATAGTTCAAGAATTACATAATGATTTAGAAAAAGTTGTCTTACCAGCCTATCCCCAAGTTTTGCAATTACGGGAATTATTCGCTAGTCAAGCCGGGGTTTTAGGTACAATGATGTCAGGTTCAGGCCCTTCAGTTTTTGCTATTGTTGAATCTCAAGCCCAAGGAGAAATAGTCAAGCAGCGCATAAGAGAAGCCATTCCTGATGAGGATTTAGAATTGTTTGTTACCCGAACAATTAAACATGGAATTAAAATCGCCTAATTTATTACTAACACTGTTATGAATCAACCACAACAAACACCAGCAGCCGATAGTTCAACTCAGGTAGAAATAACTCCTTTACGTTGTGTAACTGGGTCTATTATATCAGGAGGATTTTCCTTTGCTGCCTATTCTTTAATGATAGCGATCGCCACGACTTTTGCCAATAAACCTACCCATTCTGATAACCAAACCGTGATTAATATTGCTTCTGCTGTGCGAACTTTAGTAGTAGGTATAGTAGCCTTGGGCGCGGGAATATTTGGTTTAGTTGCATTAGGTTTATTCGCCTTATCAATACAATTATTGATCCAAAAATTAACTACCTCCAAAAGTAATTAGGGCAAGATGTAAAAGCCTGTTAAGCTGAGAAAAATTTAATTTGCATATTTTTGATTGTGGACAAAAAAGATTAATCCCTCTCCTCTGCCTCCGGCCTTAATTTCTCCCTAAAGATACGGGTGTAACTAATTCTGAAGTATTTTTGAGAAATTGCAACTTAGTATTTGTTGCACCTGAGTTTAACTGATTTTTTTTGCGCCAATTTGCTGGCGATAAACCATGATGTTGGCGAAACTGGCGGGAGAAATGACAAGAATTTTGATAACCAAGATTGGCCGCAATTTCTTCAATTGTCTGATTAGTATTTTCTAGTAAAGATAGGGCAGCAATCATTCTCCGTTTAACGATCCAAACATTGATTGGTTTGCCTGTTTGTTTAGCCACTTGGTTAGTTAAATAGGCTTGAGAATAACCCACCGCTTCAGCCACATCAGATAAAGTAATTCCTTTGTGATAATTGGCTTCAATATAATCAAAAATATTTTGTAGATGGGGAAGATTGGGAAAAATTGACTGACAATTTACGGATGTAGTGGGTAATTCTGTTAATAATGCTGGATGAGAATTTGTAGCATACCAATATCTCAACAGAGCTTGTTTTTCTAATCGAATAGCGATCGCTCGCAGTAACTCATCCTTCTGCACAGGCTTAGTTAAATAATCATCTGCTCCCCATTCCATAGCTTTTCGCCAGGATGTTTTACTATTAATATTCGTCAGAAAAATAAACGGAATAATTGCTGTTAAACGATCTGCCCGTAAATTACTTAAGATAGTATAACCATCCATATCTGGCATTACTAAATCGCAAATTACCAAATCAGGGAGAAATTTTTTGGTTAATTCCAAGCCCATCAGCCCATTTTCTGCACCTATAATAGAATAGCCATCAGACTTAAGAGAATCTAAAACAAAATTGCGACTTATATCATCATGATCAATGACAATTATTTTTTTTGATATTGGGTACATATTTATTTAAATTGCTAGACTTTCGTGTTTTTAACCATTACTAAATTCGCAACGTGACTAACTCATCAATATAGATATGATTTAAACGATAGGCAACACAAAATTAACAAAATTAGAGCAAATAGTTAATTATCTATATCAATAATTTCTCTTTGCTATTTTTATATTTCAGTTTGAATACATCTGAATTTTATCAACAAAATCTCAGGAATTTCAACTTAGTTGCATAAGCCAAAGAATTGTTGTTTATCTACTGACTTATGGAGTCACGTGAACAATTGAGTTCACACACATAATGTAGCGATATTGTCAATCCATATTTTTGGGATCTTCTAGTTCTGATTTCTAATAAATAGCTAAATTATCAGTTATTTAGCCGATATTACTAGATTTTGTCTTATTTTCATTCAACAACGGAACAATATACAAAATCATCCATCTAGAGGAATAAATTTTTATCTTTAATTTGCCATAAATTATTTAGCATCCTTCTTAGGTAAGAAGCAATATTAAAAAAATATAAATAAAGTTTATGTATAATAGTTAATAAAAAGTAGAGAGGGGGTGATAATTGTACGGGTTATTCATTGCTTGTCACAATCATTCAATAAATGACTAAACACTTGATAATTCAAGTAAATTGATTTAACCATACCAAATAATTAGCAGAAAGCAAGTAGACTAAGTTTACACATAAAAATTAAAAATCTGGTATTTTATTAAGTGTAAAAATAAGATCAAAAAAATAATCAAGTTGATCAAAAAAAAGCTCATGTATTAGGATATGAATTTTAGGTAGTCTTAAAGAAGACAGCCGATTGGATTAATAAATAATCAGATTTAAAAAACATCCTTGCAGCTACAAATGATTATTGTTTAGAAACAGGAGTGCAATTTATGAACCAAAATATTAGCGGATATAATGCGGCGATCAACAAAAAAATTAAAACCGAACAAGTAGAACAAATCATCAAAGCAATTATAACGGGTAAATATTCTTGGGCTTGTGTTTTAGTTTTACAATTTGCTGGTTACAATCCCATAGACTATATACCCTATCGTACTTATATCAGATTGCTGAAAACCAACTGCTTACTCGGAAATTCTCAACAAAATTAGTTAGGGTTTTCGCAAAAATTAACAGATTTATTGTAACTCACTCAAGTGCATACTCCTAATATCCCATCAAAATGGTTAAATTTTCAAACTGGATATGTTTAGCTTTTTTTGATTAAAGAAAAAGGAAAGGTAAAGTTACAGTCCGAATTAATCACCATTATATGGATTTTATGATCTATCCAGGTACAATTCATAATCATCAGATGCCAGTAACACTTAAAGAAATTATATGGCACAAAAAGCTAGAAGTTGCAAAAATGCAACAAGATATGACCTGGGCTTCTTTGCAACGTCAATTAAGTTCTGCTCCCACTGTGCGAGACTTTTCTACAGCTTTACAGCAGAGTATTTATAAACCTAGCTTAATTGCAGAAGTTAAAAAATCATCTCTTTATCACAGTTTAATTAGACCAGATTTTGAGCCAGTTACTATTGCCCAAGCCTATAAACGGGGAGGAGCATCTTGTTTATCTGTGGTTACTGATAGAAAATTTTTTCAAGGAGGTTTTGATCATCTTCGGGCGATTAGATATAGAGTAGCAATACCCCTACTTTGCAAAGATTTTATTATTGATCCCTGCCAAATTTATTTAGCTCGTTCGGCGGGCGCAGATGCAGTATTATTAATGGCGGCTATTCTTACAGATAAGGAATTAAAAAACTTTTTACGAGTTATTTACTACCTGGGGATGAATGCTATTATTCAAGTCAATGATTTACATGATTTGGATAGAGTTATGGAATTAGAAGATGTGCGGATTATTTCTATTAATAACCAAAATTATAGTGATTTTAGTAGTAATATTAACATCACTCAGCAACTAATGGCCGTTAGGCGATCGCAACTCCAAAAGTTAGGCATTTTAGTTATTAGTGAATCAGGAATAGAAACTCCCGAAGATTTATCTTTTGTGGCTGAAGCTGGTGTGCAAACGGTAATTATGGGAGAATCTTTACTCAAAGAAAATGATTTAGAAATAGCTGTAAAAAATATACTGCAATCTAAATTTCCTATCCATCATTAGACACCCTCTAACAAAGGTTTCCACCAATCACGATTATTGAGATACCATTCTACGGTTAAACGCAAACCTTCAGTAATGGTTACAGATGGAGTCCAACCTAATTCTGTTTTCAGCTTATGAGCATTAATGGCATATCTTCGATCATGTCCAGGTCTATCCTTTACAAAAGTAATTAATTTTTCTGCTGGATATACTGGTAAATCTGGGACTAATTCATTCATGATTTGACATAAATTTTTGACAAGACTAATATTTTCAACTTCGTTATTGCCACCAATATTATAATTTTCTCCTGGTTTGCCATGGTGAATAACGACATCTAAAGCACGACAATGATCACCCACATATAGCCAATCACGGACATTTTTCCCATCCCCATAAACGGGTAATTCTTTACCTGTTAAAATGTTAATACACATTAGAGGAATTAGTTTTTCAGGAAATTGAAAAGCCCCATAATTATTAGAGCAGTTGGTGATAATTGTGGGTAATTTATAGGTATGATAATAAGCACGAACTAAATGATCACTGCCGGCTTTTGATGCTGAATAGGGACTATTAGGACTATAGGCTGTAGTTTCCGAAAATGCTGGATCATTTGCTGTGAGACTACCATAAACTTCATCGGTAGAAACATGAAGAAAGAGATAATTATCAGGTTGGGATTTTGTTTCCCAATGTTGACGAAAAGCTTCTAATAAAGTAAAAGTTCCTACAACATTAGTTTGCACAAATGCAGCAGGCCCGGTAATAGAACGATCAACGTGAGATTCGGCCGCAAAATGGGCTATAGTATCTATATTTTCTGCTAAAATTATTTCATCTACCAAAGAGCGATCACTTATGTCCCCCTGAATAAATTGGAAATTCTCTTTTCCTGTCACCGAGGCTAAATTATGAAGATTTCCCGCATAAGTTAGAGCATCTAATACCACTAATCTATCATTGGGATAAGCTTGACACCAATGATGAACAAAATTAGATCCAATAAAACCAGCGCCCCCTGTCACCAATAATCTTCTACCCATGAGATTCTCTATTTATTCTATAAATATTTCTTTTTAATTTTAGCAAAAATTCTCTGTATAAATAATTTTGATAACCGCATTTTTGTGAAATCGGGAATTTTCGCAGAATAACTATTTTTATGATCAAAGAACTGATTAATTTCTGTTAAAATTATCCCCAATCGTTGGATAATATTCTCAGTTCTATATTCTGCTAAAACAGTTTCCGATAAAGTTAGTTGCGTCGCCGATGCTAAAACTTTTAAAATTCTATCTACGTCATATTCTACAGCATAACCCGCAATTTTATAACAATTAAAACCCGGATCTAAATAATCGGATAATCCCCCATTCACACTAGAAAAAACTTGACAACCACAAGCTAAAGCTTCCATTGGTTGTAAACCGAATCCTTCGCTAACTCCTTGTAATTGCCAATATTCGGCAGAATCATAAAGGTAAACTTTAGCACGATTAAATAAAGCGGGTAAATCTTCTACATAACTATCAACAACTAACACATTACATTTTTTTTCTAAAGCTGGAATTAATGATTTAATTAAATATTCCGAAGATTTCCGCATTTGCACTAAAACATCAATATCTCGATTTTGATGTAAATTTGTAAAGCCATCACTAATTTCATTTGGTAAATAATAAATCAGAGAGTTTGGTGCTTTTTGTCCCCAATAACCTAGAGTATTTCTGCTAACTGTAATAATAGGAATATTAGATGGTAAATTTATTTTATAACCTGCACTATGGGCATGATAAATTACATGATATTTTTGCAATTTATCCGCTAATTTACCAACATTAAAACCCCAACTAATCACAAAAATTACATCATCTAAATTTTGCTTTTGTAACAAATCATCTAAAAATAATTTACCAGATTCTTTTTGACGATAAGTAACTACTTCAGCCTCACAAATTTGTTGAGCTAAAGCTACTGTTTTCAACTCCGCCCACAAACCGCCACAAGCAAATTTACCACCTGTCCCTGGAACTAAAAAATAAAGCTTTCTCATAACACTAAATATCTAAATTTAACTTTTATAGCAGGGAACAGATTTGAAAGTCCTTTGGTGTATGGTTTTTTAGGTAAACTCTGTATCTCATTCAAGTGCATACCGCTATATAAATGAAGAGTCTAGGTAAAAATCTTCTTTTCTTCCTTTGTGTCCTTCGTCCCTTCGTGGTTCATTAACTCCTGACTCCTGAATTCTGACTCCTATTCCTCCCAATATACCTTTACAAAATAACTTTCTTTGCCCCAGAAATCATGGGCAATGCTAATATTTTCAATAGCTAAATTAAAGGGAATAGATGTTGTAACATAACGCTGGGTAAACATTCCTAAATCTGGGGCAATTTCTGCTGCTGCCGTTGCTGCTAAACCTAAACCAATGAGTTGTTCAACTGGTCGAAATGGTAGTAAAAAAGGTACAGTTACAGATAATCCCAGGGTTAATAACATCGCTACAGACACATTTGTGCCACAGCGAGGGTGTAGAGCTAAATCCCATTCTCCATTGGTAAGGCGATGTTTAGCTGATGTTACCGCCCGGCGTAAATCAGTGATATTGACATCACCATAGAGAAAAAATCCTTGTTCTGTAGATAAACCTCCTAATAATTCATCATCTAATTGGACATGAGTTGTTGATGAAGAGGAATTTTTATTTTCACCTAATAACCAAACGGTGGCGTGTTCCAAGGCGTGAACTTGACGTAACATGAGCATTTCTTTTAACCCTGGGACAAAAGATAGCTGTTGGAGTAAATCAGCATCTTGGTTAGGGTGAGGTGCAAGAAAGTCAAAGCTAAAGGCAGAATAGTTGTCAGAATAAGAAGTATTCATAAGTAGTCGTGCAAAATAAATTTTATGGTTAGGAGAGGGAACAGGTAACAGGGGCGCAGGGGGGAAATAATCTTCTTCCTTCCTCCTGAACTCCTGATAACGTTTACGTAGTGTGCCGAAGGCATAGCGTGGCGTTAGCCATACTCCCGAATTCTTGTCTACTTACTTATTTAACGCCTAACAATTCTACGTCAAAAATTAAAGTAGAGTGGGGAGGAATTACACCACCGGCACCACGCGCACCATAACCTAATTCTGATGGGATGATTAGTTTACGACGTCCACCTACTTTCATGGTGCTTAGTCCTTCGTCCCAACCTTTAATTACTTGTCCTACACCAATTTTAAACTGAAAGGGTTGACCGCGATCGCGTGAACTATCAAATTTAGTACCATCTTCTAAAGTGCCGGTGTAGTGAACCACGACCGTTTGTCCAGATTTGGGAGTTTCACCTGTTCCCTCTTGTATTTCCTCATATTTTAATCCAGAGGGTGTAGTGACAACATTGGCTTCAGACATTGTATTGCTCGCTATTAGAGTATTGTTTTCTTGAATTATGGTAGTGGTTGGTTGTGTTTGAGTTAGTTGCGTACCTATGGCAGTATCTTGTTTACTACCAATTTGGGCAAATACTAAAACACCAACACAGACCAGCATTAACACCGCACTGAGGAAAATTCCTTTCAAAATTAGCCCTCTTAAGTTTCAATTATTGGTAATTAGATGACCAACAGAACACAAATTAGTTTAAATCACAAATGTGCTTTTAGCGCCAAAGCTTGTTTTCCAAATCCCGCACTTGACGTTCTAAACGGTCAATTCTGCCCCGTAATTCGTCTACTTCTGACTGACGAGCCACTCCTAAATCTTGCATCATGTTTCGCATTTGTCGCTGCATTTGCTCATCCCAATTGCCTTGTTCAGATTGCAACTGATGCAGAAGATCATCCATGACTGCCTTAGCTTGCTCAGGATTGAGTTTACCGTCTTTTACTAGTTCTTCACTAACTTCCTTTAGTTTATCCGCAACTAAAGAAGTTGTGCCAATACCCAACATCATTAACTGTTGTAACCAGTTGTTGCTATCCATACTCCCTTCCTCTGACTTGTTGCTGACAAAAAGCTTAGTAATTCTAGCCTACATATTTATTTTGACAGATTTAGGAATTTGTCCGTTGTCAGTAGGAATAATCTGCTCCCATGCCCCTCTGATTGGTGAGCGTAGCCGTTCACAAAGCGTGGTGTTAGCCATACCACTGCTCCCCTGCCTCTTTACTCCTCTATCCATCCGTGCATGGGTGCTATAGCTTTAGTGACTGACTCAATGATATCTGGGGGTGCTTCGGAAAGCATGACGCTAGGATAAACGGCTGTTCCCCATTGGGGATGAACTAGGACGTGACATTTATTTTGAATAGCAGGATATTTAAGTAAGGCTTGGGCTACTGCGGTGTCATCGTGGGGAACTAAACCAGAATGAGATAGTAATGGATAGCCGGTACGGGGATCTATGAGGTCGGTTAAATAGCCGCGATCGCGCAAATTAAAGGCGACATCGCAACCAAAACGCATAAATTTTTCTCTCAGTTTCTCCTTTTCTATTTCGGTTTCTGCTGTCATTTCTTCTAAAGGATATCGTGATTGCTGTAATACAAGCACTACCCACAAAAATTGTTGCTGTTTCCAATCTGGTAATATCTGTTCGCAGTTGGCACAGATATATGGACTGGGAGTATGAATGGAAATTTCTACAGCTTGTCCTGTTTTGCCAACTAAATGTAGAGGACAGCTAGGCTTGGAAATGCAAACTTGGGGATAATACACCACATTAATTAGGTTTATGAAAGTTTTTAATTTTATCTTTGATAAAAATCATAACTCTTAAATCTACACATTTATAGCAATTTGGTTTGATTCCTGAATTTATTTATGTAGGCAAAGTATAGAGAATAGAGAACAAGGGTTTAGTAGTTATACACATTTAATTACCACAATGATTAAAAATAATCTTTTGAAACATGACTGGGAACATAAATTTATGTTTTTTCCTTCTGAGAATAACCAATTAATTCTTCTCTTGCCTAGAGATTATTTTTTCATGGAACTTATACACAATGTTATTAAAATCCTCATTTTTGCCTAAGTCTTCAGTAAACCCTAATCTAGGGTAACTATAAGTTAAATCTATCATACTACCTAGACAAAATCGGCAAAATCACCCACCCATTGATAAAACTTGGGTTTAGTCAATACTAATCATAGAATATTCCTCCCACACCTACCCCAAAGATAGATGGAAAAAAGTGAGATTCTCAATCGCTGATATATCAAGCTTCCCTATAATAATTGAAGTAGCTGCACAAAATAAAACATCAAGTACAAAACCGACTCTGCCATCCTCTCTCCAATGTCACACTGTAGAGATAATCTAGACATTATCCCTATCCGCTAGATTTTGGCTTAAAAGAGCGATTGCATCTTAGCGGGTCAATTTACAACATCCATCACGGGAGAACAGCAAATCTATGAGTAGAATAGAAACCCGCACTGAACCAATGGTGCTAAATATGGGACCTCACCACCCATCAATGCACGGGGTTTTACGTCTAATTATGACCCTAGATGGTGAAGATGTCGTTGACTGTGAACCAGTCATTGGTTATCTACACCGGGGAATGGAAAAAATTGCCGAAAACCGTTCCACCATCATGTATGTCCCCTACGTTAGCCGTTGGGACTACGCTGCGGGGATGTTTAACGAAGCGGTGACAGTCAACGCCCCGGAGAAATTAGCAGGTATCACTGTACCCAAACGCGCCAGCTATATCCGAGTGATCATGCTGGAACTCAACCGCATTGCTAACCACCTCTTATGGTTCGGTCCATTTTTAGCTGACGTAGGCGCACAAACACCATTCTTCTATCAATTCCGGGAGCGGGAAATGATTTATGATTTATGGGAAGCCGCCACAGGCTACCGCATGGTAAATAATAACTATTTCCGTGTGGGTGGTGTCGCTGCTGATTTACCCTATGGTTGGGTAGATAAATGTTTGGATTTTTGCGACTACTTCATCCCTAAAGTTGATGAATATGAACGCCTAGTTACCAATAACCCCATTTTCCGTCGCCGCATTGAAGGTTTGGGAACTATTACCCGTGATGAAGCTATTAACTGGGGACTTTCTGGACCAATGTTACGTGCTTCTGGGGTGAAATGGGATTTACGGAAAGTTGACCATTACGAATGTTACGACGATTTCGATTGGGATGTACAGTGGGAAACAACAGGTGATTGTCTAGCCCGTTACACAGTACGGATGCGAGAAATGCGCGAATCTGTGAAAATCATTCGGCAGGCGATCGCAGGATTACCCGGTGGCCCCTACGAAAACCTGGAAGCAAAACGGATCATAGCTGGGAAAAAATCTGAATGGGACGCTTTTGATTATCAGTTCGTAGCTAAAAAAGTTGCACCTACTTTCAAAATTCCTCAAGGTGAAATTTACTCCCGCGTCGAAAGTGGTAAAGGAGAATTGGGAATTTATTTAGTAGGTGATAATAATGTTTTCCCCTGGCGTTGGAAAATTCGCGCCGCAGACTTCAACAACCTGCAAATTCTACCTCACTTACTCCGAGGAATGAAAGTTGCAGATATCGTCGTTATTCTCGGTAGTATTGACGTAATCATGGGTTCTGTTGATAGATAATTAACCCTATCCCCGATTTCGTTGTGGAGTCGGGGATTTGATAAATATAACAGGTGACAGACAATTGTTTTGCTAAATAGACATCTCCGAAAAAGAATCAAATTAAGGATTTTTGTTGAACATTTAATTCGTGTAGTCAAGATATTTAGAGTTGCCCAAGAAAGATTTAGATTAAATACCCAGAAATATGAACAAATCATTATGACTAATATATTCTAAGGTTACTGTCTCACCAATTCCACCGCTAACTGTATCGCGGCTTTCATACTCGTCGCGTCAGCAATACCCTTACCCGCAATATCAAAAGCCGTTCCATGATCTGGTGAAGTCCGCACAAATGGTAAACCAATAGTAGTATTTACAGCCCGATCAAAAGCCATCAACTTTACCGGAATTAAACCCTGATCATGATAAAGTGCTAAATAAGCATCAGCAATATTTTTCACAGCAGAATTACCATACCAAGCTTGACCCGGTTTCACCCACATTGTATCCGGGGGAATGGGTCCTTCTAGTTGTAAATGGGGTCGTTTTTGGCGTTCTGACTCCAACCAGGGAATTAACCAATCTATTTCTTCTGTGCCTAATTGTCCCATTTCGCCACTGTGGGGATTTAACCCGGCGATCGCAATTCTCCCATTTTTAATCCCAAAATCATTTTCTAAACATTCTGCTAATAAATCTAATTTTTTTGTTAATAATTGTGGTGTTAAGGCTTGAGATACTTGACATAAAGGAATATGTGTGGTAGCAAGTAAAGCCCGCAGAGTCCAACCGGTCAAAGGCGATCGCCCCACAAATAACATCCCAAACCTTTCTATACCAGCCTTTTCGGCTAACAGTTCCGTTTGTCCCGGATAATTATAACCGGCGGCTTTCCAGGCAGATTTAGCAATGGGTCCGGTAACAATGCCATCAAACTCACCTGCTAACGTTCGAGATATAGCAGATTCCATATAAGCAAAACTGGCCGCACCACTAGCCCCATTCCCCACACCTATAATAATCTCACCGGCAATAGGAACATCAATCATGGACAAATCAGCAGGATTAGCCAACGCCAGGGGATTATCAATAATTTTACTGATATTGTCATAAGTTTCGGCGAGTAAATTTTTACTACCTAATACCACCACATCACAATTTTCAGTCACTTCTGGATCTGCCAAAGCCTTTAAAATTACTTCAGAACCAATACCAGCAGGATCTCCCAGCGTCAGAGCCAAACGTGGACGTTTATTTTGATTAGTCATTTGTCAGTTGTTATTGGTTAGGGGGATGGGATTTCCGCGCCCATCCTCAATTATCATCCCTAAATTGGTTTAGAATTATTCACAAAGGTCTAATTCAAGAGTTCTCATAGACCTACTTTACAAAGAATAAGGAGAATTACAGCAAATGGGCGGCGAAATCTTAAATGCAGCTATGCTATCTTTCGGTCTAATCTTCGTAGGTTGGGCGCTTGGTGCTTTGTTACTGAAAATTCAAGGCGCAGAAGAGTAGAGGCAGGGGTGCAGGGGTGCAGTGGTTCGACTCCCTTCGACTCCCTTCGACTCCCTTCGACTCCCTTCGACTCCCTTCGACTCCGCTCAGGGCAAGCCGCTCAGGGCAAGCCGCTCAGGGCAAGCCGCTCAGGGCAAGTCGCTCACTAACCGGGAGCAGGGGAGCAGGGAGAAGATTTTTTCTACTGACCACTGACTCCT
>JACCDP010194190.1_pt1 | contig 79120 bp, 48 predicted proteins | sample 7445841 | NCBI WGS metagenome assembly JACCDP01 (sample SAMN15323441, study PRJNA562643) | freshwater metagenome | isolation source: river surface water | place: USA:Blue River Watershed | collected 2017-08-17 | reverse complement strand
TCATGAATTCGCTGCATCGGGACGATTCGCTGCAGTCACTACCATTCACATCCATGGCTAAATACAAATTGGAATACATCTGGCTCGATGGTTACCAGCCAGTCCCCAACCTCCGCGGCAAAACCCAAATCAAGGACTTCGAAAGCTTCCCGAAGCTCGAGCAGTTGCCGCTCTGGAATTTCGATGGCAGCTCCACCCGTCAGGCCGAGGGCCGCAGCTCGGACTGCGTGCTGAAGCCGGTCGCCGTCTATCCCGACAGCACCCGCAAGAACGGCGCGCTGGTGATGTGCGAAGTGATGATGCCCGATGGTGTGACCCCGCACCCCTCGAACACCCGCGCGACGATCCTCGATGACCCGGGCGCTTGGTTTGGCTTCGAGCAGGAATACTTCCTGTACCGTGATGGCCGTCCGCTGGGTTTCCCGGCCGGTGCCGACAATTTCCCCTATCCTCAAGGTGAGTACTACACCGGCGTGGGCTACAAGGCCGTCGGTGACGTTGCCCGCGAAATCGTCGAGGAGCACCTCGAACTGTGCCTCGACGCCGGCATCAACCACGAGGGCATCAACGCCGAAGTGGCCAAGGGCCAGTGGGAATTCCAGATTTTCGGCAAGGGTTCCAAGACCGCGGCTGACCAGGTCTGGATCGCCCGTTACCTGCTCATGCGCCTGTGCGAAAAGTACGGCATCGACGTGAACTGGCACTGCAAGCCCCTGGGCAAGGATGTGGATTGGAACGGCTCGGGCATGCACTCGAACTTCTCCACCACCTACATGCGCGAGAAGGGTGGCCAAGCCTACTTCGAGGCTCTCATGGCGGCTTTCGACAAGTACAAGAACGAGCACATCGCCGTGTACGGACCGGACAATCACCTCCGCCTGACCGGTTTGCACGAGACCCAATCGATCGACAAATTCAGCTACGGTGTCGCCAACCGCGGCGCTTCGATCCGCGTCCCTCACAGCTTCGTCAACAACGGCTACAAGGGCTACGTCGAAGACCGTCGTCCGAACTCCCAGGGCGACCCGTACGCGATTGCCAGCCGCATCTTGCAGACCATCGCCACGGTGCCGACACCGTGATCGACCGGGGCAACAAACCTCACTGACCGACAATCACCAACCCGGGCCAAGGCCCGGGTTTTTTCTTGCCCGGCAGCGCGCATGAAAAGCCGGTGAAGAAAAACATCCCAACCATTGCGTCAACCTCACGCGGTTCACGCAGACCGTTCTGGAGAAATCCGCTGAAATACCAACAAAACGGCCGTTTTTGGGCGGTGGCACCCCCATTGCTGAAATCGGGACGAATGGCGTTGACAGCTCAAGTTGACTCCCTAGAGTCGCCGCCACCGTAAGCCCTTAAATTCACACAAAGATCCTATGAATCGTCTCCGCAAACAACGTCTCGGCGCCTTCACGCTGATCGAGTTGCTCGTCGTCATCGCCATCATCGCGATTCTGGCCGGCATGCTCCTGCCCGCCCTGGCCAAGGCCAAGGCTCGCGCCAACCGCATCTCCTGCGTCAACAACCTGAAGAACATCGGTCTGGCCTTCCGCACCTTCGCGGTGGACTTCGGTGGCGCCTATCCTTGGCAGGTCGACCCCGCCCAGGGCGGTGTTTCGCTGATCGCCGCCACCGTGGCCGGCGCTGCCACCACCACCATCTCGAACAACATCACCGCCTGCTTCGCGGCCGTGTCGAACGAGTTGAGCACCCCGAAGATCGTCTGGTGCCCGTCCGACGGCAGCCGCTACACCGCCTCCAACACCTGGGTGGGCGTGCAGCGCTTGGCCATCGCCAACAACCAGAAGGTTCCGAGCTACTTCCTCGGCACCACCGCCACCGAAGAGCAGCCCCAGAGCATCTTGGGCGGCGACCGCAACCTGACCAACGGTTCGACCGAGGCTCAGCTGGCCACCAAGCACATCATCTTCGCGAACCCTGACGCCAACGGTGCCATCGCCGCCGCGGCCCTGACCAAGATCGGCTACACCAGCTCGATCCACCAGAACGCCGGCAACATCCTCTTGGGTGACGGCTCCGTGCAGCAGGTTTCCTCGGGCCGCGTCCGCGATCAGATCCGCGACGCCGCCGCCGCCTCCGGCGCGCAGAACTTCATCTTCCCGGCTGCTGGCAACTAAGTTGTCCGCATCGGATTCAACCCAACAGGTTGAACGCACAAAAGGCACCCCCACCGGGGTGCCTTTTTGTTTTGCACCTTCCCAATTGGGACCGAAGGGCCCATTCCGGAGGAGCGGAATCATTTCGAGGCGATCAGACTCCGCCCAAGGCCCTCTCGAGCAACGCTCCGCCCCATCTCGAGCATTCGATGAACACGGCCAGGCCGCTCCCTAGGCGCCCCGTTGGAGGCCGCCCATTCAGGTACCCGCCAAATCATCCAGGATTTCGTCCAGCGTCCGCCGAGGGCGGAATCCCGTCAGTTTTTCCAGCAGTTTCAAGCTCGGCTTGCGATGTCGCATGTCCTCAAAACCGGGACCAAAGACGGATGCGTAGGGAACCAATTCCACTGGGGATGTCGAGTGCGTCGCCTGGATGACCCGTTCGGCCAACTCCCGGATTTGCACCGGTTGGTCATTGCCCACATTGACCACCTGTCCCACAGCCTCTGCGGAACGCATCAACCGGATCACGGCTTCGACCGAATCGGCCACATGGCAAAAGCATCGAGACTGACGGCCGTCGCCGTAGACCCTCACCGGACGCCCCGCTCGCGCCGCGTCGACGAAGCGCGGAATGACCATGCCATAGGCTCCGGTTTGCCGTGGCCCCACGGTGTTGAAGAAGCGCACGATCCGAACCGGCACACCCCGCTCCCGATGGTAGGCCATCGCCAGAAACTCATCCATGAGCTTGGAACACGCGTAGCTCCAACGCCCCAGCGTGGACGGCCCGATGAGCAAATCGTCAGTCTCGGAAAACTCCGGCTGGGAACTCTTTCCATAGACCTCCGAAGTCGACGCCAGCAGGACAGGCGTCCGACTCTTGGAAGCCGCCGCCAGCACGATCTCGGTTTCCCCCAAATTGGTTTCGATGGTTTGAATGGGCGAATGCATGACCCGCTCGACCCCCACGGCCGCCGCCAGATGCACCACCATCGAGGCCCCCGCCACGAGGGATTCCAGATCAGCACATTCCGACACCTTGCAGCCGTGAAAATGAAACCGGGGGTTCCGCTCGGCCAACGCCAGATTGGAACGGGAACCGGTGGACAAATCATCCACCACGATCACCGTTTCACCCGCCTCCAGCAGACGGTCGGTCAGGTGCGAGCCGATGAAGCCCGCACCGCCGGTCACGACGATGGGTTTGCTGTGCATCCGTGAAGCCTGACGGGAAGTCGCGGCAATTTGAAGCACTCAGGCGACTCGAACAGCGGTTCCTCATCCCCCGGCAAAGTGCTCCGAGGCACTGTAAAGCATCGACGAATCGGCAGCAGCAGGGACAATCCCGTTGACACCCGGAAACCTGATTCCTAGCGTTTGGGACTCAATCCTATGTCCGAAACCACGCCTCCGGTCAACCCGCCCGCCGCTGCCGAACCCCCCAAGCCGGCCGAGGCGTCCGCCCAGAAGAAACAGACGGTTCGCATCAGCCTGCCGCCGAAGCCCGCTGGCGGCCCGTCGATCCGCGTGCCCGCCGCTGCGGCTCCGGCTCCCGCCCCTGTGGCTGCCCCGGCTTCACCAGCTGTGCCCGCTCCGGCTGCCGCCGTAGCTGCTGCTCCTGTGGCGTCCCACTCGGCTGCCCCGGCCGCCAAACCGGCCGCCGCTCCCGCTGCTCCGACCGCGAAGCCCGCTGCCCCGGCCAGCCGCCCGGCTGCCAAGCCCGCCAGCATCAGTGGCCTCGACATGGGATTGGCCTTCGCCGCCATGGTCCTCGGCATCGCCGCCGTCGCCGTGCAATTCTTCGTTGCGAACTGAGTTTCTTGGGCTTTCTTCATCTCCCTATGGCTGCTGCCAACATCATCACTGCGACCACCCAGAACTTCCCCACCGAGATCATCGGCTCCGGACAACCCGTGCTGGTGGACTTCTGGGCCGAGTGGTGCGGGCCTTGCAAGATGCTCGGTCCGGTTCTCGACGAACTGGCCACCGAATACGCCGGCAAGGCCAAGATCGCCAAGGTCAACGTCGACGACTATCAGGACTTGGCCGGTCAGTTCGGCATCCGCTCCATCCCCACCCTGTTGCTCTTCAAGGGCGGTCAGGTGGTCGAACAGTACGTGGGCCTGAAGTCCAAGAAGGATCTCAAGGCCAGCCTTGACCGGGCCATCGCCGGTTGATTTGCCTCCAATCCCATCGTTTTGCAATAACCGCCCGGCAAACCCGGGCGGTTTTTTCTTGGGTGGAACTGTTGGTCGCATGCTTCTGGGAACGGGGGGCTACAACCCTCATCCCATGCCTGAATCTGCGCCAATCAGATCGCACCATTGTCGATGAGGCGTGTCTTGCCGACGAAGACCGCCAGCACGATGCGATTCCCTCGGCGGACCAAGTCGACGGGGCGCAAGGTGTCCGGATCGACGAAGGCAACGTAGTCGAGGCGCGCGGCCGGACACTCGGCCACCAGTGCTTCCACTCCCTGACGGAGCCGGGCTGATGAAACCCCTTTCTCTGAGCGGCGAACCTCCTGACGGACCCATTGCTGGGAACGCCACAAGACCGTGGCTTGCACCCGCTCCTCGGGTTGCAGGTAGCGGTTGCGCGAACTCATCGCCAGCCCATCGATTTCCCGGGTGGTCGGTGCCACCACGATCCGGATCGGAAACTGCAGGTCTTTCACCATGCGCCGAATCACGGCCGCCTGCTGCCAGTCTTTGGCCCCGAAGACCGAAACCTCGGGCAAGACACAGTTGAAAAGTTTCGCCACCACGGTGGTCACGCCCCGGAAATGAGTGGGACGCGAAGCCCCCTCCAACCCCTGCGTCAAGCCCTCCTCCACGACATACGTGGAGTAGTTCGCATCCTCACGCCCCGCATACATGTCGCTGTCTGTCGGAGCAAAGATCACGTCCACCCCGGCCTCGCGGCACAACTTGGAATCCCGGGCGAAGTCTCTGGGGTACTTGGCCAAATCTTCCGTCGGAGCGAACTGGGTTGGGTTCACATAGATGCTCACCACCACCAACCCGTCGGGCCCGACCCGCCGCCGCGCCTCATGCACCAGGCTCAGGTGGCCCGCATGCAAATAACCCATGGTCGGCACAAAACCGACTCGGAGGCCTCGGCTCCGCCATTGCAGCGCCTGACGCTGCATGGCCTTGGGTGATCGGATGATTCGCATGCGGAAAGCCTGCGCGCGACTGGGCGAAGTTCAAGTCCTCGGCGGCCCCACCCTCGTGAGCCCAAGGCCGTCCGAACTCTTGTCGCGGCGGGACATCGGCCTATGATCCACCACCGACATGACTCTGGAGTTCCTCAAGATGAGCGGGGCCGGCAACGACTTCATCCTGCTCGACAACCGCAATGCCCGCATCGTGCTGACTCCCGAGCAGGTGGCCAAATTGTGCCACCGGCAGTTCGGCATCGGAGCCGACGGCCTGATGCTTCTGGTGCCCAGCCTCACCGGGAAGGCCGACTGGGCCTGGCGCTTCTACAACTCCGACGGATCGGATGCCGCCATGTGCGGCAACGGCGCCCGCTGTTTCGCTCGGTACATCCAGCGGACCACGGGTTGGACCAAGCCCACGGTGACCTTCGAAACGGCTGCCGGCGTGATCACAGCCGAGTTCCAGGGAGAGCGGGTGACCATCAACCTCACGGCTCCGCAGGATCTCCGTCTATCGGAGAAGGTGACGACGCAAGCCGGAGTCTTGGAGGTGAGTTCCATCAACACGGGTGTGCCCCATGCCGTGGTGTTCGTGGAAAACGCGGACAAGGCCATGGTGCAGCCCTTGGGATCGGAACTGCGCTGGCACGAGCACTTCAAACCCCGGGGGACGAATGTGAATTTCGCGCAAGTCCAAGGCCCCAACCAACTCCGTGTGCGAACTTATGAGCGGGGCGTCGAAGGCGAAACCCTGGCCTGTGGCACCGGTGTGACGGCCAGCGCTCTGGTCGCCTCCCGCCTGCACAACTTCACCTCACCCATCCGCATCCAAGTTCAAAGCGGTGACGAGTTGAGTGTTTCCTTTCAAGCCGACGGGCAGGGAGGATTCAACGACGTCCGACTGGGCGGCCCCGCCTCCTTCGTCTTCGAGGGACGGATCCTGATCTGACAGATCTGGCACTGCCCGACTCCGGGTGTTGTTTTTTGCCAATCCGCAGTAGGGTCACGACACCCGCATGAGCCTTCCGAAGAAATCCACGGCCGCACCCGCGCTGGTTGTGGGCATTTTCGTCTTCATTCTCGGGATCGCCGCGACGGCCTGGTGGTTCCAGCGATCCTCGAACGACGACTCCCAGTTCGCCACCCACATGAATGCCGGCCGCGGCTACCACGCGGCAGGCGACGCCCGGAGGGCGATCGAGGCATTTCAGGCGGCGTTGTTGATGAATCCGGCCAACCCGGATGTGCATCTCAATCTGGCCAACGCCTACCTGCTCGCCAGTCAGCCCTCTCAAGCACTGGTTCATGCCCGGGAAGCGCTGCAAGTCGAGCCGGGCCGCGGGGCTGGGCATTATCTGGCCGGTTGCGCCCACCTGCGGCTTGGGGCGTTTTCCAATGCCGTCCAATCCCTGACCGAAGCCAAGCAAGCCGACCGCACCCTCAATACCGTGAGCTTTCAACTCGGCCTGGCCTATGCGGGTTGGGGGCGCTTTCCCGACGCCGCCGAGCAGTTCGTGGAAGTCATCGAGTTCGACAAGGACCACCCCTCGGCCCATTACCAACTCAGCCAGGCCTACTTGCGACAGGGAGCCCGGGAACAGGCGGCGGCCGAACTGGCCGAACACCAGCGGGTCAACGCGGGCAAATCACAGGCAGCCGACAACCCGACTCTCTTCGAGAAGTGCAAGTACACCGAGATCCTCGCTCCATTTGCCCTGGAACAGCCTGAATCCGACCCGGTCTCCGTCCGGTTCGTGGAAGACACAACGCGCGCCCTGGGGCCAGACGCCGGACAATTGCGGGGCCCTTTCGGCTTGTTCGACCTGAATCGTCGCGGTTGGAACGATGTCCTGCTCAGCGACGACAAGGGATCGCTCCGCCTTCTGTGGAACTCCAACGCAACCTTCGCCGCAAGGTCCGAGCCATTGGCCTCAGCGGTCGGCACGGTTCAGGAAATCGTCGTGGGTGACTTGAACAATGACCGCTACGACGACGCCATCATCGTGGGCAGCGAAGGCTCGCAACTGCTCAAGTTCGCCACCAACGGATTCATGACGGATGGCTCGGCGCTTGGTGGAATCCGGGCCGTCAAGGCAACCGGAGCCACCCTCGGGGACATCGACGTGACGGGCAAACTCGCCTTGATGGCGGTCACCCCTGAGGGCCGCCTGCGCACCTTCACCAATTTCGGCACGGCAATCTTCAGAGAGCGCAAGGCGAGTCCCGGAGACGGCTTCGACGTCACGGGCGTGACCTCGGTGACCCTTGAAGACTGGAACAACGACGACCTCCCGGATGTGCTGCTCTCGCGCAAAGGTGAGCGCCCTTGGATCTTGACCAACCAACGGCGCGACGGACTGGCGGCCGGAGCCCAGCCCATGGACTGGCCGGTGGCCCGATGCTTGGCGGTCGGTGATTTCAACAACGATCTCCGCGCCGATGTCGCCCTGGTGACCGATGCGGCGGTGGCCCTGTATTTCGGCGGCCTCAAGGAACCCGTGCGCATTCCAGCCAAGAAGAATGGCATCCAAACCCTCCGAGCACTCGACTACGACAACGACGGTTGGTTGGACTTGGTCGGTTGGGGCACCGACGGCCTCCGTATCTGGCGCAACCGCGGCCGACGGGGCTTCCACGAGATGACCGAGGCGCTGGGTCTGAAACCGCTGGCCACGTCGGTGGTGAACCATGCGGCCTTCGCCGACTTCGATCAGGACGGCGACATCGACTGCCTCGTCGAAAGCAAGGGAGCAGGCGTCCGATTCTTCCGCAACGAAGGAGCCAACGCCAACGGACTGGTGAAGTTCCGCCCCATCGGGAACCGTTCGAATTTCAGCGGCATCGGCCTGCGCATCGAACTCAACGCCGGCAATTGGCGGGCCCTGCGCAGCGTCCAACGCAAGCCCGTGGAGATCGGTGTGGGTCGCCACAAGGACATCGAGACGGTCATCGCCCGCTGGGCCGACACGCAACCCTTGTTCGGGGTGAGTGCGCATCCGAAACAGGTGGTCGACCTCATCGAACCCAAGAACCCCACCGGCTCCTGCCCTTACCTCTACGCTTGGGATGGCACCCGGTTTCGTTTCCTGACCGACATCCTCAGTTCTGCGCCCGTCGGACTCCCCTCGCGCCCCGGCCACAACATCGTGGCGGACCCACGGGAGTGGGTGGCTCTGGGAGGCACGTCGGAGTTCGTTCCCAAGGACGGTCGCTACACCGTGCAGCTCACCGAGGAACTGCGCGAAATCCTCTACCTCGACGAAGCCAAGCTCGGTTGGGTGGACATCGAGGCGAACGCCGAGGCCCATTCGACGAGCAAGCTGGTGCCCCGACAGCCCTTCCCCCGGCACGAACTGCGGATCCTTTCGGGCCGGGTGCCGCTCCGTTCCGCCCAAGCAGGCGATGGCACCGACCTCACGGCCACACTGGATCGGGAAGACGGACAACGGTTCTCGCCACGCCTGCGCGCTCCTCAACTGCGTGGACTGGCCGAAAGCACCTCGGTGCTGCTGGATTTCGGCCCCTTGGCAGGCTCATCCGAGTTGACCTTGGCCCTCAGTGGTTGGCTGCGTTTCGGCGGCGGCATGGCCAACATCGCGGGCAGTCACGATCCAGAGTTGCCCTTCCCCTTCCCTCAACTCGAAGCGGAGACCGCCCCAGGCCAATGGCAACCCCTTCAGAACGTGGTCGTGGGCGTACCCGCCGGGCGTACCAAAACCATCCTCGTGCCCCTGGGCGCCAACCTGCCACCGGGCACCCGACGGCTGCGGATGACCTACGCATTCGAGCTGCATTGGGACCGCATCGCCCTGTTCCAGAACAACCGGCCGGCCGAAGTGGGCACGCTGCGCCCCACCTCAACCGACCTCCATTGGCACGGCTACGGAGAGTTCGCCGCCATGGGACCTTCCGATCCGTTGACACCGCTGCACGAGAACGTCCGCCCGCGTCCGCCGTGGCGTATCACTCCCAGCGGTTGGGCCACCCGGTATGGCGCGGTGGATCCGCTCGTCGCGGCGGAAGACAACGGCGTGGTCACGGTGGCTGCCGGTGATGAACTGACCCTGTCTTTCGCCGCAGATGCCCTGCCGAAGATTCCGTCCGGGCACCAGCGGCGCTTCTTCCTCTGGACCGTCGGATGGAACAAGGACGCCGACTACCACGTCGCGGCCGGCGACCGCATCGAACCCCTCCCCTGGCACGGCATGGACGACGCCCGTCACGGTCAGGAACCACGCCCCACCTTCGCCAGCGACGCATTGCACCAGCGTTTCAACACCCGTTGGGTGGGCCCATTGAACTACGAACGCGTGGAAGCCAAGCGGGGAGAAACGAAAACAGGCCGATGAACCCGCAAGGGTCTCGGCCTGTTGAAGACGAACCACTGAAATCCAACCGCGTCAGGAGACATCGCAAGCGATGTTCACTGGATGAATTCCGGCTCAGCGGGCCCGAGCCTTGATTGAAGAGGCTCGGCGGGCGGGCCACTCGACGAAGTTCAGGACTCCACCGCGCTCAACTCCACCGGTTCGACGCGAACCCCCTGCTTCTTGAGCCACTGGACACCGGCGGCGATCTCGGAGGCGGACCCTTCGATCTCCAAGCAAACAATCCCAACCACATCGGTCACACTCGCCTGACGGATGCTGGTCACCAGCTTGAACTCATGCCCCAGCTTCCAGATCACCGGAGCCTTGATGCGCTGAGGCGGATACGTCAGCCAAAACCGCGCGGAGGTGCTGGCCGAATCGGCCTGTTTCCGGAGGGTCTTGACTGCCTTGGGAGCCTTGGGCGGGGCCTTCACGGCGACCTTGGCTTTGGCCGGTTGGGTGGGTTTTTTCGGCATGTTGCCTGTTGGAAGGAGGTGGCTGGAGAAACGATTCAACCTCCGGCGATGGCCGGAATGATGCTGATCTCGTCGCCGTCTTTGATGACGGTGGCCTGATTGTCGAGGAATCGGATGTCCTCTTCATTGACGTACACATTGACGAAGCGGCGAACCTCGCCTTTTTCGTCAATAAGTCGCTCGGCAATGCCGGGGAATTGGTTCTGCAGCTCGGCGATGGCGCCGGCGATGGTGCCAGGGCTGACCTGAACGAGTTCAACGTCGTGGGTGAGCTTTCGCAGCGGCGTAGGAATGCGGACTTGGACGGCCATAAGATCGGTTTCTAAAGTCCCAGAGAATCCGGGAATCCCGCCTGAAGGCAAGAGCGCTGTCATCGCCGTCAGATCCGCCCTCGGCCGACCTCGATGACTCGCGGGTGGGCGGTGTCAGGCCGCGATCGCTGCCGCAGGCCTCGGAGCACCATACGGCAACTCGTCGGGAATCGGAGTGAAGCGGGAAAACGCCTCGAACATCCGGGAGAAATCCTTGTTCACATCACCCGACAAGCAGTCGGTGAGGTCATTGGCCAAATCCGGAAACTGGTCGGTGATGGTCTTGAAGCTGACATTCGGGTCGTAGAATGCGTACACCAGCTTGCGCATGTTCTCGATGCTCTGTCGGGTGACCCGACCGTATTCGGCAAACCGGTCCGGGGACACATCGCCCGCTTGGAGAGCGGCATGGATGGCATCCGCCGCGGCCACGCCCGTCTTGAGGGCGATCATCATCCCGCTTGAGAAAACGGGGTCCAGGAACCCCACGGCATCGCCCACCAGCACCAACCCGCGGTCCGCACAATATTCGGAACGGAAGGTGTACTCGGCCGTGAGCCAGTACTGATCACAAACCTGACCGGTGGACAGGTGATCTTGGATCCACTGGTTCTGCCCGATTTCCCGTTGGAAAATCGCTTCAGGATCCTTGAGCCCCCCACGGGTCAGGTACTTGCCATCGGCCACCACGCCCACGCTCACCCGATTGTTGTGCTGGGGGATGTACCAAAACCAACCCTTGTCCGGAATGAAAGCCACAGTGGTGCCTCCCTCATCAATGCCGGTGTCCCGCTTGGCTCCCTCGTAGTAGGTCCAGACGGCCACTTTGTTGAGCTTGGGATCGCCGCGCCGCCAAGCGTTGCGCGTGGCGGCGATGGCCTCGCGCCCCGTTGCGTCCACGGTGACCGGGCAGCGCACCTCCACCTCCCCCAGTTCACGAGACTTCACCCGGACTCCATAGTAGGTGCCCACTCCGTCTTGGAGCAGTTCGGTGACCTCCGACTCTTCCCAAACCGTGACGCCCTGTTCGCGGGCGTTATCGAGCATCATCTGGTCGAACTCGCTGCGCAGCACCTGCCACGACTGGGCCACCGTTTCGCGATCGTACCGGTTGAAGAAATAGAACGGTTGCGAAGCCCGGCCCGAGGGGGAAACGAACTGCACGGAATACTTCTTCATGAAGCTCGATTGACGAAGCTTGGGTATCATCCCAATCCGCTCCAAGGGCGGATAGGTGAAGGGAATCATCGACTCGCCAATGTGGTAGCGGGGAAACTTCTCCCGCTCGATCACCAAGACTCTGCGGCCGTGCATGGCGAGTGCCGTGGCTGTGGAGCAACCGGCGGGACCCGCTCCAATGATGACCGAATCGTAGTTTTCGACCGTTTTCATACGCAGACGTACTATTCTCTGAAACAACAGGTACTCCACTCCTTGGGACATGCAAGCGGCGGATTGCTGAAAGTCGTCGCTCTCCGGATGCCGCCAAAAAACAACCGCGCCGCCGTGAAACACAAGGGCGCGGTCTTGATGAAGCTCTGATGGATGCCTTACGGCTTCGGCGCTTCGGCCTTCTTCTTCTGGGCGGCAGCTTCCTTCTGGAGTCGCTCGGCGTCGTTGGACTTGATCACCTCGATCTGCGCGCCCTTCTTCAACTCATCGGCGCTCGGAACCTTGATGATGTCACTGGTGACGCTGCTGGGCAGCGGCGGGGCGACCTGCGGCTTCACGTTCAGCAAGTCCACCTCGAAGATGAGGGTGGAATGCGGCGGGATCTTCGGCGGAGAACCGTTCTGTCCGTAGGCCAGTTCCGAGGGAATCACGAACTGGTACTTCGAACCCACCGTCATGAGCTGCAAGCCTTCGGTCCAACCCTTGATCACCCGGCTCAGGCCAAAGCTGGCTGGCTGTCCGCGGGTGTAGGAGCTGTCGAACTCGGTCCCGTCGACCAGCGTTCCGCGGTAATGCACCTCGACCACATCATCACCCTTGGCTTTGGCACCTTCGGCGGCCTTGAGCACCTTGTATTGCAAGCCGCTGGCCGTGACCTTGACGCCTTCCTTGGCCTTGTTGGCCGCGAGGAATGCCTCACCCACCACCTTGGCCTTCTCGCCTTCCTCCTTGCGCTTCTCATCCGCCTTCTTGCGGATCTCGGTGCTGTAGTTGCGCAAGATGACATTGGCCTCACCATCGGTGATCACCGTCGGCTTGCCTCGGAGAGCCTCCGAGAACGCCTTGATGACGATTTCGGGATCGTGCTCGTAATTACCCCGGGACAACTGGCGCTTGATGTCACCCGCCAACAGCACACCCATGGCGTAGCTGTGTTTCTCGAGGTCGGTCTTGAACTTGCCGGCTCCGGGATCCGCCGGGGCGTTGGTGGAGGCGGCGGCGCCCGACGCAGGCGCGGGCGGGGCCACCTTGACGGCGTTGTTTTGCCCCATCACAGAACCGGCCAGAACGCCGGACAACAGGAAGATCGGAAGTGTTTTCATGGTCAGCCTAGATGCTCCACCCCGGGCTCTGCGGCAGGCTTCGGGGTGGTTGTTTCGGAAGTTGGTACCAGCCATTTCAACCCAAGTCGAGAGCCGGCGACAACCTCACCTGGCACATCAAGCCAATGAACCAACTGGAAATCCGGCGACCTCTCCCGTCTTGATGGATGGGCGAGGCTTGCCTTGGACACGGCAGGAACGAGTCTATCGGCTCATGCCAAGCATTGTCGGAATTGGAGTGGAATCCCGCGGTGCATCCTTCCTGGAACACCGATGGACAGGACTTCTGTTGCTGCTGCTCATGGCAGGATGGCTGCCGGCATGGGCGACCCCTGTCGAGGTGATCTCGGGCAAAAACCAAACCTTCCGAGCTGGACTCACCTACCTCGTTGGGGGCCCTGTCCGACTGGACGGATCGGTGCGTTTTGAGGGAGGATGCGTGATCAAGTTCCTGCCGGAAAGATCGGCAGGGTTGGAGTTGGGAAAAGACGTCCGGGTTTTCTGGCAGGCCACGCCAGAGTCCCCCATCGTTTTCACCGCGTCCGACGATGATTCCGTCGGGGAATCCATTCCGGGATCCCTCGGAACACCCAAAGCCACCCCCTACGCCAACGTTGCCCTTTCCGTGAATGGCGCCCGCCTGGAGCCCGGACCGGCCCGTTGGAATGACTTCCGCATCTCCCATGCCCGGGTGGCTTTGCAGTGGACCGGCACGACTGCGGCCTTGTGGCATTTCGAGCTCCAGCACTGCGACGTCGGCATCGAATCCACCAACAGCACCTTGGCGCTGCGCAACGGCCTTTTCCACCGGGTGAAGGCTTCCTTCAGCGATTTGAAGTCCAGCCGGGTGAACGGCCAGCAACTCACCATAGCCAGGGCGGAAATCCTCAACCGACGGCCGTCGGATTCCTCGCTCGAATTGCTGCGCTGCGTGATCGGAGAAGTGGTCGATTCACGAGGCTTCACCTACGCATCGCCCGACGGAAACCCGAACGCCATCATTCCGCCGACGGTCACCGATGCCTTCGTTGAAGCAGCCGGTTCACTCTACTTGCCACCCGGGAGTCGACGGATCCGCCCGGGCTTCGGGCACCACCTCCTCGACCCGGAATTGGCCGCAGCTCTTCCGAGCATGACCGTGCTCCCGCCAGAGACCTTGCCAATGCTGGTCACCCAGGCGCTGTACCTGAAACCCCGCGCCATCCGGGACCAAGCCTTGCCTGAGGTCGGTGGCGTCAACCCGATCAAACTGGGCTTCCACCATGGGCCCATCGACTACTGGGTCGACGGAACCACCGTGAGCAATGCACTGGTGACTCTGGCACCGGCCACGGTGATGCGGGAAGCCCCGCGCCATGGTTTTCGCTGGATCGGATCGAGCTCCCTCCGGCGCGAAGCGGAGCTTGCGGAGACGACCGAGACGCCGAAATCACGACCCATTCCCGGCCGCGGCGACCGAGATCGCGACGGACGCACCGATCTTCAGGAGTTCCTCGACGGCACCGATCCTGACAACCCCTCGAGCAGCACACCGCAAATCCTGTCCCAGTTTGGATTCGACACCGACGGCTTTGAGTCCGACAGCGGCATGGTGCCTCTGACCGGCTCCTCGGCGTCCCGAGAGCCCTCGTTCGACCGAGGCTCAGCCGGATTCCACCGAGCTGGCCAAGTGCTGCTTTACCCACTGGGCTCGACCAGCAACGGAGTCACGCGCCCTCACTTCCTGCCCCTCCACGGATCCATCTCCCTCGACTACTCCCCCGATTGGTTCCACGGCGCGACCAATGATGCTCCCGGCGCGGAATGCGTGCTTTTGGAAGCCCCAGGATTGCGTGTGAGCATCGATGCCACCGGCCGGCGACTCGGTCTCACCCGTATTTCCGAGACCTACCAGCAAACCCTTCGGTCCCCGATCCCCCGATCGGCAATCCACGGCTATGCGGCAGCGGGGCGCACCAACTGGACCTTCCACCTCTCCTTCACTTCCGAGACCTTCGATCAGCTGCCCCGGGAATCCCACACCCGCCCCTCCAGCCCGCGTGACGACCACAACACCTTCAGTTTGGGCAACGCCCTCGACGGCCAATCCCCCGCACTCGGCCGATTGGATCGAGTCATTCTGCGCAACCATCTGAAACCCCGCAGCATCGGTGGTCCCAGCCCGCCAAACGGCCTCGTTCGAGGCGAACACCGATCCCTCGAAGCGGATGACTCCAATCGTATTTCAGGTGAATCCTTGCCGTCAGGCATCCGACTGAACTTCCAGCGGGAGTGGGAGGGGGACGGCGACCACGGAGCCTTCTACCCCATCGCGCGCAAGTCCTGGGGCCCTGACCCCACCGACTGGGAAACCATTGATCGCGATGCGCGCACCTCTGTCTTCATCGACCCAAGCGCTCGAACCGGACAGACCTACGGTTACCGGGTCCTCCGAGCAGGTCAGGCACCGCTGGAACTGAGCATCGCTCACGACACACCGCCCACCAACGACCGCGGACGCGCGCTCTTGCTGGTGGATGAGACCCTTGCTGAGCGCCTCACCGGCACTTTGGCGCGCTACCGTGCCGACCTCATCGCCGACGGTTGGGAAGTCGTCCAGCACCGGGTACCGCGCCACTGGGACGCCGACCCGCAAGACTTCGACTGCCGACGCTACGAAGCCGAGGCACTCCCGCGGAACAAAACCAATCTGCTCGCCATCAAGGCCCTCATCCGACGCGAATACGAAGCCCATCCCGGCCGGCCCCAGGTGGCCGTGCTCATCGGACACCCCACCATCCCCCAAAGCGGTTGGGCCGCCGAAGACGGTCACATCGGTTGCCAGGATCCCGCAGGCATCCACCTGGGTGCCTGGCCCGCCGACCTCTTCTACAGCGACCTCACCGGAAAGTGGACCGACACCCAGTCCTTCAAGACCGGTTGCCCCGACTGCCCCCGCAGCCAATGCACCTACTGCATCCTCGGCAACGACGCCGGAGACGGCCGCTGGGACCAGAACGAACTGCCGCGGGAACCCGATGGCAGCCCCGGTCGCATTGAAGTGCCGCTGGGGCGCATCGACTTTGCCCGACTCTCCCACTTCGACAGCCGATTCGCCGAACTCCCGGGCAATCCCAAAAGCGCGGCCGATGTCGAAATCGCCCTGCTGGACCGCTACTTCGACAAGGCCTGGCGGTACCGCCGGGGACTCCTCCCGTTTCAGGACACCGCCATCGGTTATGCCAATGTCCTGGGTGCCCTGGTGGATCGGAACCTCGTTCACATCGCCCCCCGATCCGGACCGGCAGTCCCCCTGCAACCGGTCTCATGGAACTCCGACCTGTTCCAGGAAGGGCCACCCGTCCGCTGGGGGTTCCAGACCGACTACTCTCATTTCGGGGTTCTCGGGATGACCGGAGCGGCGAAGCCCGGCCACAGCCACTTCGCGAAGAATGTCGCCTGGAAGCGGCCTGGCGATGTGCCGCGGGTCGCCTTCCTGTTCGCCTTCGGCTCCTTCCTGGGTCAGTGGTACAGCGGCTATGGGGAAGACTTTTTGCGCACCTGTCTGGGCAGTGAAAACGCGGTCCTCTTGGCGGGCACAGCCGCCGCTTTCTCGCCCTGGATCACCGACCGGGTCCACACGGGAGCCCCCGTCCATGCGATGCTCACCGATTCCGCGGAACGCAACGCCTCGGTGAACACGCGCCTCACCTACCTGCTGGGCGACCCCTGCCTGCTCGAGCATCCCTTGAAGGCCCCCCTGGATTTCCAGGCGCGTGTCCAGAACGGCATCACCGAGCTCACCTGGACCCCCTCGCCCGAGGTTGATCGGGGTTACCGCATTGACTCGGCTCCCGCAAATGACTCCGCGACATGGACTTTGGTGCAGGAAGTACCGCAGACGACCGCACGGCTCCGCTTGGACTCCAACGGCAGCGGCAAAACCTTCCGTCTCCGAGGCTTGGGCACCGTCACCAATGGTTCGGGCCGCCATCAGCAATGGACCGCCCCGGGGTTTGCCAAGCCCTGATCCTCGGTTGGATCACCGATTCCAGCCCCAGCGTTTCCTTCTGGAACCATTGGCCCTGTACCTGCTAACTCCAGCTTCGATCTCGACCAATCCTGATATGATAAAACCCGTTTTCGCCGGCTGGATACTCTGGGGAGTCTTGGGGATGGTTCGGATGGTTGCCGAGACTCCCGACATCTTGTCCCTCACCTGGACCAACGGGAGACCCTCGCTGGAATTTCGACTGCTGCCCTCCGTCTCCGAATACCGGGTCATCGGCCGTTCGCTGTTGGGTATTCCGGGAACACCCCTCGCCGGAAAGCATCAGGGCAACCGATGGACTTCGGATTCAGTCGCGGTCGGCGATTCTGGCTTCTACCGACTCGAGGCACTGCCGCTGGCCAGCGAAATGGTCCGGTCCAGCACGCTCCTCAACCGCATCGCCTATGGCCCGACTCCAGACGATCTGGATCGACTCGCCACCATCGGCACCGACGCCTACGTCGAGGAGCAACTGGCACCGGAGAAAATTCTGGAGAACCTGGACGAATCCAGTGAAACCGGGCCGGTTTGGCGAAAAGTCGTCGTCACGGGTACAGGCTCTTCCTCCAAGCTCTACCTGTACCTGAATGGCGCAGGTGACGCCTATCTCGACGACTTCCGCTTGGTCGCAGGCACCACCGACAACGGCACCACTGCGAACTTGCTGATCAATGGCGATTTCGAACAACCCCTGTCCTCCGCCAACTGGGCCACAACCACCAACACCGTCCATTCGGCCCGCACCACCGACTACGTGCATGGAGGCAATGCGTCCTTCCATCTGGTTTTGAATACCGCTGGAAGCACCGGGACCGATGCGGTGGTCCAGACCATCCCCACCACCCTCAGCGCCTCCACCCCCTACACCTTGAGTTTCTGGTACCTGACCCAATCATCCGGCCTGCAACTGACCGCACGACTCAGCGGTAGCGGCATTGCAGCAACCGTCCCACTGCAGGGGGATGCCGAATCGCCCATCCCGTATTACACCAGACTCCAAAACGGCACCGCCACCATCGGTGACTTGCGCGCCTGGCATGTGCTGCATGCGGTCCAGTCACGACGCCAATTGGCCCAGGTGTTCCAGCAATTCCTGGAGAACCACTTCGTCACCGAATACTCCAAAGGCTTCACCTACTTCGATGAACGGGCTGGATTGCCCGCCGCCTGGTCAGGCCCGGAGTCGGCCCGGCAGGAGTTCAAGGAGAACCTCCGCTGGCGGCAGGCCTTCCTGGATCCACAGTGCACCTTCCACGACCTGCTCAAGATCAGCGCCGAAAGTCCGGCCATGATCATCTACCTCGACACCGTCCTGTCCCGTGGTGACTACAACACCACCACCAAGACCAACCGCATCGCCAACGAGAACTACGCCCGCGAGCTGTGTGAACTCTTCGCCTTCGGCGTGGACAACGGATACGACCAAGGAGACATCGAACAAATCTCCCGGGCTTGGACCGGATGGACGGTCGAACTCCTCGCCACCAACCAGGCCGCGAACCCCTTCGCAACGCGGACCACCACGATGATCAACTCCGGGCTCACCAATACCACGGAGCGCTCCAGTGTGACCAATCTCGCAGGCCTCTGGTCCTTCCGCTATCGGACCGACCGGCACGATCCGCGGGTCAAGTGGGTCTTCTACGACCGGGATTCTGTGGGGAACATACTCACCAACTCCCCCAAGACCGTGCCCTCCCGATTTGGCCCGCCCTGGTCGGGTCGTTCCTACGGACTGAAGCTCAACAACGGCACCACCACCAACGGCATCCAAGATGGGTACCAGGTCGTCCGTCACATGGCCGACCAGCCGTTTACCCAGGAATACATTTCGGTGAAACTTTGTCGCCTGCTGGTGCACGACAACTTCCACCACGGATACGATTTCACCGATGCAGAGACATCACCCGAAGAATCGCTGATCCATGAATGCATGATGGCCTGGGAGAATCCTCCCAAGGGTGGACCCAAAGGGCAGATGCGTGACGTGCTGCGGGTCATCCTCAAGAGCGATCTCTTCCGCAATCCGAACACCGCGGCCGCCAAGGTGAAAACGCCTCTGGAGTTCGCGGCCTCCACGCTGCGCGCTTTCCGCGCCTCCAAACCCGATGGATCCTTCACCGCGGCCGTCGACGCCCCCAGCCTCGTGGCCTCTGGCGGATTGCTCGACCGGGCGGGCCGCATGCGTCTTTTCGATCGGGCCGAACCCGACGGCTACTCCGAAGACGCCGGCGGTTGGATCAGCGCCGGCACCCTCAGCGAGCGTTTGCGCTATGTGCAGTCGCTGGCTTTGTCCGGAGCCGGACTGGCGACAGGCACCGGCGTACGCAGTTCCGCGGATTCACTGGGCTCGAGTCGGATGGAACCTTCGGCACTGCTGGCGCTGCGCCTGACCAACGGAGCCAACCGTTCCGCCGAGGCCGTCGCCGATTACCTGCTTCGATTGCTGTTTCCCTCCGAAGGCTCCGCCAATCTCAGCCAATACCGGGCACTGGGCATCCAGTTTCTGAACACCACCGACAACGGCACCTCGCCCTCCGAGTTCGCTGGCCTGATCCCTGGAACCAAGGACTATGACACCCGCGTGCGTGGACTCGCCGCCCTGCTGATGAGTTCTCCCCGCTTTCAGGAACAATGAGTTTGGGCAACCAAAACCGCTCCGAATCCAGCGCCATGAACACGCCCCACATCCTGACACGACGGAATTTCTTCAGCACTGCCACTGGTATGGCGGCCACGGCCGCCCTCAGCTCGCTGACCGATGTGCCGCTTTTCGTCCAGAAGGCGCTCGCGGAGGGCGGACTCGGACAACCGGACGCCAACGGTCGGGTGAAGAAACTGCTCTTCATCTTCCTGCGTGGGGCCAATGACGGGCTCAACAATGTCATCCCCCACGGCGACGATGCCTACGGACCCAAGATCCGCGACAACATCGCCATCCCGGTCGATCCTGCACAAAACTGGAACGTTCAAGGCAAGGCATTGTTTCCGGAAGCTGGCACCAGCGGAGCCACCTTCGCCTATCCCTACTCGCTGCCGCTGGGCAATGGGTTCGCCGGATTGCATCCCGCACTCAAATTCCTGAGCCCGGTCTACAATGCCGGCGAATTGGCGCTCATCCATCGGGTGGCTTACCCGCAGCAATCCCGTTCCCACTTCGATTCCCAATCCTATTGGGAAACCGGTGCCCCGCGGACCAACATGATCAAGGACGGCATGCTCTACCGAGCCATGGTCGAATCGGGTCGTCCTGGAAAGAACTCGCTGACCGGGGTTTCCTTCCAGAATTCGCTGCCGCTGCTCCTGCGGGGTTCCCGCGCGGCAATGACGAATCTTTCCGACCCGACCCGCTACGATTTGCTGGGCGTGCCCAATACCGCAGACGGCAACCTCAAGACCGCCCGTGCACTCGAGGCGGCCACGGGAGCCACCTTCCCAGACAAAGCCAATCGGGACCTGCTCCAGCAGCAGTATGAGAACATGCGGCGCACGCTGGAAATCTTCGCCGGCATCGATTTCAGCGAGACGGGCAACACCTTCATCGACAACGAAAACTCGGACGGCAACAAACCGTACTACCTGTTCCCGACGACCAACGCGAAGAATGGCGCCGGACCTTCCGGCACAACCAACCCGGGCTACGTGGTGCCGACCTCCGCCTACGGTTATTTCAACCAACTCAAGTCGGCCGCTCTGGTCCTCAACAAGACAGACGCCCTGGTGGCCGGCACACAAATCGACGGATGGGACACTCACAGCAACCAGGGGGGCGTCACCGGCAACCATGCCAATTTGCTGCAGCGAGTGGGCTGGTCGATCTACGCCCTGCGGCAATACTTCCGCCGCTACGCCGACCAATGTCGCTGGGACGATCTGGTCATCGTGACGCTGTCGGAGTTCGGTCGCACCACCATCGAGAATTCCGACAACGGCACCGACCACGCCGAGGCCAGCGTCATGTATGTCGCCGGCGGCGGCATCAAGGGGTTGCGCACCGACGCCACCGGCCAGGTGACTCACAGCGGCATCTTCAACTGCGGCCCCTCGGACCCCGTGGCCTGGCAGACCGGCATGAATGGCTCAATGTTCCAGAGCACCGGCCGCTACTTGCAGCGGGCGACCGATTTCCGCTCGGTGATGGGCAAGGTCATCCGCGATCATCTCGGAGCCAGCCAGGAGCAACTCAACCGCATCATACCGGGCTATGCCGACCCGAACCAGTGCCTCAAGTCCGGCGGCATCCAGACTCAGGACAAGGTCCGCGTCACCGGCGAGCCCGACTTGATTTGAGTTCGGTTGCTCCGTCCAAGAAAAGGCCTCGCCCGGCTTGAAATCCTCGGGCCTTCGGCCGACAACTCACCCGTGACTTCGATCAAGTTCGGCACCTCCGGATGGCGTGGGCTCATCGCCCGGGACTTCACCTTCGAAAACGTGCGGTTCGCCGCACAAGGCATCGCCGACTATCTGCTCGAGGAAATCAAATCGGCCGGAGACACCGGTTCCTCGCAGAAACGGGAGGTCATCATTGGTCACGACACCCGGTTTCTGGGCCGAGAATTCTCTCTGGCCGTGGCCGAGGTGCTGGCCGCCAACGGTCTGGTTCCCTTGCTCTGCCAACGCGATGCGCCGACCCCGCTCATCGCCCACACGATCCGAGTCCGCAAGGCCTTGGGCGGCATCAACATGACCGCCAGCCACAACCCGGCTGAATACCAAGGCCTCAAGTTCAGCGTTTCCAATGGAGCCGCCGCTCCGCCCGAAGTCACCCGCCGCATCGAAGCCCACATCCGTCATCGTCAGGAATCGAGCTGGACCTTCCAGGCTGGATTGGTCGGATCGTTCCGCTGCAAGGAGATCGATCCGGCGCCGGCCTACCTGAAGCAAATCCGCAAGCAAATCGACTTCGCCACCATCAAGAAGGCCAAGCTCAAGATCGCCGTTGAACTCATGTACGGCACCGGTCGTGGTTATCTCGACACACTGCTCGAAGAAGACGGTGGTGCCAAAGTCCTCCGATTCCACGACACGTTGAATCCCAGCTTCGGCGGACATCATCCGGAACCCAATGCCGAGGGCATGGAACCGGCCCGCGAGGCAATCCTGGCCGGCAAGGCGACCCTGGGTCTGGGCCTCGACGGTGACGCCGACCGCTTCGGCATCGTGGACCGCGACGGCACCTGGCTCACCCCCAACCAAATCCTCGCCCTGGCCCTCTATCACCTGAAGAAGAACCGAGGCTGGAGCGGTGCGGTGGTGCGCACGGTTCCGACCAGCCACCAGGTCGATGCGGTGGCCGAACTGTTGGGAGTGCAGGTTCATGAGACGCCTGTGGGCTTCAAATACATCGGAGCCCTGATGGAATCGGAACCGATCATCGTAGGTGGTGAAGAGTCCGGCGGTCTCAGCGTGAAGGGGCACGTGCCCGAGAAGGACGGAATCCTGGCGTGCCTGCTCATGGCCGAACTCGTGGCCACCGAGAGGAAGCCCCTGATGAAGATCTTGGCCGAACTGGAGAAGAAGACCGGCGAATTCCACACCACGCGCATCAACGTGGCCATTCCGCCTGACAAGAAAGAGGCGCTGCTCCAGCGACTGGCAGCAGGTCTCGACAAGGTTGGCACGGCCAAGGTGCAGCAATTCATCACCACCGACGGCTTCAAATTTTTGCTGCCGAACCGCGAGTGGGTCGCCTTTCGTGCCAGCGGCACCGAGCCCTTGATCCGATGCTACATCGAAGCCAAGTCGGCCGCCCAGCTGAAGAAGCTCGAGAAGGCTTGCCGTGCCCTGCTGCTGGCCTGAGTGCCAAAAGGCTTTGCTCGCGCTTCGAAAGCCGGGTGCAAGAGCTCCTGTTCCCAATCGCTCAAGCCAACACCGACTGAACCACCTCGCCGTGGACATCGGTCAGGCGACGCTCGAGGCCGTTGTGGTAGTAGGTGAGGCGTTGGTGGTCGAGTCCGAGCAGGTGCAAGATCGTGGCGTGGAAGTCGTGCACCGTGACCACGTTCTCAATGGATTTGTATCCGAACTCGTCGGTGGCTCCATGGCTGAACCCGCGCTTCACTCCCGCCCCCGCCATCCAGCAGGTGAACCCGGCCGGGTTGTGGTCTCGTCCCTGGGAACCCTTTTGGAAGGTCGGCATCCGACCGAACTCGGTGCACCAGACCACCAGCGTGTCTTCCAACAGACCGCGCTGACGCAGGTCGATGAGCAAGCCGGCCGTGGGCTTGTCGAGAACAGGGCCATGCACGGCATATTGGTTGGCGATGTCCTTGTGACCATCCCAGTTGCTCACCCCTTCGCCACCGGTCTGGTAGGCGCCATTGAAGAGTTGGACAAACCGGACTCCTTTTTCAATCAGCCGGCGGGCGAGGATGCAGTTGCGGGCGTAGGCCGCCCGCGTGTCCTTGATCTTGGTACCACCTTCATCGGCTCCGTAAAGGCGCAGGATGTGTTCGGGCTCGCTGGACAGGTTGGCCACCTCGGGGACGGTGAGCTGCATGCGGGCGGCCAATTCGTAACTGGCGATACGCGCGGCCAGTTCGGTGTCGCCGGGAAACCGCTCGGCGTGGCGTTCGTTCAGCCGCTGGAGGAAACTCCGTGTGGCGCTGTCGCTGGAGGCGGCCACTCCGCCGGGGCGTGCCAAATTGCGGATCGGGTTGGTGGCGTTGAACTCCGTTCCCTGGAAAGCCGCCGGCAAGAATCCGGGCGCCCAATTGTTCACGCTGTTCTGGGGTTTCCCACGCGGATCGGGAATGGCGACATAGGCAGGCAGGCTTTGATCGTCGCTGCCCAGCGCGTAGGTCATCCACGCTCCCATGCTGGGAAAGCCGTCCAGCGTGTAGCCGGTGGACATGTAGTTCTCGCCGGGCCCATGCGTGTTGGTCTTGCCCTGCATCGAGTGGATGAAGCACATCTCATCGGCCAGATCGCCGAGGTGTGGCAGCAAGTCCGAGATCATCTTGCCGCTTTGGCCGCGGGGACGGAACTGCCAGGGGCTCTTGTTCAGTGCACCCTGCTCACCCTGGAAGGTGATGAGCTTCTCGGTGCCAGGCATGGGTTGACCATGGCGGCGAATCAACTCCGGCTTGTAGTCGAAGGTGTCGAGTTGGCTGCAGGCCCCGCTGCAGAAGATCACCAACACATTCTTGGCGCGCGGCGGGAAGTGCGGTTGGCGCGCGCCATAAGGCCGACCCGGCTCAATCAGAGGGCGGAAGGGTTCCGGCCGACCCGGCGTTTCAGCCAGCAGTCCTTGGCGCGCCAGAAGATGAGTCAAGGCAATGGACCCCAAGCCCAGACCGGTGTCACCGAGGAAGCGGCGCCGATTCAGCAGTGGACTGTGGAAGGCGGGAAGGTTTGGCGCGCTCATGGGATGAACAAAAACTCGTTGGCGTTGAGGATGCCTCGACAAAAGGCCTGCAACCCTTCCGAACGAACAAAGACCACCGCCTCCTCCACCTCGGCCGTTTGTGGCACCCGATTGAAGGCCAATTGCCACGCGGCACGAACCTGACCTGCGGGATCCTCTCCAGCCTCACGACGCAACCGGCCGGCAAAGGTCTGGGACTGGTCGAGGATGAATCGGCTGTTGAAGAGGTTCAGCGCCTGCAAGGGCGTCGTGGAAACACTGCGCTTGGGCATGACCAAACTGCCATCCGGACAGTCGAAGGCCCCGAAGATGCCATCCTGCTCCATACGCACCTTGAAGGCATACACCATGCGCCGTGTGTCGGCGGGCCCGAAGGCTTCCTTGGGATGGTAGTGGTAGACATTCTCCCGATCGACCTCGTGAAGGTAAAAACTCGGTCCACCGCGGGATCGGTCGAGGTTGCCGCTGACAGCCAGGATGCTGTCACGGATACCTTCAGCTTCCAGTCGCCGCGGAGGGAAACGCCACAACAAGCGACTGCCAGCGTCGACGGCGATGGCCTCCTTGCGAGGGGTTCCCGATTGCCGCCAGGTGGCCGAGGTCAGAATGCGCCGCTGCAAGTGCTTGAGGCTCCAACCGTGCTCCACCAAATCGATGGCCAGCCAGTCCAGCAGTTCGGGGTGTGAAGGCCGGGCTCCGTTCCGCCCAAAGTCGTTGGGCGTGTTGACCAACCCCACTCCGAACTGATGCTGCCACACGCGATTGACAATCACCCGGGCGGTCAGCGGGTTGTCCGGGCGGGCGATCCAGTCCGCCAAAGCGAGACGACGGTCGCGCTCCGGAGCGTTCGTGGGCATGGCCAAGGGCTGGAACAACGCCAATGTTCCCGGAGTCACCTCCTCGCGCTTCTGGAGCGGATCGCCTCGATGCAGCCGATGAGTCGGACCCGGCTGTGAGAACGTTCCAGAATATACGGTCGGCGCCTTCAACAGCTCGCTCTTCTCCTTGCGGGCCGATTCCAGTTCCGCCAGCCAACGCCGTCCTTGTGCGGCCTCGGATTCGGCAATGCCATCAAAGCGGTATGCTGGTCCTGCAGGCTTGGTGGATTCTCCGGCAAAGGGAACCCGATCTTCGGAAGAGGCCACCGTCTTCCAGGCACCTGGCTCGGTCGCGACCTCAATGCGGTACCGAGTCGCCACGCGATCATTGAAGCTGCCCTCGCGGTCACGCCCCCAGACCACGCGATCGATGCGAACAGCCTTGGGAAACTCCAATTGCACCCAACCCGTACCCGCCTCGCTGGAAATCCAGGAGCGCCCGTTGCCGGTGCGGCCGTCATTCAAATGTTCCAGCTTGTGGATCTCGTATCCGGACAAACTTCCGGAGGCCGCAACCTGGGTCCCCGTCGAAGCCAACGCCACATTCCGGTCGCCAGACCACGCCTCAAGTTCATCGATGCACGGTTCACCACCGCTGGAGGCCAGGATGGTGAAGCGGAGGAATCGCGCTTCGGTCTCCGCAAAGCGGTCTTCATTCCGGACCGAGTTCACGGCCGGGCGAAGATCTTTGCGAGCCGTCGAAGAAGAAGTCACCGCCTTCGGAATGTAAGCGTCCAAGCGCTTCTCCAGATCGCGGATGCGGTCCTCGATCCGAGCCAAACCCGCGGCCCGTTCCGGTGACGGAGGCAACGGGCGTTCACCGTGCTGGACACCGGAGAAAATGGCCGACAACGCATAGTATTCGGTGTGGGTGATGGGATCGAACTTGTGGGTGTGGCAACGCGCACAGCCCAAGGTGAGTCCAAGGAATGAAGTCCCGGTGGTGCCCACCATGTCGTCGATCTCATCGGCGCGCTGCTGGGCGGTGAGTGTGATGTCCGGGCTCTTCACGATGTCCACCGGCCCGCCGACCAGAAAGCCCGTGGCCACGTCGACCCCCAAGGCGTCGCCGGCGATTTGCTCGCGGATGAAGCGGTCATAGGGCTTGTCGGTGTTGAAGGCGTCGATGACGTAGTCGCGGAAGCGCCACGCACTCAAGCGCTCCCGGTTGGTCTCGAACCCGTTGCTCTCGGCGAAACGGATGACGTCGAGCCAATGACGCCCCCAGCGTTCACCATAGCGAGGATCTTCGAGAGCCCGGTCTACCTGACGTTCGAAGGCCCGAGGACGGGTGTCCGACACGAACGCTGACACCTCCTCCGGTGTCGGCGGCACTCCCAACAGGACCAAATACAGCCTTCGGATGAGAGTGCCGCGATCCGCCTCAGCGGAAGGCTTCAATCTGCTTTGAGCCAAACGGGCTTGAATGAAAGCGTCGACCGGATTGATGACCTCCGACGCGGTTTCGGATGCAGGAATGGAAGGACGCGAAACCGGAATGAATGCCCAATGGGGTTCATTGGGCGGCGCTTCAGCCGCGTTCAGTCCGAGGGCAACAAGGGATGCGATTCCCACCCATCGAAGGGCAGCACCCCACCCCACCCTGCCAGACCGAACGCTCGAGGCCGGATGATTCATGATCTTCCTACGGCTGGGTCTCCGCCTTGGCCTCCGCGGACACGGCTCGAATGGTCACAATGCGCCCCTTCGCCATGCGCTTGAGCGTCAATTTCAGATCACCCTTTTCGGCCGCCACCAGGCGTTCGAAGTCGGCCACCGTGGAAACGGGTTGATCTTGCACATGGGTGATCAACTCATAGGGCTTCACACCGGCGACACTCGCACGCGCGCCCGGTTCAATTCGCGAAACCACCACGCCCGGCTCGTCCGCCTTGCGCTGGATGTAGCGACGGACGTCATAGGTGAGATTGCGCACCGTGATGCCCAGGCTCTCCGACTTGAACCGCGCCGCCGACTCGTAATGAGTCGGCCCCGGAACCACCTCGAACTCGCGACTCAACAGCTTGCCCTCGTCGAAGAACTCCGCCGTGACACGGGTGCCAAAACCCAGGTCGGTCAGAGCCCGAGTCAACGGAGTCTCGACCGGCGGCCACGGCGTCGGAATGCGCTCGAAGAACTGATCGCGAATGTCGTCCAGCCGTTCCCATGGAAAGCCCTGCGCGCGGGCAAAGTCTTCCTCCAGTTGAACCTCGATCGGGACCGGCTGCGCAGGGGTGCGCAACCGCAGCAACACCATGCCGGCCTTGATGCCCGCCTTGGCGGCCGGCGAGTCGGGATGAATGTACGTGATCAATCCGCCAGTTTGTCCGTCACGCGTCTGGTCGGATACCTGATTGGCCCGGGCCAACTCGCGGGTCAGCGGCTGCAGTTCGACACCGAGCCACGCCAACCGATTCTCCTCGGCCTCCGACACGGGCACATTGGCCGGATCGGCTGTCTCGGGCAGGCGACGGACCGCCTCGGCCAGTTGGCGCGCCGTGGTCAACTGGCGACGTCCAGCGAAGGGGTCGCGCACCCCTCCCAGGAGTTCCCGCCGGGTCACCGGCAAGGCGTACAACGCCCGATCCATGGTGAAGAGGAAGGTGTCCTTCACTTCGGGATCAGGCAGTTCGGGATAGGGTTCCAATCGCGCACCCACGCGGACTCCAGCGATGCGGGACTCATGGAAATAGGAAGAACGGGTCTCGCCGCGCAAATCGATCTCGGCCCGCAACAGCAACTGCCCCATGCGGTCGGCCGGATGTGTCGTATCAATGCGCAGCGCATCGCCGAGTGATTGTTCAGGTTCCACCACCAACACTCCGAAATCCCGGAGCGAGGCGATGAACCTGGCCGGAACAGGAGGTTTGCCTTGGCGTTGGATGGACGCGCGCTCCAACCGCGCCGTGATCCCGCTCTTGAGGGCCGCCAGCACCGCCACACGACCTCCAGGCAAAAGCACCCCCAACTCGTTGCGCTCGGTGGCCGAATCGTCCGACTCCTCGTCTCCCCGGTTGCGCATGCGCATCGGATTCTGGCCCGCGGTTGCCTTGGGACTGCGGAAGCTCAATCGGACGCGCACCAGTGCCTGTGCGGTCAACCCCTCCAACTCCTTCAATTGGGCGGTGAAGGCCGTGGCATCGATCATCTTCCAGGCCAGTGGATTGCCCCGCCACCGGTTGTCGGCATCGAGCCGGTGATTCATGACCAGTCCGAGCGGACGAGCCTGGGCGCTCAGGGCCACTCCTTGATGTTCCAACACCCGCAGCGCCTTGCCCGACTCGGTTTCCAAATACTGACCGCCCCACGGCAAAGCCACCCGGACCATTTGTCCGTCCTGGCGGAAATAGCTCACCAACGCGACCGGAGAATCGGTGCCTTTGGTCGGAAATTCGATGGGCTTGGTCCCGGCGATCGGTTGGTCGAGGGTCAGGACGAAGGCCCATTGGTCCAGGCCGTAGGCCGTGATCCGAGCCGTGGAGCGATTGGCACCCTGTCGGACCACGATGGACTTGATGAATCGCGGATGAACACACGGGTCCATGGCCACCACGGTCGTCGGACCCACCAGAAAACCCGTGGTTTCCAAAGGTCGTTCATCGGCCACCAAATCGGCCAAGCTGTTGGATCGAGGCCCGGTGGAACGCGGGTCCTGATCCAGGATGCCATGCGGCGCATCGCCCCGGTCGAACTGCAGGGAGAACTCCACCTGAAGGAGTCCCGGTGAGACCGCGGCAATCCAGCGGGCGGGATCTTTGCTCGACGGAGCCGCCACCAACGGTAGGGCTAACGCCAGAAGGACCAACAGAAGGCGTGTCATGTGGCGACAAATTAGGCCACATTCCCACAACCTCCAACGTCCAACTTCGCGTCTTGCGCGAACACGATGCCGGCGCCCGGCACCGACCCGGTTTACCAATTCAACGCCTGCAAGCGACGGGAAACCTCTTCGGCATTGGACCGGCTGTTGAAGGCGCTGACGCGGAACCAACCCTCACCATTGCTGCCGAAACCGCTACCCGGAGTGATCACGACATTGGCCTCGTTGAGAATGCGGTCGAAGGCCTGCCAACTGGTGTGACCCTTCGGTGCATCCACCCAGATGTACGGCGCATTGACGCCGCCGAACACGCGATGACCGGCCGCCCGGGCGCCTGCCACCAGGATCTTGGCGTTGCCCATGTAATGTTCGACCAGAGCGGCCACCTGGGCCTTGCCTTCCGGCGAGTACAAGGCTTCGGCCGCACGCTGCACGAGATACGACACACCATTGAACTTGGTGGTCATGCGCCGAGACCACAACGGGTGCAAGGGCTTGAACTCCCCCGAAGCCGTCGAGGCCAACAGCGTCTTGGGCACCACCGTGAAGGCGCACCGAACGCCGGTGAATCCACCGTTCTTGGAGAAGCTGCGGAACTCGATGGCGCACTCACGGGCTCCGGGGATCTCGTAGATGGAATGCGGGATCGTCGGATCGCTGATGTAGGCCTCATAAGCCGCGTCGAAGAGGATGATCGAGCGGTTGGCCAGCGCATACTTCACCCAGGCTTCCAACTGAGCCCGCGAGGCCGTGGCCCCGGTCGGGTTGTTCGGCGAGCAGAGGTAGATGACGTCCACGCGCTCCTTCGGCGGCTCCGGGATGAACCCGTTTTGGGCCGTGCACGGCAAGTAGGTGATGCCCGCGTAGGCGCCCGAGGCATCGGCCTCGCCCGTGTGGCCCGCCATGACGTTGGTGTCCACATAGACCGGGTATACCGGATCGGTGATGGCCAGACGATTGGAAGACCCGAGGATGTCGAGGATCGCCCCGCAATCGCATTTGGAACCGTCGCTCACGAAGATCTCGTCATCGGCCACCTCGAGCCCGCGCGCCCGGAAATCATTCTGGGCAATGGCCGCCCGCAGCCACTCGTAGCCCTGCTCGGGGCCGTAGCCCTTGAAGGTGCTCCGCACGGCCATCTCGTCGACGGCCTTGTGCAGCGCTGCCACCACGGCCGCAGGCAACGGTTCAGTGACGTCGCCAATGCCGCACCGGATCAATCGGGCGGCCGCAGCAGGGTTGGCGTCATTGAACGCCTTCACGCGCCGTCCGATTTCCGGAAACAGATAACCCGCCTTGAGCTTGAGATAATTGTCGTTGAGCGAAGCCATGGTGATAAGCCGGGCAAGCCCGGAAAGACGCGGACAATAAAGAATGCCCGAGGCCGGGTGCAAGGATTCGGCGGCCAGAAGGCCGGGCACCGCGGGATCCGGAACCCATGGCCCGTTCAACACCAAGACCGAGCAGCTCAGGAGACGAAAGCCGTCCGAAGACGATCCTGCAGGTATGGCTTCAGGATGGAATTGCAGACTCGGGATCGGATCAGCCGGAAGACCGTTCTACGGCTCATCGTACTTTGGTAAACACCATTTTACGATTCATCGTGTTTTGTTCATCTCGAAGACAGGGGGTGCACCGACCGCGGCCCTGCACCGCCCTGCCCGACCATCACCGCCACTCGTTGCCGCCAGGGAACTCGTAGCGGGCGAGGGTCTCGGCGTGCATCTCGGTGCTGTAGCCCGCTTTCTCTGGGGCCAGGTAGCGGCCGGCGCGGATGCGGCAAGGATCGGTGAAGTGCTCGTGCAGGTGATCCACGAACTCGCACACCCGTCCATCCCAACTGCCGCTGACCGAGGTAAAATCGATCATGCTCATGTGCTGAACAAACTCGCACAACCCGACACCACCGGCATGAGGACACACCGGCACACCAAACTTAGCCGCCAGGAGCAGCACCGCGAGGTTCTCGTTCACGCCGCCCAGACGGCAGGAATCGATTTGGCAGAACGAGATGGCCCGGGCCTGCAACAACTGCTTAAAGAGGATCCGGTTCATGCCGTGCTCGCCGGTGGCGACACCGATGCCCAGCGGCTCCATGGCCCGCGCGATGGCGGCATGGCCTAGGACGTCGTCCGGCGAGGTCGGTTCCTCGATCCACCAGGGCTTGAACGGAGCCAGTGACTGCATCCACTCGATGGCCTGCGGCACGTCCCAGACCTGATTGGCATCCACCATCAACTTGCGATCCCAGCCGATCTCCTCACGGATGATGCCCAGGCGGCGGATGTCGTCTTGCAAGTCGCGCCCCACCTTCACCTTGATATGGTTCCACCCCTCGGCCACGGCCTCGCGGCACAGGCGGCGGATCTTGTCGTCGGGATAGCCCAGCCATCCGGCGCTGGTGGTGTAGGCCGGGTAACCTTCGCGCTCCAGACGGGCGATGCGCTCGGCCTTGCCCGGTTCGGCGCGGCGCAACAACTCGAGGGCCTCCTGCGGCGTCAGGGCGTCGGTCAGGTAGCGGAAATCAACACTGGCAACGAATTGCTCGGGCGTGAATTCGCTCACCAGTTTCCAGACCGGCTTGCCAGCATGACGGGCGTACAAATCCCAAAGGGCGTTGACGATCGCCGCCAGAGCCAAGTGGATGACGCCCTTGTCGGGGCCGATCCAGCGCAGTTGCGAGTCGCCAGTCAAACGCCGCCAAACCGCACCGGGAGCCGCGCGGAACTCTTCCAGCGTGAGACCCACCACAAGGTGCTCGTGGGCCCTGACCGCGGCACACACCACGTCATTGCCGCGGCCGATGGTGAAGGTCGACCCGTAACCCTTCCACTCGGTGTCCGTGTGCAAGATCACATAAGCCGAGGAATAATCCGGATCCGGATTCATCGCATCCGATCCGTCCAAGCCTTTGGACGTCGGAAAGCGAATATCGCGAACTTCAAGTCGGGTGATGCGCATGAGTCCCGGAATCATGACGCGATGCCCGGCCGACGCCAAGAACCCAGACAGACCTCTGATCCTCGAACAGCGGTGGGTTCCCGGACAGATCCACGCGAAGTCAGGGCAGCTGCAGCCCGATGTGGTCGCTAGACCGGTGTCTTGGAGCACCTTGCACCACTGCAGCACATGGGCAAAACCACGACGATGCTCGGCTGCCTGCTTATTCTGATCGATTGAAGTTCTCAGGTGAAGATTGAGGCAGCGAATCAAGGGCTTGAGCGGAAACCAAATGCAGCTGCAGCGACTTAAAGGTACAACAGCCTGTTTTGGATTCGAGAACCCCTCCAACGGGCAAGCTCACCCCGCACTGCGGAAACCCGGAAATCACCAGCAACCCAAGCTGCAGCTTGGTTAATCACCACATCGACAAATCTTAACCATTGAACACGGGGTGCATGAATTTTTTTTGATTATTCGCGGTTGTTTCATAAAAATTTTTGATCATTTTTGAATCATTTACACTTGTTTCAAAGACACTTCTAATTACTTTTTAACCAATTTAACCCTTCACCTTACTCCTAGAGTTCGCTTAGCCAACGATTGAGTTGGGAGGAAAGGAATGGCGTATCGGATTCTTTCGCAAGGCGAGGCGAGAGCGAGGCGCGGGCCGATTGCAGGCCCGTAACGAGCAAACAACGAAGCTCTTGCGAAAAAAGAAGCGGCCAGCACGACCAATCCAACAGAATCGTTGGCTTAGAACTAAGCAAACACAATTCTGCTCATCTAAAAACCTTTAGTTTGCCCCAAGCAATGCAATCAGCACCCTATTCAATTAATCAATACACTAAAACCAATGCGAAATAATTAAACCCGACCATCAAACAATTAAACCAACGAATAGTTTCTTTAAAATTTATGAAATTGAAATCAAGTTTTAATTTAATAGCTTTAACCGCTTTAATCGGAGCAATGAATCACAGATTATATGCCACCAACTTATCTCCTGTTCAAAAACTTTTAGAGGATCTAATCGTTAAACCCGTTGACTCTATAATAAAACCGGTTAAATCCTGGATTTTTGGCACAGAATACACTGGAAATATAACAATATCGCATTGCCGATTCAGCTGCACAACAATACAACCCTACGACAGCAACCGCGGATATATTGTCACCGAAATAAAGAGAATCGCAAACACTGATTCTCGGGGAGCGCTTTTTTATAACACCTCAACAACAAAAACAACGTACTCAAATGATCGAAAAATAATTCAGCTTGAAGAATCGAAAAGCACAGACCCTTTTCCTTTATACATTGAAAACTACATTTACGACTGCCAGTCCAGCTACAACAACTCAACTGAAATAAAATCATCAACGGGATGCACGGCTGTAATGACCGTCGCTGGGCCATCGCTGAAATCAACTGAAAAGCCGGTCTACAGATTTGATCTTCAAGCAAGCACAAAAACGGTGCCCAAAGGATGCATTACCGAGAAAGAGTATACGGAATGGACAGAGAAACCTGAGTACATAAAAACCCAAACAATCACCTTGGAATCGATTATTAATACACCTTTAACAATATCTGCTCGATTTACCCCAAATCTAAATCAAGAGATTGCGAACAGCGTAAGTTATCGATGGGTGAAAACCAGATAAACCAAACAGAAAATGAACAAAACCATTTCTGGAATCGCGGTGTTTTTGATGACAGGGATTGTGCTGATTATTTTGTTACAAAGATCGAAAAATATCAAATCAATAGAACCGATTGATAGAAGTTTATCGAAAGAAAAACCCTCAGAAAGAGCATCCAAATCAAAAAATAGACCCAGCTTTAACTCGTCTAAAGAGCAAAATATATCGACACTCAACCATGAGCCCACACATTCTACTCCACTGCAAATCATAGAGGAAGTTGGGCAACAATTTCCTCAGTATGTTGAAATCAAGAAGATTCTGACCGGGTATGACGTCTGTCGGACCAATCCCGAATTGGCTCACCGGCTCACTTTCGAGACCTACGCAGATTTGGAAAATGCACACACCGCTGCTAGCGATGCTTTTTCGGATATTCTGTGGGCCGAGCAAACGGCCCAGAATCGCCAGTTCGGTTCAGGATCTGAAATGGCGAACCCCACCAACAACCCTTCAATCCTTCGAGCCGTCGAGCGGATATCTGAGGCTCGACAACATCGAGCCATGGCTATCGAACGTCTTGAACGCTTCGGTATCCCCCTGTCCGGGACTGATCGATTGAGTCTCCTCACCACCGAACCCAAGGAGTCGATCTGGATCATGAAAGATCTCGTACCGAAGGTAGGGGGCTTGGGCGACTGATTCTTTCGGCCACCAAAACCAAGGCATAAGTCGTTTAAAACCCCTCATCCAAGTCGTGTGAAAGACCATCGATCCTTGGCACAACGTGGGACTTGGCTTTCAGCAAGCCAACCACTCACCGATCGAACTTAGTGCGTACCACCGCCGGGACGGGTGTTTTTCTTCCAGGGCATGTCGGGGAATTTCTCGGGCATTTTGAAGGCTTGAGCCTTGGGCTGGGCCATGCGGAGTTCGGAGTCCTCTTCGTCGGCAGGCTTCGTTCCTGGGGCAGCCATGTTGCCCTTCCAGGACGCGATGCGGGCCTGAAGGCCGTGCTTCTCGGCGGTCTGCTTGTCGCCCGACTTCATGTAGAAGAGCGAAAGGTTGGTGTGCACCAATTGCTCGTTGGGCTTGAGCTTCTCGGCACGATGCCCCTCGGCAATGGCCGTGGCGTAGTCGCCCAACCGGTAATGGCACATCGCCAAGCCCAGACGCGCATCGAAGTGGTCGGAGTCTTCCGCCAAGATCGCCTGGAATTTCGAAATGGCGACCGCGTACTCGCCGGTCGAGTAGTCGAACATGGCATCATCAAACTGGTCTTGGTGGCTGGACATAGAGTCGTTCGCACTCACTGGTAACCTCCCGAAGCATTCACCACAACTGCGGACCCGACCTTGCCCGACGAGACCGGCCACCCCAGTCTTCGCTCCCGCATGAGCCACGGTGCCTCCCTCCGACTGCTGTCGACCGACTTCGACGGCACCATCCACGACGACTTCGGTGATCCGAAGATCCCCTACGAACTTCAGGAGCGCATCGCCGCATTCCAGGCCCGTGGGGGGCACTGGGTCATCAACACGGGGCGCGACATGTCCAGCCTGATGGAAACCCTGGGCCGCGCCCGGGCCTCGGTGCAGCCCGATTACCTGATCCTCGTTGAGCGGGAGATTTTTGAGCGAAAACACGACCGATTCCTCCCGGTGGAGCCATGGAACAGTCGTTGCACCCAAGACCACGCACGCCTGTTCGAGTCGGCGGCGACCGAGCTCGAGCAGCAAATCCAAGCGCTGTCGGCACGCCATGAGGCGACCTTCTATGCCGACCCCTTCTCGCCACTGTGTGCCATTGCCCAGTCCAACCTGCAAATGGACGAGATCCACGCCGAGTTGGACACCTTCTGCGAACGACACCCCAATATGGTCGCCGTTCGCAACGACATCTACGTGCGCCTGAGCCACCGGGGCTACAGCAAGGGCACCGCCCTTTCGGAGCTAGGCCGTATTCTAGGCGTCGGGCCCGAGGCACGGGTGGCCGCCGGCGACCATCTCAACGACTTGTCCATGCTGCGCCGCGAACACGCCCACCATTTGATCTCGCCCTCCAATGCACTGGCTGCCGTGCAAATGCAGGTGCGGGCAGAGGGCGGATGGATTGCGAGCAAGACCGCCGGCAACGGAACCCTGGAAGGCCTGATCCGCCTAGGGCTCTGAACTCGGTTGGATTCCATCTAGTCCTGTGTCGACCTTGCAACTGACCGAAGCCTTCTTCGCCAAGGCCGCTGGCTGGGAAGTGATGAAACACGCCCGGGCGCTGCTCGCCTCGGGCAAGGTTCTGTCCTCGAACTGGACGCCGCCGCTGCTGAAAGGCGTGGTCATGTCCGATGCCAACTCGCTGCGGGCCGGACTGGTCATCCAGCACGAACTGGACATCGAGAACATTTGCCCGTGCCGCCAATCGCGAGAATGGGGAACGTTGTGTGCCCATTCGGTGGCCGTCGGGCTGCACCACCTGAAACCAGCCACCCTTGAACCCACCGGATCAAAATCGGCTCCGGCGGGACCGAGGGTGGGCTCGCCGGCGGCCGCTTCAGGAAGCCCGCCCAACGCTGGTCGATCGCCCGCCCCGGGATCCAAGCCCTCGCTCTCCACCAAAGACCCCGTCCGCCTGCGCCGATCCGAGACCGGCAAACCACTGGAGATCCAAGTCATCTTCCCTCCCAACCTCGCCGACGCGATGACCCGGGATCGCGTGATGGTGATGTTCGAGGGAGTCACCGCCAACAGCCGGGCCCCACTGAATGCACTGATCCAGTCTGGGCCATTCCGGTTGTCGGAGGCCGACGCGCGCCTCCTGGATGCGGCCGAGCTGGCCGCTGGTGGGGATTCTCCTGGCATGATTCAGCTGGGTTCAGCAGCACTCGCGCCGCTGCTGCACGCCATGGCCAACCATCCGCAACTCACCTTGGGGCGCAAGACGCCGCTGACGGTTTCCCGCGAGGCCGCACCTCTGCCCCTGCGCGCCCAACTCGAAGCCAATGGCGAAATCAGCCTGAGCCTGAAAACTGCACCCAAGGGATCCGCCTTGCTGACCAGCCCCGAAGAAACCTGGATCCTGAGCGGAACCACCCTCCAACCGCTGGGCTTGTCACCAGCGCTTCGCGGCGTATTGCAATCGCCGCAGCGGGTGCCTCGCTCCGATGTTCCTCGGTTTCTCTCCCAAGACTGGCCGAAGCTCTCGGGGAGCTCAGGCCTCGAAACGAATATCCGCCCGGAAGACTTCCTGCTCGAACCGGCCCCACCGAAGTTCGTGCTCCAGTTGACCGGTGGCCTGGCCCTGTTGACGGCCCTGCTGCAATGCCGCTACGGCGCCCGCATCATGACCGTGGGCGTCACCGCGCGCGACGAGGCCGCGTGGATGCCCGACCCGTCCAACATGCGACGCTACACGGCTCGGGACCTGTCCGCCGAGCACACGGCCTTCATGCGTCTCCGGCAGGCGGGATTCTCGGGCCCCGATTCCCAAGGGCGCTGGCAGCTCAACGGTCAGGAGCGCGTTCTGGCCTATTTTTCGCGCCTTCACCCACGACTGGAACGCGAGTGGGAGGTGTCGCTGGAGGAACGCCTCGAGACGAGCACCCGCAAGAACTGGGTGCGCGTGGAACCCCGGTTCCAAATCACGCCTTCGGGAGAGCGCTGGTTCGACCTTGAAGTGTCCTACGTGGCCGAAGACGGCGAGCGCTTCAGCGCGGCCGACATCCAGCGATTGGTGCTCGGCGGGGGCCAGGGCAAATCCCGCTCCGGCAAAACGGTCCTGATCGACACCGGCGCGGTGGAGGAATTGCAGGAGGTTCTGCTCGACTGCTCACCCGATCAACGAGATGGACGCTACCGCATGGGATCCGCTCAAGCCGGGTTCCTCGACGCATCGCTGAGGGAACAAGGGCACGCGGTCCAAGCGCCCGCAGCCTGGCGAGAACGCGTCGCCCAGCAAACCGGAACGGCAACTCAGACTTGCCCACCGCTCGGGGCGCTCGAGTCGATCTTGCGACCGTACCAGAAACACGGCGTAGCTTGGATTCGCTTCCTGCGCGACCACGGCTTCGGAGGTATTTTGGCTGATGAAATGGGTCTGGGTAAAACTCTTCAGGTACTGGCCCATTGCGCCTCGCTCAATGCGGCGGCGAGAGCCCAACCCCTTCCCCCCACGCTGATCGTTTGCCCAACTTCATTGGTCACCAACTGGGCCGCTGAAGCCGCACGCTTTGCCCCAAAGCTTCGGGTGCTGGTGCTGTCCGGCCCACAACGCCACAAGCTCTTTGCTCAAATACCCGCTCACGATCTGGTGATCACCAGCTACGCCCTGCTGCGGCGCGATATCGAGCAGCACCGGGCTCACGTCTTCGATACGGCGGTGCTCGACGAAGCGCAGCACATCAAGAACCGCAGCACACAAAACGCCAAGGCCGTGAAGGCCATCCCGGCGGACCACCGACTGGTGCTGACCGGCACCCCGCTGGAAAACTCGGTCCTCGACCTGTGGAGCCTCTTCGACTTCCTGATGCCCGGCTACCTGGGCAACTCTGACGATTTCCGCGACCGGTACGAAATCCCCATCACCAAGGAGCGCGACAAGGGATCCATGGCACGGCTTGCCAAGCGCATCCGGCCCTTCCTGCTGCGCCGTCTCAAAAAAGACGTCCTGCAAGAACTGCCCGCCAAGCTGGAGCACGTCTCCTACTGCGACCTCACACCGGCCCAGTCAACCGTGTACGCGCAAGTGCTGGCAGCAACCCGCAAGCAGGTGGATTCGGCTGTCGAGGCCAACGGCCTGGCCAAGAGCCGCATGATCATCCTCACCGCCCTCCTGAGGTTGCGCCAAATCTGCTGTGACCTGCGGCTGTTGGACCAAGACGCGGCGGCGCCGGACACCGAAACCCAGCCCGACGACTCCGGTAAACTGCAACTCTTCGGCGAACTGCTCGACCAGAGCCTCGACGGCGGCCACCGGCTGCTCGTGTTCAGCCAGTTCACGCGGATGCTCGGACTGTTGAAAGACGAGCTGAAGCGCCGCGAGGTCGAGTTCTGCTATCTGGATGGTTCGACCCAGGACCGCGCCGGCGAAGTTGCGCGCTTCCAATCGCCATCGGGGCCACCGGTTTTCCTCATCTCGCTCAAGGCCGGCGGCGTGGGCCTCAACCTCACGCAAGCCGACACGGTGGTGCACTTCGATCCTTGGTGGAACCCGGCCGTTGAAGATCAGGCCACCGACCGAGCCCACCGATTCGGTCAGTCCCGCGTGGTCAGCAGCTACAAGCTCATCACCCGTGGCACGGTCGAGGAGAAGATCGTCAGCCTGCAGCAGCGCAAGCGGGAGATCATCGCCTCCACTCTTACCGGTGAAGAAGCCTTCGCCGAGACCCTCAGCTGGGACGAAATCCGCGAACTGCTCGACTGAACCCTTTGACAAGGGGCGAACTCCCATCCGGTGTCCCATCCGATTAATCCGTCTGGAGGGTTTTCAGTATAGCTGCTGTGCGACGAACCGATAAGGTTCAGTCCATGGATCCCCGAACTACGCCGTCCCAGGGACCGTCACGCCGTCGCGCCCGAACCATCGAAGGAATCGCATTTCAGGCAGCCGATGCCTTCACCCTCATCGAGTTGCTGGTGGTCATCGCCTCCAACCTCTATGCCGCGGATGACGCGCGCGGTCGATTGACTTTGCCGTTTTCCGAAAAGGCCGTCGAAAAGGCCTTGACGAACCGAAGACACCATTCGCAGTTTGGCATTGTGATCCGGCAAAGCATCCGGTCGTCCGCGCAATGGCGGCTGAACGGAATCCTGAACGGAGAACCGACGCATGACTCCCCTAGCCTTCCCCTCGTCTGCCGAGCACGCCTGCAACCCCAAGTCCGCCATCCGGACTCCGAACCGGAGCCTGCGCGACGGCTTCACGCTCATCGAACTGCTGGTGGTCATCGCCATCATCGCCATTCTGGCGGGCATGCTTCTGCCGGCGCTGGCCAAGGCCAAAGCCAAAGGCAACGGCATCATGTGCCTCAACAACACCAAGCAGTTGATGATGTCGTGGCGGCTCTACATCGACGACCAGAACGGCAAGATTCCCCCGGCCTACTCCGACAATCCGAATTTCAACTCCTGGGCCTACGGCATCCTCGACTGGAACACGAGCAACCGGGACAACTGGGACGTCACCAACACCTTGGCCAAGGGCTCGATCTGGCGCTACACGGGCATGACCCAGAAGATCTACAAGTGCCCCGCCGACACTTTCTTGACGCTGGGAGCCAGCGGCAAACCCCGACTCCGCAGCAACTCGATCAACTCGTGGGTGGGCATGCATGACGGCAAGCCGACCTGGTTCGGCAACAGCCCGCCCTGGCGCATGTTCCTGAAGGACTCGGACTTTGTGCGACCTTCCGACACTTGGGTCTTCCTGGACGAACATCCTGACAGCATCAACGACGGCTTCTTCTGCACCGACATGAAGCCCGCCCCGAATCTGGCCCAGGCGGTCATGCCCGACCTCCCGGCCAGCTACCACAACGGGGCCTGTGGATTCGCCTTCGCCGACGGCCACTCGGAGATCAAGCGCTGGCTCGACAAGCGGACCGTGCAACCGGTCAAGCGCACCGGCTTCAGCCCCCCGAACCAGGCCAACAACCGCGACGTGGAGTGGCTCTGGAGCAAGACCACTCAACGATTGGAGTAAAGTTAGACAGCTGGGAACTCGGTTTGTATCGCGGACGGCGATCCGCCACAGTGGCGACATGAGTTCAGCGGGGTTTCCGGCCCTTCGGGCCCGGCGGTTGCGGCGCGGTGCGGCCATCCGTGAGATGGTGCAGGAGGTCCGGCTCCATCCGTCGGACTTCATCGCACCCTTGTTCGTCCAAGAGGGTATCGCCGCGCCGACGGCCGTGGGGTCCATGCCCGGGGTCTTCCGGCTCAACCTCGATGATCTGTTGCAAGAGGCGCGAGAACTCTTCGAACTGGGCATTCGAGGCGTAGCCCTTTTTCCCGTCACACCGACCGCACTCAAGACTCCGGACGGCCGCGAGGCGCTGAATCCCGACTGCCTGGTGCTGCGCGCCGTGCGGGCGATCAAGGCGGCGGTGCCCGAGTTGGTGCTCTTCACCGACATCGCCCTCGATCCGTACACCAGCCACGGCCACGACGGCCTGCTGAGCGCCGACGGCCGCGATGTGGACAACGATGCCACCGTCACGGTGCTCGGCGAGATGGCCGCCCTGCACGCGGCGGCGGGCACCGACTTCGTGGCCCCCAGCGACATGATGGACGGCCGGGTGCGGGCCATCCGCCACGCGCTGGACTCGGCAGGGCACGGAAACACCGGAATCCTGGCCTACAGCGCCAAGTTCGCCTCGGCCTATTACGGGCCCTTCCGCGAGGCCGTCGGCAGTGCCCAAGCCGCGGGCACCCGGTCGCTCGACAAACGCACCTACCAACTCAACCCGGCCAACCCGCGGGAGGCTCTCAAAGACGCCCTGCTCGACGAGCAGGAGGGGGCCGACGCGCTGATGGTCAAGCCGGCGGGTCCCTACCTCGACATTCTGTCGGAACTACGGCGGCAAACACGGCTGCCCTTGGCTGCCTATCAGGTGAGCGGCGAATACGCTCAAATTCATGCCGCGGCCCGCGCTGGTTGGCTCGACCTCGTGGCCACTCGCAACGAAAGCCTGTTGGCCATCAAGCGCGCCGGCGCCGACTGGATCCTCACCTACTTCGCTCGCGAAATGGCCACCGCGCTCCACACGGGAGTCTGATCGAAACGCCGGGTCCGAGGCCAAGAACCGCCCCAGCAAAGATTCGCCCCCTTTGATTCGCGGATTACCATCCTCTCCCCTTCGGAGACTGATGGGATGGACCGCAGTTGAATCGATTCCATGAAACCAGCCGATCCCACCCCTCTTCCTCCCACGGTTCGTTGGATCGACCCGATCTGGCCACTGGAATCCGCCTTGGGCACGACACGCCGGATTCTCTTCAAACCCTTCGACTTCGGTAAATGGCTGGTCTTGGGGTTCATGGCTTGGATCTACCAGTTGGGAGATTTGGGAATCACTCCGTTTCAAGGGGACAAGCTCAAAGCCGACTTACCGCGAAACTGGGAGAGCCCGCACACCATCCTCGAAAATCTGGAGCCACTGATCCGAGACTCGCTGGAACCGCTCTCCCAGCAACTGTTTTGGTTGGTGCCTCTCGTGGGCTTCTTGGCCTTGGTGTCCATGGCGCTTTGGGTGGCCCTCACGTGGCTGAGCAGTCGCGGCAGCTTCCTCTTCCTGAACGGGGTGGCCACAAATCAGACGGAGATCGCGGGTCCGTGGAACGAGTTTGTCCGTGAGGGCAACAGCTTGTTCCGCTTCCGGCTGGTTCTCGGTCTGGGGGGCTTCGTGTTGACCCTCTCACTGGTGGCGGGAGCCGTCCTTATGCAGGCGTTGTCTTTCGGACCGAATGCCGGATCGACCTGGCTCGCCTTCGGACTACTGCTCACTCCAGCCCTGCTCTGCGCCCTGGGACTTTGGCTCATTGGTTCACTGACCGAGGATTTCGTGGTGCCGATCCAGTACTTGCGTCGATGCGGATGCCGCACCGCGTGGGGCCTCTTGCTGGGCCACATGAGCCGATTTCCTACCGCGTTTCTGCTCTACCTGCTGATCCAGATTCCGTTGTCACTCGTTACCGCTCTAGCCGTGTTTGTCTTCGCGGTCATCACCTGCTGCGGGTGCTGCCTTCTGTTCGTGCCGTATCTCAGCACCGTGATCCTATTGCCGGTCTTCGTGCTGCACCGGGCCTACCCGCTGCACTTTCTAACCCAACTGGGCCCCGAATGGAACGCCTTCGAAGCAACCAATTCCCAAACCGGAAGATAAGCTGCGCCGCCTCGACCGGTGCAGGCGGTGACGCGGGGCGACGGTGTCCTCACCGCCCATCGGCGCGAGCTTGGAGGGGCTCACCGGTCTCCAGGCGCAGGTCGGCCCAATAGCCGAATTCCCAGGCCCAGTCGGTGGCGGCGTTTTCCAGTCGGATCACCACGCGGCGGCCAGCGTACGACGTGAGATCGAGGGAGACATCCTTCCAACGCGGAGCCTCGTGGTTCACCGACTGGCGATGGATCACCTCGCCCTCGACCACCACCCGAAGCTCCCAATCGCCTTGGTCATGGGCGGCCACAGCGAATTTCAGAGCTGTCTTACCCTCCCGCGGCAAGTTGATTGCGCGGACCAAGGCCGCCGGACGTCGGGCGTCAATGGGATGGGTCATGAGCACGTTGCGCCGACCCACCGCTTCCGGGTACTTGGCGGGCGCGCCCTCGAACTCCGGACAATCGACCTGCCAACCCGGGGCCCAGAGCGCCAGTGATTCACCATCGGTTGCCACGGTGGGGCCCTTGCTGTTGGCATCGGGGACAACGGCGGAGGTTTCACCGATGAGTTCCTTGCGGCGCTCTGGCGTCAGGGGCTTGCCATCTTGAGGCGGTGCCAAGATGTACCAGATGAGGTTCCGAAAATCGGCGTCAGGCATCTGGTCCAACCCTTCAGGCATGGCCGAATTGGCTGTCACGCGCAACGCCTTCACATTGGATCGATCGATCACCACTTCGCTCGAAGCAGCCATGAGCAATTTCACCCGGTTGGCGGTGTTCTCGACCATCCGCCCGCTGTGGGTTTGGCCATCGATGGTCTCGACCTCGACGTTCTCATAACCTTGACCGATGATTTCGTTGGGGTTGATGACGTTGTGCAGGAGCGCATCGAGCGAACTGCGGCCAACACCCGTCAAATCGGGCCCAACGGCCGCGCCCTCTCCGTGCAACTGGTGGCAGACCAGGCACGTCTTGCGGGCAATTTCCTGACCGGCCTTGAGGTCTACTGGACCATCAACCACCACCTTCCGCTTGGTGGCGATGCGTTGGAGAATCTCAGGTCCCGAGGCTTGGAATCGCCCAAAGATTCGACCGGCCTTTTCCCGTTCGTCGGGATCTCGGGATCCCAAGAGCGAACGGACCGTCGTGGCGGGGATTTCAGCCTTGGTGATCTCACCGCGATCCAGAGCATTGTAGAGGGCCCACTTCCAGGCGCCTCGCGTGGTGAACAACTGCGCGGCGGCCATGCGCACCGCGGGCGTCATGCCCTTCCAATGTCCCAGCAACTGCCGACCGGTTTCGTCGTTGCCCGTCTCGGACAACACCCTGACGGCGGCCACCCGAAGCGCATCGGACGCTGTCGAACCCGCCAGGCTCAAGAGAGCCAAGCGACCATCCTCACCGCGCTGATTGCGAAGCCCTTGGATCGCCTCCAAGCGTTCCGCCTCCGAGAGAGCGGTGTCGCTCACGCGCGCCAACTGTGCCCGCAGCGCGCCCACATCTCCCCACAAGGCGCCCAGCTGCCGGGCCTTGCCCACCGTGGCAAGGTTCGAGCTGGAAAGGAGTTTCTGGAGCAGTGCCCCGGTGGGTTGAGTGGGGGCCAATGCCTTGCCGCGCTGGCCATCAATCAGGCCATCCAGCAAGTACGGGATGAGCGGAGAGGCCGAGTCGAGAGAAGCCACGATCTCCAGCGTCTTGTCCACGAGCCAATCCTTCCGGGCATCACAGAAGCGGCGGGCCATCTTGTAGGCCAACTTGCCCGACAAGGGGAGATAGCGTTCCCCCTTCTCCTGGAACCACGCGGCCGTGATGTTGGGGTCGTAGAGCAAGTTGGGCTCGAGAGCCATCCACAGCAGGAAGGGCAAGTCGCGGTCGGTGGAAGCCTTGGCGGTTCCCAAAAGTTTCTCAGCGACGGCCGTCACCAAGGGCCCAAGGACCGCGATATCGTGCGATGGTGGCGTATTGACCGTGAGGGATCCGCCGGAGAACTGGCGCAAGGCCGTGGCAACGGCCGCGAGCACCGTTGGATTCTCATCGGTGGCCAGCAACTCGAGGCGCTTCTGGACCCGTTCGGTGAGGCGATTGTTCTCACCCGTGAACCGGGCCGCCCACATGCGCAGCGACGGCAAGGAGGCATCGGCCGCCTCATCCAAGACAGCGTCATCGGCCATACCGGCGCTGAACAAGGTCCACAGAGCGGCCAAACGGCCCTCCTCGGAACCCGACGATTTCATGCGCGTGACCAAGGCGCCTTTTTGTGAGGCGATGTCTGGGCGCTCAGACAAGATCCGCTGGGCCATGCGGCGATGCCACACGTTGGAGTGACCGAGGGTCTGGACGAGTTCAACCGTGCTCCGCTGAGCCAAAGCCAAACCCGCAGGCCGCGCCGGCACGGGCCGACCCGGTTGGTCTCCAGCCCAGACGATGCGCCAGATGCGGCCGCGCTCGCGGTCCACACCCTCGGGATCGGCACCGGCATTCTGGTAGCACGGGTATTTGTCGTACCAATCCATGACCCACACCGCGCCGTCGGGGCCGGTTTGCATGCTCACCGGCATGAACCACCCGTCGTTGGCGCGCAGGAAATCGCCATTGGCCGAAGCGAGGAAGGTGCTGCCCTGGGGCGTCAGGCGATCGCGATGAATGGCGTTGTCATGGATGTTTCCCTGGAGGGCCATGCCACGGAACTCCGCCGGGTATTGGTCACCTTGATAGATGTCCACGCCTGCGTAAGCCGCCATGTGGTGCTTGTGATCGACGATGCTGGGCAGCAAGTCGTAGGCGTAGGGATAGGGCGGCTGGCCGGCCTGGCGCTGGTAGAGCCCGCCGGGGGCGAGGTGGAAGAAGTGGTCGATGACGCAGGCGCTGACGAAGGCATTGCCTCGGGCGTCGAAGTCCACACCCCAAGGATTGGATGTGCCCTCGGCGAAGATCTCCATGCGCCGGGTCTTCGGTTGAAGACGCGCCACACCGGCGGTCAACAAAACGGGTTCTCCAGGCTTGGCCGGATCCACGGCCTGGGTCCGTGTGAACACCCCGTGGGTCATGTACATCTGGCCGTCCGGACCCCAGGTGAAGCCATTGAGGAGTTCGTGCCGGTCTTCGAGACCAAAGCCGGTTTGGACAATGGTTTGCTTGTCGGCAACAAGATCTCCGTCGGTGTCCTCGAGGAAATACAAATGGGGCGCAGCCCCCAAATACACGCCGCCATTTGCGACCAGGATGCCCGTGGCCAGAGTGAACCCATCGGCAAACACCTTCACCGAGTCGGCCCTGCCGTCGCCGTCGGTGTCTTCGAGCACCTTGATGCGGTCGCGCCCCTTCTCTCCCGGCTTGGTGCCCAGAGGATATTCGTACAGTTCCACCACCCAAAGGCGTCCTCGATCGTCCCAGGTCATGGCCACGGGATTCACCACTTCGGGCTCCGAGGCAAAGAGCCTCGCTTCAAAGCCGGGCAGCAATGTGAAGCGTTTGCGGGCTTCTTCGGGGCTGTAGGCGGGGTTGTCGGCCGGCTTGTGCTGGCCCGCCAACTGCCGTCCCGACGGAGCATTGGTGTACACCGGAAACCCAAACTTCGGGTGCCGCGGGACTTCGGCCAGGAGGACCGAGGCGGTGACGGCTGATAGTCCTGCGGCAATGAGTGCGGCGAGGGACAAGCTGGATCGAAGGATCATGGCGTCGGTGGCTGGAGGCTTTGGAAAGATCGGAATGCGGAATGTTGAGAGGGCAAGGTCCACCGGACCCAGACCCGGCGGCCAAGGCCACGGAACCCGTTGAAACGGTGTGTCACGCAACCCGCCGGTTCCTCGCGGGCCGACTCCCGCTTCAGGAGGCGAAGATCTGATCCATCTCGGTGGAGAGCTTCTTGAGACCTTCCGGGGAACCGGCACCGCCCTGTTCAGCGATGCCCCACCCTTGATAACCGATCTCGTCGATGGCCTTCATCACCGCGGGCCAGTTGTTGTCACCCTTGAGAAACTCGGCATCGAAGCCGGCCCACTTGCCCTGCTTGTCGGACTTGGCGCGGCTGTACTCCTTGATGTGCAACGTCGCGATGCGCTTGCCCAGGATGCGGATCCACTGCTCAGGCCATCCGTAGTGGATCAGGTTCCCCACATCGAGGTGCCAGCCCACCATTGGGCTCTTGAATTCATCGACGTAGCGGGCGGCCTCCAGTGGGCTGAGGAGGAAATTGTTCCAGACGTTCTCGATGGCGATCTTCACGCCCAGCTCCTCGGCCAACGGCACCACCTTGCGGATCTCGGCCTGAGAGCGGGTGTAGGCGTCAGCGTAACTGATGGAGGCGTTGACCACGGCGGGCACCAGCAGCACCGCCGGAGCACCGTAAGCTTTGGCATCGCGCAGCGACAGCTTCAGCCCCTCAACACCAACCTCGCGGACAGCGGGATTCGGATCGGACAGCGGCTTGGCCCAGTGCGTGTGGCAGCACACCGATCCAGCCTTGAGACCGGTGGCCTTGAGGGCGGCATTCATCTCGGCATTGTCCATGCCGCCCATCGGCTCGACGCCGTCATAACCCGCCGCCTTGACCGCCTCCATTTTCTGCATCACCGAACCCGGCACACCCACAGTGCCCCACATGATGCCCTTGAGGATCTTGCGCTTGGGCGCGGTCTGCCCGATGACGGGCAACGAAGCTCCGAGGAGGGCGGCGGTCTGGAGAAATTGGCGGCGATTCATGGCAACGGAGAAATTGGGAGTGGGGCACGGATCCGGAACAAACAACGAGAAGACCGACGAGAAAAAGACCAACTGGGCCCGATGAAAAGCCCAGTTGGTCTCCGAAAGAAGGTCAGGACAATTTGGTCTTGCCCGGAACCGGCAGCGGCTCGATCGGGAGCTTCATGTCCCAAGACAAGTTGTCGGGCACGAGCTGGATCTTCGAATTGAGAGCCTGCTCCCAGGTCACCTCTTGGCCGGTGTAGGCCGAAAGGCGGCCCATGATGCCGGCCAACGTGCTGTTGACCATGCGGTCGCCGTCGTTGTGGAACTCGCCGGCGCGAATGGCCCTGTAGAGGTGCTGGTGTTCGACAACGTACATGTCGGGATTCTCACCGCGATAGCGCCAGCCGTTCGATCCGTCGGCGTTCTTGAAGTAGGCGTTGGACCAGCCGTTCCAGCCCTTGCCCTTGCCACCGAGCACGTAATCGCTGTTGTCGCTGTAGCAGTTGGCGATCTGGCGCTGGGCGATGACACCGCGGGCGCCGTTGGCCCACTCGTAGGTGGCCGTCATGTGGTCGAAGATGTTGCCCTCGTAGTTCGGGTGCACCCGGCCGCCGTTGGCCACGACCTTGGCCGGCGGCTTGTCGCCGAAGGCCCACATCATCTTGTCGACCGTGTGGATGCACTGCTCGACGAAACCGTCACCAGCCAGCCAGGTGAAATTCATCCAGTTGCGCATCTGCCACTCGAGGTCGCCCACGCCGTCCTTGCGTTGCGAGGGAGCCTGCATCGGCTTCACAGGGCCCGTCAGATAGGTGCCGTACATCGCCAGAACCTCGCCGATCTCTCCCTCGTTGATGCGCTTGAAGAACTCGCGCCGCGGCAACGAATAACGCCAGCAGTAACCGGCCACGATGTTGAGCTTGGCTTCCTTGGACATGCGGACCGACTCCATCACGTGACGGATGCCGGCGCTGTCGGTGGCCATGGGCTTCTCACAGAAGATGTGCTTCTTCTTTTCGACCGCGTAGCGAAGATGTGTCGGACGGAATCCCGGAGGCGAGGCCAAGAGCACCACGTCAACACCGGCGTCGATCACCTTCTGATAGGCGTCGAGACCGACGAAGCGCTTGGACGGCTCCACCTGCACGCGACCGGGGAACTGCTTGTCCAAGCTGGAGTGGCTCTGCTTGAGCTGATCTTCGAAGGCGTCGCCCATGGCCACAAGAATCAGATTCTTGTCGGCCTCCAGCGCATTGCCGGCGGCACCGGTGCCACGCCCGCCACAGCCCACGAGGCCGATGCGGATGGTGTCGGTGTTGGCGGCGAAGGCGCGGTCCCGCATCAGCAGGGCCGGTGCGGCAAACGTCAGGGCAGCGGCGGTGGAGCTGGACTTGAGAAAGTCCCGGCGGTTCTCGAGAGGTGAATTCATGGCTGGGAAATGACGACACTCTTGGTCCGAAATTCAACCCTCCCCGTCAAGCTTGGCCCCCGAAAACACGCAGAAAAATCACGCACCTCTCCCGAACGATCCATGGGCAACGACGCCCGAAAGCACAACACTCTCCGAACCCAGGCCCAGAACTCTTTCGAAAAGACTGCTTGCCGAAGCCTCCTTCCCCGATACCTTGCGCATCCGCTTTTTGGCGGGTCGGTAGCTCAGCGGTAGAGCAGCGGCCTTTTAAGCCGTTGGTCCAGGGTTCAAATCCCTGCCGACCCACCAGCCGTTTTGGCGTGAAATCATAGCGTGACAAGAATTATAGCGTGACAAGCATGGCGATAGTCTGCGAAAGACTCGCCGCTCTTTTCAGACCCCATCGTCTAGCGGTTAGGACACCGCCCTTTCACGGCAGTAACCGGGGTTCGATTCCCCGTGGGGTCGCCATTTGAAACCCTCGGAAACACAACGTTTCCGGGGGTTTTTATTTTCCACCAACACTTCCAACCCGTTCCAGCCCGTCCTGACCGCAACCACATCAATACAAGCCCATTCAGGCCAGGATTCGCCGGATGATCTCGGGTTCCACCACGCCGGTGAGTTTCTGATCGAGGCCGCCGTAGAAGTAAGTGAGCCGCTGGGGATCCAGACCCATGAGGTGCAGGATCGTGGCGTGCAAGTCGCGGATGTGATGGCGATCCACGGCGGCCTCGTGGCCCAGTTCATCGGTCTCGCCATAGCTGGTGCCGCCGCGGACACCCCCGCCCGCCAGCCAGTAAGTGAAGCCCTTGGGGTTGTGGTCGCGGCCACCGTTGCCACCCTGTGAAACCGCTTGGCGACCAAACTCACCGCCCCAAACGATGAGCGTGGAATCAAGCAGTCCCCGCTGTTCCAAATCAGCCAAGAGCGCAGCGATGGGGCGATCGATTTCCGGTCCGTGAATGCGGAGATTTTCCTCCACTCCGTTGTGGGCGTCCCAGTTCTGCTGCTGGTGCCCACCTCCGTGGTAGATCTGGATGAACCGCACCCCGCGCTCGACCAGGCGCCGGGCAATGAGGCACTGGCGACCGAAGGGCGCGGGCCCCAAGGCCAGCGGGTGATCGTCCGGGCGCGACTGGTTCACACCATAGCTCTCCAATGTGGCTGCAGACTCTTGTGACAGGTCGAGGGCATCCGGGGCGCTGCGCTGGAGTTGGAAAGCCAACTCGTAGCTGGCGATCCGGGCCTGCAATTCGCTGAAACCCGGACGCGAGGCCAGGTGCCCGGCGTTGAGCTCATTGAGCGTGGAAATGGTGTCGCGCTGGACCACGGAGGGTGAACCATCGGCTGGATCGAGGTTCAGGATGGGATTGCCCGAAGCCCGGAACACCGTGCCCTGGTAAGCCGCGGGCATGAAACCGCTGGACCAATTGGCCGCCCCGCTGATGGGACCACCGCGGGGGTCGAGCATGACCACATAGCCCGGGAGGTTCGCGTTGGCCGAACCCAAACCATAGGACATCCAGGAACCCATCGACGGCCACCCTTGCAAAACACGGCCGCTGTTCATCTGGATCATGGCCGAACCGTGGGCGAAGGAGTCGGCATACAGCGACTTGATCACCGCCATTTTGTCCATGTGAGCCGAGAGATGCGGCAACACGTCGCTGCACCACAAACCCGACTGGCCGTACTGACGGAAAGTCCGTTTGGAGCCGAGCAGGGTTCCAGGCTTCACGTCGCGGCGACGCTGTTCGAGCGACGCAGTCTGCCCGTGGCGACGGTTCAACTCCGGCTTGTAGTCGAAGAGATCCATTTGCGATGGCCCTCCGTACATGAACAGAAAAATGCAGGCCTTGGCCTTCGTTGGAAGGTGGGGTGGCTTCACACGCATCGGATCCGACGACACGCTGGCGGCCACGTCGGGTCGCGCGAAGAAACCATCGGCCTCCAGCATTCCGGACAATGCCAAGCTGGTGAAACCCGCACCGAACTGGGCCAGGAAATCACGCCGGGATCCGGCGCACAGGGGGGAACCTGCGCGGGAGGCGCTGGAAGACGCGGAGGATTCAGTCGACATAGGCCACTTCGTTGAGGTTGAGCATGAGCAGACAAGCGCTCTCAAAAGCCCGGTGACGGGCCCAATTGGGCGGGCGCTCCGCCCACAAAGGTCGAGGCGCACCACCCGATGGGGTCCACCGAAATTGATCCAAACTCACACCGGATCCCCAGGCTCGAACACCCAAATGCCCCGAGGTCGAGAAACCCGTGGCCGCAGTGGCCTGCATCGCGGGGGCCGCATCGTCACCCAAATAGACCGCCATGCGCCCGCCTTCGAGACGAACCCGGACCTTCAAGCGATCTCCCCGCAAGGCGACCCCATCGCGGGAAGCCAGCGAGACCACCCCGGCGCCCGTCAACTGACGCAGCACCAACCGACTTTCCCGGGGCTCGAAGACCAACTCATGTCCGGTCTCGCCGGTGCCGCCCGATCCGACCGAAGCACGCAAGAGCAGACCCACCTGGGAACAGCCCACCTGGGGCACGATTTCCACTGCCAGTTCGCCGTCGCTCACCGGGGCCCCACTCCAAAAAGCAAACGGACCGCGCCCTGGTTCCAATGCCCGATTGCCCTCGTATTCGCGCGGCCAAAGACCTTTATGGCATTCCCAGTCGGACCCGGGTGGCACAAGGAATCGATCTGGCGGAAGCGCATTGAAATAAGGCACCGACAACGTGTCGGGCACGTCCGGTCGGAAGGACAACCGGTGGCGCAGGCCTTCCCAAACCGATTCCTGACGCCGCTGATATTGGGACATCCGAGCCAATTCCTCCGGCAAGGGTTTGCGGCCGGTGGCCCGAGTCCAGGCGTGTTGCAAGAGCGTCTCCGAGGACGCACCGGACCCGGCTTCGGTGCGGATGCGATGGGCCAGTTCAACGGCCTGCTCTTGCACGAAGGCGTCATTCAGCAACATCAAGGCCTGCGGGGCCACCGTGGTGACGGGGCGCTCCGAGAGTGGGGAGGTGGCGTTGCTGTAATCAAAGGCCTCGAACATCGGCACCATGGAGGTTCGCCGGATGTAGGCATAGACGCTGCGCCGGGCCCGCTCACCGGTTCCGGACACCTGCCAGTCGGTGCCAGGTCGAGAACCACCCGCCAACACCTCGCCACTGAGCGCCGGGAAAAAACCCCGCCCGCCAGCCTCCAAATTCAAGGCTCCCGAAATCGCCAGCAGGCTGTCACGCAACGCTTCGGCATCCAGTCGACGGAGATTCTGACGCCACAACAGGTCATTGGCTGGATCGGCTTGGAGGGCCTCCGGGTTTTGCGACGACGACGATTGCATCCAGGTGGCCGAGGTGAGGATGAGCCGATGGAGGGATTTGATCGACCAGCCTTGGCGGATGAATTCGCTGGCCAACCAATCCAACAGTTCCGGGTGTGTTGGAAGGCTTCCCACGCGCCCGAAATCGGTGGTCGTTCGGACCAACCCTCGACCGAAATGGTGATGCCAAACCCGGTTGACCAGCACCCGGGCGGTCAATGGGTTGGCGGGGTTGGCGATCCACTCCGCCAAAGCCTGACGACGACCTGCCGTGGGCAAACCTTCTTTCCCGACCGGCGCATCGCCCCCTCCAGCGGCCCGCAGGAATCCGGGAGCCACTTCAGCACCCGGAGACCGTGGGTTGCCTCGGGCCAACACTTGCACTGCCGGCGTCGGGCCACTGCGCTCACGGGCCGCCAGAGCCCATTCGAAGGGAGGCCCCGCCTTCTGGATTGCATCCATGCGTCGGGTGAGGTCTTTGCGAACTACTTCGTTGGTTGTCGCCGTGCGTTGCGTTTCCAACTCTTTCAGCCGGCGTTCCTTCGTGGCTTTCCATTCGGCAATTTCAACCGGTGAGGCCAAGGGCGCGAAGGATGGCGAGTCGAGTCCCGGCCCGCCGTTCACGGCCGCATGCAATGGCCGGAAAATGGCCAGAATCGAATAGTAATCCCGCTGCGGAATGGGATCGAACTTGTGGTCATGACAACGGGCACAGGCGATGGTCATCCCCAGGAAGGCCGCCCCGGTGGTTCCCACGATGTCATCAAGTTCGTCGTACTCGGCCTGAAGTTTGTCATCCGGCTCATCGTCGTGGACCCCGATGCGCAGGAAGCCGGTGGCCACCACTGCGTCTTTCCATGCATTCCCCGACCGACCGTCTTTTTCCAACAGCGTCGCGGCCAATTCATCGCCGGCGATTTGCTCGCGGATGAACTGGTCGTAGGGCTTGTCCTGATTGAAGGCGCGGATCACGTAGTCCCGGTAGCGCCACGCTTCGCGTTTTTCCCCATCCCGCTCGTAGCCATTGCTCTGGGCAAACCGGACGACATCCAACCAATACCGCCCCCATCGCTCGCCATAGCGCGGGCTGGCGAGCAGCGTCTCCACCCAGCGGGACCAAGCCTCCGGAGACGGATCGCGTTCGAAGGCCGTGATCTCGTCCGGAGTGGGCGGTAGCCCCACTAAATCGAGGTGCAGGCGCCGCAGGAGTTCCCGAGGGCTGGCCTGCGGGCTCAGGCCGATTTTTTTCTCAGCAAGCTGCTGACGGACAAAGGCGTCAATGGGGTTTGTACTCGCTGGCTGGACTCCCCGAGGGATGCCCGGTGAGGTGATGGGACGGAAGGCCCACCAGTCATTGGCGGCCCCGATCGCATCTGCGGCCAGCGAACCACAAAGTCCCAGAACGAGGCAGACACCCAACGGAATCCAGGCCAACAAGATTGACCCACGGTTCCCCGAGCCAACCACTCGCCCTTGCAAAGGCGGACATCGGGGCATTGCTGGATTGGGAAACGTCACCCAACGACGGTTCCGCCTTGTCTCGACCTCGTCAAGGATGCCGCCATGGTGCGAGGCAGGCCACCTGATGACCCGGTTGGCATCACACTCCGGCCTCGAGATTCTGCCCGCGGTCGTGATTCAGACTTCCCGAACCCATAGTCCCGCTCGTCGATGCGCCATGAAGTAGAGCACCGGCACGGCCATGCGACTGATGAGCAATGAGGCCACCTCGCCGGCCATCAGGGAAATGGCCAACCCCTGGAAGATGGGATCCGCCAAAATGACCGCAGCACCCACGATCACCGCGGCGGCGGTGAGCACCATGGGTCGGAACCTTACCGCGCCCGCTTCGATCACCGCACGGTCCAACGGCATCCCGTCACGCAAGCCCTGCTCGATGAAATCCACCAGAATGATCGAATTGCGGACCACGATCCCCGCACCGGCCATGAAACCGATCATGGATGTGGCGGTGAAAAACGCCCCGAGGACGCCATGGGCCGGCAAGATTCCGACCAGCGAAAACGGGATGGCCAACATCACCCAGATCGGCGTCAGGAAGGACCGAAACCAACCCACCATGAGGACATAGATGAGTACGAGCACGGCGGCGAAGGCGGTCCCCAGGTCCCGGAACACCTCCAGCGTGATATGCCATTCGCCATCCCACTTCATGGAGGGTTCGGCATCGCTGAAGGGCATCGACGCATTGTAAATGCGGGGTTTTCCCGGCAGCGCTGCCAGCTTCTTGTTCATCTCGGCGATGGCGTACACGGGGCTTTCGATCACTCCGGCCACGTCACCGATCAAATAGGTCACCGGCATGAGGTTTTTGCGGTGGCGACTCTTGTCGACAATCCCCGTCTCGATGCGCACCAGTTCACGGAGCGGCACCAAGGGCGGACCCGTCATTGCATCTCCCGGCTCAGGCAGTGCATTGCCATCACCACTGCGGACACGCAGGGCCAGCAACTCCTCCGGCAGCACGCGGGACGAGCGAGGCAATTGAAGCACCAGATTCACATCTTCCTTCTCATGAGGCACATGCAGTAAATCCACCGATTCACCGCCGACCGCGATGCGCAGGGTCTGGGACAAGGTCTCGGCGCTGATGCCGGCCAAGGCGGCTTTCTCCTTGTCGATGACGAAGCGGGTCTTGGGCTGATCGGCTTCCACATACCAGTCGACGTCCACCACACCCGGGGTGGATTCAAAAATGGACCACACCTGTTTGGCCAAGGCCAACCGGGCCTCGTCGGAGGGGCCGTAGATCTCGGCGACCAGGGTCTGGAGCACGGGTGGCCCGGGCGGCACCTCGGTCAAGGCCACCCGCGCCCCGAACCGCTGGGCCACGCGGGTTGCGGCTGGTCTTATGCGCTTGGCGATGTCGTGGCTCTGCGTCTTGCGGGCGTGTTTTCCCACCAGATTGACTTGGATGTCGGCGACGGAGGCCCCGCGCCTGAGAAAGTAGTGCCGAACCAAGCCATTGAAATTGAAGGGCGAGGCCACCCCCACATAGACCTGATAATCGGTCACCTCCGGTTCGTCACGTACGGCCGACGCAATCTCCCGGGCTGCCTGAGCCGTGCGCTCCAGTGAACTCCCCTCGGGCATGTTGAGGATGATTTGAAACTCCGATTTGTTGTCGAAGGGCAACATCTTCACGGTCACCCATCCCCCGACAACCGTGGCGATGGCTCCCAAAAGCAGGGCCGTGATGATGGCAAGGAAGCTCCATTGCCACAGCGGATGATGCAGCAAGGGATCCATCACCCTGCGATAAAGCCGCGTGAGCACATCTTCAGAGGCAGGCGACGGCCCCGCCGCACCCTGAACTCCCCCCGCATGCAAGGCGGCCAGACGTGCCGCACCACGGTACCATCGGAGCATGCGGATGCTGGCCCAGGGAGTGACGATGAAGGCGATGAGCAGCGACCAGAACATCGCGGCACCGGCACCGATGGGGATCGGGCGCATGTAAGGCCCCATGAGTCCACCCACGAAGGCCATGGGCAGGACGGCGGCGATCACCGCGAACGTCGCCAGGATGGTCGGATTGCCCACCTCGCTCACCGCCTCGACTGCGATGGTGTTCCAGGGCCGGTTCTGGTTCTGCGGCAGGTGGAAGTGCCGCACGATGTTCTCGACCACCACAATGGCGTCATCGACCAATATTCCGATGCTGAAGATCAGCGCAAAGAGGGTGATCCGGTTCAGCGTGAAGCCGTACAGGTAGAAGACCAAGAGCGTCAGGGCCAAGGTGGCCGGGATGGCCACGGCCACGATGCCGGACTCACGCCAACCCAGGGTCATCCATATCAACAATGACACGCTGACCACGGCGATGCCCATGTGGAGCAGTAGTTCGTTGGATTTCTCGGCGGCGGTCTCACCGTAATGCCGTGTGATCGACACCGACACATCGGCGGGAATCAGGACACCCTTCAGCAATTCCACCTTGCGCAGGACATCCTCGGCCACCGAGATGGCGTTGGCTCCCGGGCGCTTGCCGATGGCCAGCGTCACGGCCGGTTGCTCTCGAAAAGCGTTCACATTGGTGGAGGCCGCCCCCGTGCCGTGGAACACATAGTTCGAGGGTTCCTCGGCTCCATCCACAACCTCGGCCACTTCGCGCAAATAGATGGGCCGACCCGACGACACGCCCACCACTACATTGCGGACGTCCTCGACACTCTGAAGAAACGCGCCGGTCTCCAGCACCAGCGACTGATTCAGCGTGGTCAACTCCCCGCTACGGAACTGCCGATTGGCCTGCTGCAACCTCGGGATGATGCCCACCGGGCTGAGCCCGCGGGAGGCCAGGCGCGCGGGATCCAGGAGCACCCGTAGTTCTCGACGGGCTCCGCCGATAATCGTCGTCTCAGACACCTGCGGAACTTGTTTCACCGCGTCGTCCACTTGCGCAACCAGGCGGCGCAACGTCAGGTGGTCGTAGCGTCCACTGTGGAAGGTCAGCGCGAGGATGGGGACATCGTCGATCGATCGGGGTTTGATCAGGGGAAAGGCTATCCCATGCGGCATGCGGTCCTGATTCGAACGCAGCTTCTCGGAGACCTTCACCAGACTCGCGTCAGGATCGGAGCCCACCTTGAAGCGGACGATCGTCAGGGCCTCTCCTTCCCGCGATTGCGAATAGAGGTACTCCACCCCGGGCACTTCCCAGAGCAGTTTCTCCATCGGCCGCGCAGCCCGTTCCTCGACCTCTCCAGCCGATGAACCAGGCATTGCGACCAGGACATCGATCATCGGAACCTGGATCTGAGGCTCCTCCTCCCGAGGCAACTTCAGGACGGCGAAGGCTCCCAAGAGCACCGAGGCGACTACGATGAGCGGGGTCAGCTTGGAATCGATGAACGCATGGGCTATCCGGCCTGCAAGACCGTGAACCAAGGGGACGCTCGACGGGCGACTCGGCGTGTCATGGCTCACGGGGCGACCTCCACAGGCTGTCCGTCGCGCAGCGTTTCCGGATCGTGAGCGACAACGATTTCACCCGCCTCGACACCCGAGAGGATCTGCACGTCGTCACCCAAGCGCTTGCCGGTCCGGATGAGCCGAAGTTGCCCCCGGCCGCCGGTCGCCACCACCACGTACTCGAGTTGCCCACGTTGGAAAACCGCCGTCGATGGAACATGAGGAACCGAAGCCTGCGCCGTGGGCACGGCCACCCTGCCAAACTGCCCTGATCGAAGCGCGGGGGCGGGAGTCAGGTCGAGTTTCACGCGGTAGGTTCGACTCGACACCTCGGCCACCGGAGCCATCTCGACGACCGTTCCTGCGATCGATTCCTTCCGAGAGGCAATATGCACGGGCAATCGTGCGCCGATGCGGATTTGATCAATCAAGGTTTCGGGGACATCGGCCTCAAAACGCAGATGTTCGGGATCCTCGACCTCCACCAGGGCTTTTCCCGGAACGGCCAAATCGCCGACATCGACCCGCTTGCTCGTGACGATTCCGTCAAACGGAGCGACCACCCGGGCATGCCCGAGCAGTGTCTCGGCCTCTGACACCGTGGCGGCCGCAACCCGATTTCCGGCATCCATCGCTTCAACCTCTGAAGGCGTCGCCGCGCCATCCCTCAGCAATCTCCGCAATCGATCGAGATCCCGAACCGATTGTTCCAACACGGCTTTGGCCGATTCGAGTCGCGCCTGAGTTTCACGGGCATCGAGGACGACAAGGGTTTCTCCCTGGCGAACCCGTTGTCCGGGCGTCACCCGCACCGACTCGATGCGACCAGCCAACTTGGCCTCCACAGTGGCGTGCAAACGGGTCCTGACTGTTCCCACAACCTCCTCGGTGGCGGTGAGCCCGTGGTTCTCCACGACCACCACGCGCACTCGGGCTGCGAGCGGAAGGGACGACGCTGGCGCATTCGGCTTCGCATCCGGCCCGCAACCCGCTACAGCAATCAACACCCCGAGCGCTCCGGCGTGAACCCACTTGGACGAATTGTGTCGAGCATCCGTGTTCATGAAAAAAAAAGTCATTCGGCCGCCTGGACGATGAAGGCTCTCAGGCGGGACGCGGGCATCGCGCCTGAGGTTCTGGACACCTCCAATCCCCCCCGGAAAACCAGGAAGGTCGGGATGGATTGTATGCGATGCAGGGTAGCCACCTCGGGCACCTCCTCGGTATTGACCTTCACGATGAGCGCCTGGTTCCCCATGAGGGCGGCCAGTCGCTCGATCTCCGGGGCCACACTGCGACATGGACCGCACCAAGGTGCCCAGAAGTCTACAAACACCGGGCATGGAACCGCAGCCAGCAAGGCCCGAAACGTCTGCGGCTCACGCACATCGACCACCGCAACAGGCCGAGGTAATTCCGTTTTGCAACGAGCGCAACGGATCACCGCCCCCCATTGCTGGTAGATCAGGCGATTGACCTGGGAACAGGCGGAACAGGTCAGGATCAGTCCGCGCGGATCGGCCGACAGATGGACCATGGATCAATCTTTATGGCTGGTTCCCGGGCAGCAACCGGCAGACCCCACGCCGATTTTCTTGAAAACGAGCTCCGCCGGACAGAATCCGGTGAAGGCCGACTGGATCAGATTCACACCCACGAAGCCGGTCATCAGCAACCACAGAGGACTCACGAAATGGGCCAGTGCAACGCTGATCAGGATCATCGATCCGGCCAGCACACGAATGATGTTCTCGGTGGTCATGATGATTTGAATTCGATGTGGAGAGTCTTTTTTCTTTTTATGATCGTATGATCATATTTTTAGAATGCAATACCTCTTTGAACTCAACCCGACGGAAGGACACGCTGATCAAGATACGACATGAAGAGCTCCCGATCCTTCGTCACCGTCTGGGTGACCGTGCCCGGTAGACCGCTGGCCGTGCAGTTGAGCCGACTGTCCGTGGAGTCGGGGCTCGCGGCCTGCGCCCAGATCTCCGGACCGGTGGAGTCCATCTACCGCTGGCAGGGAGTTGTGGAGTCGGGGAAAGAATGGCGGGTGGTGTTCAAGACCCGTTCCCAACAATTGCCAAAACTCGAAGCGCTGGTGATCGCCAATCACCCTTACGACACTCCTCAGTTCATCGTGCTCCCCATCGTGGCTGGCTCTGAAAAGTATCTGAATTGGCTGGGTGAGATCGCAAAGACACTGCCGAAACCCACCACCCGCAGAAGCTCCAAGACAAACTGATCCCATGGGTGTCAGCCCCAAACAATTCGCCGCCATGGAAGCCCGGCTTTCCGGTCGCGCAACCACCGCCTCGGGCACATCTCCAGGGCTGCCCGAATCCGGATTGCACCTCCCTGAAGGCTCTCGGGTGCTGGGCATTGACCCATCCTTGCGAGGGACAGGCTGGGGCGTAATCCAGATCGGGAGCGGAGGCCAAAGCCCCATCTTTGTGGAGGCGGGGACCATCCATTGCCCGAAATCCTGGGAGCGTTCCCGGTGTCTGGGCGAAATCGGTCGCATGATGACCGAAGTGATCCAACGTCATCCCCCCGCCCTGTGCGCCTGTGAAGGCCTGTTTTTCGCCCAAAACCTTCAGACAGCCCTCATCATGGGCGAGGCTCGTGGAGCCGCGATCGCCGCCGTGGCACGAACCGGAATCGAGATCCATGAGATCTCCCCAAGGAAAGTGAAACTGGCGATGGTAGGCTATGGAGCCGCGCAAAAGATCGCCGTCGCCAAGATGGTGCAACGGCAACTCTCAATGGTCGAGACGCCTGATGCCGATGCGGCAGATGCCTTGGCGCTCGCACTGGTGATGGTTCAGGAACTGCGCAACCCGCTGGGTCCCGCTTCGAAGCGGATTTGAAGGTCCGTACCATCCATGATTCTGGTGCTGCGAGGTCGGCCCGGTCCGGCTTTCATCTCCCCATGCAACTCAACGTGGGCATCATCACCGTTTCCGATCGGGCCTCGAAGGGACTTTACGACGATCTGGGTGGACCCGCCCTTCAGGAAGCTTCCGCGGGCTACGGATGGAACGTTCTCGAGAGTGTCTTGGTGCCCGACGAAATCCAGGACATCCAGCGGGCGATCCGTTCGCTCATCGGCAAAGGTTGCTCACTGGTGCTGACCACCGGAGGCACCGGTGTCGCATTGCGGGATGTCACTCCAGAGGCGGTGCGTCAAATCGCCATCCGAGAACTGCCCGGCTTCGGCGAGCAAATGCGCATGGAGAGCCTCAAGATCACCCCCAACGCCATCTTATCCCGCAACTTGGCCGCGGTGGTCGATCGCACGCTGGTGATTTGCCTGCCAGGCAAACCCAAGGGCGCGGTGGAATGTCTGGGCTTCGTGGTCCAGGCCATCCCCCACTGTGTGGAGGTGTTGCAAGAAGTCCCGACCAGTTGCTGAACCCGTTTTCACTCTGGGGCCAGCCCCGGATCGGGACTTCTCGATTCCAACGCCCGCAGGGGAAAGCGGGCGAAAAATCTCAACCTTGGAGTCGGGCCGATTCGGCGCGAACCCAAGCGATCACCTCAGTGGCGGCGTCCGCGATGGGAACCATGCGCATCGTTCCGCCACGCGGCTTGAGCTCGATCTCACCCTTGGCCAGAGACTTCTCGCCAAGATTCACCCGGAGCGGGAAGCCCACCAATTCGCTGTCCTTGAACTTCACGCCCGGACGCTCATCGCGGTCATCCAGGATTGCCTCGATGCCGGCTGCCTCCAAGGCGGCCGCCAATTCGCGTGCCAAGGTCATCGGCTGACTCTCAGGCGCCACGGTCAGCGGGGTGATGCACACCGTGAACGGTGCGACGCTCACCGGCCACCGGATGCCGTCCTTGTCGTTGCACTGCTCGATGACCGCCTGAAGCGTTCGGGTCACACCGATGCCGTAGCAACCCATCACCGCCGGATGGCGCGAACCATCTTCAGCCAGGAAGGTGGCGTTGAGTTTTTCGGAATACTTGGTGCCCAACTTGAAGACGTGGCCCACTTCGATGGCGCGGCGGATCTTCAGCGGTTGCCGGGTCTCCACGCACGATTCACCGACCTTGACGGTACGCAGATCATACCAGGCCGTGACCTTCAGATCGCGTTCCACTTCGACATGGCGCAGGTGGAACCCGTCCTCATTGGCTCCGGTGGTCATACCCCGAGCCCCGCGCAAGGCTTCGTCGGCATAAACCGGAACGGCCGGCGTCTTGAGGGTGGCAGTCACAGCGCCCAAGGAACCCGGGCGGGCTCCGAGCAAATCGACAATTTCGTCGGCAGTCGCCTGACGCACCTGAACGGCCCCCGTCTTGGCCATGAGCTTGGCCTCATTGAGCGAGTCGTCGCCCCGGATGAGCACCAAGATGGGCTTGGAATCCGCCACAAACACCAGGGTCTTGATTTGGTGCCGGGCCGATACTCCGTAAGGGGAAGCCGCGAGGGCTTCAATGGTAAACACGCCCGGAGTGGGAAATTTCTCGGGCGCCGCTCCGGTGGATTCGGAAGGGGTCGCTTCGGTCGGCCCACGGCTGATCGCCTTCTCGATGTTGGCCGCGTACTTGCCAGACTCGCAGTAGACCACGTCGTTCTCGCCCGTCTCTGCAGGCACCATGAACTCGTGGGAGTAATTGCCGCCGATGACGCCGGTGTCAGCCTCGACGGGGAATGCCTGCAAACCGCAACGGGCGAAGATGCGGGTGTAGGCATCGTACATCTTGTGGTAGCTCGTCATTGCACCGGCATCGGTGGCATCGAAGGAATAGGCGTCCTTCATGAGGAACTCCTTGGCGCGCATCAGGCCAAAGCGCGGGCGGATCTCGTCCCGGAACTTGGTCTGGATTTGGTAGAAATTCTTCGGGAGCTGGCGGTAGGAGTTCAGCTCGTTGGCGGCCAGCGAAGTGATCACCTCTTCGTGGGTGGGCCCGAGGACCCAATCCTTCCGGGCGGAATCCCGGACCTTGAAGAGCACTCCGGAAGCCGTCTCATAGCGCCCGGACTGCTGCCAGATGTCAATGGGCTGCAGGGCGGGCATGAGCACCTCGATGCCGCCGGCCCGGTTCATTTCCTCGCGGATGATCTGCTCGATCTTGCGCAGGACCTTCAGCCCGAGCGGCAGGAACGTGTACAGGCCACCGGTGAGCTTTCGGACCAGTCCCGCACGCAGCAGGAGTTGGTGGGACACGATTTCCGCATCCGCGGGGGTTTCCTTGAGGGTCGGAATGAACGTTTGAGACCAAAGCATGGGAAAGTCTGTGGGGGTGTGGGGTCGGGAGGCCAGTGGGAAAGAAAGAGGCCCCAGGGATTACCCGAGGGGCCGATGGAGTCGGTGAGTGCCCCCGTTTCGGAGGCGTGTTCAGGAAAAAATCAGTCTGAGAAGATCACTTCACCATGTTGACCAACGGGGCCATCCCCTGGATCCGAACCTCGAGACGGTCGCCGGATTCGATGGGACCCACACCACTGGGTGTGCCCGTGAGGATCACGTCGCCCGGGAGGAGGGTCATGTTGGTGGAAATGAAGCTCACCAGATGGAAACAGTTGAAGATCATCTGGCTGGTGTTGCCGTTCTGTCGCAACTGCCCGTTCTGGAAGAGCTGGATGCTCAAATCATGCGGATCGATCTTGGTTTCGATGTAGGGCCCGAGCGGCGTGAACGTGTCGAAGGACTTCGACCGCGCGAACTGGCTCTCGCTGCCCTGGATCGTCCGGTCGGTGATGTCTTGGGAGGCGGTGTAGCCGAAGATGTAGCGAGCAGCGGCCGCCGGGGTGACATTGCGCATCTTGCGACCGATCACCACGGCCAGTTCAGCCTCGAAATCGTTGCGATGATTTGCGAAGGGGATCTCAATCTTGGTGCCGTCGGGGATCAGTGAGGTCGGAGCCTTCAGCCAGAAAAGCGGTTCCTTCGGCAGGGCCATCCCGGCCTCGCGGGCATGGTCGCCGTAGTTCAGTCCAACAGCGATGATCTTGGACGGCTGCACCGGTGTCAGGGTCTTGACCCCTTTGAGCGGCGTCGGTTTTTTCTCGAAGGACGGCGAGCCAAAGACATCGCCTTGAAGCTTGAAAATCTCCCCGTCGACGACCTTGGCGTGGAAGATTTCCTCACCCTTTTGGAACCGCCCGATGGCTGCCATAGGTGTGCTTTGTACCACCGATCGTACACCGGTCGCAAGCCAAAGACTCAAACGCCGTCAAGGATGTTTTATTCTTACCCCTCGACTGAAAATTCCCCAGTTCAGCCGATTACTTCTTGTCGACTGGCTTCGGCGGCAACGGCAACACCGTCATCCACAGGCGTGAGACCGATTCGACAACCAAGCGACGAAACCCCTGAGGAACGCCATTGTTCTCCCCGGCACTGACCAATGAAAACCGCGCCTGCTGAACCTCCGTCGCACCCGTGGACGCTTTCGGGGCCATGACCTCAACCTGAAAGGGGCCCGAAAAGGGGCCGGCGTTGGTGGCGGTGATCCACCGAAGGGTCGCCTCAAGCGCCTTTTCGGGAACCTCCACCGGATCCGCTCGAACTCCTGGCGGCAAGCCGCGCACTGAGACCGTGAGCCGCGTGTCCCCACCGAAGCGGCGTGTGATCGCGACCTTCCATTCGTTGGTTTTACCGGGCTCGAGCGACAGGAACGCCTCCGGCACCGAAGCGCTCCAAACAGGCTGAGGCCGTTGGACGGACAACCGATACCGCTGATCCCGCCCACCTCGCTGGAGCAGGTTGCCCACCACCACCCGATATTCAGCAGACTCAGGAGGCGTCCAATCGAGCACAGGGTCGGCCCCGCCAGAGTCATCGTTGCGAACCAACTCCTTGCCGGCGGTATCCACAATCTTCAGCCAAGCATCCAATGGGAAACCCAAGCCCGCCGCTTGCACTTCCAAACGCAGCGCCTCCCCCTTCTTGGTCAAGATCCGATACTGATCTTCGTCACCCGCACGATCCAAATCGCCGGACACCGCCGAGGGGATCTCCAGCGCCTGAGCGGTGGCGACTGTGTCATTGGGTTCGACTTCCACCCACTCCTTCCCAGCGCCGACCGGCATCTCCAAGGGTAACCGATGACCTGGAATTTGCAGAGAGTGCCCAACAGTTTCAGACGCAATCGCGGATGATGGCACCCGTGTCGATTCCGAGGACATCTCCGGAATACCCCAATCACCCCACCTCACGCGCGTTTCGACTGACCGACTCACTCCCAGAGGCCAGCCATGCCGAGCCACGGGATCGGTGCTGACATGAAGCCGGTACACCGACTTGGCGCTCCCGCTGAAACGCAGGTCTGAATCGGCCGGATAGGCGAAACCGAATACTTGCAGCACATAAGTTCCGGCTTTCGGCGCGCGCCATGCCAACAGTGGATCCAGCGAACGCACCTCGTCGTGGTTCCAAGCCACTTGAACGCCTTGGGCATCCAGCAATCGCAGCACCGGATCCAGCGGCGACTGAAGCGTGTAGGCTTCGAGTCGGGCCACCAAGGTCTGACCGGCCTGCAGCTCGACCGAGTAGCTGTCCACATCTCCATTCTTTTCGAGGCGACCGTTCACCTCGGCCGGAAGATCGCTCAGCGCCTGGGCCGATCGCATCTCGTCGTTGGGTTCCACCTCGGCCCGTTGCGGGTCCGACGAGAGAATCAAGAAGCGAGGTGCGCTCACTCCCTCTGGCGAGAAGGCCCGGATCACCTGTGGACCGACCGGGGCTTTCGGGGAAACCCGCACCGTGATGACTCCTGTGTTGGTCGTGGCTTCCCAAGTGACACCCGGGATGTCGAGGTCCAACCGCGTCGGCCAAGGATCAAACTTGCCCACCAAGGTCACCGACTGCGTGGACCCAATCTGGAGGGCGGCAGGAAAGACGTGATCCAACACCGGCACCGCGGCCCGAAGGTCCGTCACGGCGAGCAAAACCAGCGACACCCATCCTGCCTTCAACACCTTCCCAATGAGGCTGCGAAAAATCACGCGGTGAAGATTTCCCGGATGCGGCGCCCATTGTTCACCAACTGCACCGGTCGACCGGTGTTGGTGTGGAGCACCTGGTTGGGATCGATCCCCATCTTCCAATACAGGGAGGCGGCGAAGTCTTCGGGCCGATACACGGCTTCCGAGGCGGCATACCCCTTGGCATCGGTGGCACCCACCACCGCTCCCCGGGGGCAACCGCCGCCAGCCATGAGGATGGACATCGCATGAGGCCAATGATCCCGACCGGCATCCTTGTTCACCTTGGGCGTACGTCCGAACTCACCCAGCAACACGACGAGGGTCGAATCCAGAAGGCCCCGCTGGTCGAGATCCCGAATCAACGCGGCGACTCCGCGGTCCATGTTGCGGACCGATTCTCCCTTGTACGCCTCGAAGAGTTTGGTGTGGTGATCCCATCCGCCGGAATTGACGGTGACCCAGGACACCCCAACCTCCACCAACCGGCGCGCCATCAAGAGCCGCTGACCGAAGTCGTTCCGCCCGTATTCGTCGCGTACCTTCTTGTCCTCACGCGACAAATCAAACGCCGCCTGAGCCTGACTCGAAAGCACCAGATTCACCCCCTGCTGGAGATATTGATCAAACGTGACGGCTGGATCTTCCGCCAGGCGATCGGCATACCGGGCCATGGAATCCAACGCTCCCCTCAATTCGCGTCGGTTGGCCGCACGCCCCTCACTGATCTCGGCCGGCAGCACGACGTCGCGCACCTTGAAGTCGGCCGAGTTGGGCTGACCATCGATCACGAAGGCCGAATGCTTGCCGCCCAGGAAATTGGGTCCGCCGCTGCGCGTGACCGAGGGCATCGACACGTAAGGCGGCAAACCCTGTCGCTGCCCGCGCTGCCAGGAAACCACCGACCCGAACGACGGATGGAAGGTCACGAAGGCTCCGCAGGCCACCGGCACCGGTGTCGGAGAACCGGTCATCAGGTAGTGGTTGCCGCCGCCGTGGTTGGGGTCTTTATGGCATACCGATCGGATCACCGTGGTCTTGTCCGCCACCTTGGCCAATTCAGGCACCGCCTCACTGAAACGGATCCCCGGCACCGACGTGGCGATGTCCTGAAAACTGCCACGGATATCCGAGGGTGCCCCGGGTTTGGGATCGAAACTCTCGTAATGGGACGGACCACCATCGAGCCAGATGAGGATGCAGTTGACCGGCTTTTGGCCAGCAACCACACCCGGCGGGGTGGCTTTGCTTGGGCCAGACTTGGCTGCCGAGGCCGCTGCCGCCTCGAGGCGCAGCAAGTCACCAAAGCCGGCACCCAGCAAGCCTCCCATCCCCAATTGGATGAAATCCCGGCGAGGCATTCCGGCGCAGTTTCCGAAGGTCGGTTTCATTTCAATGGTTCAGCACGAATTCCGGGGAGTTGAGCAGCGCCCAAAAGACATCTTCCACGGCGGTTTTTCGGGAGGCACCAGGCATGGTGAACGCACGCAACGCCGACTGACGCTCCGACTCCGAGGGCAGTCGGTTGAGCAGAAGCAGGTATACCTCGGCCACCAGCTCAGCTTCACCGCGATCACTGGCAGCCAGTTGTTGAACCCGCCCCTTGGGGTCTGCCAATTTGGACTGTAAGACCTTCGAGTTCATGAGGTGAAGGCTTTGCACGACGCTCAATTGGGCATCGCGTTCACACGGACAATCGCTGCTGGAATTGGGGCGTCCAAAGGCATCCAGAAAATGGGATGCGATCTTGTAGCTCCAAGTTTGCATGGCCCGACCGCCTGGAGGTACCGCAGAAAAATTCTCCGGCACCCCGGTGGTATCGGTCACTGCATCCACCAGCACCTCGGCGGGCAGTCGACGGCGGTATGAACGGGAAAACTGCCGAGTGTCACCCAGGTTGGTGGCGTTGGGCACGGAACTCAGTTGGTAGGTCCGTGAGGCCATCACGGTCCGGAGCAGGTGTTTCAGGTCGTAGCCATGCGAGGCAAAATCCGCGGCCAGCGCCTCCAGCAGCGCCGGGTTCACACACGGATTGGAACTGCGAAAATCATCCACCGGATGAACCAGACCCCGTCCAAAGAAATGCCCCCACACCCTATTCACGGCCGCCTTGGCAAAAAAGGGATTCTCCGGAGCGGTGAGCCAATCGGCCAAATGCCGGCGCGGATCCCGGGATTCGGACTTCGGAAGTTCCGGTCCCTCCGGTGGCCTTGGGGTCATCGCCACTCCGCTCACCGGATGTTTCACCTCGCCTCCCGGCGTGAAATAAAAGGTCTCCGTCCCTGCGGAGATCGGCGGAGACAAACCCGCCCCCTTCTGCTTCACCGGACCGAAATAGGCGGCCAGTTGGTAGAAATCATCCTGACTCCATTTTTCATTCGGATGGTGGTGACACTTGGCGCACTCCAGTCGGGTACCCAGAAACAACTGGCTGAACTGTGTGGTCAGTTCCGGCGGATCCCGTCGGTCACGATAAACCACGGCCGGCCCTGCCCGGTGGTTCGACCCTTCGGCCATGAGGATATCCCGAACGAACTGGTCATAAGGGCGATTGGCCCGGAACTGTTCGCGCAACCACTGATCGAGGAGGAACACGCTCTTCACCCCCACCCGATCGGGATTCGGCCTCAGAAGATCAGCCCACTGGTTGGCCCAATAATCGGCATAGGCCGGATGTTCGAGGATTGTGTCGATGAACCGCTGACGCTTGTCCGGAGAAGGATCCGCCAGGAACGCACGCACCTCTTCCGGCGTGGGCAGGAGACCCACGGCATCGAGCTTGGCCCGCCGGAGGAATTCCGCATCGGTGCAGAGATCGGAAGGCATCAGCCCCAAACGCTGAAACTGCGCCAAAGCCAGGCCATCGATGAAATTGTGGGTGGGAATGGCTGCGTAGGCCTTGGGTTTGAGCACCTTGTCGGCCGGCACCATGAGTGACGAGGCGGCCACCAACCCCATGTAGCGCGCCACGACCACGCCCTGCCCCGTCAGCTTGCCGATGGAAACCCGACCGGTCTCGTCCACACGGGCCAACTCCTTGTCACTCGAATCATAGGCAGCCAAACGCGTGACATCGCGAACGCTCCCATCGGAATAGCGTGCCTCGACCTTCAATCGCTGCAGCCCCCCTTTGCGATAGCGCCCCTCGGCCGGAAATACCGAGATCGACTGCAGCACCGGCTCATTGGTCAGTGCATAGGGCATGCCCGCGCGAATCCAACGGATCAGCAATTGGTGGGTCGGGGATCCCGGCTGAAAACGCTGACCTCCCTCATGCGGCACCCGCGTCAGGGCCTTGAGGAGGATCAGGCTCTCTTCCGGGGCCGCCGGAAACACCCGCCGGCTGCGGGCATCCCGGACAATTTCAGCGTAGTCGCTCAGGGGGTCGTAAGAAAAAACGGACAGCTTGAAGCCGCTCTGGCCTTCGGGCTTGGAATGGCAACCGCCGGAGGCGCAGCCGGCCTGATTGAGGGCTGGCAACACATCGCGCACAAAACTCGGAGGCGGCAGGTTCGCGGCCACTGCCTGCGGAGTTGTGGGAGACTTCGCGGGCGTCGCCTCCGATTCCGCAGCCAACTCCCCCAAGACCTTGCCTTGCACATCCCAGATCCGAACCAACCCATCCATGTCACCAGCGGCCACCTTCTGACCATCGGGCGTGACCGCCATGCTGAACACCACCGGCAGCAGTTGCGCCACCCGTCGATGCTCCGCGGTGGCTGAACTTTGTTCACCCGTGTGCGACTTGAGCTGGGAATATCGGTCAATCGTTCCGCGATCGGTGGCCGCCCAAACCGAGGCACTGTCGCCCGGCCAAGCCACGACCGTGATCGCTGCCATGGAATCGCCCAGCGTGACAATCTTCTCGCGGGTGGCGATGTCCCAGACCTTGAGCTGTCGGTCGGTCCCACCGCTGACCACCTGGGTGGCGTTGGTATTGAAAGCCGCGGCCACCACCTGCGAAGTGTGGCCTTCCAGCACGGCGATCGGTGCAGCCTTGGCCACATCCCACACCTTGATGAGCGCGTCACCGCCAGCCGAAAGCAATCGGGCTCCATCCCGGCTGAACTCCAAATCGAAGATGGAGTCGGCATGTGCCTTCCAAGAACGCTGGATCCGACCGTCCACCACGCTCAACACCCGCAGATAACCGGGGAGACCAGCCCCCCCGTCACCCAGGACCAACTGCGAGCCATCGGGAGAAAACTCTAAACTCATGACCCGCCCCGAAAAGCCGCTCACGATATCATGCACGACCGTGAGGGTCTCCGGGTTCCACAACCGCACCCGACGGAAGGATCCCGAAGCCAACTGGCGACCATCCCGACTCCAGGCCAGCGACTCCACCGGATCCATAGAAGGAACCGCCCGCGCCACGCGAGGAAACCCCGGCTTCTGCAAGTCATGAATATCGATCCCACCCCGGCGCGCCACCGCCAATCGATGTCCGGTCGGGTCGAGGGCCAGGGCGGCCACCGGCCGGAAGGAGGGAGCGGCCGACTCCAACGACACCGGCCTCGGGGCAGGCTCGTCACTCAGGACACTGGCGTCCCAAGGAAGTCCGCGGCGAATCCAGTCGCGAAGGGTTTGAATTTGTCCGGGAGCCAATTGCTTCCGGGGCGGCATGTGCGGATCGGCTCCGGGAAGCACCGACGCGAGCAAGCGGCTTTCCTTGGGGTTCCCCTCCTGCACCACCGGCCCCTCCTCGCTCCCCTTGAGCACCTGCTCGCGGGTCAGCAACGAAAGCCCGGCCTTCTGCTTCGTTTCGCCGTGGCAGGAGAAACATTCATCGCGCAGCAAAGTCACCGCACTCCGACCCAGCGGATCACCCAAGCCCGAAGAATTCGCGGCAGCAGACAGCAACAGAACGGAGGCCCAAAGGGCCCCGAACCAGAAACAGCGTTGCTGTGTGATGCTGCGGCTCACGAGAAAAAGGATTCCATGAAATTGAACCGGCTCCCCGATCAAAGGCAACCGTCATGCCAGCAAAAGAGCGTCCTCAAGCCAGGGGTTCATCGGGCCGGCTGGGTGGCCTGAACCTCGCGCTGACCTGCCACCACCGGAACCAAACTCACGGCTCCTCCAGGCCATCGAATTTCCACTGCCTCCACCGTTCGCTCACCCACCCCCAGGACCGCCACGGGATCGTCACAAGACCCATCGCCTGATCCGAGGTGAATCTCCCGGGTGGGCCCAAATCCGTCCGCCGATTTCCAGCGCACGCGGGCACCGACGGCCGCGGGGTTGCCACCGGCTCCCGTGAGACGCACCCGGAGCCCGGGGCGGCCGCCGATATTGCGCCAAAGCGTGGTCTCGAAACCATTCTGCCCCACCGCCAGGTCCACCCGTCCATCGCCGTCGTAATCGCAAACCGCCGCTCCGCGACCATCACCTTGGACGACCACCCCGGAGCTTTCCTCAGGAACAAAACCACCCCGACCGTCGCCGCGCAGCCACAATCCCCGGCCCGCATCGGAGCGTTCAGCGAAGGGGTGTGCCGTGGACAAGTTCTGCGAGAGGAACACGTCGTCATGCCCGTCTCCGTCGAAATCGGCGACACAGAGCGAAGAAACCGGCGCGCGCTGCGCCACCGCCGGCAAGGGCTTCACCAGAAAGCGGTCACCCCGATTGAGCAGAAGGACCGAATCCACCGTATCCACCGACACCGATCGGGCCGCAGACAACTTATCACCCAGGAGCATCGGCAAGGTGGCCTTGGAAAAAGCAACCAGGGATCCCACCCTTTCCCGCACCGCCGGATAGAGTGCGGCCCACAATCCCATTTCACGTTCCGGGCGATCCGCCTTGAGCCCGGGATCAAACCAACTCTCGGCCAGATCCAAGCCCTGACCGGAACCGAAATCGCCGTACCACAATCGGCGCGGCGCGGTACCCGAAGCGCTCCAGCGGGTGTTGCGACCCCAGTTGCCCAAGACCAAGTCCAATCGACCATCCTCATCGAAGTCACCCGCCACCACGGCATTCCAAAGTCCGGACAACGGGCCGGAAGCCCCCTCAAAGACTGGAATCCATTCCGTCAACCGACCCGATTGATTGCGGAAAAACCGAGGCGGAGCCCATTCCCGGGCCAGCACCAAATCAGGCCGACCATCGCCATCGAGGTCGGTGAAACACGCGGCGGTCACCAATCCCAGGTCGTCCCAACGGGTCACCGTTGTCAGGCGTCCGCCTTGATTGCGCAGCAACATCGAGGGAGCCGCTTCTGGATAGCGACCGGCCACGGATCTCCCGCTGACGAACACCTCCAGTGATCCATCCCCGTCCACATCAGCCGCGGCCAGAGGACCGACGGCGAAGGCCGTGCCGACGAGCATTTCCCCGCTGCGGCCGCCGGCGGGGTCATACATGCGCAAGGCTCCGCCATTGGTCAGGCCGTCCTCGTAATTCGAGACCCCCGCCAACAGGACTCCGTTGATGGGCAGAATCGAGGTCATGTCCCGACTGGTCGTCTTGTGGAAGGGCGGGGTTTCCCGAGCCTCGAAACCGCCCTTCCCATCCTGGATGCGGACACCCGGCTTGCCACCGCGACCGGCACCGATCACCAGATCAGGCCGCCCATCCCCATTGAGATCGCTCCAGGTCAGGCTCGGCCCCAGTTGAGACAACCGATGCGGCATGGCTGGCTGGCGACCGAAATCATCGAAGGGCTCCTCCTCATGCCGATGTGCCAACCGAGCCGTCTGGTCCTCAAACCAGCGGATGGGCGGCTTTGGCGACTCGACGGTTGCGACGGCAGGCGCCTCAACTTCCGACACCTCCACCGCAGAACCAGCCGGCACCTCCCGCCATTCCGAGATCCGGCCTGAGGGCCATCGAACGCGCAACCCAACCGAAGCTGCGCGACCCGAAGCGAAGGATCGCACCGGTTCATCACCGCTGAGGTAGCGACCGCCAGCGATGATCTCCTGGGTCTGGTCCGGCAAGCCCAAGGCGCGAACCGTCACCGATGCGCCGATGCCCCGGGTATTCGGGACCCGGCCTCGGAGGCTTACGAGGATCCGCGGCGCACTCGCGTTGTTCCGGTAAAACGCCGGGGCATCCATGAGGTCGTTCATCACGACGTCCAAATCCCCATCTCCGTCGAGGTCGCCGATGGCGGCCCCTTGTGACATGGAATCCACGGTAAAGCCCCAAGCTTGGGAAACCTCTTCAAATGTGGCATCCCCGCGGTTGCGGAAGGCCACGTTGGGTGTCGACAGCTTAGGGAAGGATTTGACCATTTCGGTGATCTCCGCCGGAGACTTCAGGGCCCCGCGCCTCTGGGCCTCGGCGATGCGCCGCGCGCCGTCCCCATCCTGGAAATCACGCCACTGTCCATTGGGGACAAGCAGGTCCTCGAACCCGTCCAAGTCGATGTCCAGGATCACCGGCCCCCAGGACCATTCGCTGGCTTCCACGCCGGCCTGCCAAGCGACATCCGCCCAAGTTCCATCCCCGCGGTTGAGTTGCAGGACGTTCCGCTGGACCTGTGCCCGATCCGCAAATCGTCCGGGCTGGCGCATCACCGGGGACATGCCCGCCGTCTGGGTCAACCGCCAGGACCTGTTGCGACTGAACATGTCCACGGCGAAGCAATCGACATGGCCATTGCGATCGAGATCGCCGAAGTCGATGCCCATGGAAAACGTGGGGTTACTCCTCAAGGCCATCACCGACAGTTCGCGAAAGCGCAGGCGATGATCCGGTCCCGTCTCGTTGATCCAGATGCGGTCCGGGGTGTGCAAGTCGTTGCAGACATACAAGTCGGGCTTCCCGTCGCCCGTCATATCTTGGAAGCGCGCACCCAGACCCCAGTCCCGCGGAGGGGCCAACAAGGCTTTGCCGGCCGAGTCCAGAAAGGTGCCATCGGTCCAAGAGGCCCGCACAAAACGACCACGCACCTCGTTCAGGAACATCGAGTCGACTTCACCCATTTCGACCACCTCACCGCCTGAATGGATCTCGAATCGGTTGGTGAGGTCCGGTGCGGTGGCCGGCCGTCCGTTGACTGCCACGACCACCGTTCCCGCATCGGTCTGTCGGAGTTGGTACCGGGTGTTCGGTTGATCAAGGACGGTGGTCGGGCGGAAGTGCGCCACATAAAGGTCCAGATCGCCATCGCCGTCTACGTCCGCCAAGGCCATCGAGGTCGCCCCACTGCGCGAACGCAACCCAGCCGCATCGGTGGTCTCTTGAAAACGACCCGAACCCTCGTTGAGCCAGAGGCGGGTGCCGCCTCCCAACTGGTTGACCAACAAATCCGAGTCTCCGTCCCCATCCACATCGGCAAAGGCTGCTCCCGTCGAATCGTTGGATCCCGATGATGGGTTGAGCCAATTCACCCCCGGCAAAGCTTGGGCCGTCACATTGGTGAAGCGCCAATTTCCCAGATTGCGGTACAGGGCGTTGGTTGAATCCAACCCGCAGAAGAAGACATCGAGACGTCCATCGCCATCCACATCGGCCAGCGCCACTCCCGAACCGGAAACCAGATTGCGGTTGGTGACCGCGCGTTCCTCGGAGAGTCGGTTGGTGAAATCGATTCCCACTTCCAAAGCTGGCATTCGGGTCAGGCCGGGAACTGACGGGGCCACCGGGCTCAACCTCTGGATCCGCAAGCCAGCCTGAGCCGCTCGCAATCCCAACACTCCAGCCCAGGACGCGACGAGGAGGGTGGTCAACCACCGGAAGATTGCCAGGATCGCGGGTCGGCGGAAAAGGTTCATGGCGTCAATGTGATCTCAGCCACCCCGGCAGCGACCGGCACGCGTCGCACCGCGCCACCGGGCCAGCGCACCTCGACCTCACCGGCCGCCCGATCCGAGGCAAGGACCGTCACCGGGCTGTCCACGCTGCAGTAGCCTCCGCCCATGCGGATTTCACGACGGGCCCCCGCCTTGCCGCCGGCCCACCACCGGAGGGAGGCGCCGATCCCGGTCGGATTCCCGGGAGGACCCTTGAACCGAACCCGAAGACCCGGACGGGCGGCGCGGTTGCGGAAGAGCAGCGTCGGCCCGCTGTTCTGGGTCAAAGCCAAATCAGTCCGCCCATCGGCATCCACATCCGCCAAGGCCACACCGCGTTGTTCACCCCAAGCGATGATCCCCGACTGTTCATCGACCCGGAAGTCTCCGCGACCCGTTCCTCTCAGGAGCAAACCCCGCCCCGCGTCATAGCGGGCGTCATCCGAATGCACACCGAAATGGTTTTGTGACACGAACACGTCCTCACTCCCGTCGCCATCGAGGTCGGCCACCGCCAACCCGTAGGCCGGTGCCAATTGGGCCCGCGGCGGCAACGGTCGCCATTCCAAGTGGTCTCCCCGGTTGAGGAACACTCCCGAATCCAAATTGAGCGCCGACACGCTGGGCAAGGGGTCGAGAAGCGGTCCGAAGAGAGTCCCCATGGAAGACTTCCCGAAGGCCCCCGCATCCGGAAACCGCTTCGCCGCATCCGGGAGCAGCGCCGCCAGGGCAGGCCGTTTGCGGACAGGCCAATCCCGCCCATCCGGACCGACATAGCTCTCCAGAAGATCCCAGATCCCATCGTCGAGCAGATCCCCGGATCGGATCCGCAAGGGTCGACGTCGGGCATCGGCACCCAAGAAGTGGTTCCGCCCCCAGTTCCCCGCGACCAGGTCCATGCGACCGTCGCCATCGAAATCACCGGCCGTGATGCCCAACCAAAGGCCCGTCCACTGGGATAGGCGCTCCACACCGGCCGGCAATCCAGAGCCACGCAGTGGCGGATCCCAATCCTCCAGTACGCCCCCCCGATTGCGGAACAAGCGAACAGGCCCCCAAGCCGCGCTGACCACCAAATCAGGCCGCGCATCGTCGTCCAGATCGGTGAAGACCACGCCATTGACCAAACCGATTTTTTCAAAGGCCGTTTGGACCCCGAGACGTCCGCCTCGGTTCTTCAACAAATACGAAGTCGCTGGCTCCGGATAACGCCCCGGCACTTCTCGAACACCGACAAACATCTCCAGCTCGCCATCCCCATCCACATCGGCCGCCGCCATGGAACCCACCGGGCAAGCGCGACCGCTCAAGATTTCACCGCTCACTCCGGACGCAGGATCCACGATCCGGATCGCACCGCCATTGGTGACCCCGTCCTCACCATTGCTGATCCCCGTCAGGATGACCCCGCGCAGCACCATCACGGTGGTCAGATCCCGGGGGGCGGGCTTGAGCAACGCTGGATTGGAAAAAGCCGCGAAGCCTCCATGGGAGTCGTTGGTGAACACTCCAAGCGTTCCACCCTGGCCGGCGGAGATGAGGAGATCGTCCCACCCATCCCCGTTGAGATCTGCCCAGGTCACGCCCGGCCCGGCCTGGCTGAGGTCGAAGGGTTTCAACGGCTGGCGTCCAAATTCATCAAATGGGGTATCGGTATGGACATGCGCCAAGCGGTCCGAAATCGACTCGAACAGCGACATGACCGGCGATGGCGCATTGGCAGCAACCGTGTCCTGCTCGGCAATGTCCACAACACCGGGGCCAACACCGGTGCGTCGGGTCACCCGTCCACTGCGCCAAGTCACCTCGATGTCCGCCGTTGTCGCCGAACCCAAGGCAAAGCAGCGCATCGCGTCATCGCCCGACAAGTATCGACCGCCGGAGATCATCTCCTGGGACTGCACCGGGAGCCCTTGGGCCATCACACGGATCTTGGCTCCGATGCCCCGGGAATTGCCGGCAACACCCCGCAATCGAACAGCCACCCTCGATGCCGTGGTTCGATTGCGGTAGAGCTTCGGCGGCTCATTCAAGGCGTTCAGCACGAGGTCCATGTCACCGTCGCCATCCAGATCGGCCGCGGCCATGCCTTGCTCGACCCCGGGCGCATCGAAGCCCCACGCTTGAGTCACCTCTTCAAAGGTCAAATCCCCGCGATTGCGGAAGGCGGCATTGGGCGTATCGAGCCGGGCGAACATCCGACGCATGTCCAGGATTTCGAGGAAACCCATTTTGCGGCTGGATTTCATCGCCTCGGCGCGGGCCCCGACATCCACATCGAACATGTCCATCTCGTTGCCGTTGGAAATCAGGAGATCCTCATACCCGTCCAAATCGACGTCCAGGAACAGCGGCGTCCAAGACCAATCACTGGCACTGACACCGGCCAACCGGCCGATCTCGGCGAAGGTTCCATCCCCACGCCCAAGAAAGAGGGTGTTGTGAGAAAACTGGGGCCGATCGTCCCAGATTCCGGGCTGATAAAACCCGGGCGGCACCCCGTCCATCTGGACATTCCGCCGCTGATGATCGCGACTGAGCATATCCAAAACCACGAAGTCATCCACGCCGTCGCGATCGATGTCGGCAGCGTCCACTCCCATCGAGAAAGCGCTGGTGTGGCGCAAGGCCGATTGGGGCGCTGCCCGGAATCGCAAGGGACCCCCGGGAGCCGTTTCATTGATCCAGAATCGGTCTTCCGACTGAAAGTCGTTGCAGACGTACAAGTCCGGCCGCCCATCACCGGTGAGATCCCGGAACAGAACGCTCAATCCCCAATCTTGCGGTGCCGAGTCGAGCGGACGACCCGCAGTGTTCAGGAAAGCCCCACGCGTCCAAGGCACCTCCGTGAAAACCCCTTTGCCATCATTGAGGTACAAGGCATCCACCTCGCCGTTTTCACGAGGGCCCACCGGAGTCATGGTAAACCTCCCCACCAAATCGGGTTCCTCCGTCGAACGGCCATTGTAGGCCACGATCCTCTGGCGCCCATTTTCCTCGCGCAGGGAATACTTGGCCTTGGGATCATCACGCACCGTCACTGTGCGGTAGTTGGCGACGTACAAATCCAAATCTCCGTCCGCGTCTGCGTCGGCCAATGATAGACTCGATCCCGCTCGGTTGGGATTGAGGACGACCCCCGATTTGAAAAACCCTTTGCCATCGTTGTGATAAATCCGGGTTCCTTGAGCGAGCGTGTTGAGCAAGAGATCCAGATCCCCATCCCCATCAATATCCGCAAGGACGGCACCGGTGCCATCGAGCGATGAAAGCGCCGTTGTTCCAAAAGCAGCCTCGGTGATAGGGCCGAACTTCATCTGCCCCAGATTGCGGAACAATGCACTCCCGCCCGAATAAGCCGCCAAAAAGAGATCAGGGCGACCATCTCCGTCCACATCACCCAAGGCCACACCGGAGCCATTGAGCGGAATTTGGTTGGTCAGATAACGCGAAGGCGGGACCGAATTGGTGAACACGAGTCCAGTCAGGTCGGCCTTGAGCAATTCGAAGCCCACCGAGGCATCCCCAAGAACGATCCGGTTGGTCAGAAAACCAATCAGCAGCAGCAAGATGCAATGGAAACTGCGGGGTGACACGCCGCCAGCATTGCGGCTTCCGATCCGGGTTTCCAGCCGAGAAGTCTAGCTGACAACTTCAAGCCTGCTCGTGGCGAACCACAAGGCCTGCGACACGTGCACAAAACCCGCCGATCACCCAAACAAGACCCTGAACCCGGTCCCTGCTCCACCGGCAGGAACCCAATTCAGCGCGTGAGCTGCTTCTCGAGGTAGCCCACGTCTTGCCGGACCTTGGCTTCCACTTCCATCCGATCCCGCACCTGGCGGCAGGCATGCAAGACGGTACCATGGTCACGCCCGCCAAAGGATTCACCGATCGCACTGAGCGAGTGCTCGGTGAGTTGACGGGTGAGGTACATGGCGATTTGTCGCGGGAAAGCGATGTTCTCGGGCCGACGCTTGCTCGTCATGTCAGCCAGACGGATGTCGAAGTAATCGGCGACCCGCTTCTGAATCTCGCTCACGGAGATGGCAACCTTGCCTTCTTCTTGAAGGATTTCGCGAAGCAGGGTCTCGACCGTTTCCAGGTCAAGCGCCTTGCCGGAAAGTTGGGCATAAGCCGCGACACGCACCAATGCACCCTCCAATCGACGGATATTGGTCCGGATGCGATGAGCCAAGAAGGTGATGATGGGATCGGGCAACTTCACGCTGAGCGCCGCCGCCTTCTTGTTGAGGATGGCCAACCGGGTCTCGACGTCCGGGGCCTTGAGGTCGGCGGTCATTCCCCACTCGAAGCGGGAGATCAACCGTTGCTCCAAGCCCTGAATCTCATTGGCCGGCCGGTCGCAGGTCAGGACGATCTGCTTGTGGGCATCATGGAGGGCGTTGAAAGTGTGGAAGAATTCTTCCTGGATGCGCTCCTTGCCCTGAAGAAACTGGATGTCGTCGATCAACAGCACATCCAATTCGCGGTGCTTCTTGCGAAACTTGGGCAGTTGGCTGTTCTGGAGCGCCTCAATGAACTCATTGGTGAATCGCTCGCAGGACAGGTAACCAATACGGGCGTTCTTCTTGTTGGATAGGACATGATGCCCGATGGCCTGCAGCAGGTGTGTTTTGCCCAAGCCCACGCCACCGAAGAGAAACAGCGGGTTGTAGGTATGCCCCGGCTTCTGCGCCACCCCCATGCAAGCTGCATGGGCATGATGATTGTTGGAACCGACCACGAAGGTCTCAAAACTGTTGTTCGGGTTGAACAAAGGCTCCGACTTGCGAGGCAACTCCTTCACCAGCGGTTCGACAGCACGAGCTTCAACAGGAGCAACGCGTTCTGAGGCAACTTCGGCAACCACCGGACGATCGGAGGCCGAATCCGCCGTGGCAACGGAATCCGCCGGTCGGATGGCGAAGGCCACTTGAATGGGACGGATGGCAGCACGGCTGACAACCGATCGGAGGACATCCAGATAATTGTCCTTCAGCCAAAACTCACAAAATTCATCGGCCACCTCCAGGGTCAGAGTGTCTCCGTCCAGACAGCGTGCGGTCACCGGGGCAAACCACAGATTGTACAACTCCGTTTTGAGCATTCCACGGAGGGTTTGCTGGGCGGCCAGCCACAGCGCTTGGGGTTGATCGGACATGGGATGTTTATTGGGGGCCTAAAATGGACGAGGTTCCGATTTATTCACTATCACCATTTACAGAGCGACCGAGTCTTCCTGCAATTGTGACAGTTTCATGAAGCTTCCCGAACAGTCCATCGTGATCAAACCCGCGCCAACACTCGCTGTGATGATATGAAACAGTTGAAAACACTGGGATTTCAACACATTTACGAGTGTCTGGTGGAACATGATTGAGTGCGATTTCTTCTCGAGCTTGCCGTGATTCCTTCCACGGCGGGCGAGGCTTCTATGGCAAAGCACCGAGTACCGCGAGAACAAGTTTTTGGGTGTTGTTCCCAAGTTGTTCACAACCGGCAAAACAGCCCCAAATCCGGCGGATTTGACAAGCAAAACCGCCGGATTGGGCGAAGCATTTACTTCTTGGCAGCAGCCTTCTT